>Ga0065711_1045623_pt1 | contig 13350 bp, 10 predicted proteins | sample Hoacrofraction12_FD_59098 | JGI IMG/M metagenome (GOLD analysis project Ga0065711, IMG submission 59098) | Hoatzin crop microbial communities from Cojedes, Venezuela - Epithelial fraction 12 v2 (version 2) | ecosystem: Host-associated > Birds > Digestive system > Esophagus > Crop | place...
GCCCGCCCCAGCCCGGCAGGCAGCGCGGAGGTCGAGCTGGGCTAAGGCTGCCGCTCCGTGCCCCGGGCAGTCCTCGGCCGCCGCTGCCCCCCGCCTCGGTGGCGACGCCATGGAGCGGCGAGGGGTGGCGGCGGCGGGCGGCCAGGTCTGCATGTGCCAGGCCGTCTTCCCGGCTCACGCCGACCACCGCGGGCAGCTGAGCGCCGGGCAGCTGCTCAAGTGGATGGACGCCGCCTCCTGCCTCGCAGGTACCGGTGTGGCGGCGGGGAGAGGCGCCCCCGGGGGCCGCCATTTGCCCCCCTGCTCCCCTCAGAAACGCGCCTTGAGCTCCTCGGCTGTGTGGGGACAGCGCCTCCTTCTCGGAAAACCGGTGGCCCCGTCGTCCCCTGGTGACAGGCCAGAAGGGGAAACCTTGCCCCTGGGGAGGTGGAGGGCGGATGGAGGGAAGATTTGAGCCGGGGGGAGCCTGTGAGATGTGGGGGTTCGGGGTGGGAGCAGGCGTCAAGCGAGTGGGAGAGCTCGTGGGGCTGGAGTGTCAAATCTCGGGAGAGCGAGGAGGGGCAGTGGGGCTGGCGAGGGTGAGGAGAGTTAAAGAGAACAGAAAAAAGAATGGGAAAAAAGAGAAATACTAGAAGAATGAAAAATACTAATCTAAGAATATTGGTGCGTGGGTAGGTGGGGAAACAAACCCACAAAGCCAACCAGTGCGTGAGAGCACTGTGTCTCTGGTTTAACTCAGCTTCAAAAACTTCCTCAGCGAACTTCTGGAAGCGAAAGACACCTCTAAAGCACTAAGAAAACCCAGGGCTCTGCCATCTCTGCTGCCAGTGAACTCCGTTTCCAAGTAGAGCTGCATACATTAGCAGTCCATAATGAGCCTTGCGGAGAATAGCGGGTGTATTTGGGGAACTCATGTCTGGTTGGCATCTCCGTGCGATGTGGTGACCGTGCTGCGCTCACTGCGTAGGTGTGTGCCGCGCGCGGCGCAGCTTTACATAAGCCACTTGTCCTATATAGAAAGAGCTGGGATCCTGGAGAACTTGTCGCACACAATAACCCAGAAACTACCTAGCATGTAGCAACTTTCCAGTATGATCACACTTTTTTTGAGATTTATTTTAGCACAAAGGAGTCATTTGGTTTCAGCCCTTCAGCGATTTACCCTGTAACAGTGCTCTTTGTGGGGAGACTCCAAGCTAATTTGAGCCACTCCTAAACTTGAGTCCCCACTCTGAAGTGGCAGAGCCCCAGCTGCTCCAACGGTTCCTCCTTGCTCCCCGGACTTCAGTTAAGCTGTGATGATCTTCGTCAGCTGCAAAACTGCCACCAGAGCTCCATTTCAGTCCACCTTCCATAGTTGCTTTTACTTGGTTAGGCTTAGGGCAGCAGCAGGCATTCACCCCACGGCGCTAATCCCAATGCACACAAAGGATTTTTAACACCTTTTCTTGCTTTTGCTTTTTGTCTCACCGCAAACTCAACATGCCAGACAGGGATTTGTTTGGCTTTACCGTCTTTCACTCACGTTAGTGCCAGCCGATGCAGTTGCAGGTGCCTGGGCTTTGCACCTTCCTCATTTCATACCCCGCTGCTTTAGATGTGATCCACCTGCCTGGCTGTTTCCTCACTTTTGAGGCTATTTATGACTATCACCATCTTACTCATCACCTTGCATTACCTGTCACAGTGGCAACTCCAGCCTCTTAGTCACCAGAGACCTCTTCCCTTTCATCACAGTTTGCTGTATTTCTGAGCAGTGCCTTTGTGTGTTTTGCCCTTGTGTTTTCAAAGGGAACTCCTCAGATACTGATGCAGCTCGTGCACCATCGTTTCTCTAATTCCTCCAAGCTTTTTCTTACAACGCTCACTAAAAGCATTGGGCAGCTTGGGAGTGAGAACTCTTGCCTGTTGGGCAATGCCATTTTCTAAGTTTCCTGCTAGTCCTCTCTTTTGCCCCTGTCACCCAGGAAACTTTTTAGAGCATGAGTTCTCTCTGTCTGTGCAGCTCCTAGTGTGGTAGAGATTTAGCCTCTGACCTGGGACTCTAGGGGCTATGGTCAAGTAAATAATACATCACAACAACTTGCTGTAAAAGGATAACTATTGGGCTATTAAATATTAATAGAAAATATGATGTTTACCTTTTCCAGATTAACTCATAATTAATACAAATAGGGTACATAGGTGTACCCATAGGTGTACGAGTATATAGGTGAATAGCTTGCTGCAAATGCAATGTGGTAATTGTGTGTCCATGTGTCTCTTTTGAAGCTGAGAAACATGCTGGTGTGTCTTGTGTGACAGCGTCTATGGATGACATACATTTTGAAGAGGCTGCCAGGTACAAAGTCAGCTAACAACAGTTAAATGTTTTCATTCTAGAGATTCTTATTTAGCAGAGATAAACTGAGGCATTGTAAAATCCGAGATAGTAGGCCAATGAACTCCCCAGAGTCACAGGGTTAAGCCTCAAAATTGCTCTTTTCTATCTGTGATAGCCTGACCCACCTAGAAAACAGATCAATTTCACGGTCAGAAATAAACTGCAGTTACTTTGACTTGGCAGCCTCAATGCCAGGTGAGAAACTGATGGCCCAGTGATCTTTGGCTCTAGTTAAAGTGAATGCTGCAGGCCATGACTTATCTCTGTTAAGTAAGGAATACGTATCTAGAACAGTTATCGTATGAATTTTTTATTGTTGCAAGTGCTCTTTCAGTTTATTTCTTACCATCTCTTTCTTTCAGCTCTTTAAAAAAAATGTGTTCATGTAACAGAACAGAAATGTTTTGCATTTGTGATCACCGAATGTTGACTCTGTCTACAATATCATACAGAACTTAATTCTTGTTTTAACTATTTTTCACGATTTCCAAGGAGATGACACTCCAAGAGGAAATGGCACATTTATTCCTAAACTATATCTTTACAGAAACTTAAAGCCATTACTTTGTAGTTTTTGTGTGATTTTACATCTTGCAAACTGGAAATTAATGAGTGCTTAGATGGTATGGACATGGTTACACAGACCAATGCACGTGCAGTTGTCCTGACTGAGAACCAAGCAACACTGGCTGTCAGATGTACAGCTGATGTCAATTTAAAACTGTTTGCAGTACACCAGTGTAAAATAAGCGTCTGCTCACACTTCTGAACAGCAGATTTTTAGATTAGTGGCATTAGGATGAGAACTAGAGCCAGTAACAAAGAAGTGAACGTGGTCATACTGAATTTAGAACTCCAGAGAATGCCTTGGTCTGTTTTACAAAATCAGTTTTAAAGTGTTTGTCCTGCCTGTAATTGTTTTGCTTTTAATTTTGGCCTCAGGAAAAAAATCCTGTCTGTGAAAACTATAACCAGACAATTCTACAAACGAAGTCAGGGTAATGTTTTTCTTTCAGGCATAGTATTTCAGACTTCAGTAGCTTCAGAGCAATTTTCTCTCTTGTTTCTGAGAGCAGAACAGAGCTTCTGAAGTATAATGAAAATACTTTTCCTTCCAAATTTGTTTCCAAATATGTCTCTAGTTCTCCTTCCACTTGTGGTGCCAATGTTTCATTTTTAACATGAATTTCGAGTATAAGCCTAGTAACTGTGAAGTGTTTTCAGTAATTATTTTTCAGCCTCAGGTCATCCCTAACATGCTGTTTGTAGCTTACTGTGTATAATTTCGAAAATCTTGCCAGATCTCGTTGATTATACAAACATCTTGCATAAATATAAGAGCTCTTGTATCTCAGTCTCGTAAATTAAAAAGATGTTTTGTAAGTTACCTGCTGTAAGGTTTCACTTACCTAGCTCAGGTTACCAAATGTTCTGTAAGGATTAACTCTGCTGTGCTTATATCTTTTTAGTTGACATGGAAACAGAGATTTCCACAAATCTGTGTATTCCAAAACTCAGTTTTATGCCATGATAGCAAGTAGATCCCTCTTCTTTGTCTATAAATTACATTTATTTAAATTTTGTTAGTGCTCCATATGTGAATCATACTCAGTTCATTCTGGTATATTTCAAAAGCTTTCTGCTGGTTACAAGTGAAAGGGTGGTGTTCTGTCACTTCTGCCCTCATGTATCTATTTAAAAGCCCAAGCTGATGAGTTCTCTTGGCTTAAATAAATCAGTTTTGTCCCAAGTCAGAATACATGATACAATGGAAAACATTTTGTTTTGAAACAGCTTGCAAAAGTGTATGAAAAGACATTTCCCTATCCGTACTGTCTGACCATCTCAGTTCTGACACCTTTATTTTCTGATGTGGCCGCTGACCCCAGAGGACTATGTTTTTCTGTAATGAAACATGAGTCCAGCTGCACCAGCTGCTTGGAGCACCAGGGGAGATGTCAGTCAGTTGAGAAATCTAGCCTCTGTGAAGTCCAAACTCGCCTTACGGTGGGACTGGTGTCTCAGGCCAAGTCAGACCACGTGCAGCTTTGTTCTGTTGTTCCCACCCTGAAGTTTGCTCAAAGGCGGACAGACCCAGACCTGCCTCTCTCAACCTCTTACACAATGTTTTCGCACAGAGGAAGAGCGGCCACCAGGGAGGTGTCACTGACAAAGGTGGGATAGACAATCTTTGTACAGAACAGTGTCCTGCTGGAAAGCCTGTGGTAGAGAGCTCTGCAGTCCCTGCTGGGGCCTCATGGATGGTCTGACATCAGGATGTTCTTGACAGGGACTGTGACGTCCTCTGCAGGCATCTGTAGAGTCTCTGAACTCTCCCTCTTTTAAGGAAAGCCTCACACTCGCTATCAATGTGTGTCATGTTCAGTCACAGAGTTTATCTAATGAATACATTCTGTCTTTTTTGCCTTGTCCTTGTCCTTACCTCTCTTGGGAGTTTTATGACAGATACAGAGTTTTCAGAGGTGTTTCAGGGTACTTGACTGAGTTCTGTCTCTACGCTTTCTAAAGCCGTTTTATGAGACCGTAATGTTAACTTCTTTTCCAAGCTTAAACAGAAATATTGTGTTACTGTTCTGAACACATTCTGCTTTTTGTAAGTGAGCTGGTGGTTCCCTTAGCTGTGCAGTTTAGGACTATTACGTTAATGATTGTGCTTTTTCTTTGCAGCGGATGATGGAAAAACTCCTTCTGAACACGTTCTTCAAAAGCTAATGAGGGCTGTGTATCTGCAGATGGTTTTAATTCTTTCATCTAACCATTTTTCCCCTCTGTCTACCAAAGGGCTTCCACATGTGTTCTTGAAAGAGAGAGTTTCCGTGTAGTTGGTTGCTCCTGTCTGGTACTGTAAAGGAGTAGGTTTCCTATTCCCCGTTCGAGTGTTTGGTAACAATTAGTTTGAAGTTCTGGCATTGAGAAGCAGTTTAAGAAAAGCCTTGCCTTTAAATCTAAAAATGTTATTCATTAAATTACAAAAAAAATTGTAAAGAATATTTTTTTTATAAACTGGGGTCACAACTGTGTTGAATCCTTAGCTATAAATGCCTGTTTCATAGGTACTCAAGTGGTCTGAAACACTTTGCAGTCTTGAATGTAGCTAGCTGCACGTTGCCTGCTCTGAGACTGATCTTTAGGAGTTGTAAGTCAGTCTAAGTTTCCTGAAGGCAGTGGCCTGATGCCCAGCTATTTTGGTTGTGGTTCTGACTTACCATGCACATCATGTCCTTTTATTGGTCTGCGCAAGAAAACAACTTTATGGGAAGCTGCCTTCTTTCACCCTTTCAGCATTGCCTTGTGTTAGGATATTAGGAGCGTGAAAACAAGGGTTACTCTTGTTATCAACATATAACAGGTACTTTAAAATTCCAGAAGGAAGGAAATTATTTTCTCATTTTAATTTGATGCTATGTAGGTAAAAAGATACAGTTCTGTTTTGGTATTCAGCATGTTAAAGAGCACTTTTTGTCCCAGGATTATTTCCTCATGTGCATGTATCTGTACGCTATAGAATGCACATGAAGCAGAATTGAGACCAAAATTTCTTGGCGGATCTGGGGCATGGATCACACCTGACGTTGTACAGACATCAGCAAGGAGAAGGAATGCTAGTATTGTGCTTACGCAGTTCTCTGAGTGACAAAAATTGTTACTGAACATGAATGAAGTCTGACTGATGAGTAACAGTGCTAAACCTTTTTCAGTGCATTTTCTGTGCAGCATGGAAGACACAGACTGGTTAATGAGGTTTTCTTCTCTACTGGTAGGAATACCTAGAGAGGCAGGTTCAAACCCTTATTAAGCTTGGTTACATGCCATAAGATGTTATTCTTCTTCACAGGGTTGGACAAATTATTACCATCAAAGCAAAGGTGAACAGAGCGTTCAAAACCAGCATGGAGGTAAGAGATCATCACTCTTATTCCTAATGATATTTAAAGAGTAGGAGAGGTGTGAAGAATAGAGGAGGGCAACGTGGGTCCAGTCTTACTTGTTTCAGAAGGAGCTTTGTGCAGATATCTGAACAATAACACTGCCTAATGAAACTCTGGTTTCACAATGACAACTATAATTGCATTTTTCCTGTAAAATAATCCGTGTCAAAATAGAAGTTGGACCCTGAAGACTTGAAATCTTGGGCAGGTGTAATGGACAGGGTGGGATAGGTGGTCTTGGTCCAGTCCAAAGCTGTAGACCTCTAAGCAGTCTTTGGATCAGAGCTAGGATCCACTGAATAGGTGGAGTTCTAAGCATTTTTTGAAACTTCTGATACAAAAATTCTTATCTCAAGCATGTGCATGTGCTTACTCTTCATATTGTAACAAGCATGCAGTGCTTTGCCCAATCGCTTACTTGAAATCAGAATTGAGCCTTAAGGGTACTTTCCTCTGCATTGTGCCCAAGTCCAATTTGATGCATGTCAGGCCTGTCTTGCAGGATCGAATACAGCGTCTCAGGTCCAAGTGTTTCATTGTGTTTTATACATCTATGCAGGCTTTTTCGCTCATACAGATCTCAGTGGCACAGAAGTAAATGGAAAGAGATATCCATAAAACTGAACCTAAGTGTCTTTCCTGTTTTTTATTTTACCCTACAAGTGATGCTAAACATACGTACACAGTTACCATGCTAAGAAGTTTTTCAGAGCTCAGCGAATATTGTGATGTTCTTAGGTGTTCAGAGATGTGTCAGTGATAGCAGAGCAGGGTTTTTTACCATTTTTCTTTTAGGTTTAAGAGCCTGGATGTGATTAATTTGATAAACACTGCACCATTTTGTCTCAACTAACAATGACGTAAATATCCTTTTTGTCTCTCTCCTCCACTACCTCCTCCTTTGTAGGTTGGCATCAAGGTTACAGTACAGGATGTTTTGACTAATGTTGAAAAAATTGTGAGTGGGGCATATGCAACATATGTTGCCAAACCAGTTGGTGCTGCAAAGGTATTATTTCTGTTTTCTTCTGTACTTGAAGTTACTGGAACTGAGTGTCTGTGAAACAACCCAGCTTTTCTAGCTGTGAAACACAGGAAAATGTTCATACCTGTTTATTCTGATCAGTAATAGGAAAACACCATGAAGTCCAGACTATACGGAGAGATTTCTCTTTTTGACTTCTCTGCTCTGAAATTTTTAGGCTTTTTTTATTGTTTCCACTTTCTTTGGGGCAATTGGTAGTAATGGAACTGGTGCCCTGGGTAAGGGCTGCAATATTGACAGAGGCAAACACTGGAAAGGAGATCCGTAAGAGTCTGCATGGTCTCTCTCCTTTTCAGAAATTAGTCTACATACATCTTGAAACCTGCAAGGGTGTTAGGGGTGGGGTTTCTTTATCCTTCACTCCCCCTTTTGAGGAGGTTGTTCAGACAGAGATGGTATTTTTAAGCTAGCTTCCAATCTAAATTAATTCTTTGCCATTACGTTAATTAGTTTTCACGCCAATGTTGTTTCTTCTCCACTTCCTCAGATAGATGGAATAGGCTATGTGAGTATGGAGTGAATTGTGAAAGAGGGAGCAGGCTGTGTAGTGAGGGGGAGTGGGCTCTGGGGTGCACTTTCCCATAGACTACACTACTGGTCAATGCAACTGGATTATTTTTTGGGTACAAAAATTCAATACTCAAACTTGCTTATTAATATTTTCTTTTTTTCTTTTTTTTTTTCTTTTTTTCTGTTTTCTTTTTTTTGCCTTTTTTCTTTTTTAAATGAGAACTGTCTTTAACTGTGTGTGCTCTCAGGGATGTTTGTATTTAAAAGCTAAAAGCAGTTTGCCACTGAGTTTTAACAAATGGTTCTGAAAGGATGATGCATAATCTCTTGAACTTTAACTCTGCACTTTTTTATATTAATAGAACTTGTCATCTTGGACAGTATGCAAAAGGTTATACGAAATGCTGATGCCATCTTAAGTTCAAAGTGCACTTTGTTACGATTATGGCATTTGGAACCTTTTTTTTTTTTCCATTTGGCTAGATTGAATTAGAACCTGTAAAGCTTCTGTCTACAGAAGACCACCTGGAGCACACCCTGGCTACTGAGAGAAGAAGAATCCGACTGGGCTATGAACAGGTCTTTCGGAACCTAGTGCAGGAGAGCAATAAGGAAGGTGATTACTGTGGTCAGCATAGAAGATGCAACAAATGGATTACGAGCAGCTGCAAGGGAGGAAAAAATCAGACAAAACACCTGGGTAGAGCTCCTTGAGATTCTGGTGTCATGTAGAAAAGCATGTGCCAGATTTGTGAGGGTGTGTAAGGTAGTTATTCTAATACAGTGGTATTTCTTTATCTTTCATAAATCCCAGATTTAAAAATGCAGGATTGAAGGCCAAGCATGCATTCAATAGATGTGAAATGCAGATCTTCATGTAGGTTCTATGTGTAAGGTTTAACAGTTCACACAGAACTTTGCAATATGGTAATAAAGTCTTATAACACTACTTGTAATGTGGATAGAAGGATAAAATTCACTCAGGCTTATGGCTGTGTCTTTGCAAGAAAGCACCAACAACTATGTTTATGCCATGAGATCATTCCCAACAAGCAGAAGAAACTTCATTATAAGGAGGTCAAAACGGGTTAAAAAAAAAAATTTAAAGTCCTTGTGACCAAATCAGAAAAATTGAGCCAAGAAACAGGTCTGTCTTTATATCTGATAGAAAACTTTTCTCAAAGACAGTTGTGCTGAAAAGTTGCTGTGTTCCCCTGCAAAAGGAATTATTCACAATGGTTTAGAAATCTGCTGATATTTGGAAAATCTGAGCCGTAACTCTATGTATAAACAACAAACCTTGTGTGGTTTTACTGAGGAAAGATGAAATCTGTTGCAAATATAAATTCTAGTCTCAACAATTTAATAAGACTGTGTAGAAATGAAGAGACTTGTTTGCTACAAGCTACAAGCAAACAAGTTATTTGTCTTCATGGTATCTGTCTCATAAGAGAGAAGACAGTTTAATATCATGAAAGACAAATCAGAGGTTGATGATTTTGATTTCTATTGCCTTGCCTGGAAACTTCCTCGAACAGTCTTATCATTGTTAGCACTAATTCACCTCCTTAAGGAGACAGAAAAAGCAAAATAGGAGAAAGAGAGGAGAAAATACTGTGTGTAAAGGCTACCAGGTAGAAAAATAGGTATAAATCAGATCCAGAAAGTGAAGTTTGTCTTCTGAGTGGATCTTATGCAACAACTTCAGTAGGTCCAAAGTGCATGTTTGTCAAATGTGTTAACGCATTTACATAATCGTGAAGTTAGTTAATTATGGCAAAAGTCAAAAGTACAAGTCAGGTGAAGTAGCTTCTAGCACAGATAGGCACTTTTAAAATGACATCATCTCATGCCTCAATCTGTTCTTGCAAAACATAACTGAAGAAACAAAGATTAGTGTGAAGATGTATGGCGAAACATTTGAAAATGGAATTAGAAATGCTCAGAGGATGGAAAGCAGTTACTGATTCGGATCTGTATTTCTCTCTTTTGTGTGTTCTACATTGTCTCTGGTAATCACAACATTTGTAACAGGTTATGAAATAATCATGTCATACTCTAGCCTTAATTAGACAGATTTTCACAGGTGCCCATCATATGTGGTGGTCAAAGTCTCTGAAATACATTTGAATAAGTGATAAACTGCTCTGACAACATCCGTTAGAGGTCATACATGGCAACCATGAATAATCACAAGTACATGCTGAGGCTGTTGGCTGCCTGCATTCACAGCTAGCCAAGTTTCACAGTAACTGCTGCTGACACGGCTTCTTTAAAGGACTTAGTGAGGGCTGGGAAGGATTGCTGTGCTGGATAGACTGCAGGGTGCACTATCCCCCACCTCTGACGTCTCTTGGAAGAACAGAGCAAATCTTCAGCCTCTTGCTTCCCTTGCAAAGAACAGAGGTCTTCTTTGTCTATTTTTTTTTCTTTTCATTGTGTCTGAAGCAGACTGCACACTTCAGTAACTGGGGGTATTTTCTTCTTGGCGCTCAGAGTTCCTAGCTGAAGTAATTAATTAATAACATTAATATATTGTTGCTGTATATCAGATACTTTTGAAGAGGAAGATGCAGTTTCAACTGACTTTACTCATGTACAGAGTACTGAGCTTGTCCAGCCTCCTCATGCAAACCATCATGGAAACACTTTTGGTGGCCAGATCATGGCTTGGATGGAGACGGTGGCAAGTATTTCAGCAAGGTACTTCTCCACATCATAGTCTTTGCCTATGGTTCTAAACAGATGTGATTTTAATATTAAGGGTTTCACAGGGGTTTATTTCGTGAAAAATACAGACATAAACCTTTGAGACTTTTCTTCCTCTTCAGATTGCAGGAGGCCTTTGAACTGTTCAAGTGGTACAGTTCCCATAGCACGCCACACCAATGTGGGAGTCAAATATTCTTCTTCTGTTACACATGCAGACCGTAAGGCAAAAGAGACTATGTTATCCTCCTGAGAATCTTTGCACAAAGTCATCATTGAACATAGGAATAGAAACTTCCTTGTGGTTGGTGCAGTGTTTTAACAGTAGAGTTTGTTGTTAAGTCAGGATAAAAACGACACTGACTCCGTACCAATTAATATCCAAAAATGAACAGCCTTCTAAATGTTAGTCTGCTGATCCTTATGCTGGAATAAATAAGTCAGAGAAGAAGAATCAAAAGAAATAGGTTCTATTTTGTTGGTGCATGCACAGAATGGATGCATAACCTTCAGCAAGTCACTTAACCTTTCAGTGTCTCTGAGTCCCACAACCTATGAGTTGTAATATTTTTAGCAGCTTAAAATGCTCTGACGTGTTCAGGTAATAAGTGCAAAGTATTGTTGTGACACTGCCTAATATTGCTTGTCAGTATGGCTTAGACATGCAATCATTTAATTTCTCTTCCCATGAAATCAAACTGTTGTTTTTCTCCCTCCTTGTTCTTGGACGCTGTACAAAGCTTCTTTGTAAGCAACACGAGTTTCAGTTTGAATCCTTGCATACAAAGTGACCTAATTCACTGCAGGGATGTTAGATATGTTTTTGTTTTTTAACTTGAATGAATTCCACATTCATTATTCGTATAGTTTTGAATTGTAGCCAGTAGTTATAGTGATAACAACAGATTTTCTGTAGTGGTTGGATAAATAGCTTGTTTTAGTAACATTAGAATGCTCTGACCTTACTCCAGTGTGTAATTTCATGGCTTCAAAGGGATTGTTTCAGATTTTTGCTATAATATGGCCCAAAATATTTACCTGTTTTCATTTAATAAATTTCATCTAGTGAGAGTCACATTTAGGTTTAAAAAGAGAAGGAAAACATCAGCAAACCAAGTACTCAAAAAGTTCTCTTTGAATTAATGAATGTCAAACATGATTTGCCATGTTGAAAATTTCAGAAATAATAGCTGGTGACGGAGGCTTGTTGAAAATGGAGATTTTGTAGTTTATGCTTGAGAAATAGCTAGTCTCACTACAAACCTTTTGTGAGGCCACTCACAACTAGACCTGACCTTTGAAGGTGCCAGTTAAGAGTTGCTGTGGCCACAAACTCTGATGGAGGAACGGAAGAGGAGGGCTAACGCTTGACATAAATTTCTACAGGCATGTTAAAGGTTCCTCACCTTCATTCTCCCCTCTCACTGCTGCCCCCACTTTTTTGACTGAACAGTAAATTAAAATCTTGCAGATAGCAGTAAAGCCATTTGAATATTAGTAAAATTAGTTTGAACAGGATCTGTACTTTCTTATTTCTTGCACTTGCAGCAAAAGCACTGAGGGCATAGTTTTCCAGGGAAAAAAAGAATATGTAGGCCAAATTTCTGTTTTGTTCGTCTCTTATTTTCAATAATGTTGTGTTTGCATCTTTATAGTAAACATAGAAAATAAGATCACCATTTAGCATTTTAAATCAGAAGAGCAAATTATTCTTAATGAAATTACAAAGTCTGTTGAATGTATTAATCTATTAAAAAGATGTACCAGTCAACTAATTAGCTACAGATAATTGTGTGCATTTAACAGTGCTGGTACATTAGTTTGCAGAGTGCAGCTGAGTTAAAAGCTAGGAATGCTACAAAGCAGTATTTTCAAGTTTAAAAATGGAAGCTTAAACAGCTTTAAGCAAGATACTTTAATACATCCCAAAAATAGTCATGATTTTTTTTTATTAGATTTTAACCTAGGTACAAAACCAATGAAAAATCTATTCTTGGATGTACATATGGTATTCTTACTGAGGAGTTTTGCACACATGCATGAGGACAGAGGGTGTTTCTTCAAAGTCTAGAAATAAATGGCGTTATTATATATTGCTTCCTATTTGAATGATGCACAGAGATCCCAGTAAAGAGTGGGGCTTTGATTACATTTAGAATTGCTGAAGAAACCTAATTTTTGCCCACTCCAGAGAGCTTGTGAACTAGATCCCAATTCCACAAACCCTTAAGCTGCATCTGTACTGCAGATTTTTTTCTGGAACGTCTGTGAAGGTCAGAGAAGCGATGAGTTGTTGGAGTTCCCTATTGTAAAAGACACAGTATTGCAAAACTTTTCCTTTAGCTGTGTAGCTGGGTTTGATCAGGTGTGTTTCTGTTTGTCCACTGTACCAGTCCAAAGAGCAGCTTTGCTAGCATGCTCATGGCAAGGGTACTCGCCTGGCACAGACAATCCCCCTGGGGAGGAACAATCCCATGCACCAGTACAGGCTTGGGGTGGACCTGCTGGAGAGCCGCTCTGTGGAGAGGGACCTGGGTGTCCTGGTGGATGAAAGGTTAACCATGAGCCAGCAGTGTGCCCTGGCTGCCAAGGCGGCCAATGGCATTCTGGGGTGCATTAGGAGGAGTGTGGCCAGCAGGTCGAGGGAGGTTCTCCTTCCCCTCTACACTGCCCTGGTGAGGCCTCATCTGGAGTGCTGTGTCCAGTTCTGGGCTCCCCACTTCAAGAAAGATGAGGACCTACTGGAGAGAGTC
>Ga0065711_1045621_pt1 | contig 13349 bp, 8 predicted proteins | sample Hoacrofraction12_FD_59098 | JGI IMG/M metagenome (GOLD analysis project Ga0065711, IMG submission 59098) | Hoatzin crop microbial communities from Cojedes, Venezuela - Epithelial fraction 12 v2 (version 2) | ecosystem: Host-associated > Birds > Digestive system > Esophagus > Crop | place...
TACTCGTTGGTATCCCACATCTAAGCAATTACTGCTCATTTAGCTTCCCACCAACCCTGTCCTCCCCGTTATTCATGTCTAGGAGACACTGGCTAACTGTTGGAGGGCTACCATGAAAAAATGAGCGTCTTAAAACATTGTATTTGCTTCAGCCTTCTTCCCCTCTATCAGCTGTCTCAGCAGAAAGAGGAACAACGCATTCAAGTAAAACACATGATGGAATAAGCCACACAATTCCTTTACTCTTGCCATCACAGATTATGGATTAACCCCTGAACTGCTACATCCAACCCCCATTCAAAACACAACTCCACCTCAAAAGCATTCACCACTTCATCTCCTCCTCTTTCTTGCATAGGGATGCGCTGCACCAAAACCAGAAAGCTTGAAAAATTCACAGTATTGCCCCTACAGGCAAGCCTTCCTCCACTGCCTGACTACAGCGCTTTGTCTGAAGTTCACCTTGAACTTTTTTCTGCCTTGCAGTTAGGTATGAAAACACAAGCAACACACAAACAAAAGATTACATTATGAAAACTATGTCCACTGGGTGATGGGAAAACTCCAGTCTATCTGGCTGCAACACGCATAACAATGACAAACAGAAGCCCAGGAGATGGCTAGTGAAGAATCCAGGAACGGACAAAGGCAGTAAAGGTTCGATGTGACTCCACAGACACATATATTTTAGTGTTTCTGGACATATATAGAAGAGTACCAGTGGAAAAGTAAACCACACTTTCCACGTTTTCAAAATTGTAGTCTCTTGAGGGCCACTCCAGTTAAGAATAACCACACAGTGTTCATAACCAGCACTACTGCTGATGTGCAAGCCATGTGCGATGATGCTCTCCCAACGCACGGTGCCACAAGAGGGAGCACAGATCAGGTGTAGTCTCCACTGCTACCCAAACGGCCCCACCAGCAAACATTACTCCAGGGAAGTGCACCGGGCTTTTTATAATTTTATTTTAAATCTGAATGCATAGAAATACTCTTTACACTGATTATACATTGTTGACAGTGTTTTCAATTACTACTTGCTTAAATGAGTGAGGAACATCTCATCCCCTTTTGTAGCTGAAGGATAAATACATGCATTGATCCTCTGAGCTAAGAGCAAGGAACGGAAACTCTCATTGAGAATATCAAACATGGATGGCTGGGGTCAGCACATTCAGCAGAAATCCCACATTACAGCAATGTAGCCCCAACCTAACCATCCTTCAACAGTTCACAGGAAGACCCTGCCATTGCTTTCTTCTGCTCCTTTATTGGGAAATGTCTTGGAGATCATTGCTAACTCCCTGGGCTGTAGGCTGAGAATGGTCTCCTACATGCTACATCGTTTCACTCCAGGGTATTGGGCTTGTGTGGCCAGGTTTCGGTAGCACAGGGGGGCTACAGGGGTGGCTTCTCTGAGAAGCTGCTAGAAGCTTCCTCCATGTCTGACCACGCCAATGCCAGCTGGTTGCAGGCTGGACCCACTGCTGGCCAAGGCCGAGCCCATCAGTGATGGCGGCAGCATCTCTGGGATAACATATTTAAGCAGGAAAAAGAAACTGCAGCGGGAGAGAGGAGCAAGAATGTGTGAGAGGAGCAGCTCTGCAGACCCCAAGGTCAGTACAGAAGGAGGGCAGGAGGTGCTCCCGGCCCCGGAGCAGAGGTTCCCTGCAGCCCGTGGAGCAGACCGTGGTGAGGCAGGCTGTCCTTGCAGCCATGCAGGCCCATGAGGGAGCAGATCCCTACCAACAGCACAGGGAGGACCCCACGCCAGAGCAGGGGGATGCCCGAAGCAGACTGTGACCCCGTGGGGAGCCCATGCTGGAGCAGGCTCCTGCCAGGACCTGTGGACCCGTGGAGAGAGGAGCCCACGCTGGAGCAGGTTTGCTGGCAAGGGCTTGTGACTCTGTGGGGGACCCACGCTGGAGCAGCCTGTTCCTGAAGAGCTGCAGCCCGTGGCAAGGACCCACGCTGGAGCAGTTTGTGGCTGAGGGGCTGTACCCCATGGGAAGGACCCACGCTGGAGCAGGGGCGGAGAGTAAGGAGGACGGAGTGGCAGAGACAGCGTGTGATGAACTGACCACAACCCCCATTCCCTTTCATCGTATTTTCTCTCCCCTGCCCAGCTGAGGAGGGGAGTGATAGAATGGCTTTGGGGGGCACCCGCTGTGCAGCCAGGGTCAGCCACGACACGAATAAAACTAGAGCAGAGCAGCACTATAACACAAAGGGTGCAAGAACACAAACTTCACCAGAATGATGACAGACTTCCACAGTAGGCTACTGACTGCAGAGCAAGTTTTTGTCTTCAGTGTGCACCTACTGAGTTCTACTGCGCCTCTGCTGCTGCCCAGGTAAAGAAAACTGTGTAGCGGTCTTTAAGGAGATGCTGCATCCTTGGAATGTCCACTGATGCAAGGGAGAAGCAGGACAACTGCATTTCTCCTGCCCCTCTCCACTTGCTCCTCCTCCTTCGGAGCATCAGAGCACATCTTGGCTAAGAGGACAGTGTCTTAGCTCCACAAATAGGCAACCTGGCACACGCAGTGGTGCTCCTGAGAGATCTCCATGACCTCTCAACACCTGGGCCATGAATGTGGAGGCAGACTACACGGACTGACTTTTAGGCTGGAAATTTAGCATTGTATTTATGTATTTAATTGGGAAGCAGGTAGCTGTGTTAATTTAATGGCATCTACTACAACGTTTCTTGCTTTTTCTCATTTCCCATCCTAAACTCATTCCACATTTTCTTACTGTATTTTAGAGCTTGAGGCTTTTCTGCTCCCAGATATACAGCTTGTTTTCCCTATTATAGCTTCTATTCCTAATAAATCCTCTCTACTCCTCTCAAACAGTGACTCTTTGGGGTTATTCCCCAGATCACCTACATCCTAACTCCATGGACTTTACACACTGTACACAGACTTGTGTCTCTAAAGCACTTAAGCCTACTAACTGAAGACTAAAAGATGATGGGGTGGATGCTGTCCTGTTGTCTGGAAGCAGCAATTAGACAACTCTAATCTGCCCTGTACATCCACAGCACTTGGCAAAGGAAGAATGTCAAAATTCCTAACAGCTGGTGTCACTAGTCTGTGCTCGGGAAGGCCTCGAACTCTTGTGCAAGAAGGACGACAGGCATCTACAAGTCCAACTCTTCCCTTCATCGCGCTGTTCCCTTCTCTCAGCCTGCACCTTGCTGTTTACCCCACCCACCCTCTACATAAAGCTACTGTGCCGGCCGCCTCCGCAATTTTCCCAAGCAGCCTGAAAGTGCATTTACCACAGACTCCACTCCATTGCCCTGCTGCTGAACAGAACACTCACCTAGTGCAAACGGTGAGTTCAGTTACTCCAGCAAGGCCTTGAGCGCCTACAATACTGACCTCCGCTTGCGCACTCTGAAAGAACACGCTCGATTTTTTACTCCCACAACCACAAGAGCCTAGCAGCTTCTCACAGCGGAAGCGTAGCTGCTAAATATTGCCAATTAATCCCATTTATAAGTTCCTTTTTTCCAGAAATTCTTGTTAAGTTGCTCACAGCTCTTGCAAAAGTAGAATGATATTTCCAACCAGCTGTCTTTCCTTAATTAGCCCGCCTGGGATAAGCGCTCTCCATCCCCTAACTGGGAATGGCAGCAACAGCGAAGCGACAACACTGGGTCTAAGCATAGATGTGTTCCGTTGCCTTATAGCTGTTATAATCCAACTGAAAAAAGTTACACTGAAGAAAGCCTCTGTATTTTCACTAATGGTAAACTGGCAATGGCAGTAAAATCTACAAAAATTGCTCTACAAGCTGTAGACTTTCAAAAGCTTGTTTCCTGGAGACTTGCATCCCGTGTTCCTCACCTAGTTCGGCAGTAACTTCAGCCTTCTTTAGTCTTTCTGTTCCACAATACCTCAAATCTTTGGGAGTTCTATGAGATGCAGATGAACATGGCAAACAGGTTCACAAGACACTCGTGCAGAAAGAGGTACTGACAAGCAGTGTAATTACATAAAGCTCATTTCCTTCGGAGACTATGAAATGCTTCCAAAACAAAAACAACCATGAATGATCCCCCAAAGGCAAAAGATTTTGTAGGTATTACAAAACTTCATATATCACAGTTCCAATTAAGATCCTTAGACACCTGGTAGCAACTAAAACTGGCATCTCAGACATAGTAGTTCCACATACGTATGACTGCATGGCACTAGGTGCAAAAGCACCTAGGTTTTTCTGTAGATCAATGGCACTCCACGTGCAAGGCTCATCTCATCCATGAGAAACATGAAAAAAAGCTGCCTCTCTTCCAGCAGAACTCTATCAAACCGGTACAGGCTAACCAGATTGCTACCAGATGCGTGCTAGCTACAGGCAGGTAATGCTTAGGTGTGCACCGTGCTTCAGGACTTAGGAGTGGCCTTTAGTCACTTAACTGACTTCGAGGAGAAACAGCTTGGTGCAGCTTTGTTCTTTAACCCAGTTTTAGTCCCAGTATCGAGAGAGCAGTTACAGAAGTGATAGCAGTAACCCCGGGAACAGGGACAAGACACACAAGTAGCAGCAGCAGTACCTAGCAAGGCAGACAACATTGCTACGTTTCTTCAGGGAGAAAACTTCCCTAGCAAAGAATGGATTCACAGGATACAAAGGATGGATGGACAAAACTCGACAAGAGCTGGTTTACCTTGAAAAATGGAATAGCAGTCTTCAATCATATTTTCAGCTATAACGAAAGGGAAAGAGATAGAAAACAAGAACTTCTATTTCCCACTACCCTTGAGACTACCCCTGTAATTCCGACCCGAGTTAAAGATCAAGCTAAATCTTTTAATCTGATTTTTGAGAAAATTCCCATGCACTGGAAAAGATACCAGGAAATTTCAGTTAAAATTACAAAATAAGCAAAACCAATCAAAACGATTCAGCTAAACAGGCTCCGATCTCCTTTTGCAAATCACATCTACATCTGACTTTAGAGAAGCAGAAGAAACGAGAAAAAAAATAAATAATACATACTTGGCTATCTTGAAATCAAACACAGCAGATTAAGCTTGAGCTCTGCATAGTCAAATGGCCTCCCGAAACCCGCTCGGCCAGCACAAGGACTGCTGAAGGTATTAATTAGGGATTCACCCAGAGGAGAAGAGGAATCCACTATCCTATGTGACAACTGGACCACATCAGTAAGGACGAAAGCTGGGTAACCATCTTTACCATCTAAAAGCAATGAGCATGTGTCCTTCACGGCTTCCTGCTTTTAATATAGCCAGAAAACCCTGAACAGTTCAAAGTATTTCAAAATGAATGCAAGCCTCTCCTTACGATGTAATGGTCACTATTTTCTACTCCAGGAACCCGTTAAACTGTGTTTATTAACAACTTCTTGATACTTGATCAGGGATAGGAGGGGATTTTCTTCTTTTAACTACCAAGAGACTCCTAATAAAAATATACTGGAGCACAAACACTAAACAAGGGTGGAGAACCACTAACTTAAATCGCACAAGACGTGAACCAGTTCTTCTCACAGCAAGGCCCAAATCCCTTAACTTCTCACATCCCTCAAAATCTGTATATACCAGTCCGCAAAGAAACGCAGAAATACCACAGTAGTTCCAAATGCCAGGTCAGAAATAGGTGGTCACTGACAAAGTGTGCTTATCCTCACCACTGCAAAGAAATTTCAAAAATCTCTTCAGAAGCACAGCGATAGCTAAATGGAGAGGAACAACATAAAAGATTCCCATATCAATGCAGTAAGCATAAAACGGTATGGACAGTTACTCAAATCTGGGCAAGAAAGCTGTTTGGCTTCACAAAGACGACGGCACCAGCAACAACACACCTCTAGCTACAGGTTTAACCTCACTCACGTTGCCAAGAGAAAGTGTTTCCTCACAATACTTCGCTATTCATGACGTAACAAGATAAAAGATGCTTTTTTTTCTTCCCCCATTCAGTGAGACAATCATACCTTGATGCAGGGGGGGAAAAAAAAAATCCCTTGCGAAAAGTAGAAAATAGAGCCCACGGCCAAATGATTTTCCAAATAACGAATTTCTGAAAATATCTGATGGTAGACAAACTCAATCCACTGCCCAGTGTCACTATAAAGCACTTTGAAAACAAAGCTCTAAGGTGCATCAGGTTAAACTTGATGTAGTTTTAGGCAGTGCCGCGAAAAGTAGGGAGTTGGACTCGATGATCCTTATGGATCCCTTCCAACTTGAGATACTCTATGATTCTAACTTGAAAGTTAACTCTGCTGACCACGGACATGTCTATATTTGACATCTGTATTAGTAACTGCTTGTTTCAGCCTAAACTATTTATGTAAGCACTAGAGACCTGCACAAATTAAGCTCAATACGCTTCACTTCTTACCTAGCTAGCTATTCTCCCAGTTGCCACGTTTTATTTTAGTGTAGTTATTACTGGAAGTTTAACCAAAAATATACTTGAAATACTAAAAGAGTCTACCAAGATCCAACAGCTGAAGGCAAAATTAGAAAAAAACCCTCATACTGAAAATAAGGCGTCATTTTTATTTGGCCTCTGACTAACCACCAAGAAGTTCACAGGAAGACAGGGTAAATTCAGCACCAGCAGGCAGTTCTCCACTTTGTGTTTAAAGTCTCTAAACACAAACACCATATTTTGACCACAAGTTGTAGATGTGATGTTTTAAAAAGATACCTAATGCTTTACATACCCAGCTGGACACCTCAAGGGCCCACTTTTAAGGAAGTTTTGTCCAGATCGGTAAATCCCCAAAACCCAACAGCTGCCTGCTCCTGTCTCTGCTCAGAGGAAGAAAATCTCGAGTCATTCTTCACCTAAATGTTCCAGATCAGTTATTCTGGCAGGTTCGAAAGAACGCAGGCAGGTACTAAACAGGTTATCTTCTTTACTCACTAAGGCTTTGACAACTGGCAATTAGTACCGCTATTTTAACTTTGTTTCTAAAAATTAATATACCATTACATGTTTACAGAAGATCAGTAAATCTCTTGATATTCAATGTATCTGACTTCACACTAAATTAATCTCAGAAGTCAGATCAGTGTGGGCTGTGTCCACAGATGACTAAACTATGCAACTTGTTTTATAACGAAATTATACATGAACAGTATCAGCAGTTCAGAGTGACTATGCTGATCCAATTCCACGAAACACTACGCAAGGGCTCCGACTCCACCACAGAGCTCTCGGTGATGCCACATCCTTTTAACAGGCAGTCGTATGCACAATCTGCAGCCTGAACCCACCCTTTGGTTACTCCGTACCCCAGCCTGCAAAGCCCAACCGCTGATGAAGCAAGTATCCTAACAGCAAAATCACCCTGCTGGCTTCTGGAACTTCAGAAATAGTGCAATACAGATCCTCATGAAGATCAGCATACAAAAAAACAGTTATTCACTGATTAAACTAGCAGTTAATTTAGGACATAATAAGAAACAAAAAAAAAATGTGCTACTTCTGTCCAAGTTACCAGGTAATTTCAAGCATGCCGGTATTTCTGTCACCGAAAATCCGGGAATAAACCTCGTAACACCAACGTGCATCCGACGTCGCAATAAAGAATGCCTGCCTTTTAACACTACATTGGTGTTACGAGGTTTATTCCCAGATTTTCAGTGACATTTCCACCCAGCAAACAGACAGCGCTAGGAAAAAAACCACAATTATTGCAACCCCAAGAGACATCCAGTGTTTCCAGCAGCAGATACGGTTTCTAAAATTAGATGGGGAGGGTGCTTTTCATCCATCAGCAAATTCGAGTTCTCCGTGGTTGGGGCTTTTTTTTGTAAATGTAATGGCTGATGACTTCTTCGGGGAGGGCTTACCTCAGCAGGGACCGCGGGATCATGGCTGACCTATTCCTTGCGTAACTGTTTCAGGCACACCCTAACTCTCATTTAACTTTCTGGGTGTCTGGAGTCAAGAGTCAGTAATCCAACGCTGCCTGTATCCATCCTATATTAATACGTGGTATTTACAAGGACAATGAGGAGCCAATTGTGTAATTGTAGCAATTTGATGACTCATCCCTGCACCATTCCGAGTGCCGAAGCACGAACGCTTGCAAAACTTGCACATCAGGCAAACTGCTGAATATAAATATGTTGAGCCCCATATATATATTTTTATCACTTTCTCTACACCTGCCCCTCAAAACTGAAGTACCAGTTTCGTGCAGAATCAGCTTACTAAAAAAAAATTAAAATGGCAAATGCAGTTTTAAATTCAGCTAGGCAAGGTCTGGGGGCTACATTAAGCCTTGCTGTAACATTTTCCACAGTGCCTGCCTGCTCGGCTCAAGCTGGTCGTTGAAAATATTTGAATCAACAATAATAACTAAAAAAAAAAAAAAATAAAAAAAAAATCTTATGTTGTGAAAGAGCATCCAGTGGCAAGGGGCAGCCACCAAGTCTCATTGCAATGCTCCTCCTGAGGCTTACTGATCATGTTTTACTTCGGACGAAAACTGGCTCTATTTTCTAACCAGCTGGACTCTGCAGCCTGTCCCAGCCAAACAGGAGGTTTAATTACACCTTCAGCTTACAAGTGCTGCTTGTTTTCAGCTGCCTCTGTTCATGCCTTTCACTGCATGGTCACTCGCCTTTCCTAGCAGATACTCTACGTGTGCAGTACATTAGCAATCCACATTCTCGCCCAGAGCAGAAAAATCTCAATACTGAAATAGTACATTAAAGCAGTCATCCGGCTTCTCGTTGGTATCACTGCAAATGGTTGCATTCGCTTTCCTAAAATATTTCTGAATTAACTTTCGCAACTCTAGAGTCCGAATACCCCAGAAGAGAAATCCTCTCCGCCTGCAAATAATCATTCCAACAGTAAAATGTTTGTATCAGGAACATCAGAAACACGGCTATGACAAACTGGCTGTAGGAAAGTACACAGAGACCAGGAGCAAGGCACTGCTTTTCTTTATATTATTTTTTTTTAATGAAGAGAAGTTACCTCACGTTCTCAGCTACAATTGCTATTATTGTTTTTGCACTAACAATATTGCTAATGGTTCATCTAATTAAATTTCCAAATAAACCTATTTAGGTAGAACCTATCTGCAGTTCTAATCTTAATGCATCACGAAGTAAAACAGTACTTCCTCTGTACATTTAGGACTCAAGGGAAACTTCAAACCTGTTACCCAGACAGCGAACTCATTGAAACTACTGAAGTAAATGCAACCAGTTCTCAGAGCTTCCACTGCATCACGGACACTTGTCCCGTGCTACGTATTTGTTCAGACCATTTGCATCTACAACTGTTCCAAAAGCTACCCTAAACAACTGGATTTTATTAGGCAGTTATAAGGATTAGATATGTCAAGATTTTTTTTTTTGTATAATGGAAGCATTAAGTAGTATTTACTACCTTAGAAACTGTTTCAATACCTAGTAAAGAGCCTCTTCAGCTTTTATTTCCCATATAGGAAAAAAAAAACCATCACAAATGCAAAACTTGAGGAGAAAATACTGGCTCAAGATACCAACTTCTCCTCCTTCCAGAGGAGATGCAAAGAAACCTCTTCACATTCACTCATCTCCTCATTTATAGAACTCGCAGAAGGAAAACAAACTCTTTAGAACGCTGCATTTCCCTGCTCAAATTAGTACAGCCATCAGAACCGCTTTAACCAAGGAATTTCAGCAGAGAAACAGCAGCTGACTTCCAGGACCCCATCAGCAGCCAGGACATTTTGGGGCTAACTGATGCACCCCACCCCATTTCTACATCAGCACTCCCGTCGCCAAACCCCGCACCAGCTTGCCTGCCCCTCCGCTAAGCAAAGTAGCTCACGTGGAGTATCGCTGCCAAAAGCGTTCGCACTGTCTGGACACCCCGAGGAAGGTGCAAGGCAAAATTCAAATTACACTTCACCCTGCACAACGCTGCGTACAGAAGCTGTAAGTCACACATTTTTCTCTGCATTATATTCATGGGTAAACAAGGCAGAAAATACACCTCTCCCCTACACAATTAATAAGCGTGTTAACAGTATTACATATTAAAGGTAGAAGGTCAATAATATCTCAGAAGCAAATTTCAGGCTAAGATAATAATTAAATGACTTTAGATGACTTCAGATTAATCAAAAATAAATTAGCCTATGTTAAGACTAACTACATTTGCAACCTGGCTGCCTGGTGCAAAGTTAAAATACTCCAAGGGCTATTCCTAGATTCCCAGGGGGAATTTAGGTTCAGATCTCTGTTGCTGGATCCGTGTGAAACCAGCTCTGTCCAAATTTTGTTACCTCAACGTGCCGGTCAGAAGACGGGCACAGCTCTCCACGCGAAGTGCCTACAAAGCTCTGTGAAGGATGGGATGTTGACAGGCATCAGGAACACAGACACTGCAGCCAGCTGGAGATCCAGATCATCAAGCCATCTTTTCAAAACCTGATCAATTTTCTTTTCATACCCACTACCGCTCAACACATGCACCAGTGCTTATTACCTTTTTCTCCCCCTAAGAGCTAGAAAAGATCTGCAGCCTTTTAACCCTCAACACAATGGAACAGAAGGAAGAGCAGCAGTGGACGTGTACTCCAGCTTGAGAAAAGCAGCTGAGCAACAAACACAATTACCACATAACACAGCACACATAACTGAAGAATGATTTAAAAATACGCAACACCAAACAACTACAAGCCCACAGCCATAAATTCACTGGCATTAAATACTAATACACTAGGACTGGAGATTCAAAAGAAGCTCTAAGTTTCAATTAAATTCTTTTAAATCAAATTAATTCAAATGTTCAATACTTTTCTCCAAGCATGTCTGTGTATTTTCTGTAATATTTCTAAGACCAGATTCTGGCACTTCTTCCTGTACATCCCTCCTTGCTTTCCCTGGCCACCAGAACTACATCAGAACTTGTTCTCATTCTTTGTTTTTTGTTCTTCCTCAAGGATTAGCAAAACTTTAACCAGATTTCCAAGAGGTTTCTATGCAAACTTTTTCTGTAAAGTTATAAAAAAGTTACTCAAAAACACTGAGGAGCCTGAAATAATAACATTGCAGTAACCTTCCATTTGCCTTTTGCAAAACAGAAGGTATCTGCACACACAAGAAACTGAGAAAAAGTATGCACCACAATGAAATATTTGATAAAACTAAAGCCTGCAACAAGACAGCTACTCCAAGAAAGAATCCCGTTCTGTTGTAAATTCAGATTTTTCCTCCAAAGATGTATCACAACATATTCCAGATGTGGTAAGTCATGAAACTGCATCAATCCATCATAACTATCCAGGAAGCCCTAATCACTCATTAATTGTCTGAAATACATTTTTTGCTTCTACATAATTTCTGAGTGTTTTTGTAATTGCTAATATCCAAGCAACCAAAAGCCTGGAGAAATCCTTATCTCAAAAAAGGCTGTGGACTAACTTCAGCTAAAGAAAGAAGCCTTCAGTAATACAGGATGTAAAAAATATACCCAAATCCTTTTTTCAAATATCCACTCAGCCTTGCCGAGGGTTAGCCAGACACTCCACATTTGAGTGCTGACTTTATCCAGGTGTTAAAAGGAATGTGCAATTGCATAATTTAGATTTCATGTGATTTATATAATGGATGCCTAAACGCTCCTGACCTGTAAGGCCAGCACCAATTCTCCCTACAACCTCAAGTTACAGTTGCGAATTCAAAAAGCACATCATTGTAAGAGTCTACAGAAAAGGATTCGAGAATGGGAGGAACGGTTGCCCAATGTCTCAGGTTCCTCTTTTTGGAAGATTATTTTTAATCTGCATCACATCAGTGACTTACTTTACATTACAGCCACCATCTTGCACCAGCGTAAACGAACGGTAGCAAGCTGCTGCGTGGGGCACCAGATCAGCAAGGCAGGGGCCAGCTGAAACCAACACCTTGTGCAACGAAACCAAAGCTGTGACCACCGCGGCGTGCCAGCAGTCAGCTCCTCGCTGCCTGAAGACCGCTGGGTTTGGTGTCACTTCAGCAGGAAAACTGCTGCGTATTTCTTTTGCTTCTGAACAAAAGGAGAGCATTAAAGTGCCAGCTACGGCTTCCGCGGCCTGATCTGGAATCTGAAAGGGCTTTTGCCTCCAACAAGCTGCACTGAAGGCTAACTTTGAAGTTAGCAGGGCTCAGAAAGAATTGAATAGATTCTGCAGGACAATACAAAAGTCGAGTAAAGAGTAAAGCGTCGACAATCGCTTAGCACCAGGCACCCTGCTTTTTTATTATCAGGTACTGAATTCAAAGGCATTTGGCCTACTTCTTACCATTTTTCCCAAAACACTACTTATACATAAGCTCGAGACTTTCAGATTACATTTGCCCCAGCAACCCGAGCTTACGTGTACAGAACTGTACATGGATTCCTGTAACACTATGGTAAATCATTTTGTTGGTATTACATGCCTTGAATACATTCTCTAGTTCAAATATCTTCAAAGGCAGACAAAAGTACTCTGATTTTCAAAGTAAGTTCAAGCACGCATTCAAGCCCTGCAATCATATATACAACTTTAAAGATATCTTCACTTGATCATTGCTTAAGTGATTTTTCAGGTAGGGTGTTTAACTATTATCTACTGAGTATCTCCTATAGAGAGAACTTTGAAGTCCAGTGTCAATCATTACAAAAAAAAGTATTTACATTTTTTTACTATTATCTGTCAAATTTAAACTCCTCTTTGAATGCAGGGCCTTAATCCGTTTGGTAGAATGACATTTATCAGCTACAACACGCAAATTCCTTGACAGGAATTTTTCTATTCTGAGTCTCTACCCAAGAAAAACAGCTGAAGCGTCCACTGACATGTCAGAAGATGTTTGCATTCATACATTTTATAATAAATATTTAGAAATTTCAAAACCAAAACAAAAAGCGGAATAGATGCAAAAAAAATCAGGTTCAGAAGTATAGTTCAGATCATCCCCAAAGTCTAGCTTAATGTTGTATCAAAAATTGTGTGTGAACTTCAGGAATGCGAAAAACATGTAAAATGAAAAAGCAAAGAATGCAGCTGAGAGTCTCTAAAAACACCAGTGCAAAGCCACTGAGCAGAATTCAACACTTACAAAGGAAGTGAAAAGGTAGGGATGAAGACAATCCGCATTAGTTCTCTAGGGCAAAGCCAACTTTAAAACGTCGGAAGTACCTGTAAAATCCCCTTGTCCGAAGCACTGAGACCCCATCCTGTGCCACAAAGTAATGGGGCCAGACTCTTTTCAGTGGTGCCCAGCGACAGGACAAGGGGCAATGGGCACAAACTGAAGCACAGGAAGTTCCGTCTGAACGTGAGGAAGAACTTCTTCCCTCTGAGGGTGACGGAGCACTGG
>Ga0065711_1045624_pt1 | contig 13349 bp, 9 predicted proteins | sample Hoacrofraction12_FD_59098 | JGI IMG/M metagenome (GOLD analysis project Ga0065711, IMG submission 59098) | Hoatzin crop microbial communities from Cojedes, Venezuela - Epithelial fraction 12 v2 (version 2) | ecosystem: Host-associated > Birds > Digestive system > Esophagus > Crop | place...
CATGAGGAAGAATTTCTGACCTCTGAGGGTGACGGAGCACTGGAACAGGCTGCCCAGGGAGGTTGTGGAGTCTCCTTCTCTGGAGATATTCAAGACCCACCTGGACAAGGTCCTCTACAGCCTACTGTAGGTGACCCTGCTTCAGCAGGAGGGTTGGACTAGATGACCCACAGAGGTCCCTTCCAACCCCTACCATTCTGTGATTCTGTGTAATCCAGAAACTAACCGCTACTATTCAGTGACTACTGGTTAAATCTAGTTTATGGCCCAGAATTAAACAGGAGTCATAATGGGATCAAAAAATAAAATAAGAATAAAAAAATCTCACAACTTGGTTTTGCTATTGCTGCCTTGCTACCAAGGAGGCTTTCTGCTTGTTAGCTGCGTTATCGTATTATAATTCTCTTGGCAAAATCTCTGTTCCCCAAAGTATTTGAGCATGCCATAGTCCTAGACAGCATTCTCATTTCTGCAACGGCATGGTATCTGCCATGCACTTAGATTATGTTTTTCTCATGCAATTTCTGTATTAAGACCTACTGGGGCCTAGAAAAACACATATTTTCCTCACAAAAAGGCAGCAGACATTAAAGTTTGTTTCTATATGAGCTTGGCTCGCTATTTCTTCCAACAGAATGAAAGGTGGGGTTTTTGTGACTTGGTACAAGGTACTGCTCCAGCCTTCTGTAAAATCATGGTTTTGACCATTTGAGAAACACAATGGAAAAACATCACAGAACATGAAAATAAAACACCTTATACAAGAGCTATAGTGATACCTTAGGTGACTCTTTTTCCAAGAAACAATATGAAATACTGTGGAGACAATGAAGAGCGCGCAGAGCCCCATGCCGTACATCCACGCTGTTATCTTTTCCCATCGATCATCGGAAAGCCGGTGGAGAAGGGCACTCCCCACAATCGCAGGGACAATGAGGAACTAAGAAAACAAAAGGCTGTTGTTAAATCTTTCCTCGCAGCCAGCCCCAGCTGTACCACCCACAGCACAGCAACAGCAGGGCAGATAACACCGCAGTATGCCATATAAGCCCGCATGTACAACATCTGACAGCGTGCTCCTAACCGGAGCAAGTTTTTCTTTTAGTTGTATGTTGATATACCAGCATCAAGGCTTTGGCAATGTCTCAGACATCTAGATTATACCCATTTGTGACAAATTTCTCCTCACGGGGTGTTCAGCTAGGTTACTAGCTTCTCTAGCCGTGACACAACATCAGAGAAACAAAAGAATTTGCTAGGCCTTAGTAGTGTTTTTATTTCCACATTCTGCTTTATATTCTAAAAGAAGTTTTTGGTCTTACTCTAGGCTTGGACCTAAACCACCTCTTGTGCACAGAGGCTGAGCACAGGACAGACCAAAAGAAACTTCAATTCTACATGAAAAACTTCAGCATTTAGAAGTATGCAGTTAAGTAGAAGATAATTAAGCAAAGGCTTTGCAGAACTTGGGTTTTAGATATCGTAAATAAATCAGCTGCAAACTTCTTTTATGAATAGATTCTTCATCCACAAAGATGATGTTCTTTTCATGCAGTGTATCCAAGTCTGTTTTCCTTACCACCTGCCTCTCAAGCAGCTTTAATTCACGTCTTCCAAAACAACCACTGTTAGAACACCATGATGGAATTAGCATGCTCGCATGAAGGATCTAAGAAGTGGGCTGCAGGCTTCATATACATTTAAAACTACACTCCTTTCCAGAATAAATTACATCATGTAGCTTTGTCTCATTCAGAAAAAAACAAAGCGGGGGGAGGAGCACATGCCACAAGTATTTAAAGAAAAGAACCTGCTGGCTCAGACGTTTCTGCCTGTCTCCTTCCACTATGAAGGTGTATCTTTGTCAGCCTTCTAAGTTAGGCGCACAAGCTCCCTTCCAGCCCCGCTGGCGTGTCTTACGATGTTAATTTGTCCACTTGAATTGTAAATAAGCTGCATAGGTTAAATTCTTCGTAGTTTCACCTAAGTCTCACATGGTAAACAATCAAGCTAGGAACAAGCAATGTTGAAACAAATCTGGCACCTCTGCTTTGCATTACAAGTTCGACAGCTCAGAGTGCGAAGTTCTGGTCTGGCCTGCGCTGTCTCTGTCCTCCAGCTGCGTACAGACTAGGAGAAACTGAGGCTCCGATCACAGCTCCAGGGCAGAACACGCAAAGTATACCGAATGAATCTGAGAAGTACTTAGTTAATCCAAAGAGTTAAAAAAAAAAAAATAAAAAGGTGGCTTTTACTTCTGGCTTTTGAAGTATGCCAACTGTAGCTTCATTACTATTATATTTCCTTCCTTTTCGCAAAATTTAGTACATTTACTCTGAAAGCTGTAGAGCCGTGGAAATGAAAAGCATGGCATTCCTACAGCCACAGCATTTGGACCAGAGGTGAAAACACTTTCCGAGTTTTGGAATGAGACTATGGAAGTTGACCTTATGCACTCTAAGGCCAAAATAGTCTGCCAGCCTGACTTCTCATTTATCACAAACCATAAATTTCCACAAACATATCCTGGACAGCCCCCAGATTCAAGAGAGGTTAAAGTGTTTCACTCCTCAGGAGATTAGTCCCTCCTGTTTTCCATGCACGGCATACAGTTTCAAGTGCGGCTGAAGCCCTTGCGACAGCAAGGAACTGATTAAATGTGGCAGTTGTTTAATTTAGTTCTTGCAGGAGGCAGGAAGATGCTAAACTCCAGAAATAGCTGTTTAGCTGTGTTTCTTCAAGTTGTGCAGTCATGCTGTATCCATCAGTTTCCTCCCCAATATCAAGTGCAAATTTAAATTTTAACTATACTTGACAGAGAACTAAAAGTTTGCAGAGAGATTATGTACGTGCAAGAGTCATGAACACAAGTAACTGGATAAAATAGCAATTCCCTACTAACTCCCTGGCAAAAGTCTGCGTGTGAGCTGCTCAGATTCTGCCTGGAGCACCGACTGACCGCATTTTATAGGCATGAAGACCTCTTTGGAAACCAGTCTGGATATTACACAGAACAACCTGCCTTTCTTACACAGGTATCCCAGCTTTTTACTAGTCTACTAAAATAAATATTTCACAAGTTAAGCCATGGTGTGTAATGCTCAATTGGTCCAACAGAGTTTGCTGCCAATCATTTTTCTAGCAATTATTGTATATAAATTTACAGAGTTAAAACAAATAAGAAGTTCTCTTATCACCTCTTTCTTTGCACCTTCAGAATGAAGAATACACTACAAATGAGTACATGGATGAAGAGCTGAATTAATCTATTTTCTGCCTTGTCCTGGCTCTGAGGAACGATTCTGCTTCTCACAGGGAACAGCACTATACTAACATGAGAAGGATTTGTTGTTTTTTCCAAGTATTCTATTTGGAAACACTTTCCCTCTGTGCCTGATAGGCATCATGGGAACTGTTAGACTAAACAAGAGATGGTTTATTACTCTTTTTCTGACCAAAAATAGCTAGATTGAAGACAAAATCCAGAAACGATACCCTGCTGTTCCAGCCAACTGGATAAGAGGTCTTTAGACACTAATGCCATACCAGACAACGTATGATATGATGGACTTCATTGTATCTAACATTCATCTTACAAAAGAAATATAACAATTTGAAAACATCTCTAGCACAAGAATTGCATTTTAATCACCGGAACAGAGAAGCAATCAATCGGTCCTTTAATAGAAGGGGTATTTACAAAAAAAATAGTCAAAGAATCAGAACTAATAGCATGAGCGTGATTGTGCTGTGTCATGTTACAGCAATGACACAGCATTTCCAAGTTGCCAGCATTCCTAGTAATAAAACTAGCCACAAACTAGTCACAAAAAGCTTTGCTTATTTCATCAGGAAGTGCAACTCTTCCAAATCAATATCGCCAAATCCACCAACTTAATGTACTATGAACAAAACCAGAACTGTGATGCTCCAATTTGCTAATTTTAGCACCTTGATTTATACTTGCTAAATCAGAAATAGGGCTGGAAGAGAGAGCTACAGAACAAGAGAAGAGGCAATAGTTTCACTAAGTTTTCTAGAGAAATGCCAGAACAAAATGAGAGCATGAAGTTACAACCCCCTTTGCAATAAGAAGGAAGACAAAGGATGTATTTATTTACAGCTATAGGTGGGAATCTTTAAGAGGAGACTTGGGCACAACGCCCACGTGATGTATTTTGGGAAACCAGCTACCACAACCCCTACTGTCACGAACAGCAGCCACTGCAAAAAGCGTTAAGGCACAAAGAAAGACGCTGACACAGTAAGCTGTAAACCCAACCAGGCATCCTTCAGGGAAATTAAACTCTCTGGTTACTAACTTACGCATCTGATACCTTCCCTCTGTTCAGGGTTGCTAAGGACACTGGTACGTTGGTCAGTATTTTACCTGCATTCTTTCCATATTTCTGTAGACAATCTTTCCCATAAAGAGGTTTAAAAATCTGTTCAAAAACTTTGCTTTTGTATGTAACATTCATGGCAAATTATGTTATTTTCTTTGCTCGCAAGGCTATGCACGTCATGTAGTCAGCAACAATGACCCTGGATGCACAAGCCACTGCGTGGTGTTACTGTTGCGATCTCATGTGCCTTTCATTGCGAGGGAAACACTAACAACATGAAGACAGTCCCTACATTTCCTCTTCGGGAGGCAAGGCAATGGAAAGATCAGCAATGAAGCCAAATTCACACACAACACTTAGAGGGAACCATGAAGGGCTGTGTCCATCTCAAGCTGCCTGCGCCAGGAGTGCAGCCCTGAGGCCAAGCACAGAGTCCCCCTGTTCATCATCTTCTCTCCTCAAACAAGGAGACGAGCATCGTGGAGCAGGAAGCCTACTGGCAACCAGGGCTGCGTGATACATAGAGAGCAGAGAAACTGCTAATATCAGTCACGTAGAATGGAGACATTTTCATCGTAAGAGCCCTTCTGAAATTTTGATGATCCCTTTTTCCATGCTCAGATGGCCTGGCAAATGCTCCAAGCCTCATTTTTGAAATATTTACACTTCTTTCTTCATTTTTCCATGCCTACACAACCCAAGACTGAAATAGCGAGACTATAACTTATTTTAAGAATAGTTCCTGCTTTTAAGGCAATTGCAAGAAACTTTCAGAGCAGTATAAGGCAAGCTGTGCCTAAATTCTGAGGTTTTAATACAACAGAGCATATCTTCTGTCTCATAAACCTTACATACACTAGAACATTGCACAATGAAAGAGCCACCCCACCCCCCTTAGATTTAGCTTACAACTCAAATTCTTATGTCTCCTGCTTCTCTCACACACTGTGTCCCTCCTGTTCTTCGAAACAGAAAGCAGTCCTTTCTGTCTCTGTATTCAACTGCTCAGCTGCCCTTCCTGCTTCCTGGTGTCTAGAGACAAGCCAGCGCTTCCCGATTTTATACAGCCTTACCAGTCAGAAATTGGAAGATAACTTACTATCCAACACAAAGCTACCTTTTAAGTATTATAACAAAAAACTATGCACGGGATTCTGTACCGCCATCTATTGTAGTTGTTCATGTGTGGGTTTGCTTGGGTTTTGTTTGTTTGTTTGCTTTTAAGCAGCTGCCTAAACTGACTAATGTGTATTTTTAAGTCAAAAACCAGACAGATACCTACTGAAGCAGTACCACCAGGCTCGTAAAATACAAGTTGACTACTTTTTGAATTATGAATAAAGCTTTGGAAAAAAAATATATGGAGAACCAGCACTAAACTCTGTTTTGCAGAAATTACATCAATGTCTAATCGAAAACTCAGACTGTAATCTAGTGGCAAAGACTCAGCCACTTGACGGTCTAACATTTAGTAAAACGGTCTGTAACATAGAGCAGAAGCAAGCAACCCTCTCAGCTTCTTCTGTATAATCCACTGTGCTTTCCCAGATTAGATTGCCATTTCAAGGCTTCAAATTTTAATCAAAAGTTATTCGTTGCATACAATTTTATTTAAGGAGTAACAATCCCTCCTTTATACTACACTTTATTTTCTTCCAAAGAGTATGTTAACATTGCCTATCCCCAAGCTGTTAACAGTTCATGGTAGGTTTCAGCACATAGCTTGACTGTTCAGAAAGTAATTAGAGAGCTTTGCCAGAAACTGTAGCATACCAGAAAATCCCGATATGACATCTTGGCCGTAACCTACTGCCAATAGGCAGGAATACAACATGCCTGTTTTTCAACTGGATGAAGGCTAGAATTGCTAAGGAGTATAGCAACTTCTGCCAGGTACTTTGAAATCAAACTTTTTGGCCAGAGTAAACAAGATTTGTACAAGGATTATGAGATAAACTTCATATTTGTGCTAACAGAATATTGCTTCATTCTCTAGGCAAATAAGCATGTATTTACATAATGCCATGCATGAGATCCTTGGCTTAAAAACACATAAGCTTCAGTCAGCTCTTCTATATGTAAACCAAGGTGGTTCTGTTTTTACCAGCACCACAGAACTGCATGTTGTTTTTTTATAAAATACACAAAGGATCCTTAAGAACAGAGCTCTTTCTGAACTGAAGAGTCTCGTGCAGTACCTTGAGCATTTGTTTCTGTAGCTCACTCAGACACGCTGCAGATAAGAGACCAAGGACAAAGTCAAACATACTTCAGATGTTTGGAGTTAAACAAGGGATGGAGGAGAAGCACAAGCTGCTTTTATAAAAGGGCAAATGCTATCTTAAAAAAATAAACACACACTTTTAAGTCCTTTTCAAAGTTCCAGACAGCAAATTAAACTTCCCAATTACTAAAAAAACAAACAAAAAAAAAATAAAAGAGGGGATGGCACTTTCATTTTGTGTATATCATATATTCAAGTCTAACTTGGGTCCATACATCGTGAGAATAAGGACAGACTAGGATTTGTAGTAGGGCTGTCAGCATTATTAGTGTCTCTTTCAAAATAGGAGATTTCTCGAAGAATCAATTCATAAATATTAAGTATCAGAACTAAGCCATTCTAGCTCTTCTAGCTAACACCCACATGACAGTCTAATGAAGCCTTCCACTTCTAACATGGATAAATCTTTCATATACTTGCAGTATACAATTCACACAATACTACATGAGCACAGTACTGGGAAATCTGCCTTGCAAGACTAGCTAGTATACACCTATATTCACTTCACCATAGTCATCCTTTGACTGGGACAGAGGAAAAACATCTAAAGACATGTAACTCACTTTGGTGAAAAAGAATCTTATGAAGCATGTGGAGACCCTAGAGATTCAGAACAGGGACTAGTGATTACCAGCCATCTCATTAACATTACGTTTTCTGGACTGTTCTAGCTGAAGCTTACAGAACAAAACCAGAGAGGCCATAAATATGAATACACTCGGGTAAAGGTAAGCATTTAGCTATCCAAACACACAAAAATTTACCACAACATCTTGTTTAAAAAAAAACAAAAGGAAGTGTACTTACTGCATGTGTGTAACAGTTAGCAGCATGTTCATAGCAAGTGGGTTTGTAGCGGCTGTTTGCTGGAGCTGGGTGGTTCATGAACCTGTTGAACAATTAAGAAGCATTTTTAGGAAAGTTAATAAACCATCTCCCTAGAGTGTCATGAAGGAAAACCTCCAACCTAGCAGTGTTAAATTATGAGTTACTTGTTAAAAGTAACTTTTTTAAAAATTGTAAGTTCTTTTAAATTTATTTAAGATATGTTTCTGTTATCTGACTACCTGTCACAGTGGATGGTTATCTTTAATCAAGACTCTGCATATAGAAGTCAGACTCCCTCTTTTTTGACAGCTTGGTCCGATGAAGAATGAACTATTTCCTATCTAAATTACATAATAGGAACTCAGATTTCTCTTGAAGTACAGACTTCATCATTGCTTCTTTTAAGAAGTTCTTGAAACTACAACACCTTGGAATAAACCAACTTGGACATTGCCTTTCCAATTCCTACAGCAACCGATATTGGTGTTTGGAGTGTTAGATGGTTGGGATTTCAGTTTGAGGCTAATCCTATCTTCTGCCTGTAACTAAGACCCAAGCTACACAGGGATGAAAGGAGACTAAGAGTTAACTCTGCAGAGGAAAAATTTCCATACACATTCCACCATACATTTACCATACACATTCCACCTTTTTCTCGAAGAATTTTCAAACATTCCCTAACAAACAAATGATCACATCAAACACAGCCTACGCAAATCAAACCAAGTATGACGAAACTTGAGAAAGTTTTGGAAGAACTTGCCAATACAAACGTTGCATCTAACTATTCTAAAAAACCCAAACACTTGAGTTGTTTCCGTGAAGCTACACAATTTAAATCTGTGTACAGAAACCTCTAAAAGACGGTGCACGTTTATACTCAACCAGACAGTGCAATCAAAGCTATGCACTGCTCCAGCTACAGTGCTCTGTACATTATCCCAGCACAGCCTACTATCATACAGAAGTGATTATCTTGCACTAAGAAATTCCAGTTTACTCCAGACTATTATAAAACTCTGCACTGACAATTAGTCAGGTATCCAACAAGCCAGGAACAGTTTCACAACAAATACAGAACATGCCTGTATGCTCAGAACTGAGAGCAGCTTTGTTAGCTAGATTTATATAAAGAGCCTGTTAGACAAACTTTGGTCCTCCCCCATGTCCCTCCTGGTTTAAGTCAAAACCAGTCCTATTCTTATGGCATCTATAAGATACTGGCTGATCTCAAACTGGGGAAAAAACAACCAACCAACCAACCAAACCCAGCCAGAATCTCAGAGTTTGAGTAAGCAGTTCCCGATTTCTGGGATATAAGACACTTGGTTTACAAATTACTCAATAAATCAGTCAAGAAAACAGTTTGTTTTTTTCTAAGCTGATACCCAAAAATTTAACAGCATTGATAAAACAACACAGTGTGATGATCACTCTCCCAGTTGCGGCAATTTCAAAAACCAGTTTCAACTGTTACTAATACAAAGGATAAGAAAAATGTAAATTTCGATAACATTTGCCAAGTATAAATGGTTGTTACCAAATGAGTAATTCCACAGCAGTTAATATATCGTTTAAAAATGGCAATTCTTTTGTCAGTGACAAATGCCACCTTGCTCTTGTCTCCAAGACTATGACGACATTGTGGTCATAGACATAGGCTCACAGAATGTTTGGAGAATTATTTTGTTGCCCAGTGTGTACAGGTCTTCAGCAGCTGCTGAAGACCATCTCAGCACCCTCTAAAGACGGAACATTCAGTTTACTCAGTTCTGCTTCCAAGTTAGGAAAACATTTAAAAATAAGAGCATCTGTTGGCTCAGCTGAGTGATCGGGATTAGGCTGCCCTTGCCCAACTCCATGAACGCAAAGTCACAAGAAACCTTTCACTGATTACATCTAGAATATTATTATATTTCTCCAAAGGCCACAGTGGTACCTTGGAAGTCTCACAAGAAGTAAGAAATAAAACAAAACTAAAGAAACCAAAGGAATAAGATCATTCTCAGTATTAGCTTTTTAATTTCTATTGTTCCAAATTTCTATATGAGGTATTACCATAATCTAAAAATCTATAAATAATTTAAGGTAGCCTGATAATGGGACCTTCTATTATCCATTGGAGGATTATTTTAAATTTTTTTTCATTTATATTTATTTAGTAGAAAAGATACTAGACATGACTAAAGCAGTCACAACAGAGCCTCGGGTAATGTCAGATTTCAGACAGAATTGTGAAAAAACACTTCAGAAAAGCCCATTTATTAGGACCTCTTATTCTCACTAATTTAAAGACAGTGTTGTTAGCAGTAAAACAGAACATAAAGACATTAACAAAGGTATCCTTTATCTGCTTTCTGCACAAAGGGTTGGGTTTTTTTTCCTCCTTTGTTTGTGCCAGCACAGGAATGATGCAAATATTCCTTTATCTGTGTGGTAACTTTAGGTTGGCAAAACAGACAAACATCACTTTTCAGAAAACTTTGCACTTACAAAACATTTCAAGCTTTTTTTTTTTTAATATATACTTAATTTCTGATTTTTAATTTAAAACAACAATAAAAATGGCTAGTAACATGGCTATTGAACAGCAGGCTTTACTGGACTCTCACAACAGCTTTACCCATCCCCTTCACCTGCGTGTTTATACTCATAGTACCACCACCCGGGTGTCTTGGCAGGAGAGGAGGAGTGAGACTTCACCTCTACCTGAAAGAAAAGGATCTCAAAACACCCCAGTACAGAACGGTGCTGTACCTGTGACACACCTGCACCTCTCCTTTCCGCCAGCTACCTCCGCAACAGGCCGCAAGACCCGGGCCGCAAATGCTGGAGCACATTCGCTCAGGCTACTACTCACAGATAACATTTTCAGTGAAGCAAAGCTTCAGTTATTTCCCCGTGCCCTTCCATAATACTGTTTATAAACATTATCAAGAACAACTTTGGAGGAAGGATCAGTGGTTGTACGGGGCAGTAACTCCAGCCAATGCTTCTCTTCAGTTTGTTTCATTTCCAGTCTCACAGTTCATGTTTAATGCCTTAAGAAACAGACCTGAAGTTTCAACACAGCTGCTTTGTGGTACTGCACTGAAGTACTCATCAAAACCAGGACAAATTATTTTGACACATACTATTTAAAAAGCCAGTCATATACTCCTGTAGTTATCTATACTTATGGCATTGCAATATGAAGGCATTAAGAATATGGCTGCAGATTTATTTAAAATCTAGAGGCAAAAATTGTTCTGTTCTTTCTTAAAGATAAATAAATAAAAGCCACACCACCACCGGATGCTTTTTATTTTCTGCCACATGAATACTACAACACAGGGACACTGTTCTTCCTCCTACCCACAGTTCAGGTTTGCCTCTTCCGAAGAAGATAATTGTGAGGAATATAATCTCACCTTCCTAAAAGCAGAAACTTGATATACAGCATCCAGATGCTGTTCACTCCTAAATAAAGGCTCTCTACAACACAGCCATTAAGGTTATTATCAAACGCAGGACAGTCTGACAAGGTCCCACTGAACTGGGCTACAATTTACAGGAAACATCTTTAAGTGAAGCCTTTTGGTTCTCTAACAAATCTCTAATGCATCCTTCAATAGGAGCTCTAGTGAAATCGGAGTCATTTATCCAGGGGATATGCAGCATTATCTCACAAGAAAGCATAAATACTTCTCCACTGAAGATACTGACAATTCAAGATTTCTAATACAAAATATTAACTCCTTCAGTATCGGAATGCGAAACTTCTGAAATGATCAGACTGGTAACTACTTGCAGCCAGCCATGAGGGCAGAATGCTTTTGCACTGAACTGAGTTACGAGTTCATTTTCAGAATTTAAATGCATTCTTACAGCTCAAGAACTACCTGAGGCCAAGAAGTCCAAGCTTTACAGTTTCACAGCACATAACCAACCTTCTCTGATGAGCACATGCCCGATGTAAGCGGAAAAGGGGTATCAAGAGAGACGTATGACAATCCAACACAAGAGAGAAGAAACTCCTGCCCCTCCCTTTACACTACTTCAACTTTGATCTTGAAACACTTCAAATATTTCAAGTGTTAAACATACGGGCTAATCCATTCTTTGTGAGAGACCCCTGGTCTCCAGTCTCTGTTCATGTCCAAGGAGTAGATGCTGTACATTTCACAGCAATTCCAGAACTAAGAGATCACAGTATTTAAGAAAGAAAGGAGGAGGAAAACCTGAGGGTTCTTAGTGCTCTGTCTTTGCATGCAAACCCAACTTAGAAAAAAGAATGATAAAATCCCCAAACTGTTGCACATATTTGTACAGCGTTTGTCTGGTACTGCAGCAAGCCTATACACAAAACTGCACCTTTCAAACCCTGCCTTACGCTCAATTCCCGTCTGCTGAATGAATTATTCTTTGAAGCATGAAGGAAACTGTCAGTAAAAACACCAAGCACTGATAACACCCTCAAAGATCTGGATTATTTTAGTCTTTTCAGGAAGTACATTTCCTTTACACAGCTCAAATGGCCTCATACTTCCTTTCACTAGCCCAAAAGCACATTACCCATTTTCGTATCTTTTTTTTTTTCTTGTGCTTTCCAGCAGCAGGAGAAGCCATTTAGACCTAATAAGCAACAAACAACAGCAAATGAGAAAATTCAACCAGGTGGGGATAACTACAAAACCAGCCACAGCATACATCAGATGCGGTTACATTTTTAGATAGAAGAAATTTTTATGTTTCCTAGGCCTTTTGCTTTTGAAAGGGGGGGGGGAGAACCACAAGCAGGTCAAAATAGATCAGCACTACATTTTCATGATGACCGCATAGGTAAGATATTGAAGAGAAATGAATGGGTTTATAAAAAGCTTGCTTTCTTTGATCAAATTGGCAGATATTTCCTCTTTACAAATTCAGTCCATTCAGTTCAAAATAGAGCCATGTTCCTCTGGACTAGGCATGTTCCTTCCTCAGTTAGGAAACATCTAATTGCAGTTTGTAAATGTTCACATTCTTGGCTATGGCTGAACATCTGAGTCACAGAAATAATTCAGATCAGTACACAAGCAGACCACTTCTTCAGAAATACCAGTGAAATCACATGCTGTGTGGAGGTTTGTGTACTTACAGCAAGATACTAGAGATAAAATGAAACTTGCAATACTCTGAGAATCCATCAACAATTGTGGTGTCACACATAGATCAGGACACGGAAAAAAGCGTCTGTGCATCCTACTGACCTCCCAGAAGACGCCTCAACCTCCTGGCAAGTATGAAAGGCAAAATTTCCAGGGAGGAGTGGGGAGCACAGCGAAGCCCCATCAGGTGCTGCAGCCTGTCTGAGCGCAGGGTCAGCGCATCAGCCAGCCCAACCGCGTGGGCTGGGACAGAAACCAGGTCTGACCACGCTCCTATTGCTCTCTCTTCCAATTTTTTTTCTCTTTTAATACTCGGGCTTTGATTTCTTGAGCAAGTTGGCGAAAGGAGAGTGGGGCAGCCCTACGGCGGTGTCCTCGCCGAGGGAAACCATCGCAGAAACGGGTCTGATCTGGGAAGAGCAGACTGTCACTCAGCAACCACCGGCCCTGCGTCTGGACTTGGGGCCATGGGGCACCTGCAGCCCCCGCACACCCACGCTTACCCGAGACCCCCGACCGACGCCCCGCGAACACGGGCACGCTCCCCAGGCGCCCCGAGAGACCCCGGCAAAGGGGGATGGGGGAGGCAGGCGGGGGGGCCGGGGCAGCCCAGCCCGGCTCGGCAGCCACAGGTCGGGCTCCGCAGGAGACACTGCCGGGGCCGTGACACACGGCCGGATGCGTGAACCTTCACCCATTTAAAGAAGCAGAGGAAGAAATAAAATAAATAAACAAAGGACATGCCGAGCCCCCCCCCCCCCC
>Ga0065711_1045625_pt1 | contig 13349 bp, 7 predicted proteins | sample Hoacrofraction12_FD_59098 | JGI IMG/M metagenome (GOLD analysis project Ga0065711, IMG submission 59098) | Hoatzin crop microbial communities from Cojedes, Venezuela - Epithelial fraction 12 v2 (version 2) | ecosystem: Host-associated > Birds > Digestive system > Esophagus > Crop | place...
TGTAGAAGGCCTCATCAACTTCCTCCTCCTGGTCAGGTGGCCTGTAGTACACACCCACCGTAATGTCACCCTTATGAGCCTGTCCCTTAATTCTAACCCACAAGCTCTCACCTCGTTCCTCATTTGCTCCCAGGCCAAGCTCAATGCATTCCATTTGCTCCCTCATATACAGAGCAACTCCATCGCCTCTCCTTGTTGGCCTGTCTATACATATAACTTGCCACTGTTCAAGCCCCAAATTACCCAATGCACAAATGTGGGTTTACTGAACTGATACTGGAAATACTAAGGGCAGACAGGCTTGACAGTCAAAAAAAAAAAGTAAAGGATGTTGACACGACAATAAATGAACTGGGTTTAAATTATAATAAGTGTATCTTCATCAAGTTCCCATATGATCTTCTCTCACAGTTGAATGCTATTAAATTCTATACAACAGCCTCGTTCTATTAAAATTAAATGCTAATTTAACACATCTGAAGGCATTATCACATTTTGTGCTGAACTGTGTTTTTTAATGACTTCAAATCATGTGTGATGTATTTATTGCAAATTTCTGCTGCAGTTGTTCTGGAGATTTTGGGGTTTTTTATTTATGAAATTATATCCTGTTCCCTGTCAACCTTTTACTACAAGCAAAGAAGTCACAAGAGTCAGTCATGCACAAACTGAAGGCATAGACAAAGAAGTGGTTCACACAAAATGCACAGAAATCTGATGACAAAATGAGAGAAAATTAAGGCTGTAATGAAGAAGATGAAATTAAGTCTTACAGGAGGAATTTCAAATTACACTTTCAGCCATCGAAATCCTGCCATTTGAAATGCTAGATGAGTCCTGCTGTACTCATACATTGTTTAGCAGAAAAGATGTCTTTCTTCTTTGATGAAATTAGGATATACTTCTTTTCAATACATAATGCTGCTTGATCAACTAGCCTTTAACTAATGTGCTAATGCCACTTCCAATTGATGTACCTATTCAAAATGAACAATGTTAGTGACAGAATACTGAAAACAATTAAGCTGAGCTTGTCAAAACGAATAGAAGAGATGGCATCTTCGTCTTACCCAGCACAGGCTATTAGAGTCAACCGTTTTTCACAAGTAGACTTTGTACTGTTTGTGTGTGGTTTAGAAAAGATGCACACTTCACATTCTTGTCTTGCAAAAGCTATACCGAGTGAAGTGATCTGCGTAGATCCCAGCTGGACTGAGATAAGAGTTTCCTTCAGGAAACTCATATGCTTTAATTCTTTCCTTTCTCTGATGTAGCCAGTAAAAGGTACCCCCCGCTAGCTCTCAGGAAGTTAACAGGCCTCCTTCAGATGCTAGCCCGTAGGGTATATGCATATTGCTAAGCAGATCTGACCTTTCAATTGCTGAGGGACTTTGTAGGTATACCCTCAGATTTGTTCATGTGAAAGGATACTCCATGAAAAATACTTGTTCACAAGGAAAATGGAAGAACATAATGTAATATGTAACACACTGTTCCACAAGCAACAGCGCAAAGTAAATTTAGTTTCCTCTAGATTTTTCTCCCATGTTGTTATATCCAGCTTCACACTAGCTGCCCTTTGTGATCTGATTCATTACCACAGTATCATTTCCATCGCTTTAATACCTCCATGCTTGAAATCTTCTGCCTCACACTGGCTCTGGATCTGTCTTACGGACATTCTTATGTTCTTCTATAAAATATGGTCACCTGTGCAACTTGGTAAATAAAGCAGACTTCCTGGACAGTGCCGGCTGGCAGCATCTTCTCTCCAGTGTAGTATCATTATTTTATTGGAGAAGATAAACTGCCATTGTAACTACAGTCTTTTTTAAAATAGAAAGCTGAAGTCGTTATGCTAATCTGCACTAACCACAGGTCACGGTATATAGTATAAGGACAAGCTGACTTGCTGTGGTTTGCTGAGCGCTTGCATGTTTCTGGACTTAGTCAATAATTTACCTATACTTTAGTAAAACAACTTAGATTTGCTGTGTCTCTCCCATCTACTGAATTAAAGACAAGATCTTCCTATCTTCCATGTGTTCTGGCTAAGTCTTCATATTATTAAAAGTAAATCTTTGGAGTATATGTCCACAGAGTGATGAGTACATTGCTATTATTTTTGGAACTATGTTTGATGCTGTATAATTGCTACTGTAAGCTCTGTGCTGCCAAAAGCCTTCATTAATCACAAATATTTTGCTTTTCTAGTTACAACTCCTGTTCCACTGACTTCCGCTTTCTTTCTTATTTTGTTTGAATCACTAGTCCAGAGCAGCTATAAAGTGTAGACATTTATGGCAAAAACAAAGAACAGCAAATTCCACGCTGGGCAATGTAGGCAGTCATTTGTTTGTTTGCATGCTGAGAAACCTGCCAAAAGTACCAGAACTTCTCTCTAGTGAATAACGTAATAAATTAGATTTTATCACCATGTAATCACAGATCCATGAGAATTGGATATAAAAATCTTTCTTCAAATATTTCTCAATGGAGCGCATCGTGCTGTACACACCGACTCTGTTTGAAAATGTATTTGCTTATTAGATGACTGTGTTTGCTTTTCAAAAAAATCCAGTCTTTTTTACCTCAAAATCTGCATGGAAGCTCTGCTTGTTACTAGTTAATAAACATACATAAAGAAAAGATGACTCTAAAAGTAGGCCACATTTGTAAGCATCTGCTACATTAATATTTTCTAAATGTGTCCATTTGAGTAGGCAGATCCACAATTTATCTGAAATAAAAGAATACCAAAAAAGACTTTACAAGTATTCTATTTTTCTTACAAAAAATTCATGGTTTTAATACACAAAAATGTAAACAAATAAATGAGGAGGACTGGAAATGTTCAAGAAGAGGCAATGAAGCTGATATGATCTGGGGGAACCTGAATGCTACTTCTATTGTATTTATTGACATGTTTTCATGTTTAAGTACTCAAGTCAGCTGATGGAGGGCCAGATGTGCTGGGATGCATCAGTCAGTTAAAGTATGTCAGTTCAACATTGCTGAAGAGCATGCTAAAGCCACAACACATGGAGAATGTGGCCTCTAGCTTGAGCTGATTTTCTGAAGTATTAGTTCTGCAAGAGCTATGTTGAAACTATTAGCAGGATTTGAAAATGCTTAACAAAGGAATGAATCTGGTGGATTCACTGGTGTCCTGCCCTTCTGCATGGAAGATTTAAGGCATCCTAAATGACATTATAAAGTGATAATCTTTAAGTGTTTTTTATTACATAGTTGTCCTGATCTTGATGGGGATAGAGTTAATTTTCCTCTCAGTAGCTGCTGTGGTTTGGATTTACCATGAGAAGGATGTTGATAATACACTGATTTTTTCAGTTGTTGCTAAGAAATCGAAGACTTTTTTCAGTTTCCCATGTTTGGCTAATGAGCAGGTGTGCAGGAGCTGGGAGGGAGCATAGCCAGGCAGCTAGCCCAAGTTGGCCAATGGAAATATTCCATATTGTAGATGGCATGCTCAGTATATAAATGGGAGTTGCGCAGGGGACAGGACTCTCTTTCTTTCTCATTTCCATGAGTGTGAATTCTCTCTTGTCTAAGAGTTCGAACTTTTCCAGCAGTTCGGTCTTTTTCAGGACTGTTGCGAAATTCACAAAATCCATGACTTCAGGATTTCATGATCACTGCTCAGGGACTGACTGCAAATCGGTCATCAGGTGGTGAGAAAATTGTATTGTATGTAGTTTGGTTTGCAAATTCATTATTATCATTATTGTTATCATTAGTAGTATTATTAGTAATATTAGTATTCATATTTACTTTATTGTCATATTAAACTGTCTTTATGTCAACCCACGAGTTTTCCCTTTTGTCCATTTCTCCTCCCCATCCTGCTGGGGGGGAAGGGGAGGGGTGAGCAAGTGGCTGTCTAGTGCTTAATTGCTGGCTGCCGGGTTTAACCATGACAATAGTGCTAGGGACATATTGCATTTTGGTGATAATAGTGAGCTGGCAGGAAGACATGGAAATGGACAGAATCAAGAAAAGGTGCCTGTAGACACACTGTCCACTAAAATCTTCTGCTTGGCAGAAGGGTCCCATATTGTACCCTCATCTTTTGTGGCATCAGCACCCTGTTTACAGTTCAGGGATCTATGCACCCTAACGTTCCCTTGGTGGGTTCTTTTTGATATGTTTCAGAAAGTGGTTATTTTTTTTGGGGGGTGTGGTGGTGTTCATTTTTTTATGTAGACAGCATGCTAAATCTCAGAATCCTTTTTTATTGCTTTAAATATAGCTCATTAGCATTATTTCCCCTCTTTTTTAAATTAAGCGATAAATACAGCTTTGTGCGAGAGGCTTTTTACTTCTAATAGTCTCCTTTATTCTGCAGTTTAAAAGCAACATCTTTTTTCCCCTTCCTTCTAAATAATCTTAAAAATTTTTTTACACTTCCTGCGAGCTTCAAATAATGGTGTCTTTAATAGTCTTCCCAACATGGATAAGCATTTTTACCCTTTTTGCTGCTCCTTTTTCTTTGCTTTCACAAAGCTGTTTCTTTTTCATATATTTCTCTCTTTGGCCCTGAGAATTACTGTGGTTAATTTGTGTGTGTCTATGTGTGTGGCTTCTTCACACCTCCAAAGACACTGAAATCAATTTTGATTTGCTGAGTTGTTCTTATTTAAAAAGTGGGTCTTCAGTAATTGCAGCTTGTGCTGGGTCCAGTGTACTGCTAAGGTAGTAATGAAGAATTGCTTTTGTATTTCTGGATTCTCCTTTTTACCAACTAATAAATTAAGGCATTTTGCTTTTCTGTCTCTTTGTCTTTTATCTTATCACAGATGTAAGAAAGACAATATGGAAAGTATTGTGTAGGGATGTCGCAATTCTTTGGACAGCTTTATTTGTTAGAATTATTATTGTTACTGTGTTTGAACTCTTTATTCAAAGGATGAAGAGGGAGGAAAAGAATTCTGCCTGAACCTTCATCCATTTACCTGTCATTGTTTCCCTAAACTGCAATTTTGCAATGAGTGAGATTACACGTAAGTTCATATATGTCTATAAGTCATCACTCAGAGGGACAAAAAATAGCATTTAAAATTAATAATCTGACTGAGTCTTTGTTTACTGAAAATTTTGCCTCGAGTCTTTCATTGCAGTATAGTAAAGAATATGCAGAAATAATCTTAGTTTTATTGAAGATGTAGATATAGCTAATAACATTGAAAGTCCTTGTCCTCAAAAAATAATCTAGGAATTTCCTTTTAAATTAAGGAGTTAATATTTTATGTGATTAGAAATAGCTTTGGGAACATTTATCTCATCATATTTGAATATTCAAGTCTGTGATGGATTTTGAGCAAGTTTTGGGGAGATGCATTAGGGAAAAAATTTGTTGTTATTAATAGTAATTTGCAGGAACATTTGTTGAAGATTAAGTTCCTGTTAGACTAGATATCTTACAAGTAGGGGATAAATACAGTAACAGCCTTACATTGAGAAGGTGTAAAATCTAAGACTTCAGTTAATAAGTTGCATCGTTGTTAGCTTCTGATCTTCCAGTATTTACAAAGATTGTTATCCTGATACAATCAACTTTCATGACACTGTGTTCCTTTTTAGCACATTTTCAGAAGTGATTGGGGAAAATTAAAAGAAAAGAAAACCCTTTTGTAGTCTTAGTATTCAATTCAAACATTCTGTACTCTCTTCTTGACGTCTCCTTGGTCTAACACTGAACATCTGGAAGAAAGTTGAATCTGTTTTTCAGAAACGGGGATGTGGATTTGATATCAGTGCATAACACCTTTGGTTAGAAGATTTTATTTTCCCAATTCTTTAAAGCACGTGGACTGTGCTGGGCCAGAGTTTTTAGTGAGAGTAATAGCTTGGCTTAACCTTATGAGCAGCTGAGCCGTGTTTTACTGCAGTCATCTTTTTTGCACTTTTGTGGAGAAATAAGAACTCATTTTAGTATGTCTTGCTTCACCAAATATCACACCAGACCACTCTTAAAGGAGCCTTGACCACCACTTCATGCATATTTGTGATGTAAATTATGAATATTTCAGATGAGGTTGGGAATGTCACTAAACAAAATGCTACAATTTTTTTTTTCCTTTTAAAGCACGTGATGTTTTCAAAATGAATTTGAACATGTTTTGCCTGTCATAAAATGTGATTATGTTTAGATTGCTCATTTTAGAAAATAGCACTTTCAGTTTAAAGTAATGAAGAATTGCCATATGATTTTTCTCTAATTATTTCTAATGACTAAAACAGTTAAAATTACCTAGTGTACCATTCATCGTTTTAGGATGGATACTACTAACTGGAAAGAAAATTTCTTTTGACATAATACAGTATAAATAAGAAGTAATTTGTACAGTAAATAGAAGAAAATAACTACATCCAAATTAATGAGATCTGTCTTTGTATACATAGTAAAAGAAATTATACTGAAAAATAAACAAAGAAGATGGATTTCATCCATTCTGCATGTCTTAATCCTTGGAGTTAGGTCTGATATTATTTCAGAGGCAATTTTCTTAAAATGGCACAGACAAAGCTGCTTTGATTAGACAAATGATGGTACAGTAAACAGAGTTCAAAGCCTATAAAAAGAGCATTTGTTTTGATAGCTGGCTAAGTGCATAGTCTAATACAGGGGCAGTAAAGAAAACAGTTAAAAGCAGGACAGTTAAAAAAAAAAGCTCCATCCAGGTCATCATTTCAGCCATTCTTATTTTATGATTTTCATCATCAATTGCAAGTGGGTTTTTTGTTGGGTTTTTTTGTTGTTTTTTTTTTAATGAGGCTTTGCATTTAGGTAGAGTATCATTTATTCTAATAGATAGCTAATCAGACTAATTGGCTACTGTAATTAGCTAGAGTTCTAGTACATCTTTATTTTAAATGTTGAAGGCCTCATTAAAATTCCTCTTTGTGGAGAGGGGAAGAAAAAGGTACTACTAAACTAATTCTTTATGCAAAGTGAAAATGTTCTGCTCTTTTATGGACATCAAAGTTTTGAGCACTTAAGAATGCATCTTAGGAAGCCTTACCCATCCAGAAGGACTTGTCTTGGGATGTGCTATGAGTAGTGAGGATGTGGCAACTACATTCCAGCCACTTCTTAGCACCGTGCAGAAGCCAGAGTGGGGCAAGTGTTCGACATGAAAATGTTAATACCTTTTCAAGAGGTGTGAAACAGAAGCAGAAGAGATACGTGAGATTTCTGTCAGAAGAATCTTGGTTATAATATCTAAGATTTAGCTCAGCAGAAATTTACATTAATATCTATGAGAAGACAAATTAAAGTTAGAAGTTAATGTACATACTGTAAAATGTTATGTTTTAGTTGTTCAGCTTATCTGATAATTTCAATTAGTACTTGAATGTTCACTAAGAATAATGTGTACTACATTTCAGTTTATTCATTTTGCTAAGCTCTGAAGAAATTGCAGTGGAATTGTAGTTTTCTGTTGTACAGTGGGACACTGGGTACAGTACTGTTGTGCTAGCAGCCTGTTAACATTCAGTATGTATTTCTCTAGTCCTTTTGAAAGGTAGATATAGCTAGAATTACATCAGAGTAGCTGCATTATGTCTTTACTGAAGACACTATCTATGGCCAGGCTTGATGGGGCAGATTAGAGACAATAGCTCTGAAACATATCATGTACATACCTAACAGTTTATGAACGATGAATATCCTGCATTACACGCACAGCAGGGTGTCATTGCAGGACAAAGTGTTACAAAGTAGGCATTATCTTAAAAGCGAGGGTTTGGTCATTTATTTTTCAGCATCTAGGACATTTTTGACACATGAACCAGCAGTGTGGCTGCTGGGACGTATTGGGAATGTTACTGCATAGCTGGCACCTGTCATGCGGCGTTTATCAGGAAGGAGTAGGGACTTCACTTCCATCAGCTTTTGGCAGTATGGGTTACAAATATCTTTTTCTTTAGGGGCCACTATCATTTTTATCATTAAAGGAAATAATTCCTGTATTGTAACAGTGGAAAGCCAATGGCTGCAGGAGTTTCACTGTGAATACTAATCATCTCCTGAGACTAGCTCCCACGCAGCAGCAAAGATGAACAAGCACATATTAAAGTGCTCGTTATTCAGCTGGGTGCTGTGCAAGCCCTCGCTTCATTTCTGTTTTCTAAGGTTTATATTTCTAAATGTTCAGGAAACAACAATCAGGGAAAGAAAAGCCTATTTACTGTTGTTCTTGTCTCAAGATATCTTCATCCCTACACAGACCATGGGAAAGCTGGTGTATTTCTCTTGGGAACTGAGTGGTATTTTTGTTTCCTGCCACAGCTCTGCCGTTGGTCCCTTCCAAGCAAGTCGTATGTAGCACCAAAATCTGGTTTCAAACAATCCTCTAATACACCAAGATCCTGCACTGAATTTTATAGAAGTGATTATTTGCTAAAGAAAAGGAGTAACTCAGTTATTTAAAGATTGCTGTTTGGGCAATGGAAAATACATGTTCTCTCCCGATACTTTGATGCCCCCATGTAGATTGATTTTTAAAATTCCTAAAATGCAGAATGTGAAATTGCAATAAGTTAAGAATGTTGCTCTGTCAATTGTTTGTCAGACACAGAGCTGGCTGCTGTATTGACTTACGATCTTGTACATTGTGAGTTTGCAAACTCTTTTTTGTACCCAAAAGATTTTACAAAAGTGATTCAGTCTTGATAAACTAATTAGCTTCACCTAAAATGACTTACTCGTATACCATACCCTTGAAACTTTCTTTGCTTTATATATGTGTTTAAATGGACAGTACTTATATGGGGTTTCTTATAACTAAAGGATGGCTGACTGATTCCTGAAAGCTTAGAAATTCTCTCAGATGTCAATTTAAATATGGGTTAAAATAGCATAAGGCAAAAATGAAGTTATAAATGTTAATCTGAGACAATATTAGATTTTATGTAGGGAAATTTTTTCTTGCAGCCTTTTCTTAGGTCCCTCTCTTGTCACAAGTATCATAAATAAAGAAGCTCTGTTTGGAACAGTTTTAATTTGGGAGTTTTCACATTTGGCTTCAATATCTTGAAACTGTAGTATAAATTTACACTAATCCATTCATTCGGCCTCTCTTGTATGCAGTCTGACCTCACATAAACTAGTGTAAACAGAGAAATTATTTGTGCCAGCAAGCATACTGTAATTTGAGGCTGTTAATGTAGAGGCTAGAATCTGGCCATGAGCATAAATAGAATGTAATCTACTTCCATGAGGTCTGCAGATTCAGTAATTTTTGATATTTATGAATTCAAACCCTAGAAATGGTTTATGCTGACATGCAGCTCCTTGATGCAGCTTAAAATTGGGTGAAGGAACATTTATTAGAGGAATGTGCATCCAACTTCAGACAGTCTGGAGGCAGGGCTGTGAAAGTGAATCCTTCATTCCTAGTATGCTCCATCCTGTCCCTTGCATACACACCTCTGCTCTTATTCTGCGTGCATATAGTCTAGAAATTTTTCTGCATATCTTAGCAAGAAGCTGTGAATCTGAATTTGTTAAAGAACATTTGTGCCTTTTGAAAAAACATCAAAAATACAATATAGAATCTATGATTCTATGATTCTAATTAAGAAAAATCCTATTTAGGCAGCACATATGGAGAGAAGCTGAGATACATGGCTGTTGATCTAAGAAACAGTTTGCCTATGGTCATACTGGGAGCCAATGAGAAAGGCAAAATGAACACACAGGTCTGTGAATTCCTTTTCTAACCACTAGACTCTTCTTACTTAGAAGTGTAGTGTGTAGTGACTTGAAATGTTCTGTTGAAAAAAAAATTAAGAAAAAATACCCACGAAAATCCTCCTCGTTGTGGATTTCTGCTGGGCTGTTTTGCAGGAATTACTTCTAGGTTCACTGCAGAATTGCATTTTCTGAGATGTGCATTTTTGCTTTTCTCAAATTCCTCACTGCTGCAGTGATCACAAGGACATTTCTGCTGGGGAAAGCAGCACCAGTCGAATAGAACTGGTGATGGTAATTTTCATCTCTTTGTCCCTAGATAGGACAACTTGGCCCTATAAGCAGCAAGAGTCCCAGGGGACTGTCAGGGCTAGCCTTCTCATCACAACAGACATAACCAGAGATGGACTAATGCAAATGTAAGGGTGAGAGAGTGGAAGAAAAATAAGGGAGGCTGTGGTTTGGACATCAAGCTGTGAAATAGAGCTTATCTTATGTCCCAGTCATGGTAGTCCTTCCATCAGTTCATTGACAGCCTTCAATATCTTCAGCTAACTGGCCAAATACCTTTCAGATGCTTCTATTTGTTGACAGCCATGTAGAATGCAAAAAATTCATCTCTTAATGAAACTAGTACAGGCAAGTCTCAAGTGTCTGTGCTGTCAGATAATGATAGTAATGTTAAAATAGATAACCATTTTCATTATATTCATGAGTGCATTTTATGCCTTTTAACTTCATTTTCAAAGGGAAATACTTTTATAAGTTTTTCATCTGTTTTATATATGTATGGTTCTGTACATTTTCTGCTGTAGTTGTTCTCATACAATCATCAAGTTTGCTATTGTAGAGCTATATTGTTGTAGTTCTCATTCAAATGAAGGGAGTATAAATTGTTGAACGGAGCAATGTGGCGTTTCTGAAGCTTGAAGTAAATCCTACTTGTATAATTATCTTTCACTGTAGTAGGACCAGCTAAATCATGACTCTGCCATACTAGGCATGATGTGTGAGATAGCTTTCGTGTTGCCTGATGCTGTGGAAAGACTAAAAGTTTTTACAGCTTGTATAGTGGAGCCAGGCTTTCTGTCTATGTGCTGCAACTCCACTCCTGAAGGTCAGACAAAGTGCTGGGAAGACACATGTGTACATCACTATCCAGAAATTTTGAGAATACCTCTCTGCATATGACCTAAACTTTTTCAGTCCAGTGTCTCAAACAACAAATGAATCCGATCTGGTGACAGAAGCCAGCCTGGATGAAATAGCAAGCATGCAACCAAGGACATCAGAGCTAATCTCAGCAGTTTCCAAAGAGTCAACTAAAATATGGTAAAAGAAAAAAGAAACCGTCATTGTCTTTAGATTAAGGCTAGATAGCATATGTGGGCGGGTTAAACATGTGCATATTAGGAGATTGTGTATGTAAAAATTAACTGGTGTTTCTAGGAGACAAGGTAGATACAGAAATTATGAAGAATTTCTAGGAGACAAGGTAGGTATACAAATAATGAAAATGAAGAAATGTTATTATCATTTGCAGTTGTGAATGGAGTTACAGGAAAATACCTTGCATGCAGAAATACCATCAGCCTAAGTCTGCAGACAACTAGTGACAGCAGTTCTGAGAGTTGTGACTTGTCGTACTTCTGGCAATGAATCCACATCTAGTTTTATCCAAACATCACTGTTCATCAAAGTATTTAAGTGAATAGACGAATCATGCTGCTTTGAAAACCTCTAGGCTATGCTTTCCAAATTTAATTGAGATTCATTTTTAAATAAATTGAACAATTATGATCTCCAAGGTTTTACATAAAATTGAAATGATCAAGAGACTTCTTGATTGAGTACAGAAACATTTTCTGAAATTCTATTACTATGTAGGACAAACTGTATTCAGAAATTCTCGTACTCCGAATTATAAACATTCCAGCAGTCATAGAATCAAAGAATCATTAAGGCTGGAAAAGACCTCTAAGATCATCAAGTCCAACTGTCAGTCCAACACCACCATGCCTGCTAAACCATGTCCCAAAGTGCCCTGTCTACACATTCCTTGAAGACCTCCAGGGATAGTGACTCCACCACCTCCCTGGACAGCCTGTCCTAATGCTTGACCGCTCTTTCAGTAAAGAAATTTTTCCAAATATCCAAACTAAACTTCCTCTGATGCAACTTGAGGTCATTTCCTTTTGTCCTATCGCTAGTTACTTGGGAGAAGAGACCAACACCCACCTCACTACAACCTCCTTTCAGGTAGTTGTACATAGTGATAAGGTCTTCTCTCAGCCTCCTCTTCTCCAAACTAAACAATCCCAATTCCCTCAGCCACTCCTTGTAAGCCTTGTTCTCCAGACCCTTCACCAGCTTCATTGATCTTCTCTGGACACACTCCAGCAACTCAATGTCCTTCTTGTAGTGAGGGGCCCAAAACTGAACACAGTATTAGAGGTGCGGCCTCACCCGTGCCGAGTACAGGGGCACAATCACTTCCCAGTTCCTGCTGGCCACACTGTTCCTGATAGAAGCCAAGATGCCGCTGGCCTTCTTGGCCACCTGGGCACACTGCTGGCTCATATTCAGCTGGCTGTCGACCCGCACCCCCAGGTCCTTTTCCACCGGGCAGCTTTCCAGCCACTCCTCCCCACACCTGTAGTGTTGCATGGGGTTGGTGTGACCCAAGCGCAGGACCCGGAACTTGGCCTTGTTGAACCTCATATGACTGGCCTTGGCCTATCAATCCAACTTGTCCAGATCCCTCTGCAGATCCTTCCTACTCTCGAGCAGATCGACACTCCCGCCCAATTTGGTGTCTTCTGCAAACTTACTGAGGGAGCACTCAATCCCCTCAATCAGATTGTTGACAAAGATATTAAACAAAACTGGCCCCAAAACTGAGCCCTGGGGAACACCACTTGTGACTGGCTTCCAGCTGGATTTAACTCCATTTACCACTACTCTCTGGGCTCGGCCATCCAGCCAGTCTTTTGCCCAGCGAAGAGTACACCTGTCTAAGCCATGAGGTACAAGCTTCTCTAGGAGAACACTGTGGGAGACAGTATCAAAAGCTTTACTAAAGCTCAGGTAGATAACATCAACAAATGTTAAATGTACCTCAGTTTGGAGTGAGTGACTCCAAGCAGTGGGACAGTGAGTTCACTTAAATAAGGAGGTAACTGTGAACAAATTTGGTGTTTTCTTTATTGATTTCTTGGTAGCACTAAGCATTACTGTTTGGGTTTGCCAACAACATAGGAAAAAAAAATGCCACTGTGCCTATTATTATATAGCTTTGGCATGTGATACAGCTTATTGGAACAACCTGTATTTCTGTTAGAACTGGAGTATGAAGAGCTCCTGTGAATGAAATAGCGTGATCTGAGCAACTGCTGCTTAATTTGAAACTGTGTTTCAGTTTTCATTTAAAGACAGGCATTGGAGTGTGGAACTTAGACAGTGTTGAGATGTCCTGCACTGGGTGCCTGTCCTGGGTTTGGCCAGGACAGGGTTAATTTTCACCAGACTCCAGGAAGGGGCGCAGCTGGGGGGTGGGGGCTGACCCCACCTGGCCAAACAGAGCCCGGTATTCCATACCATGTGACGTCACGCTGGGTTCCGGTGGGGGGGG
>Ga0065711_1008162_pt1 | contig 13348 bp, 6 predicted proteins | sample Hoacrofraction12_FD_59098 | JGI IMG/M metagenome (GOLD analysis project Ga0065711, IMG submission 59098) | Hoatzin crop microbial communities from Cojedes, Venezuela - Epithelial fraction 12 v2 (version 2) | ecosystem: Host-associated > Birds > Digestive system > Esophagus > Crop | place...
CCCCCTTTTTCCCTCACTGGTTTTTACTTTAACAAATGTGAAAGGTGTTGATAAATACTGCAAGTGAATGATACGTATTTACTCACTCCTGCTACTCCCTGTTTGTTAATTTATTTGTCTCAGCATTGTTAAAAAGAACAAGGATCTTTCTTACATTGCATTGCTCTTTCACATAGCAATGGCTGAAGCCCAGATATTGACCAGTGTCTTCTCTTCTTCTGCATCAACCCTTGCTGCTTCCAGCTGCTCAGGGTATTACATTGGACTGTTCTTTCTTTCTGGAGAAGTTTTTCTTGGGTGTGTGCTCTGTTGTTAATTCAGCAGAGGTAAGAGGAACATAGTCATTGTTTTTTGTCAGCCTGCTTAACCAAAGAGCTGTGTGCCTGGCTACTCTGCTTTATAGGACTCCACATGTCTGTGCATTGGGTTAGCAAAATTGACAAGTTTTCTCTCACAGGAGAAGATGATGCAGAATCAAAGTTACCAAATCAATGAAGGGGTTTTGGAAAAGGCAACAGAAATATTGTTGACAGAAGCTGCCTTGTGATGTGTTCTCCTGTGTCAATCCTTTACCAAAAGATGTGATTTACACTTGGTCCTGGATCCAGACTATTCTTTTCTAGGCTTTGCATCCATTATCTGTGTTCTGGTGTAGCTACTGTCACAGTGCCGATGCCTTTCCTTAAGGCAGAGAGCTGTGCGATGCTTCGCTCAAAGTAGCAGCACTTGAAATCCCCTTCTTGAGGGCAACAACAGTGATTTAGGTGTTCTCACAGGTCAAGATCTTTCACTTGCTCATGATGTACATGTATCAAAAGACAGGAGTAAGGGATCTTACTGTCCCTGCTTTAATGTGTTGGTCCTTCACTACTTGGTTGTATTGAATATTTCAAAGTTAAAATGTATGAATGTAGGAAGGACTTGTATCATAGGAAAAAAGTTCAGGAAACCATTTACTGGAGTTCTACTAGGATCAAATGCACCCCTGACCAAGTCTGACCTGTAGGAAGCAGACAATTAATCCTCTTCTCCTGCAATCAAACTGTTTTTAATATAGTTACAGGGATTCATCAAATCCCAGTTACAAATCTTTACGCATCTCTTCCACAAACAACTGAATTTATTTCACCACCATTGTAAATAATGTAAGAAAGTCTAGTCTGGCACAGTGGTAGGTCAGACTTGAACTTAATGCAATGTTTACTCCGTGGACAGCCCTTCCTTCGGTCCAATATAGAGTGTGCTACTTAATTCAATGATGAAAGGATTTCCCTTCAAGGATTCAATATCCTTCGTCTTATCTCTATCAACCTTAAATATAGGACTCAAATTCAACTATATAAAATACGCATTTAGGTATTTTTTTGACTAACACTAGGCAAGCATGTAAAAGTTAGTTAATCCTTCCAGCAACACACATACAAGACCTTGCAGGAAGAAATGTGTTCTAACAACACCATATGTACGTCAGCAATGAATACTATAGAAAACAAGGACATGGAGTGAAGAGGATATCCTTTACAGGATACCGATTCAGAGTCCTCAAGATGCCATCAAGCTGCACAGAGGAAAGTCCAGAGGAGACTACTGCTATTTCTTTCAACAACATACAATGCAATCAACAGAAGATGGTTTCACAGACAGGTCCTCTGATAGGTGATCAGCTCATGGAGGACTTGGAAACACTTATCTTGTTATATCTCTCCCCATCTTGGTGGCTTTCAGACCAAAAGCTGGGGTTAAAGAGAACCTAATAGGAAAGGCAAAAAAATATTGCAGAGTCCTTAGAGAAACAGCCAATACAGGCTCATCTCCTAGCTGGCTGGAGGGGAAATAGTCTTGCAAAGAGTAACACACAAATTCACCAGGCTCCTATGAAGCCATTGGACAGGGAGCACAGGGGCATCGGTAGAGGAAAAGATGCTGAATTCTGCAAACTTGGTCAAAAGAGAAATGAAAGGAGAAATGGAAAACACGATTCAGCAGCAAGCTAGTATAAGTTTGGGAAGAAGGTCATAGAGGCTTAGTCATACCTACACAAAGATGTCCAGGCATCTGGTCCAAGCCTGGTAAGGAAATACAAGTTCTCCTCTCTGGTTATTTAGAAGCTACTTTTCAGAGCTCTGCCAACTTAGTTACACTTTGTCTGGAAGAAAATGCTTCCACATAACTGTAGTTATCACTACCCCTAAGATGCTCGAGGAAATCTTGAAGGCAATGGGACTACAACCTGCACTGACAAAAAGTCCCAAACAGATCTTGTATAGAAGGTTTGCCTTCTTGCCTTCTTCTGATGCCTCCCGTACAAATTTAAAATGCTGCTTTCAAATGCAGAGGGGAAAAAATGACACCCAATTTTGAATGCAATGTGGTGCTTAAGCCTTCCATTAAAAAACATCCAACCACAAAAATGCCATTGTTTTTGTGCTCCAAATTTAAAACTACATGCATTAAGTAAGGGAGTAAATTTATTGTCAAAAGAATGTTCCCCAGCATTTCCTTGATTTCTCCCCAGAGTCTTTAAATTCGCTGATGTTAAAAGGAAAAGAACTACAGCAAGGCGCATAAGCACAGCTCTATAAATTAAAAAAAAAAAAAAAAGAAAGAAAAGAAAAATTAAAACCCCTCAAGCATCTTTCATTTCTTTATTTAGCCATTATGTAGGTATTTGCTTACTCCATCACTGCTCCATGCTCAGGACATTAAGAGAAGACTGATATTGGAAGTAGTCTTTCTGTTGCACTGAGTCTGGTCTGTGTCTCCTGTGTAAGGCCTGGGAAACAAAATCAGAGAGATTAAGATCTACTTCTTACCCTTGTACTGAAAAACCTTGCAAGCAAAGGGCAAAGTTTTGACAAGATAAACAAGAAAATTTGGGTTAAATTTGTGTCTGGGTTATAAATACATTAAAAGGGGGGAAAATTAGTCATATGTAAATAATAGCTCGATTACATTCAAAAATGTGGGTGGGTGTTCTGGGTGGAATGATTTGCTAAGGCAGAGCTCTTCTTCCTTGCTTTTGCTCTTCCTCTTAATTTATTCTTCTTGCTGAATATGTGCTTCTACTTTTTAACCTTTATTTACATCTTGGTCTTCATTCTGTAATCTGGGTGATCTTTCTATAATGGGTCTTTATACGCTTTAGGATTGGTTTGTTATGGACTAAACATTTGTAATAGTTACCAAAACAGTGTAAAGCACTTAAGTGTACATCTAGCCTCAGGTACATACTTTCATTTTCTTGATGTCAGGAGAATGTGATTTTAAAATCAAAAAGAATGCTTAACAGCTTTACTGTGCTAGTCAAGGTATGGCTGATTTCACTACTTTACAGTACTGTACAACCTGCTGCAGCAATGAAGACCCCCTCTTCCCTCTGTCTTAGACATTTCTGCTCTTTCTTTTTGCTTTTTTGTTTTGTTTTGGTTTTCGTTTGACTACTCTCGAAATTGATGCTGACACGTAACATAATGCTCCAAAATTTAGACTTCTGTCAAGCCTCCTGGCTGTTGAACCTCCCTGCTACACATCAAGAAACCACCATGTCTAGCTATGCTAGTTCCCATTTTGCAGCTTGGCAGCAGTGAGGAATTTGAGAATCACTGTGACCATGCCAGGCTTCAGAGCAAGACCCAGTAGGGTCTGGAAGGGGCACACCACCTGAAACATTGGGGTAGCATGCCATACAGAGCAGTAAGCTGGAGTTACATAAGAGCGTCCCTGAGATTGCTCCCAATGCCCATGGGAATGTCTGGCCTGCCAGCAAGAAGGCGAAGGCAAACAGTGGGGTTTGCTTGGGATTGTCTTAGTCTCATACCATGCTACAGGAGGCCCTACATGTTAAATGAGGTATTAGATATCATGTCTTTCTCTCTCTGGGTTTTTTTTTTCTTTTTTTCTTTTTAATTTTAAGTGGGTGCTATTTACATCGCTGCAATTATGCTGTTTGTTCTGGCATCCCACAGATAAGCAAGTTTGTACTGGCCAAGAGATGGTGTTCATATTTGTGAGAAGTCATCCAGAGCTGGTATTTAATCTAGTGCCTGAGCAGATCATGACCTGACATTGCATGCACTCAGTTTGGTAATGGTGCATAAGAGGAGTAAAGGCAAGAATGCTTGAGCTATGCCTGCGCTTTAAAACTGGGGTATCATGCCACATGTTAGAAAATCACCCAAGAGCCCACATTGTCAACAAAAAGATTTTTCCCAGCCTCAGTGGTGTTTGGATCAGGCCTTACACTGAGGGCAGAGTTGGCCTTTTCACCAGGAGCACGGGCCTCATATCTAGACTCCTCACATCTAGAGTCAGCCGTGGCAGACATTTTTAATCCCAGGGGTTAAGAGAGCCTTGTGCAGCAGCAGCCTCCCAGACTGTGCGAGGAAACCCCAAAAGCTCCGGAGTGCATCATGCCACAGGAAGGAAGCAAGGGCCTCGCCAAAGCCTGAGGACCTGCAAGGAAACTTTTTGAAGACCTTTTTTTAAATCTTCTTTTGAAAAAGCGTGGCTATTCTTAGCATCTTTTCAACCTGTTCTAGCATGGGAATCTGTTCCTACTGCTCCTAATTTCCATGGAGCGCCTGTGCAAATGAAGAAGTAAACCTGGCACTGGCAGTCTTCTCTGGGAGTGTCCTTGTTTCACTACTTAGAAGATTCCAGGTTTACAGCTAATTGGGGGTAAAAAAAACTTTGTAGGTGGAGCAATGTGAGAAGTGTCCTCACTTCCTTGAACTTTTGAGGACAGACACATGGCCAGCCAGGCTGTCTCACCGCTCACTGAGTGGTTCAGCATGGTGGGGTGATGAACAGTAACAGAGACTCTCCAGAGCTATTGGCGAGAAGCGAGACTAACGATATCAGGTTACTCCCCACAGGAAGGGCCTACAATGAAGAACATGGTGTTTATCTGACGTGAATGGTTGGGAGATTACATCATTGGACATACACTGCATCCACACACTAACACCCGCTACATCCAAAGCGGTCCCTGTTTAGCATCTGCTTTTCTGATGTGAATGCATTGTTCTGGCTAAGCTAACTTGAAATGATTTAGGGAAGCATCCTGAGCATTGCTGAGCAGAGATAGCACCACACACAGATATAAATACATTGTTGAGACAAGCTCTACATGGGATGTTCTGCCAAATGGTTCCCTTCCCTTCCTCTTCTCATTTCCTTGTTCTCCTTCAGTCACTGAAGAACGCTAATCCCTTTATTTGTTTATGTGTAAACTGGTGACTTTTCAGACCCGCTACAAAAAACATTTGACTAGAAGACATTTCTGGAAATAGGCAGCAAGAGAAGCTAGAAATTTCTGGATGAAGACTTGGTGGCAGTTGGATTGGTCCCCTTGGACCTGAGGATTTTAATACTGCTATGTCTAGCTTGACAGTCAGTCAGAATATGGATAGCCCTGCACTGGCAGCTGTAAACAAAAAGGAAAATACTACAGCTACATTAATTCTTCCATTTTACTTAAAATTTGGTTTCGATACCTGTTTTTGACCAGCTTTGAAACAACATTTTTGCAAGGTCTTGCTCACCCAAAGCAGAAAGCTTCTGATATTTTGTTCACAACACACAGAGAAAACCAGACACACAAGTATATCTGAAGGGAGAAAAGCATTTTCCGTAGTTAGTCATCACAGTTTGAGAAGGAGAAAAAGCGTTGCTATACAAAAATGTGGGATTTATACAGGCCTTTATGATTTCATGGCTCATGGAAATCAACCACCCACTTTACAGACGTGGAAAAAGGAATAGTTTTCTCACTGCTGAATCGATTGAGTGCTCTCTCAGCTTTTATAGAGGAACTAATCTTAGACTTCAGATGATAAGCTTTTATTCTTGCCCTCTGTGATCTAACGTTTAAAGTTTGTGCCCGCTGATGTGAAACCAGGTGTTGCATTTCAGGCACCTATGAAAAACATGGTGCCTCAGCAGAGGGGTCAAATGAACTACCAGTTAATTGGGTATGTAGACACTTACAGACAGCACCTTCATTGCTGGTTCCCAAAATTTCTCAGAATGAAATATGTAGGAATAAAATCTAGGCACTAGGTATTTGAGTCAGGACTTTCCTTGCCTTGTGGCTGAAATCCTTTTCTTCCCCCTTTCTTTTCAGCCAAGAATGGCTTTTTCTGCCTGTTCAAGCCATTGGTTAGCCATGCGACAGTCTACCTCCCCCATAGTCCTTCCCAGAGACAGCTGGCTGGGTGAGCAGGGATCATCACCCTTCCTGATGTGGCTGGCACTCCAGAGCAAGACGCAAGAGTCACAGGGCCAGGGATGGATCTAAAGGCTCACAAGGGAGACATGGGTTCTTGTCCCTGCACCAAAACCTATTTCTCTGCTTTACCTAATAATGTACTCACTGTAGCGAGGTTGCTGTGGCTTTAAGGAGTAGTAATACCATGGTACTTTTAGGAGATGTGGTCACAGGCCTAGTCTTGTTCAACTGCAGGAGTTCTTCTTGTCCCCCGACCCAGCTCCTGACACGGGGAAAGCAGGAGAGTGTCCTTAGAACACCTGCTGCCAGCATTTCCACGCATTCACCCTATGCAGACTGGGTTCCTCCTGCCTTCCCTTTCCCATTTTTCTCCCCAAGGTACTCCCTGTCCCGCTTCCCTTCCCCTTCCAGTTCCTCCCCTTCCCTCTTCCATCCCTCTCCATCCATTCATCCTTTGCTTTTGTGCCCATCCATTTTCTATTGCATACCTCCTCTCTGCTTTCACAAGGACTGAAGCTCTGCTCCTGCCCAAGAGCAGTCTCTTTGACCAAGTCAGTCCTGGAAGCAGTCTCTCCCAAGCCAATTCATGAACTGCTCTAAGTACTCCTAATATTGTTCCACAAGTGCATGTCACTACAACTCTTTAATTCTGGTTCTCCCCTTCCAAGGGCCCTTGCCATGTAGCGTAGGGAACAAAGTGTTCTGGTGACAACCACTCTTGAGCTCAGCTGTGCCCACAACACATGGGTCAGAGCAATTTTTTGACTGTTACTCCCTTAAGCAGTAGTGGTGGCCCTTGCCTCCTCTACCCACGGGGTCAGAAAACTTCTAGGAGGTGAGAAGCAGAAGGATAGTTCTGACATCTGCCAAAAGAGATGAAATGAGCCTTTTTCAGTAAGGGCTGTTCTCAAAAGGGCATGAAACTTGAAAACCACAAGCTGCAGGTGATGAGCAACTTCTCCGGTGATGGGTAGCCTTGCTGGCACATACTAATTCATTGATGTCTTGATATGCAATTTTGTTTCGCAAAAGGAAATGGAAAAAAAAAAATAAAAATCACACATTGCATTAAAAAGTCTTACCCCATCTTTTCACCCTCAAAGACTGTGCCCTTCACATAAAAAATATACAGCAGATTGTTTCATCGAAAGGAAACTAGTGACTTTGTTATCAGTTTGATATTTTTATTAAAATCATAGGTTTCCAGTCTGTACAAAACTGAGGAGCTTTCTTTTAAAAAAAAAATATTAACCACACAGGAAATAATGCAGTGTAAGTGGTTTGTTGATAAAAATCTCTCTGAAAGCTATATACAGGATTAATATCACACAACTGTATTAATGTAGAGACTGTCAGCAACTTTAGCAATATATACAGACTACCTTTACACACATAAATATCTTATTTACAGCTAATAAATAACATCCGAAGCTAAATCATGTGTCCTCATGTACAAGAACCTTCATTGTTTTGTATCCAAGTTCTGTATGTGTTTGTATTTGATCCTGTATTATGAGCATGCCTGTTCTGATACTTTATTTCCAAAGATCTTAACTCTTAAGAGAAAACTGCAACAAAACATGGTCTACAGGGAATAAATCATTATATTTATTTTTAGACATCTCAAATGCAGCGGCTCAATACTCAACCCCACCCTCGGTGACTCATCACATCTCTACTGTAGTTTAAGGGTTAGGAAATTAAATGTGAGCAATTTCAGAGTTATTAATATTCCAACATATTGCACTGTTTAAGACTTTTATCCTATCCCCAAACACACTAGCAGCCACGGCTGGAAAAAAAAAAAAAAAACAAAAACACAAAACTGTGCACATAAATGCATACATGTTGGTTTTGCTTTCAAGATGGGATGATACTGGAGAAATCACCACCTCCACACTGTCTTGTACATGCAGGAATAGACTACAAAAAACAACATCAATAGCTCACATTACACTTGGAGAAGTGTATAACTTCAAGCCCTTCTGCCTCCCCAGTATTTTGTTTATCTTCTAGAAAGCTAAAAGAGGACTACTGAACCTTTCGGAGCACTAGAAAAATTACCTGTTACTTAAAAAAGGGGAAGCAGAATGTCTTCAACGTGTCTGTTTCTGGCAACCTGCAGCATGTCTAATTCAAGTGTTTTCAGAGCATTCATTCTTGTGCATCACACAATCAGGCTCCTTTTAACTGTCACAGCTCCTGCTCCTTGCTGAATTCCACCTCACATCAGAAAACCAAGCAGCTCCTAGGATGTAGCACTGAACCACAGCCAAGCAACAAACCAAGTTGTGTTACTGGCAGTCACAATTCCAGTACAGTGAAGCACGAGCATGCTTGTCATCTGTCAAGTGGATTCATTTGCACGGAAGACTGCATACAGCAGCCACTCTGCTGCATCACTATCATCTGGTGTCAACGAGCAGAGAAGCTGTCACAATTCTGGCATATGGGATGCAAGAAAGTGGTGGGAAAAGAGATTAAAAAAAAATAAAAAAAAAATCTGTTTCCTGCAGTTTCTGGTAGCTCAATTCCTTTGTAGTTCCTTTTTCACAGTGTTGGAGGTTAGACGATTTCATTTTCAAAGAACAAAAGCACAGACAAAAAGTTGAATGTCTGCATAAGACACTAGTATTGCTGTCTTCTCCTACAACTGCTATTTATTCCAGAGTAAGCTGTGCAGAAGTACATAGATTAACAAATCATACCTATTGCTAAGCAGCACTGGCATCTACCCCCAGTAAAACACATTCTTAACCACAAAGTAGAAAATTCATCCCCATATCGTCAGTCCCTGACACCTTTTAGTAATACACACATCAAAGGTGTTTTTTTCACATGAGAAACCTACTCATTTGCTACACACACACTTGAACACAATGAACTCTAGCCACTGAACTGTCTGAAAATTCAGATAGCGAAGCCAGAAAAAAACCTGTCCAGTTTCAGAAGACTCCTGAAAAGACAGAAAAGCCAGGTACAGGCTTTGCTTCTTTTCAATAAATATTAGAAAACTGCTATAGAGGATTTGATGTCAAGAAACCTTGTCACAAGGCACCATGATTAAGCAAAAGTACTTATTTCTTCCCAGGACTCAAGCCTTTGGCAAGTTGTTTTGTGGGTTTCTTTGCTTCTAACTATGTGGATAACGTATCTTCATTGTTAGTAACTTTGTATGCTGAGACCTCCTTACAAGACGTCTCCTAATATAGCTAGGAATAGCAGGCAAAAAGCCAGCAGCGGATAAATATTTCTATATATTTGGTTCTGAACATCCAGTCCACAGGGATGAACAGACTCTCCTCCTCCCCAGTGTGGAAAATCTTCACTCTTGTCACTTAAGCAGATTCATGAGCAGAATTTTCTTTAAAGGCTTTCTTGGCACTGTAGGGGGGGAGGGGAAAAAAGACAGATAAGGTGAAGACGCAAGATACTTGTTCATTTTTGTCTCATTTTTGACACTTAAAAAAACCCCTGCTTAACAGGAAAATAAATTTTGTGCTTGGGCTTTTCCTGCCTGCTGCTGGATTTTACACATCAGATACACACAGAGCTCTCAAGGCCTCCCAGGTCATTGCCCTGGAGTGAAGGTCAGCACACATGCCTTTTTATGCAGAACTAGACTAGAAGTGTCAGTCTAGAAGTGTCCCCATGAGACCTTTCACACACAGCAACTGCACTAAAATAAACATAACCAGTTCTCCAGCTCAAACTTTAGTGGATAAAGTCCAAATAAATCTGGCCCCATTTGAAAGTTTACTCTGGGTCAGAAAAATTACAGATTGACAAATTGGGCTGTACTATGGGCTATTAAACACAAAGACTCAATCTCTGATCCAAATCAGAGATGCAAATCTCAGGAAGTCACTCACCTGGCGGTCGCCAGCAAAAAGCAATGTGCCAGGGAGAACACCCAGGTATGCCCGCTCAGCTTCTGTGCCAGCCTCCGAACCTGCTGCTGGCCAGCGAGGAGGGAGTGCTCTGGACTGACACAGTACGGATGTTTGGATGGTCTTCAATTACGGGTAAATGTAGGGCATCTTTAAATAGAGGCATGCTTTCCTCTTTGTGTTAGCGTATGGTGTGTGAACACTCTTTAACACTTATACTTAGCCATCACGTGAATGTGAGAGGCAGTGACTTGTACTTGCTTTCCAGATATGCTAAAAACCACACAAGGACATGGTTAGCAGAGAATCAAATTAGGGGTTTTTAAGCTGCCATAATCAAACCTCAGGTTAGTCTGAGTTGTGATGCTTCTGAAGCCTTGAGAAGACTAGTACACAAGTCAACTAAATCAGGAAGTTTTATTAGATCGTGCTGCTACCACTGAAGTTTCCCCCAACCCAGAAACAAGAGTCATCACTCATACCCTCCTCTCTTCCTGTTGACGGGCTGCTCCAAGCATTTCACAAATATTGCTGCCTCTTCTCCCTTACTGAGACGCGAGGTGCCATCTCGAGAACAGAACACCACCCTGTGAAATAAATATTGGACAATCATGTGACTGAGCCAGACACCTCTCTTTAACCCTAGGAACAGGACTGATGCTTGGAAGTAGTCTTTATACTTTTTCATGTGAGGCACTACTACTTTACACGCCTGTGAGAAAACTATTTTTAAAACAGAATTATGACAAAAACACTGCGAAACTTGTAAATGTATTACACATGGACTTCAAACTGTAGCCATAACTTTCACTGATCCTTTGCATAAAATCTTCTCACGTCTAAGACAGCAGAAGCTCTATCTCAAAGTCTCTTGGATATTTATTTACCTCAGTCCTTTTGTGACTTATTGTCAGATGAATGATCTCGGAAGAAAACCTTATTCCCTCAAATGTTGCCAATTCGAGCAAACCTGAGCAGTTGCTTTTCTATTTACCAGTACTTTCCCCACCCCTATATTTGTTCAGCTCTGATAACTGTTCTTTGATAAAGCGACTGCCTTGTTTATTCAAAGGAGGAACATATTATTTACAATAGTGTAGGTATGACTTGCATACTGTGTTCTAGGTCCATTTTCTGCTAACAGGTCTCACGTCAAGCGAATATAAGTATTTCAAAAGATATAGGTCAAAGCAGTTCTGGTTAGACTTTGCTGTTTTAGCATTCACGCATTCGGAATCTCCTGCAACAGTCATGAGTTTCAGTTTTCACCCACCATTCAGGTATTCCCAACTCCTAAGAAAATCCAGCTTAACAAAGCACACTTTTGGAAGCATTTCTAAAAAACTCCTTCTAAATGTCTTCACAAGAAAACCTGTGCAAACCTCTAGCAAGAAAAAGGAGAACAACTGCAAATACAGTCAGAGATGCTGGTTCATGGAGATCCCCTCCTGCATATTAGAACTAACCTGAGGCACATGAGACAGTGATATACAAAGGAATTATGTGGGAGTAAAACTACTGATTGCAGATCCCAGTGAAAGCAAACAACTGAACATGGCTGACATATATGGCCGTTTGATGCCACTGGAGCCCTGGTTATCAGTGCTGCACCTATTTGCAACTGCTTTCCATGTTTTGTGCCACCCTGTGAGACATCAGGAATCAGCAAACACTGTCAATTAAAATTAATACAGCTTATGACATCACCACAAGTTACTTTTTCTGAGTTTCTCCCGATTTCACTCTGACTCTCTGGATGTCGAATGTAAAAGGAGTCCACCAGTCTGACCAGCTGAAGAAGCTGTCTTTCTCCCACTGCAGCTTCAGCATAAGCAGGTCGCCAATGTCCACTTCTGTGTAAATCAGGAAGGAGAAGGTCTTGTTTGAAGAGACTTCAGGCCTGTGGGGAGGGAAATAAGGAAAAAGAAACAAAAAAATGGGAACTGTTGGACAGATAAAAGAAAATTAAGGTGAAACAGAGTCAGGATTTAACGTACTTCAGAGAAGAAGGAAGCAGCCTTCTCCATAGTTCTGATGGATGTCATAACGTAAAAAACACCTTAAGCTTTTCTAAAGGCACAAGGAAAAGCTTTCTGCAACAAGGCTGGTAAAACCCTGGGACAGACTGCAAAGGCAATGGGTGGGTGGCTCTCAGAGAAGCCAGACAAGCACCAGCCAGCAACAGCTGTAGCTTCCTCAGCATAAAAAAAAAAAGACTTTGGTGCTTTCCAGCCCCATTCCGTGCCAGCCCAGGTGCAGGGATGCAAGCACAGACTTCTGCTTTTTTGCAGTGCTGTGGAAGCAAATCCCATGTCTCCCTCTGCTTCCGCACTGAGGCCTTCAGACCCATCAGACAATTAACTCCAGGGCAGTCTGCTTTTAAGGAGCTTTAACACAGCTGGAATATGGCATAAAGATACTAAAAAGAGATGACAAGAAACCTGCCACACCACAAAAATTCTTATTACCCTGAGCCACAGGTCAGACTTCACATTTCCATATTTCAGACCCCTTCTCAAGAACAGCTCCTATAGAGCTCAGATCATTAGCTTCAGCAGTGGGTGCATCCCCTTGATCAAGGACAAGAGCAGATTCTGGGACCCTATTGGATTTCTGTAGCTGGAGCTAGCACAAGTTTTTCAGCTGGGGATTTAACAGATATACATAGACTCAAGAGTACACTGCAGTTGCTTCTGTAGTTACTCACAGCGTGAAAGCAATGTTCTCACTCTGATCTAGAGTGCCATAGAGAGAGATGAGGAATGGCTGGTTTGTCTTGGTTGTGTTAGTCTTTCCAAAGAAATGGATCTTGACTTGGTAATGAAAGACTGGAAGAACACAAAATAAAAGGCCATTAGGAAAAAAAAAATCAACCTCCAAAGAGACTGCTGGTGACAAAACCACCCAAAAATCCCCATGCAGCTCCTAGACTGGAATATGCCAACATCACTAAATTGAGGAATTTAGTTCCCTGCAGGTATGCATGGAATCATGTTTGTGCACAGATAAAGATTAGGATGCAAAAGAATCATGATTCAAAAACATCTTCACAGCTCTTGCAACTGAACTCTGCATTTAAGTTTACTGCACTATAATCACAGAGTCTGCAGTATCGCCTTCAAACCTGTTACAAATGTGTTAAGACTTTCTGTCCTTGACTCAAAACAAGTGAGCTGTGCCCTCCTCATACAGGAGCCTTGGTGGATTAAAAAAAAAAAAAAAAAAAAAA
>Ga0065711_1045626_pt1 | contig 13348 bp, 11 predicted proteins | sample Hoacrofraction12_FD_59098 | JGI IMG/M metagenome (GOLD analysis project Ga0065711, IMG submission 59098) | Hoatzin crop microbial communities from Cojedes, Venezuela - Epithelial fraction 12 v2 (version 2) | ecosystem: Host-associated > Birds > Digestive system > Esophagus > Crop | place...
ATAAATATAAATATAAATATAAATATAAATATAAATATAAATATAAATCAGTCTTTTCTAGGAAAATCCTTTAATTTCTTAAGAACAAACATGTCTCAGTATTCAGAACTTTTTTTTAAAAAAAAGCATGATAGTTGTTTGTAAAAACTGGGTTTACATTTTGAAAACAATTAAGCTTTGCTGCCAGTTAGAGAATGGCTTTTGTCATGGAATTTACAGTCAGATATGATATATTTTGAACTGTATGCATTCTGTGGGACTATAATACCTTATGTGGCATGGAACCAAAATCCGATTTCTCAGATGCTCTTGTTTCCGTAACAGCTATATTCTTATAAAAATTATTTTCTGTAAAAATTATATGAATATTGAACCAGGATGATTTCATTGAAAATCAGATTTCAAAACCAGTTCATATTACCTCAGGGACTTTACTAGCTGCAGGAATACTCTACTGTTTAAGTCACTTCAAGAAATCTTGTGTACAAATATCTTAAAAGAAAACCAGTTTGTGAAACAAAAAAAGATCCCAGCCAAACGCTCTCAGTGAATCTGTCATTGCCTCGTGAAATTCTGTCAGTTCTGCTGGTTCCACGGGTCCTGTCTCTTATGCAGCTGTAAAAAGGAGAAGAGAGAAGGGAAGGAGAAAGATCATTCCATCTGGAACATTACATGTAGAAAGCTGTTCATTGTGAAGTAAGTGTTTGGAATTTGCCACAAATCCTGTAAAACAGTTCAGCCTTTTCATATCGAAACAGTTGCTTTTGAGTTCTATGTAAAAAGGCAAAGTGCCCATAGAACAACAAGAAGCAGCTGACAAATTAACTGTAATAGCATCAAAATGAAAGTACTCCCACGTCCACAGTCAATCATTTTATTGTTTCTGAGCAGCTCAGTGCAGCCTCACGCTGTCTCAAGGGTTCCAAATGTTACTCTGAGCTCAGTATCACAAAGCTGAAGAGTTGTTCTGAATGTTGGCACATTGTGCTTTAAAAACAACGCTGTAAATGGCAAACGAATTCTCGTATTCTGAATTTAATGCTGATGAGACAGAGAGCCTGTGTGTGTGAGCAGTAGGATATTACCTGTTTTTTACAAAAGAAATGCCATTAACAGTAATGCCAAACCCTCATGACAACATTCTTTTACTTATGGGAACTTTGAAGAATAAGCTTCGGTAAAATGAGATGTGGAAAGCTTTTATCAAGGAAATATTCTTCCTCCCTGTTGTATTCCTCTGTGCCACTGAGGCATACCCTCAGCCAGCGGTCAGTGCTATGGTATACGTGTGAAAGAACTTGAAGCACCTTTAAAAATATTATCCATACCTGAGCTGAAAATGAAGTCTGTCATAAGAAGGTTTAAGGAGAACAAGTTGGATGTCTGTGTTTGGGCAGGAAAGATAATAGCTGAAGCCTTGCTGGGATAATCCACATTTATAAATAGAGCAGACTCCTACAAGAAGGTTGTTATCAAATAAAAGAAACCCTCAAAAGGTAATTTTGTAGCATGTTTACATATCATGGTTGGACTTGAGCTTTTGCATATTCTCTTCTGTAGTGTCTCGATATAGTGGTGTTTGGGAATTGTAGTAAGGTACACCTGTAACGACCCGGACTCTGTTAGTCAACACGCAGGTGAACTAGTATTTGAATTTGGACACGTTGCTACATTCACTTTTTCTGTTTTCTGAGCGTGCTCGTTACAGTAAATTTTGAGCCGTGAATCACTATGGCTTGTTTAAACACAACAATTTTGCCACAATCCAAGATCAGCAAAATTTGAAGTTTTATCACTGAGTAGTACCAGTAACTAGTTCCTCTTTGACTGCTACACAAATCCTGCGCTAGCAAACCTGTTAGAACAAAGAAATGCTTCGTAATCAGAGCAGGAACTGCAGCGAAGCACTGTGGGCTTTGGACCAAAATCCTGGTGACTGCGATACATGTGACAGTCTCAGAAGAAAATCCTCAAACTGCTGAGTCATATCGGCCTCAGCAAAAGAAGCAGCAGAGTTGTTCAGCCAGCCATATCTTTGCACATTTTAGCATATTAAGATTTTAGAATGTGTATTTAAATGCAAAATGCACTTCATCAAATATATTAAAATATAAAGGTATGATCAAAGGCACGCAGATGGCAATTTCATATGCGAGGGACAGAAAAATATTGTAATTCTTGTTAGGAACATGAAAGAAGCATCCAAATCTGTAAGTAAATAAACAAACAAATTATTTTTCCCTGAGATACAACAGAACATCAATGTACACAAAGTCATACTGTTCACACTCAAAACTGTGGGGCTGTTGGCCATTCCCAGTCGCTGTGAACAGTTTCTTCCTTAGAACAGCTTCCTGCAGAATTTTCAAACCAAGTGAAACAGCCGTGTGACAAGGAATGAAAACCTCAAGAAAAACTGAATAAAGAAAAGTGATAACAAGAAGATAAATGTGGTACTCTGCTGGCACAGTCTGAACGGATAGAAGGCAGGTCACAAGCAGCGCATACAAAAAGCTAAACTGCAGCCCACAGCGTTCTGTGTCGGAGAGGTTTAGAAGTGGTGTCCAATTCACTTCTAGCTATCTCCCCCCTGAATCGGCTTTCTTTCCTTTGCCCCTCTCTAACCTGATTTCACTGTATGGTAAGAACATCCTGCTACAACTCTTTGGTTTTGCTCTTTCACTTCCCTTTGCAGTTCTCTCTGCTTAGCCGCTGCCAAGCTCTCCACCACAGTGTCACATCTGCTTTATTCCCTTTGCTGCTTCTTCCTCTTCTTTATCTATATTTTCTCAAGTCTTACTGTTAATCATTTCCTTTGTATTTTTTTCTACAAGCCACATCTATCTGGAGCTCCTTACTGCACAAAATACACCTTTTGGTACAGTAACTCAAGGAGTCTGGAGCGTGTATATTTAAGAGTTTCTTAACAACTTGAAATATACCATAATACCTGTACGTTAAAGCTTTTGTCTCTTATTTCCCTTTTTTCTGATTTAGGTAGGTTTCTTGGAATAGAAACAGCATTTTCCTCTGTAAGAAATTTTTACTGAGAAAGTATAGCAAACTGTCAACACCCAAAAAATAATGTCCAAATCCTGAAGTTCTCATTCATGAAAAATCTCTCTTGCCTTCAGTGGGAATTTTCTTTCCTCTTGAATCGGTTTATTTGAAAATAACATCTGATGATCTCCTAGGCTATTGTCATAGTCATCTTTTCTGACTCTAATTCCTTTGGGTCATTATAAAACCATTAGACTGGGTTTTTCAAAGAAGCTTAAGGATTTTAGGCGCTTAAGTCTCACTGAACATCAATTGAGCTCGGGCACCCGAATTCTGGGGCTTCTTGGCAAGTTCCAGACTCAGCACTGAGCTCCCGGGTTTGCCTCCTGAACTCTAAAGTTGTGCTGGGGAGCGCAATGTTTGAACTGGGTTTCACTTCTGAAAAACTCACACCCTAAAAATTCCCACCATAAAAAGAAGCAGGGGCCAAGTGGAGATTAATCTCAGAGGAAATCAAGGCCACAGTCTTTGTGCTTTTTGATTTTTTTATATCGCTGTACACTGAGTCATACCCAGCTAGTTCAGAGTTCATCTCCAACACAGAAGTAAAATTTAAAGCTATCGCAACCCAAAGCCAACACTGTTAACAGCTTTGAAATACTGAAATTTGGGGAGTTTCTGAAGGAGATAAAGAAGGCAACTAGATTTTGCAGCCCATGCAATGCATATAGGTAATCTAAAAATAAATATCTAAAATTTATCAAAAATTCTCTAAGTATCTTTAAAAAGTTACTTGATAATATTGCCAAAGAGAATTGATAACAAGGAGCCGTTTGTTTGGGGACAATTTTCTGCTTGCGGATACTTAGTTACAGACTTTCTGAACCATGCTTTATGGTATTGCCAGATGCATGGTATAAATACGTGATCTCTGCAAGACAAGCCCAGCTTCTCAGCATGAAATACCGAATGGAGAGAGTGGCCAAACGGGTCACTGCGTCCAGCCACCCACAGCTGAAAGCAGTCGCTTCATAAAGCCACCGTCAAACAAATACCAAGCTCCATATTCAATCTTGCCGTTACTCCTGTTTCTGAAAAACAATCCCCAAACCTCACCTCTCTGGGAGTTAACAGTCCTTTCCCAGTCAGTGACCTACAGGTAGCCAGGGCTTGTGCATACTCATTTGTTTTCACGCCAGCTTTGCCTTTTAGTTTACACTGCAATGTTTTCCCCACAGAGTCAAACCCCAATGTATTTGTAAAGAGCTTGGTTTTCTCTCAGCCTTTTTTCTAGTATACAACACAAGCCAAGCTGAGTTAACAGAACTGAATGCACAGAAAAGTTATTAAGATCACAGGAAATAACAGCCTATTTTTTAAATTTTTAATAAGGCTCGACCTCCTGTCCTTTCTGAAATGGAAATATCGCCTTAGGGAATTAATTTAAGGCTAGCTACAGGCACTGAGTCTATTGATCACCCTATGCAATTAATTTCGTAGCTACACAGCAAATGTTATTTAAATTATAGACTGCTTTTTCATGGAGTGTTCTGATAAACAGGATGCGTTACCCAATATAAAGTAGTTTAGCAGTAGCAAATTACTGGTGGTCATTGTTATATGTGTGGATTTAATAATGTTAAACAACTCTATTAACTTTCATGGCTGTAAAATCAAACAGTTGATTACCTCCAGTTAGAAAGCAAATGTTACAAAGTGTGTGAAAAAATAATTGCAACCACATAAGAAGGTGTTTGGAGACAGACAGAAATAACAGAACAACTATTATTATGAAAGATGATAAAGGTTAAAAAGGAAAGATTTTTGCTTCTTGCCGAAGAATAAGACGTGCCAAAGATAATCCTGGACCCTCGCAGCAGTGGCAGTGAATGTGGCTGGCTTTGGTTGTAAAACTCGATCCCAAATTCCTCCATATGGAGGAGAACTCTCTGCTGGCATCAGCCCAGAAAAGGCATTTTCTGTGCAAGCCACATCTCTCAGTCCTGCTCTGCCATGAGCGCCTGTGGCTAAGCTGATCAGCTGGTGCTAAAGGCTGCTGGGACACTGCTTAATAGCGGCTGGAACTTGAGTGCGGAGAAGAACCGAATCTGTGATTTTTAAATCTCCCAGGTTAGTATGACTGCAGAAGTTGAATTTATGCCTTTTTTTTTATTTTGATAGGTTAGCATCCACCTTATCAGGAAACATTTTTAATGGTGGCAACTACATGCAAATCCATCCGAGTATATGCCGATGTTCCAGAGTGAATTACCTGATACAGATGTTTATCCCCCAGCCAGATCCCACTCTTCCTTGCCATAAAGACTCCCAGTTTACTGTGGAAAATGCGTTGTAATATTGCATGAACCTGTCTCTGTACCCACACCACACAAATGCTTGAACTGTTTCTAAGACTAGTTCTAAAAATTTTGAGCAAATTCTAGTAAAATCTTACAAATAAATACAGCAAGAAATTCTCAAACAGTCCTCAGGAAGCACCATGTGTAAGCGCTGCATATCCTAAGAAATCCTTAAGAAATGAATGAGTGAGATTGATGTTTCCTCATTCTTCATAAACTTACAATTCCCAATCTTATTTCCTAGACCGCCCAGGTTTGTTAAACGTGAAGCCCATTGAAGATATACAAGACAATCTGCTGCAAGCTTTGGAGCTCCAGCTGAAGCTGAACCATCCAGAATCATCACAGCTGTTTGCAAAGTTGCTTCAGAAAATGACGGACCTCAGACAGATTGTAACGGAACATGTGCAGCTGTTGCAAATAATAAAGAAAACGGAGACAGACATGAGTCTTCATCCACTCCTACAAGAGATCTATAAAGACTTATATTAACGACCATAGTAGTTCTAATCAGCTGACATAATGTATGTTCTTCAGATTGCACTATTTCTTTGAGGGAAAACTTTGCATACCTAAGAAATTACTGTGAAACAGCATTTAAAAAGAGAGAGCTTAGTATAGCAGATCTATTTTATGCATATTGTTTATAAAGACACCTTTACAATTTACTTTTAATATTAAAAATATCTATATCATGAAATTGTTGGCAGTATTTTCACAATTAATTTTTTAAACTATCTTATTTCTTAAGAATGCTTGTCCAGTGTGATTGATGCTTCACTGAAGTTGGTTAAGCATGCAGTTAAATTTTCAACTTGAAAATAAAAGTCTTTCTCCTTAAACATTTCTAGGGAAACATTTTAAGTATTACGCTTGATTTTGTGCTCCCAAGGCAGCAGCAAAACTACAATAAAATTGAATCACAGATTAGTGTAACTTCCTATGAGAGCTTAAAAGACAAAAGTTAGAAACATCAGGTGTGACAGTATTTGCGCCTACCATAATATATTTTTACACTCATAGAGCTCTGTATAGAGATCTTAGTGTAGGTAAGACTTAGGCCCATCATTTGTGGGCAAACCCAGAAAGCAGATGCCATCACAAGAATGAATTGAGGAAGGGACAGGCACTGCTCGTACCCTTAGGAAGCAGAGCTCTTGTCGACAGCTCTGCGCACGCCAGCCCGCGGCTCCAAGGCGCGTGCCACGGCGGCTAGGGCTAACACACCTCGCGGTCACGCCGCTGAGTCTGTCACTGGAGTAGGTTTGCACAAACCACTTGGCCTGAGAGCTTCCCAAATTATTTGATGAACTATCATTGAACAACATAGTCAAAAATATCATGGAGAACAGGCGTAGCGTGACTCCTCCTACACAAAAGCTTCCACCATCTCCTTTTGGTATTCTCACTACTGATGTGAGGTTCGCTGAGATTCACGTTTGGTGTGCCCACATTTGCTGCTTGTGAATGCGACCCCTGACAAAGTCAAGCGGGTGTGATCCGCACCGGTGACCCGAAGGGGACAGCTTTGGAAAAAAAGCCACCAATTGTAACACATATACATTCAAGCAAGGAGCGCTCCTCAACTGATATCCTAGTTTCCTCACCATGTCCACATTTTATTTATGTACCAAAAACTGTGCCTTAAACTTACAGAGACAAGTTCAGTGGTGATATATAAGTGGACCAAGAGGTCACGTCAGTGTATGTGTGAGAAGACTGGATTTTCAGGGAGTATAAGTTGGCCTTACTCCCAATACAGACCTTGAAAATCTATGTTGGTGCAGATTACGTGATAAAGAGACTGACAGAGGCAAATATTAAAATAAATCCCTAAGCTTATGCCTTCTACACCTGAAAATGTTTCCTACTACTTCTTTCAGATAACCCCTGGGCCTATGGTCAGTAGTAAGCATTATACCCACCACGAAGTCAGTAGAATTGGATCATTCACCCTCCAGGTTTCACCCACAGGTGAAATCGCACCGAGATGAAGTCAGTGTGAGGCTAAAGCGAACAGCTTTGATCTGCACTAAGTTCGCAATGAGATCATTTCAGGGAACTTAGAAATGATTGCCCTGAAGCACACGGAATGTTGCACAGCAATGCCCAAGATTGCAGGTTTCCTGCACTTTTCAAGGTAGGCGCGTTGCGCTAGCTGAGCATCAGACTCTGACAGGAATTACATGCACACGAATCTGTGGGTGTCACAATTCACGAGAAAATATTCTCTCTCTGCTTCTCTGAAGCTGTTCTCCACTGGACGCTCGCCATCTGAAACGTTGCCATCTCTCACTTAGTGGGAGAACCTCTGTTAAGTCGCGGCGTTCACCCCCTCCTGCAGGAGGACATCTCCAGGATTAGCTGGCACAAGGACGCACCGCAGCTCCAACACCGAATCCCTGCAATAGTAACACACAGCAAAAGCTATTCGTCTGAGCCTGCAGTTCGTATACAAACCGATTTTACATTGGCTTCACTAGAAATGAGAGTTCAAAATTAGTTTCAAATACAGAAGAATTCTAGGGCATGTTCTTCTGCAAGACATACTGAGAATTATTTGAGAAGGATAGTGGAAGAGATGCACTGGCAGTGAAATTCAGTTTATGACTTTGCTACAGGAGAAACCTCTGTGTAACCAAGGAGCACATGAACTCAAAGACCTTAATTCTACTTTAGTGCAAGTGGTAATGTTTTTGAAAGTAGCAGTTTAGCAGTGATGGTGTTTAAGCCATTCAGTCCCATACGGACGACTACAACCCATCTGTCTGGAGAGCGGTAGCGTAACGGTGGTCGTAATGCTCTAAGGAGAACAGAGCAGACAGTTTTGCAGGAACAAGTGTTACCCTTTATTAGGATGAAGGGACTGAATCCCCAAAAGCCTATACTTCTCCTTCAACTGTATAAGCTGCTCTAATAAAATGTATTATTTTCCCTGCATCCTGTCTTCTCTTACATTTTGATAGTTATTCATCTTGTTTTCCTCAAGCCATGGAAAATGTTGATTTTTATGTGAATTACTAATCACAGAAATGTTCTGATTCTAAATGGTGACATCATGGTTAGGAAGTTTTGCCTAAAATACTTCTCTACAAGAATAGGTCTTAAGGGAAAAATGTCCATTTAATGGACAATTGCTAAGTACTAATTTAGAACAAATGACTGTTAGGAGGATATGAAAACATTTTCCCAAAAAACAGCATTTTCTCTTGTGAATTATATTCAGAATTTTGATCTAATTGTAAATACTTTCTGTTTCTATGGGACTTTATTTATTAAAAACAAAAAAAAAAAACACCTGCTAATGGGAGTTTATAAGTAGGTTGTAATATTTTCAGACTCTCTAGAGTTTTGGTTAGAATGGGCCATGCCATAAATGAACAGTTTGGTTTTTGATCTTCAGTGCTACTAAACCCATTGAACAGCTCACAAAGAGAAACAGTCAGCGGCTACACACCTGCCTTTGAAGAGTTTTGTCTTTTACTGTCCTTCCATAGTCATCTGTTCACCACATCACATCTCCAGAGACGATGTGCTGAGTGGGACATCATTCCACAGGTTCTACAACTGCCGAGCTGTTATTCTGTCATTATATTTTACACTGATCTGCTTTTTCAGCAGAAAAATGCTGGAGGTGCATCACGTCCAGAGAAAGTCATGCGGTGTGCCTGCACGTAGCCAGCAACTGTCTGCCCCTTTCCCTCCCCACGCCAAGCATCAGGGAGCGATCACAACGCTGCCTGCAGAAGGCTCAAAGCTCTCCATTTAACAGGAAAAATGGCCTTCTTCAGACAAAGTTCCTTGGTGATCATTGATGTAGAAAATATTGCTCTGAGTGGCAGAAAACTAAAATTCACATGAGAGAAAAACATTTCCAGCGTCACTGTTGTTACGGCAAAGGCAGCTGAGACCGTTCTGCTCACTGTTTCCATAACAGCAGTGCAAACCTGCTTACCCTGCTAAGGCAGGTAACCAACTGCCTTTCAGCACTGCGTGAAAGGAAGCAGCAGAGCTGTGTGTTCCTAGCATAATCTGTTCCTGACACAGCCAGCCCTTCAGTAGTCCAAAATACTGCAGCCCAGAAAATGGCCTTCCTGCTAACTGCTGCCGCGACGTGTTGCCGAGCTTTGGAAGCGCCACAGCCTGCCCTGCCCTGCCCTGCCCTTTCGCTTTAGCATACACGCTCTCGGCTTCAAGTCACCACTGGTACAGTTAAGCCCTGGGGGATCAGGATTTAATATTTGATTTGCCATGGTAAACTCTGTCTTGAAGTTGAGTGTATTTTAATAGGATTTTTTCCTTTTAAACAAGAGGGAATCTCCCTCGGACGGAGGTAACATCAACATTGTAAACACAAGCAACGCAAAGCTGCAGCTGGAGATTTATAGAAGGAGGAAAACAAAAATGAGGGGGAAAAAACCTTCAGCAAACCAGCCTCCCGGATCAGCAGCGCAGTCACACACCCGTTAAATTCTTCAGACTTTCATTCAAGCATTGGAAAAAATCACGTGCCTCATCTTAAATCTCATTCCAGCTGCCTTGCCTACAGTGGTTAAAAATCAGCCGCACAGGTGGGTCTCCAACTGCATAAACACAGCAATACGCCTTCACACCAGCACTAGCTAGCCCTGAAAACGCTGACGATTGGAGGAAAAACAATTTCTGAATCTCTCATTTTTCACTTTGATAGGCAGGGTACAGATATGAAACTCAAGTGTCGAAGCAGCACGTCTTAAATATTGCTCACTGGCTTTAAGGAAACAATTAGTGGCCAATGACTGACACAGCAACAAAAGGAAGTAAGGAGAAGATTCCAAGACTTCAGATGCAATATGAGATTATTATGCATGCGTGTAGGCACATGAGCAAGGACATGCATAACGTTCATTTACTGCCTAGCTCCTCACCAGAAGCCATTACTAGTGACCTGTGGGTGGAAGAACTCCAGACAGTGAAAGCTAACGGCTACCTGTTACCTTTTTGCTCATACGTTCTGAGAGTTGCCTCCAAATAGATACCACTCATTTTCCAGTATAAAAAGAACATTTAGATGTATTTTATCGCTTCTGATCAACCTGCCTTGCCATCTGGCCCTCAGGTTCATCAGTCCTCTTTTGCCATGCGCCTACTTTCAAGCCATATAAATTCAGCAGGATTTCTCCTGGGTGTGTGCGCTGGTGTTTGATGTGTATTTCCTCAAGTTTCAGTGTTGAGCTGGAGACGTGTATGAGCAACAGCAGCTCAGGATATGGAGACAGCATAGTTTCACTGCGTCTGCTGGTTCCTCGGACCCGGCAAATTCAGCAGTGTCTCAAGGACCAGACAGAGTATCCCTGTTTATGGTACCCTAGTCTCTGGACCGTAGTGTTCCGTATAAAAGCCGCACACTTGCGAAGATATCAGCTCTTCTTCCCAACATGTACAGTGTGTGATGTTGGAAACATATCCTAATCATACTTATCTGTATGCAAGGTACCTCAAGTTCCTAAACGAGATTGCAGAGTCCCGCTATACTTGGCCTTATAGACACCAGCGCTGTTCCAAGTGACTTACACACCAAGACAAGGCAGGCAAAGGGAGGGAGCAGAAAGTGAATTTATATTGTCCTATTCCACATCCACGAAGAAGAAACGCCACCCAGCTTAGTACCCAGCCCGATCGCTCAGGCTGCCTCTTAGAGGTTTTTACATTTCTACTTCACGACAGCCCGTTTCCTTCAGAGACTTTGTGTTTGCAAGAAGTTTTAGCATAAAAAAGCCAGTAAACAGCGTCTCTACGTTGACAGGCTCCCAAAATATGAATGGTTAGCTCAATTCGCAGTCTCTTTCATGACACAGGTCTTTATCGTTTGATGTATCAAATCCCGTGCTAAATTATTGCAAGAACATCGTCTCTACGCTGTAGATCATATAGCTGGAGTTCTCTGGGCAAGCCTTACTCTAGGCAAGCCTTACTCAAGGCAGTAACTCTTAGATCTTCAGAGTTAAATTCTTCAGGACTTCTTTTAAATGTGAAGTTGATTTACTGCACTAGATTTTTGCAAACAGCTAAAATCAGTTCTCGGCTCTCAAACGGGACCAGTTTCTAATTACAATTTCGGTAACTGAATGTAACTTCCAGCTCCGCTTTAGAAAATGGCATGCATGGTAAAGCAGAAAAAGAGCCGTAGCTGAAAAGGAAAATAGCCCTTCTATTGAGACACACGTTTAAGGACTTTCTTTTTCATTATTAAGCTTCCTTATTGTGTTGGAAATGGGCAGCATTTTCATAACAGCATTGGCCAAGAGGAATATCCATTTCTCATTATATTATACGCTGTTACCCAACAAGGTTTTTTTAGTTCAGTGGAAACAACAAGGGAAAACTGTACTCTCTAGAGGCAGGGGAGGGAAGGAGAAATACGCAGCACCATTGGTTCTCACACTGGGAAGAGCTGGCAGGGCAGGAGAAGATCTTGTCCTGCTTGCTGCAATGATGATTAAAGCGTTCTGTTGTGTCAGCATATCCTCAGTTTGTTAGTGCTAACTCTCAGCTGGCCATATCCTGCCAGATTTGCAAGCAAAGCCTGCCAAGCCATCCCAACAAAAATGTAGCTTTAAATATTATAAATGATGCTGCATTTTGCTGTGGAAATGTTTCCTGAAAAGGCTGTTCCAAAACATCCTTTATTGTTGGGGGAGGGGAGCAAAGGGGGCCTGGGAGAGGGAGGAGGGAGGAAAAAGAGCTACTTTTAATAGACTTTTTTTTTTTCTTTTCGAGGCCAGAGATTCATTTCACATCATTCTGTAAGACCAAATGGATATTTTTTTTCCCAGTGACTGTAAAACATTACAGTAATAATTTTGTATGTAAGTTTTCGCAACTAAGCTTGGGGTGGGAGGAAGCACAGAGGGCATCTTATTTTATAAAAGATTGCAATGAGGGATTTTGCAATTGATCAGTTATTAAAAACTTTGTGGTGGACATCTGCTTGCTGGCAAAGGAGATCTCTCTTCTTCCTGCTCTATTAAATAAAGAAACACAGCAGAGCAAAGGAGGTGGCTCTCATAGCAAGGGCAAGGTTTGGGTTCCAGACCAAAAAAAAAGGATTTGGGTCTCCATTTGACAACAGAATAGTATCACAGGCTGGTCAACGGAATCTCTCCAAACCAGCTGTTCTTGCGAGACTTCAGTCACCAGGTTTGCTTTTATCTCTACGGCCCAGAACAGAAACCAGGGGGCCTAATCTACAGGGAGAGTTCCAAACACTTGTTCAGACACACTCAGAAACCCAAAGCTGTTGAAATTCGAAATTCTAAGTGTGGCCCATGTGTATGGGGACCTCCTTTTGGAAAGAACATTGTCTCACAAAACTCCTTCACAGTTCAGCCTCCAACCAGAATAAATCGAAAGGAAGGGAAGGACCGGAGCTGTGCGATCAGCAGTGAATTCTGAGGAGCCCGACCCACCGGCTCACCCTCATGTGCCAAGAAGAGCTTCCCTGCGGTGTGTCTGAATCCAGGTTATGCTTGCTATCTCTTAGCTGAACTCTAACCAAAAGAACTAGTGGCTATTTAGCCGAACATTTCTACACATCTTTCATACTTCCTTTTTCTCTACTTTTCATATTTTTCTGCATTTTACAAGAGCAGTTTTTTGCCAGATTCATTCTAGACTGCTGGGCAATCAAACACGCAATAGCTGTGCTCTCACAGGCACGATGCAACGTTATGCAGGCTACTCTGCATCCAGGCTCTGCATGTACGGTTTGAGGTACAAACATCAGGTATTTGTAGCCCATGCATTTTCACAATAAAATGTAAACAAGGGTAATAAAGCCTACATCAAGGAAAATGGGACTTTCAAGGTTTGCCTTTGCAAGATCAATTTGTGGAATAGAATTGAGCCTTATTATTAAGCTTGCACTTGCAGTCCTGTGGAAAAAGATGCTGCAAATGACTACTAGAAAGATTTTTTTTACAAATTATTAAAAATTAAACATATTAAGT
>Ga0065711_1011661_pt1 | contig 13346 bp, 15 predicted proteins | sample Hoacrofraction12_FD_59098 | JGI IMG/M metagenome (GOLD analysis project Ga0065711, IMG submission 59098) | Hoatzin crop microbial communities from Cojedes, Venezuela - Epithelial fraction 12 v2 (version 2) | ecosystem: Host-associated > Birds > Digestive system > Esophagus > Crop | place...
CAGCCAGTTCTCAATCCACTTCACTGGCCACTCATCCAGCCCACACTTCCTGAGCTTCCCTAGGAGGATGTTATGGGAGACCGTGTCGAAAGCCTTGCTGAAGTCAAGGTAGACAACATCCATGGCTCTCCCCTCATCTACTCAGGTGGTCATGCCATCATAGAAAGCTATCAGATTGGTCAAACATGGTTTCCCCTTGCTGAATGCATGTTGACTACTCCCGATAACCTTTTCCTCCACTTGCTTACTGATGACATCCAGAATGAGCTGTTCCATCGCTTTTCCAGGGATGGAGGTGAGGCTGGTCGGCCTGTAGTTCCCTGGGTCCTCCTTCTTGCCCTTTTTGAAGACTGGAGTGACACCAGTCACTGGTGTGACCTTCAGTCCTCAGGCACCTCTCCTGTTCTCCAGGACCTTACAAAGATTATGGAGAGAGGCTCAGCAATGACATCTGCCAGTTCCCTCAGCACTCATGGGCGCATCCCATCGGGGCCCATGGATTTGTGGATGTCCAGCTTGCTTAAATGGTCTCTATCCCAATTCCCCTTAAGCAAGGGAAGGTCCTCCTTTCTCCAGGCTTCCTCTCTTACCTTCAAGGACTGGGATGCCCAAGGGTCAGCCTTAGCAGTGAAGACTGAAGCATTCGGTAACTCCGCCTTCTCTGTATCCTCCATCACCAGGGCACCCATCTCTTTCAGCAGCAGCTCCACATTTTCCCTAGTCTTCCATTTGCTGCTGATGTACTTGAAGCAGCCCTTCCTGTTGTCCTTGATAACCCTTGCCAGATTTAATTCCAGATGGACCTTAGCCTTCCTCGTTGCTTCCCTGCATAGGCTAATGTTCTTAAATTCCTCCCAGGTGGCCTGTTCCTCTTTCCACACTCCGTAGACCTTCTTCCATTTGAGTTTTGCTAGAAGCTCCATGTTCATCCATGCAGGTCTTCTGCCTCCTTTGCTTGATTTCTTACTCATTGGCATGCACCAATCCTGAGCATGGAGAAAGTGATGCTTGGATAGTGACCAGCTCTCTTGGAGCCTGCTACCTTCTAGAGTGCAACCCCTTGAATTGTATGTCCTTGAAGAGGCCAAAGTTAGCTCTCATGAATTCCAACCACTATGCAACCACTGTGCATATTCTTTGCTGCCTCCAGGTCACTCACTGATTCCATCACACAGACACAGAGAGGAGGCATCCCTCCTTGGGAAAAGGGGGTTTAATAACATGTCCTCAACTAGTGGTCAGCTGTTTTGCCTCCAGAGCTGCAGGAAACAAAAAAATGACAAACGTGTTCAGCATGATCAGGTTAAAAAGAACCAAGACTGGCAAATGGAGCAGACACATCTGCTTGAGCAGGCTTTTCCAGCAGCTGCTGTAGACGTGCCAAGTACCATGAACATGGAATAATGTATGTTGCAAGGGACGAGGTTGACTCGTCCAGTCAAGTTGTGGAAACTGTCCTTGAAGATACTAAAAACATCTCTTACAACTTGTCTTAGTGCTTGACCACCCCTGTGCTGAAATAAACTTGCCTTATACTCAACTGGCGTTTCCTGCGTTCCAGCTTCTGTCCATTGTCTCCTGCCCTATTCTGGTGCACCTGCCCCAAGTCTGGCTCTGCCTTCTCCAGAGCTTCCCCTCAGGTAGTTGCAGACAGACAGATCACCCTTCAGCCTTCTCTCCTTAACAAACCTCTCTTAGTACATGTGCTCCTTCCCCTAGCCTCCTTGGTGACCTGCCACTGGGCTTGCAAATGGGTCATGTCCCCTTTTGGGAGTGCAGTTTGAAGTGGGTGAATGACAGACTTGGAGAGGGGACACCCCATGGCAAGGGAAACAGGATTTCCACAAATAATTACTCAAAGACCAGTAACAGAGGGAACTCAGAAAGAATGTGGAAAACATCCAATACAAATCCTTGACAGGATCTGCACAGAATTTTTATGTATTTTCTTTACATATCTATGTGGTCAGGGCAAGAAAAAGAATACAGGGAGTTCAGCCTCTTTTTTTTAGGACCCAGCTTAAAAAAAAAAAACCAACACAACAACATACACACCAAACTTTGGGCTGTCTTCAAGTTTCCTTACAGTCTGGGTTTTATGAAGAAGTTTAACTTTCACACTGGCTTTCTGTTAGGAACCGTTAGAGAAAGATAGGAGACAGACTGGCAGTGTTTTCTATGAGATAAGGAAAACTCAAAGCTGCAGCCCATAGTCCCTTGATATTATGGGGGTAGAGGAATCTATATGCAACCTGTACATCTGTCTCTGCTGCTCACTAAGCACGTTTTAGAGTATAGAAATGCAGGGTTCTTCAGCCAAGGCACAGCATTGTTGGATTAGATGATGCACAACAAATAAAGGTAATGGACTTATCTGTTATCCCCAAAAATTCAACAAACCACGAGGAAAGCGCTGGAGGGCAGCAGAAGAAATGATGTAACCAGAACTTCAGTTATATCTAATACCCGTTACAGCATTATCTTAAATATTAAATACCTTAGCAAGGAGTCAAAGTGTTAGATAAACAGCATTGCCTTCAAACCCGTAATCTCACTGTGTTCAGTAAACCTCACCTAGACATGATTTCTACTGAAAAATTGTCACTTACTGCAAAAGAATTCAAGAAAGATTAACCCTCAACTCAGCCCTTTTATCTAATGAAAGATGTTCCTGCCCGTGGCAGGTGGGCTGGACTAGATGATCTTTAGAGCTCCCTTCCAACCCAAATCATTCCATGATTATTTTGTCTGGAATAAATAATCAGTTACAGATCTATAGTTCCATTGGTTATCCTGGTTGCTTCTTGACCTCTGTAAGATAGAGATGTGATCTCATCATAGTGCCAGAAGCAGTATGAACCACAGAGACCAGAATCACTGCCAGGCACCAATGGTGTGAGCGGGTGTTGCAGTCAGAGATGAAAGGGAGAAAGAAGACATCAATCCAGCTTGCTTTCTAATTACGACCATGTTTCAAATATGGATATGTCAAAGACTACATGAACGAAATGCAGACAACCAAAGAGGAAGAGATCAATGCTCCAGCACAAAGCAGCAGGCGAGAAACTACGAATGGTTCTTTCTCGCCCACAAGCTTCTTCTGGACAATGTCAACTAGCAAAAGACACCAAGTGTTAGTACTTTTTTTTTCCCCCCTCCCACATTCTCCTTCCTGCCTAGACCTTTATTCTTGAAACGTTCAAATACTAACGAGCTGGTTCTCACCACTCTACCGGCCACCTGCAAGCGGGGCGAGCGGCAGCACCATCAAAGCACACAAGGAGCACACACAGCATAAACCACCCATCCATACTGTTAATAAGCCAGGTGGCTTAACCGATCCCTGTACGCAAAGCTGTACAAAGCACTACTGAAATTCTTCTTAAGGAATGCACAGAAATGCTTTTAATTACAAAGTGCAATGTTGAATTAAGTCATCCAAATAGTGAGCCTCATCCAAACAATGGAGGGGATGCTCAGGGCTTACCCACAAGTCAGCAACTCAGTTTCAAGTTAAATGTGAATTCAAACTACAAAATAACACCGTCTTCAGGCAAATCTCTGCTTGATGAAGAGGGAAATGCAGAACATTCTTCGTGCTATTTATCACACTTAACCGTAATGTTTCCTTAACTTTTCCGTACCTTAGAAAACAATGTTGAATTAATTCCAGATGCCTTTTCTAACAAATTGAAATAAAGAATATAACAGTATTTACTTCATTCATAAAGAGCAATGCCTCCATTCAATACAATCTCTGTTATTTGGCACTCCAAAAGGCCTACACACATCTTCTAAGCGAAACCCCACCCACCCACTGGCACCTATTCCTCCCTTCATGCTGCTTCTCCCCTACAGAAAGTAAGATCAAAAATTCTGTATTCATCATCCCACACTGCCTTTCCCTTACCCTTTGTTCGCCGAAATGTTGCATTTAGGTTAGGAAAGAAATGTGGCTTCCCCTCCTTCTGTATTAGTTGACACTTGCAACTGCATAGGTATGTGGGAAACAGCATAACCTACCCTCCACTCTCCTCACTTCCTCATTTTTTTCTATTTTCCTTTTCTTTTTAGTCACTACAAGGCTGGTAAAGCATGACTTCATTATACATCAGTATTGACTCTTCCAATAATATTTACTTCAATGCACAGACTGAAGTTAAGACTAAGCTCTTCCCCTTAGAAATAGTAAGGACTGGTCTCTGTATTCCAGCTCACAAGCAGATGCTGGACAGATTAAGTCACCTGAACCAAAGTCGTAGTTCTCAGCATAATGTTGCTTCCCCAGCCTTTCCACCAACATCTTTTCCTTCCCCTCCTTCTCCTTTCAGTCCCCTTGCCATCACATCCCATGCCCTCTCCTCTGACCTTCTATATTATTAGAGACATCAGTGCCCACATGCACACCAGCTCCACTCAGCTTAACAAGCTCTAACGGCTTGGGCTTTATTCTGTCGCCGCTGGCACGTCTTTCTAGTGTGCTGTGCCTCACCAGCTGGAAACTGGTGCCACAGAGGCTCCAAATCCATGTTCCCTGTGGTATTCACATTATATACAATTTAATGAAATACAGAAATGGTTTGTCCTCATCTTATTAAAGGAATAAGCTAGGATGGCCATATTCTGTGCTGTACCTTTGCAAGCACATTCACACCCCCAAAGACCTTGGCTACCAGTACTCTTGTATAAAATGTAAAAATAAACATTTTAAGTTGTCTTGATACCTAAAATATGTTTTAATTTACAAAACTCAACTGCTGAGCTATAACTCAGAAGCAGTCATGCTTTCCTTGAAAAAGAAATCTTTCCCCAAACCCACACTGGATTAATCTACAAAAACAAGAACACTCTCGTGGCTTGGTTTCAAAATAGAAAATTCACAGTTAAGAGCTGAGGTTATGCTTTATTGTTTCATTTTAGATAGTGAAAGCAGCTGTAGGAGCATCTTCAACATGCAAGAGATCCAATAGTATCTCATGCGGTTTCAAAAGATAGGGCTGTGGTTTTCAGCATCACTGAAGAGGGGTAAAATGCAGGTTCGTAATAATGGAAGAACTGAGATATGACGAGAGTGTAGGTCTTCAGCAGAACTCCCCCATGAGAATGTTTTTTTCCTATTACATCTTGGGTTTTTTCCTTCCACCTCCTTCTTGTAAGCAACTGAAGTTCTCTTCTTAGTTGATACAAACCAACGCTCAGCTGTGGCATTGTGCCACCCCAGTCATGACAGCAGGACACTGCAAACAATGGCTCTTACTATAGGAAGATCCAAATCCCCACAGATTTTTTTTTTTCCCAGGAAATAATTTTCTCCTGCACTGTCACTGTCAAAACCTTATTCCATGTGGCACCTAGTCCTGTAAATTTCCATTCTTCATCCATGCATTATTTTAAGGTTTCTGTGAAAGGTAAGTTTGAAAGAAAGGCACATACAACTTTGCTACAGGCACCTATACGTACATTAAAATTATACATTAAAGGGGATTTGCAAGTCAGAAACAATCAGAAAAAAACCCACCACCATATTCTAATCACATAACGAGACTCAAACAATAAAGCTCCACTTCCCTGCCCCAGTGGGAAGTTTCCTCCTTCTGAATGAAGCTCTCACTTTTTAAACAACACACCCTTACACAAATATTTTGAATCCCCACAAATTATTCCTAAACTCCCTCACTAAACATTGAAGCTCCCCAAAAAACGATGTACTGGTTCACCGAAAGATCCATTCTTCTGTATTGTCATTTCCACCTGAACTTGGGTTTCTTCCCTATTTTGTTTTCGTTTTGTTTGTGGTTTGGATGCTTGGTAGTTTTTTGGGTTTTCTTTTTAAACCTATGTCTCCCATTTGCTTTCTCAACAGAAATATTCAAGTCAGAACAGCTGAAGTTGCTAAATATTATTGTTTGAGAAACCTTACATTTCACCAGCAGTTAAAAAGCCCAAACAAGAACACCCTTGCTCTCCCAAAGTCCTCAGACTTGTCCTCCACACAGGAGCAAAGATTTCAGAAACGATGGAGGAGAATGATGCAGCAACAGAGCACAACCAACAGATCGACCAATAAAAAAAGAAAAAACAACAACAAACAAACAAAAAACAATAGAAAGGCAGCATTCACTGAAAACCACAAGTTGTACGAAAGGACAATGAAATAAATTCATTACCAAAGGATAAGTGAAGCCAAGAACACAGCAACATTTAGATAGGAATTTACCCCCTGTATGAATCAACCTGTCCTTTAATAGTAAATAGTTGCTAAACAAGTTTCAGAAGGTATATAATGAGGCCCCAGTAATTATGTTTTAAAGCTTTATTCATCTACATGACAAGTTTAACTTCAAACAATTTTTAGACTGATCTAGCTAAGCCAGTGAAACCTCCCCTCTTGGGAATTCTTCTAAAATTGGCTTATTTAAAATAAACCTAAATTAGCACATCCATACACTTCCTACTACTAAAATAAAATTTAAATTTCATTATTTTCTCACATTAATAAGTTCTAGCATAAACTTCACAATCGAACCAAGAACACGAAAAAAGCACCACTACGACAAAAAGTTCTAAAGCTCCAATCTGTGACATTAGCAGCTCGAACAGAGCCACCCACAGTATCTAGCACTGCCTGTCAAGTCAGATTCTCGTCTGGCCAGAAAAGAGTTACAATTTTTTTTTTTCTAGACTACATACAAAATCATCAAGTTGATTCCCTATATGCAAATCTGCGCTGTAAAGCCAACAGTTTCAAATCTGTGTTTTCAAGCTCCCCAAGATGACATGCCGAGATTAGTTTATCCCTCAAAAGACCAAAGACTTAACTTTTGCTCCCCAGCCCCCTTGTTTCAGTCATACCCCAACACAGGCTGGTAGTGACATAATGAGACATAAAATTCACGTAGTATTTAAACACATGGTCTTCAGACTTACTCATATTATACGGAATTCTGTGCTATGTGATTTAACTCTTCACACAGGTGAAGGAGTTAACATTAAGCATACTCTCCAACTCCTGATTATAAAGCAACCTGTACAAGGGGATGCAATCAGGTTGTTGCAGAAAGACATGTGGGGCCCAAAACAGTGCAGATGTATGTAGTCATTCTGTATCGCTGAAAAGTTAAATATTTTAACACTTCTCTCAAAGACAGAGACTTTCACAACTGCAGAGCCATCATGGCATATATAAACACTGGCACCCAGGCCTTAACACTTCAGACCATGAGAAGCTCACACACAACTTAAGCTGGTATAAGACAAAACCAGCACTGAAAGACAAGCCCTGTCTTCACGCGGCTGTCCATTCTGCCCTAGGATCCCCAAATTTTTGTTACCATGAGGCTTCCCGCAGAGAAGCAGAACAGCTAAAACTAACCAGGAGGGGGCATGAGGGCAAGGAATGAAAGGAAGAAAACCAAGGTTTTAGTTGGAAAACCAAGGCAGCCTCCCAACCTTAACACCTGCACGACCATTTCCTTCTGCAGCAGGGCTAGGTAAGGCTCGTTTAAGACGAATGTAAAACTACAGGCTGACACATGGACAGCTTTTACATCTACTGTCAGCAACAAAGAGTTTTATTTTTCAGTTGCCTGTTCAATGAAGGTTGAATGGAGACTAAAACCTACAACAAAGACAAAACACAACTGAGCAGCACTGGCGAAAAAACAGAAGAGGACAAACAAATCACAACAGGAAAGAATGAATTACTCTTGCCACATCTGTGATTAAAAAACACTCCATCAGTTTCACAAACAAAACTTGGCAGCACTGCGGACAGCTCAATGAGAACTGAATTCAGAAGACAACACTGATGGCAGAGAGAGAGAAAAACATCAAAGCAAGCTTTGGACTGACTTGATTGTGTCATTGTCAACAGTATTTTCCCACCTAAATCAATGGTTTGCTTCTACCTTGGCAGTGTCCAGTTCTGTGAAGTCATACAGTTTAAAAAAAAAAACCTCAGAACTTTTCTTTCTAGGAAGCCTGGTCACCAGGTATCACACAGCTTCACAGCTACAGAAAGGCTATAAAGAAAAATACTTAGGAGAAATATTTTTCCTTAATACAAAATGCAAAGAGAAACTACAGAAACAGACAAAAGAACGCTCATATTAAAACTTTTTTATTTAAAAGCACTAAGTTTACTCTGAAAAAAGAACAGTAAAAGTAAAACAAATTAAAATCGAGAAGTGAAAATCAACTGCAGTAACCTACGGTGCTCACTAAACACACTGAAAGGCATCACCTATTAAAAGCCATATCTATACATAAATATGGGCATCATCCCAGCCTGAGGATTTAAAAAAAAACTTCCTGGACAGTACTAAAGTCTCTTCGAAGCACTACTTCTTCGAAACGGCTAACAAAGAGAATTGCATACTAACAAATTACAACTCTGGTGTAAGACATAAGATTCACTACGCAAGTCCAGTCTGTCTGGGGATGATGCTATTCAGGTCTGTCTTTTACTTTTTACAGTTTTGACAGTGTAAAACGGGTAAGGAAATGTTTACGTTCAACTTTGGGTATTACAATCAATGGGAAAAAAAAAACAAAAAAACCCCTCTCGCACCAAGTTGTGAAGTGCAGCACTTCCCTGGTCGATAGGATAAGAGATACTTTTCATTCCAGTGGGCTGCTTTGTGTCTACATCAGAAAGGATGCGTGACACTAAAGTAAATTAATTGGACAATGCATGGAACAGATCCCTACCCACAGCCACTACAGTTCAAACTACATAATATTTTCCACCAGCTATTTTTTCTAGTTCATAGCTTACCAAAAATAAGATACTGGAGGTTGATTTCTCTTTAATTTTCAAATTTAGTAGTATTTCCTGGTAGTCTGACTGTTAGAAATTCCGTCACTAAAAATAATGACCAAGTATTCCACTAAAACTTGAAATAAGGGAGGCAATACACAACAAAATTTTTACAAGTCTTACAAGTTCTGTAAAGCTATTGTCAGCACACGCTTAGCTGACACGAACAAGACTTTCATTAGGCATCTGAAGTTCCTAATTAGTGAGACCTGTGTGTGTTTGCAAAGCCAATTTACAGTTAGAAGTTTACTGCATTCACTGAATTGATCCCTACAATTTCTGGAAGACCAAAAGTATTTAGAAAGGCTGTTTTCTGAAACGGAAACATCTTTCTCTCCTACACTGTTCAAAATGGGCAGAAGAACAGACCATCATATGATAATCTAAGACATATTTCCTCTTACAGAATTAAAGCATTTAACTCTCTTGCCCACCCTTCTATGAAATAGAGGAGGACTGGTGGCGAGTGCAGTGCAGGAGAGGGTATACAGACTGCGAAAGTGGTACTTTCCTGGAAGTCAGGAGGGCTTGGCTGTTCCTCTGTACTCTTTCTATCTACATTACAACACACCACTGAGTATACATAGGTTCACAACGATTCTGCAAAAGGGAAAAAATTCAAGACAAAGGCAAAATGAGTGTACAAGATCCCATGTAACTGCATAGTCAGCAAGAGAATCACTACTGAAAAAAATGTTTCATTTTTCACATGGCAAATAGTATACTTCAGTTCACTGAGGAAAGGAGAAAGTTTGGTTCACACGTATGACAACATCAATTATTTTTTCATCAAATGACTACCTCATCTTTAAGCCACCTTAAGACTAATATGCAGTCTTTTTCTTCCTTAGGAAAGTATACTGGCCACGACAGCAACACATGTGAAAGTTACACTGCGTTTTGTAGGTTGTAACGTTGTCAAACGCCATTTAAATTTAAGGAAAAATTCTCACGCAAAAAAGGAAGAGAGCTGAAGCTGAAGCTGTGCATTAAGTCCTCATTTCCTCTTCCACGTATGGCAGCTTACAATGAATTTCAACATAATTTACTGTCTAAAACTAAGCCAAAGAAACTGGACAAACACTGTGATACCACCAGAGCTAGCACACTAAGAGCAGATTCAGATCCATCCCCAACAGAATACAGAAAGCCTTTCTAAGAAGAGCAGAGCAGACCCTTGACAGGAGGCATGAGCACACCCCTCCCTTCACCACACTTTAGGACTAAACTCCTAAAAACACCGAGCATCCAGCCTACGCATATCTTCAAGAAAATGTATGGGAGTTAAAAACAAGTACACGCACCGAAAAACAGCAAGGAGTTAAAAGTTTCAAAAGTCTATTAACAATTATAAAGAGGTAACTTACAACTAAACGACAAGTGATAAAATAACCTCTGTTTCACTAGTTTGGTACAGAGGGCTCAAAGTTGTTTCCTGAGACAGGAAAAAAAGCCATAACCCCCTTCATAAAGTCACTCTTATTCAGACAACTGCTGCTTCAACAATAAATTAAGGCCTTGAGTAGCAGGCAAAAATCAAATATCCTTTCAAAGAATAAAAAGAGAATCTGTAGTGTGTGATGTTTATAATTTATACATAAATGAATACCAAGCAATGTAGGTTACAGAAGTTTACTCAAGTTTTAATCAATTCTTTAAAATGAACAACGGTATTTTTGTTATGCTTACATTTTTCTGTCCTTCTAGAAGATATACCAAAATGTAGTAGTATCAAGCTTCTTTTAAAAAAACCTGTCTCATATTTTGAGATTTTATTTACTTTTCACAGTGTCTCGAAGGCAAGAAAAGCATATGGGTTCAATGTTTCAGCAAATTCGACATCAAGTCAAGAACTCAAAACAGTATTTGGGAAAAAGGAACAGGGATCATAGATTTCCTAACCATGAAAACACTGATTTCCTGATGTCCTCCATCTTACTCCCCATGTAACAGCATGTTTGAACAAAGTTTCCACGTTCGGCAGCAATTTTTTGAAATTAGTCAGATATGGCCTCCTAACTTGCTTTATACTGTTTCCAGAAAAAGAATTAAGATTAAAATAGCAAACCCTGTGGCAAATTGAGTGATTGCATGGGCAGGAGGCCAGCACCACAGGCACCCTCAGAATGGGGCTGGCTGCGGTGTCCCGTTTGGCAACGGGAGCTGGAAGAGCAAAGTAGCTTGTCTGCATCAGCAACATTTGAAGAAGCAAACGGCGACACGATGGAAGTTACAGGAGATATGAATGGGGCATTTAAGCGGTGTCAAGGATGTGCTGACAGACATGTAGAGGCTGGAGTTCTTGTGCATTCACGGCAGCTGCGGCTCAGTGAAGGGTTGTAAACCACAATTCTTACTCACTCCTTGAACAGAATTTTGGCGTACATTCATTTTATAGGTATCAGATTAACGCATGGAAGGGGACTTTCACTGGCAGCTCGCAGACCACACGTAGCCTTACACAAGACAGCTAAGCATCCTGCCAACAGTCTCTGTTTCCAGACTGGTTCCCAGTACAACCACGCTCTCTTAAAAACGCCCTGCCTTACAATCCGGTGTGGAGCAGGAAGCTGTTTGGACTGCGAGAAGCCACTGTGCTGCTGAGGCTCTCTGTGGATGATTTCACAGGAAGGAAACGGAGAGCCTCACGATGTGGAGAACAACTCGCAGCTCATACCCCTAGCTCGCTGCTCATACCCCACTGTCACTGCCCAGCTCTGCACAGGGGGAAAGGGCTGAGCCACAGAGATAAACTAGGAAGTAAACAAGACGGAAGATGAGCTTGGCTGGAAGGAGCAGAGTAACAGGAGCCCGAGACACACACCAGCAACATGTATCAACCTAGGTCTCAGTAAAAGCATAGTGTTTGTTCTATCAAGAGCCCCAGGTGAAGAGAGGGTTGTTCCAGTCATGGCAAAACACCCTCGGCACACTGAATGTGGGTCCCTGATAGTAAACAGCAGCCACCAATGCCGGTGCCGTGGAAGTAAGATCATTCTGAGTGACAGGGAGAGTGGTAGGATCAGATAGAGAGCAAGTAAAAGAAGATAAAAAGACTCCCACACTTAAAACTACCCTCAGTGTGTACAGTGGCAATATTTGCAATTATTTGCCTCCTTATGTACCATTTTGAAACAACAGGAGTGAACGTAACAGCCTTAGCAACAACAGCACAATTTGAGCACCATGAATACCCATAAACTGAAAATGTATCTGTACCTGAGCAAGAGAACCTGACATTAGAAACCACCAAATGATTACATCAATCATTATACACAGTTATTGGTACTGAAAGGTGCACATGATGTCACACACGAAACCAAAATCTTGAACATCACTCTGGATACACACAGTTGCACAGACCTATCTTCCTGGTGTGTCTAGTAAAAGCCTTCACACACTGTAGAAAGAAAAGCAAGAAAATCAAAACAGAGGAGCTGCACTCTAAGAGGAAAACAATTATCCTGATTGCCCCTCTGGATTCTTGGCCCTTCAAGAGAATCAAATCAGAGAAAAAAAGATGCCAGCACCTAACTGCGGATCCCAAGATGTGTAATGCTCTTACAGTAGAAGCATTCATAAGAGAAGCAGTAAATGAGATCTCAGCTGCAGGTCCCATATTTCACTACACTATTCTTTGCCAGATTACCCCTCTAAGGGGAAAGATCTTACGCAAAGCTGCTAAGAACAGTAATATAAAGTTCCACTTGTTTTGAAACTTTTCTAGAAGAAACTAGGTACTGGTGACCCAAACACCGTAGTTTCTACATAAGAAAACAATCCTCACCACAGAAACGGCCTAATACGAAAAAGAAAAAACACTGTCCCACATCAACTGCACAAACTCCCACACTATTAAACAACACCAAACGTCCCCGAGCGAGCAGGTAACCTTTCTTCTCTCCGTGTTCACCCTTCCTTCTCTCCCAGGTTTCATTCCATGACACAGAGCCTGAAGACACCCAACGAAGCCGATAACCTCTCCCAGCCCTACCAGACATCTGGGTACGGTTTACCTCCCTCTAAACAACGCAAACAGGTCGCTGACAAACCCCCCGTTAGCGAAAACACGGCCACAGCGGCCTCAACTTCTGTGCGCGGCATCCCCGGGCCGGCCCGGGAGGACGCGGCCGTGCGAGGAGCGGGCAGGGAAGGAAATGGAGACCCCGGTCCCCGCCGCGCTGCCAGCGGGAGGCCGAGCCGGCGGCAGCGGCCAAGCGCCGGCCTGGGGAAGGCAGCACGCAGCCCACAGCCGAGGAGACACGGAGGGATCTCTGCCGTCTCCCACCTCAGCGGCCACCAGAGCCCCGTGAGGGGACCCCTCGCCTCAACCCCCACCCCCCGCCTCAGGCCGGGGCCGGCCTCCCGCCGCGGCAGAGGGAGGGGAGAGGAGGGCAAGGGGAAGGCGACCCTCCCCTCAAAGGGGCCTCCGGACACGCAGGCTCCCTCGCCGCCCTCCCCGAGGTGGCGGCAGCGGCCTGACCCCTCCTTCCTTCCCCGGGCTCGGCGGCTGCAGCCAGGCCCGAGC
>Ga0065711_1045627_pt1 | contig 13346 bp, 14 predicted proteins | sample Hoacrofraction12_FD_59098 | JGI IMG/M metagenome (GOLD analysis project Ga0065711, IMG submission 59098) | Hoatzin crop microbial communities from Cojedes, Venezuela - Epithelial fraction 12 v2 (version 2) | ecosystem: Host-associated > Birds > Digestive system > Esophagus > Crop | place...
CCAGGTCCCTCTCCACAGAGCTGCTCTCCAGCAAGTCCACCCCAAGCCTGTACTGATGCATGGGGTTGTTCCTCCCCAGGTGCAGGACCCTGCATTTGCCCGTGTTGAACCTCGTCAGGTTCCTCTCTGCCCAACTTTCCAGCCTGTCCAGGTCATGCTGAATGGCAGCACAGCCTTCTGGTGTATTTACCACTCATCCCAGTTTGGTGTCATCAGCAAACTTGCTGATGGTACATTCTAACTCTTCATCCAGGTCGTTGATGAATAAGTTAAACAAGACTGGGCCCAATACTGACCCCTGGGGGACACCACTAGTGACAGGCCTCTTATCAAAAAAATCAGAAAAAGCAAGTACAATTTGGTAATAGAAAGCATTAGTAGGAAATCACAGAAACTTTGTAGTAAAATTACAGTCTCTCAAGAGGCTAACAGTGTTTGACTTTTCTTGTTCCCATTGCACAAGGCATGTATTTCAACCTGTAGGTCTCTTTCTTTTTCTATTACTCAGATTCAAAACAAACAAAACCAAAACCTCATAGTTACTCGCCCAAGAAAGAAATACAAAAATAACTGCGTTATGCACAATGACTCTGTCTTTCATGGATTAAAAACTTCCTTTACAGGGCCTAGTGTCTTTTTTAAAAAAAAAAAAAAACTTCCTTGATGACTATGCTGCAGGAGATAATGATCTTCTTTAAACAAGTAAGGTTTGTGATTATGTAGTCCATTCCAGTTTCCACATCAGTCTTTCTAGGCCTTTTTCCTATAGAATAACTGTGTTCTGGAACACCAACTTAGTTGATGTTTTGGGACATTTTTCTTCTGTTCTCATCCAATACTAGGAATACAAGACACACGGTAGTTCCATGTGACAAATGTGTCATGGTCGTGGAATAATAAATATGTGCCCCTAGTGTCAAGCATGATAAATAATTTCAATTGGTCCCTGATTGTCCCATATGATTTCCAGCATAAAAGATATCATCCCATTACTATAAGTGAATAAAATAACTCGTTATTGTTGAGTCACTCACCACTGCTTTCCAGAAAAAAAGTATAAAGTAAGCTTTGTAGGTTAATAAGGCTTTGTGTATTTCTTCTCTACATAAAGTTTCAGTGTCTTTTTTAAAGCAAGTACCTAGGGGTTTTACTAAAAGTGTTCCATCTCTGTGCATTTTCATTTTTATGCTGCTTTCATTAAATGAATATACAGAAATATTTACAGAAAATTTTCAAGACGTTCAGGTAGTTTTTTTAAGAGTGTATGAGATCTCTGCAATACAAAAAATCTATCAAATTGAAAAATATTACAGGTTTCAGAACATAAATATGATTTTATAGAAGACTTCACTTGTGTTTAGACGCTTGGCTTCAGTATAATCATTAAAAGCAGTATAGGTTATTGTAATCCGCCTTCATGTCATAACACTAATTGAGCCCACTCAAGAATATATTTCGGGAACAAAAACAACTTTCATACCGAAGAAACATTAAAAATCAGAAGGGTGAAATGGATCAGATGCTGTGTCCAGGAGATAACCATGTTGACAGCAAATCGAGGCAAGGTGTTCTTCCCCTCTGCTCAGTGCTCGTGAGGTCTCATCTGGAGCCCTGGGTCCAGTTCTGGGCTTCTCAGAGCAGGAGAGACGTGGAGAGACTGGACAAAGTCCAACGAAGGGCCACCAAGATGAAGAAGGGACTGGAGCGTAACCGCTGTGAGGAAAGGGTGAGAGAGCTGGGACTGTTCAGCCTGGAGAAGAGAAGGTGCAGGGGATCTGTTTAATGTGTATAACCACCTGTACAGAGGGTGCAAAGAGGACAGAGCCAGGCTTTTTTCAGCAGTGCCCAGTGACAGGACCAGAGGCAAATGGGCGCAAACTGAAACACAGGAGACTCCGGTCTGAACATCAGGAAATGCTTTTTCACTGTGAGGGTGACCAAGCACTGGCACAGGTTGCTTCAGAGAGGTCATGGAGTCTCTGTCCTCAGAGGTATTAAAAAAATCATCTAGGCACAGTCCTGGGCAACTAGCTCTATGTATCCATGCCTGAGCAGGGCGGTTGAACAACATGACTTCCAGTGGTCCCTTCCTACCTCAGCCATTCTGTGATTCTGTGAAATAAATGCTTTTAATCGCAATAGAGAGTCTGCCTGCCCTGTTTCTTACTTACTTTCTCAGCTTGGTGTCTGACTGAGCCTGTACCTTGTGAAGGGAGTTGCAGAAGGTATCTAGATTCTGCTGGAGATGATTTTGAGATTCACTGAGCTCTGGAAGAACTGACGTAGAATACAGTCTTGACCCTCTGGGCAGACTACATATGTCCACCTAAGCAGTCCTAGAAGGTCTACCAGGTATATCAGTGAAACCTGCACCCAGGCTCTTCTCAGATGTACGTTGTACCAGCATTGACTCTAAGCTTATTTAGCAGAGCTGACCTGACAAGAAGGGCTGGGTAAGTTACACCCTCTTATTAGGGATAGCAGTGACCACATATTCTCTAGACAAACTGACTCTTGAGCTGTCCCTTGGGCTGCTCCGTTGTGCGTCATCTCTAGAGTAGGTCAGTGGCAGTAAAGCACGTATGGACCTCTGGGGAGCGCACACAAAACCCGAGCTCTCATGCTGTCCAGAACTCTCGTTAGCGATCATCCCCATATCCTTCAAGTCGTCGTCTTATATGTGTAATTTCACTCTTTTTCAGCAATAACTCATGTTCCTGTCACGTCTCTATAAATAATTGTAACTTTAATAAATGGAAAGGGTAAGGAGAGACAGGACAATTTAAAAAAAAATGGGAGGGAGCATTTGGCTTCAGTGTGCAAATGACATATAGTTTCCAACAACTCGAGGAGGAATAGTTCTCTTGCCTTCAAGATTTGTTCATTTATTTTGAAAATATATTTCTCAAAATTAAATTTGTGGTTTCAGGAGCTAAGTATAGAAAATTGCATAATGCCCTTTTAGACATTGGTGACTAAGAGTGATCACAGTAAATGAATATAGCATGCATGGAGTTTGTTAAAATGTAATTTGTTCCACTGCAACGGTTTAAGTGTTTCCAACATTGGTTAGGCTAAAATGTCACGTGCATACTTTTAAAGTGCAAATATTGTGTTCCTTAAGATAATGATGAGGGGATGATAACAAACAGAACCCAATGCATGCTATCAACATTACTCTGGGTAAAGAGTGAAAGAATTTGTGGCTTGCAAAGCACATCCTTCTTCAAAAAAGTTTGGTTTTGGAAATTCACTCATGACTGTTCGAGGTGTCTCTGAAGTTTACAAAGAGCATTTTTTCCCATTTTTTCCATCAGGTGCTTCATTCCAAATGCCTATGCTGCTCTCTTCACTGCTGCTCTGGTGCCATTAATGTGCTTGGTAGTGGTTTTTGTGGTGTTCATCCACGCCTACCAGGTGACCCCGCAATGGAAAGCGTACGACGATATTTTCAGAGGAAGAACAAATGCTGCAGGTATGATTCGTTGGCTACCCCTATGCAAAAAAGTTGGACTTCCAGAACGGTTACTGACTGTTCTTGCCCGTTCAGAAAACCCCACTAGAAACCACAGTTCAGTAGATACCTACGCACTACTTTAAGGATGCTAGTGGTCCCTTTGAAGTCTGTGAAAGCACTGTAACGATGAAAGTTATGCAGATGCTGAACTGTCTTAGGGGGATAAAAATGTGTTAATCCTAAAACAAGCAGTTGCTATCAGTGGTTGTGTCTAGTCTACTAAAGAGAATAGCGGTGAGACACAGGATGGCCCTGCTTGGAGCACGGTGTCCCCAAGGTTTTGGCTGTGGGTAACAAGCAGCCCTGTCCCCGGGAGGGCTGGGGCTGCTCAGGAGCAGCGATTGCCCGCGTGCGGGGCAGGGGTAGCGTGGAACCCACACCGTGCTCCTCTGCTCGGCCCCAGGCGCGGGGCACGGCGCGGGCCCGTGGGACTTGTGGCGTATTCAGTGGCTTCACATCCGTGCGCAGGCTGCGTGCTGGAGCGTTTGGAGTTAACGCCGCTGTCGTGAAATCTCCCAGTGCTACTCGCAGCTGAAATGTGCTTGAAAGGAAAGATCTCTCTCGTGCAAAACAGGAAGTATCGGTCGGTCTCCTCTGTCAGAACAATTTTAAACACAATAAATTCCCAAAATTAAAATTGCAGCAGTTTAGACCAATATCGTAATAGCAGGACACTCTGTGAGAAGCTTAGAATATTTCTTTTGTTTTCATTATGTTTTTGGAAAAAAAATCTGAGTTTTATAAACAAATACAAGTATACAGATTTTAATAAAAGTGTATCTATTTTCTCCCTGACTACATGAAGCCAGTTATATTTTATGAAAGCATGAAAGGTTCTTGAATCATTTTTCTAAATTCATTAAACAAATATCTTCTGAACTTAAAAGAGACAGTGGATTATTAAAAAATTGCATAGTCCAGTGCTTGTAACTGTTCAGATTTATAAAGAGTAGCTGTCTTGTTCAAATACTCAAATTTGCAATGATAATTGTATTATGAAATGAGGGGTTGTGGTGTTTTTTAACATTCGGATTACAGAAATACATTCCTTTTATAAGAAAATTTAAATAAATATTAATTATTTATTATTTCTTCAAATATTAATTTCTTAGTGACAAAATGTCAGCTTGACTAAAAGCTATATGAATTTGGATAAGGTCTGTTAAACATAGCTTGTAAGTATGATTCTCAAGACCTTAGCTGCACTTTAGCTTTTCATTTCTTTCTGATATAAAAGAGACTGCCTGGAGCAATCACAGAGGTGGCTCCCTATTCAGTCTTGAGTGATACAGTTTATTTATTCATAAATAACTTTTTTTTACTATCTCTAAGGATAGAGATTCCATATTCATATGTTGAGGGTTAAGGCTTGTCTCAGAGCAATTAAACAAAAGAAAAAAAGTGCTGAATATTGAAACAAACCACAAGTAAAGTCGGCATGCAAAATGACAGAAAGTACTAATAGAAGCTATAACTACAAGACACAAAGACATGAAATAATAGGTTGAAACAAAACTTTGTTTGATTTAATACACGATTCAGGGTGTTTTCTTTCTCCAGTAAAGTCCTGAAAGTAGTATAGAGAATGCTGATGTCTCAGAAGAAAAGAAAAAACAATATCAGGAGGAGAGATATTCAGTAAAATGTCAGTAATAGCCTTGTTTTTAAAAAAAAAGAGCAGTTTGTAACTTTTACTACTTGTGCACCTGCATGGCAAACTGGCGTTTTGCTACCAAACGGCTTTTGCAAGCACAAATGAAAGTACCTCGTGCAGCGTAGGCAAGAGCAAGTTGGAGAGAGACAGTTTTAGAGAAGGGAAATAGCTGCCTGCTGAGGTTTACGGTGCCTGGGGTTGTAGCTCTCTGCGTAGCTGTGTTTATAGTACAAGCTTCCAGAAAGAAAGGCCAGTGATTTATGTAGTTTGTAATGTTGCCTATAACTACATAACGTGGTGCTGTTAACTAAAGGCCACAGACTATCTGACTGAATATTTCTCTCTTGAAATTTGAGGTGGTGGTAGTATATTTTCATTATTTTTAATGTTTTATGGCTATATTGTGCTTTTAAAGACATATTCAAAGGCAGTTTGCAGTGGTAAAACCTACTACCACTTTGAATCTTCCCATATGACTCACTCTTTGGAGAAGTTCACTCCACTGGCTCCATGTTCTTACAGACTCGATAGGACCTGCTCCTGCTTCCATGCTGTTATTGAAGGGGACCTACAAGAGAGCTGCAGAGGCACTTTCAACAAGGGCATGGAGTGACAGGACCAGGGATAATGGCTTTAAATTGAAAGAGGGGTGATTTAGATGAGATATTAGGAAGAAATTCTTCTCCGTGAGGATGGTGAGGCCCTGGGCCAGGTTTCCCAGAGAAGCTGTACCTGCCCCCTCCCTGACAGTGTTCAAGGCCAGGACGGGGCTGGGGGCACCCTGAGCTGGTGGAAGGGGTCCCTGCCCGTGGCAGCGTGGTTGGAACGAGATGGTCTACAAGGTCCCTTCCAACCCAAATCATTCTGTGATTCTGTGATATCTTGCTTCTGCAATGGAGAGGGGGTCCTGGATCACACCAGCACCACATTCTGGCTTCAGTGCAGCTTTAAAGAGCCTATAGGGTAGGGAAGTCTCGGCAACATTGCCTCCTTAAGTTGCATAGGCACCCATTATTTTGCTGGTTTATTGTGGCAACGAATATGCCAGACTTTCTCTCTGTTTCATCCAAGACGAGAGGAAAGGTGGAGCTACAGTTGTCTTAGAGTAGTGTCTTATTCTAACTTGTCTCTGGCCTGTCATCCCCATACTGATTTACTCCCTGTTCATTCACCCACAACAATGAATTCTTTCAGCACAAACACCTTTCCCAGATTCCATTCTGGGGTTTGGTACCCAAATTTTACAACTTTGAATAATGCAGTAAGTAATAGGAAAAAAAAAATTACAAAAAAAATCGCTGCGTTGGAAAACTGTCTGCTCTCCATTACTATACCCTTTCTAGAAAGACAATAAAATTCCAGGTGAATGATGCTGTAAACAATTCTGACATATCAACTGTAGAGAGCCGTAAACATAGACAAAAACATATTTTAAATACACTTTTACAAGTAATTGTGGACACCTGTTCACTTAAATTCCAGAGAGCTAAGAGTATTGCACAAAGGAAAATGTGGCATATATAGGCATGTAATTATAATTTATACACAGAGATTCATACAAACACCGATCTGCATGTGAATTTTTGATCTACTGTTGTTTATTCCCTTTCTGGGAGTCATTCAGTTAGAAGATAGTTAAAATCGCAGTGTGATACAGATGACCCCAAGCGGGTTCTGCCATAATTCATGCAAAACATTATGGAATGTTGTCAGTAAAAATAAAATAGCAAGGTCACTGTCTTGCCTGTTACCATAAAATAGAAAAAAGTGTTGGATATGCAGATTTGAAAGAAAAAAAGTTGTTATCTGCCTTATAAGTGTACATTCTTTAGGTCATTTCATACATTGTAGGAAAAGCCTCTTGAACCGCAGCTGGTAGTTCTGAAGTTCCATATTTGTGATCTCTACTTGAGGAGGGCTATGATTAATTTTACTAGAAATTTAATAGGAGTAGAAACAGTAAATTATATCTTCATTTGTAGTGTAGTGGTTTTTTTCTCAAATAAATTGAATATGCAAGTGGCTAAACTATAAACCGGGTCAAAATTTTTTCCTAGTCTTTTCTCCTATTGTTGGAATACCCGGAAACTTACCTTGCAATGAAGGTTCATAGAATCATAGAATGGACCTTAAACAGACCTTAAAGATCATCTAGTTCCAACAACCCTGCTAGAGGCAGGAACATCTTCCGCTAGGTCATGTTGCTTAAAGCCCCATCCAACCTGACCTTGAACACTTCCAAAGATGAGACATCCACAGCCTCTCTAGACAACCTGTTCCCATGTCTTACCATGCTCATTGTAAAAAATTTCTTCCTTGTGTAAGTCTGTTCTCTTTCAGTTTAAAACTATTGCCCCTTCTCCTGCCACAACATGCCCTCTTAAGAAGTCTTTCTCCATTTTTCTTATAAACCCTCTTTAAACATTGAAAGGCTGCAATAAGGTCTCCCCGCAACCTTCTCTGCCCCAGGCTGGCCAGCCCCAGCTCTCCCAGCCTCTCCTCCCAGCAGAGGGGCTCCAGCCCTCGCATCATGGCTGGGACCTCCTCCAGCCCCGCTCCCACAGCTCCAGCTCTGTCCTGTGCTGAGGGCTCCAGAGCTGGACGCAGGACTCCTGGGGAGTCTCAGCAGAGCAGGGCAAAGGGGCAGAATCCCCTCCCTTGCCCTGTGCCCACGGTGCAGTTGGCTTTCTGGGCTGTGAGTGCACATTGTTGGGTCATGTCCAGCTTCTTATCTGCCAGTATCCCCTAGTCCTTCTCTGTAGGGCTGCTCGCAATTCTTCATCTCCCAGGCTGTACTGATATTGGTAATTGCTCCATCCCAGGTGCAGGGCCTTGCACTTGGCTTTGTTGAACCTCATGATGTTGACATGGGCCCACTTCTTCAGGCTGTCAAGATCCCTCTGGACGGCATCCCCTCCCTCAAGCGTACCAACTACACTACTCAGCTTGGTATCGTCCACGAAATGCTCTCACTGTCTGTGTCATTAATAAAGATATTGAACAGTACTGGTCCCAGTACGGACCCTGAAGGACACCACTTGTTACTGATCTGCATTCGGACTTTGAGCCATTGACTGTAATTCTTTGGATGTGGCCATCCGGCCAATTCCTTATCCATCAAGTTGTCTATCCATCAAACCCATATCTCCCCAATTTAGAGGACAAGGATGTTGGGTGGGACCATGTCAAAGGCCTTACAGAGGTCAAAATATATGACACCAGTTGTTCTTCCCTTATCTACCAACTCAGTCACTCCATCATAGAGAGCCACCAGATTAGCCTTCAACAGTTGTTAGAATAAATTCCATTTGCTGTGGTAAAGCATCTTCCTGGACTTAGGTAGCAGTGCTGTGTTTTACTATTTATTTTCTGTATGTAGGAGCAGAGAGTTTGTTGTTACCCATACTAAAGGGAACTCACACTTTTTTTTTTTTTTTTTTGATTAAGAGCAGAATAACAATACTGGCTTTCTCCATACACATCCAACAGAACAATTTTGCCCCTTGGTGACTGTAAAGAAGATCTGTTTGTACATGGTTAAATAGTTTCTTGGAAAATTGTAAGGTATAATTATAGGGTTTTTTACATATATTTATACACAGATATTCATTATTAGTTGTACCTCCTTTTCTGACATGCATATATTCTTCCTAGTCCTCTAGATTAATCCTGGTTACTCTTGAGCAGAGTCACATTTGTCATACACTGTTCTGGTAGTTTCTAGGCTATCAAGAAAACATCATGGCCCCAGGATGACTAGCCCAGCAAAATTCTACTTTTAGCAACTGTTGTTGGTTTCTTTGGAAGTGGTCTGTGATCTTACCAGAGACCTTATTCTACTCTTTAGTTATGCCTGAGATATCACTGTAAAAGCGTATGATTAAAACAAAGTCGTAGTGGATAATAAACACAAATAAATAGAATTTGCCAAATCCCAATTTGAGCAATATGCACACTCTTATTCCCCTGTCTGGAACACCAAGTACGTAAGGTTGCGCTCTCACGTTCTTTTTTACTGCTCCAGAATTGCTCTGTTGCTACTCGGGCTGTTTTACATGGTGATTGATATAGCTTGCTTCGGTCAAGGAATTTTCCTGAACAGTTGAAGGCTAGAAGAAAGGGCAATGGGAGAGTCAAGAATTAATTCTCTCTTAGAGTAGACTGTTCCTCAAAAGCCAGTGTTGGGAAATAGTGTGAAAGCTGATTTACAAGGAAAGTCAATTCTACGTCTGGTGTTCTCTTTCACAGATGCGCATTGAGTTTGCTAGAAAAGAGGCTTCATGTTTGAACTGCTGCAGTTTGCCAGCATTTCAGCAAACATGTTATGTTGACTGATTATTTTGCTATATATAGAAATTAACATCTCAAAAGTTAGCCTTGAGAGGAGCCAAGTCAGAAATGTGCATTGTATAAACAGCCTCTGGGTTAATATTTAGATTTGCAACAAGAAAGACTGCTATTGAAGGAAATCAGGTGGTATAAAGCAGGATGGTTGTATTTGGCTGAAATCACAGAAGGTTGAAAAAGGCATATATAACAAATGGTTGTTTTTTCTTGACAGTCCTAATATGCAAATGAAGAAATTGGACATTAATAAGACAGCAATCCAATATACATAACTTTGTTGTCCAACCATTTATTAAGCTTTCATAAATTCACAAAAAAAATTGAAAATATAATGGAAAAATTAAAATTGAAAAATCACCTGCTTTTTCTTCTGATGATACCTTTGTGAATAGATGACCGCCGTTTATTGAGCAACATGTAGAGGCATAATTTTCATGCCCCGCACATAAATACGCAGTAGAACTTACCTGATTCAGATATCATCATTGTAAATATGCCAGAATTAAAGATTAAAACTTTTTGTTGCCAAAATAGAACTTCATGAAGAATGCCTTAAATATTTAGCTGTAAAATTTTAACTAACTTCTTGAGTGTTCCTTCATACAAATTTCTTTAATATATTTGTTGTCTTAGCACCATGCAATTCCTGATCATGACAGGACATGTTGGATGGTCCAACTATATCTACTACCATCTGATCTTCTCAAGAAACAAATAAGCCATACGAAATGCAAGTGCAGGGCGTTCCATCCATGCTTCTGTGCTCAGGATATTATTCTGAGGATACGGCTTTTGATTCTAAGTGAGAATGTATATCTAAACCTGTAGTTACATGTCTTCCTTATCCTGTAAGCTATATGCTAACAACATTATCTTGAATTATAAGATACACATCACGTATCTAAGAGAATCAAAGGAATAGTGAACGGCAGGAGTGCTTTCATCTTGAGATGACAACATGCATCTAGAAATCAAGAAGCAGACATTGGCTACCTCTGAACAAAGAGTTATGTACAGTATTCACAGTATGCGTCATAGTCACACATAAGGGCTTTTTTTTTTTCAATTGGGAAACAAACAAATATTTGCCTTGGAGATTTTTTACAAATACGGTGAAGACAAAATGCACAAGCATAATTATATGCTGAAATAGAGAACAAAGATCTGAATAAGTTAATAACCTGAATGGATCACCTACACTCATGTAATTTATATTGTTTGCACTGTGCTTCACATGACAAAAATAGCTCTCTTCTTTTAAAGAAATCTGCAGAAGCAGGTGAATTTGCATAGGTTTTCCCTGTACACTTTTGAATTTAGCACTCATTTAATATTTTGCATAATATTGCTAAATAATTTTATTATATGGAGACAAGCAGGTTCAAATTTTTCTTTGTTTTTCTTTATTTGCTGTTGTTCTGGGATTTGCCATGTTCCCTGCATAACAGTAAGAGCATAAGCTATAATAAGATGACTGGTCTTTCATTTAATTATACCAAAATATGTCTTAAAGCTGTATTCGAAACTCTGCCAAAAACCCTGCGATTTAGTGGGAAGGTTAGGGAGGCCAGTCTTCTGTGATTTTATAGTAGTGATGTAGTCTTTATGCGTAATGGGCAGTGTGCTTCTGTTTTGGGAGCTATCCTTTAATTTCAAAATCTTCCTTGCCACAAAAAGCAGCAGATCAAAAAATATAAATGAACCAAAAACAGTATTCTAACTGGTTTGCTGCTTCCTATTGTTACAAATTATCCATGAACAACCTTGTCCAGTTTGGTTTCATGGACATTTACCTACCCCGGCTTTCTGATCTATGTATCAGCTACTGTTAAATTCTGCACATCTTTAACATTCCCAATCTGGAATCGGAGGTTTTGTCAGAGGTTTGCTTTCATGTTGTTGGTGGTGGTGTGGTCTTTTCTCCTTTGAACTCTATGAGGAAATCTGTTAGCTTGTTTATTTTGGCCACAAAATCCTGTTACCATACTCCTTTTCTACAGCAGCTGTCAAAAGCAATTGAAAACGAAGCCAGCAGGATTTGGAACACTCTTATTCAAGCTTATTAAAAAAAAAAATAATGTTTTTGTGGCATTTTCATAGTTCTGTTGCTAAATTTAAGCCATGACTTCTTAAGCAATAGTCTGTAAATGTTTTACTAACTTAAGTTTTCCACAAATTGGTGAAATTCTGTGAAGTAATGCATTCTCCCCAATCACCAAGGAAAAAATATTTGTAAAGATCTTTCAGATTTTGCAGTAGGTCTTCGTGTCTAGCCAAGAACAATTAAAAGCAATTAAAGTTGCATTATCAGTTTAACAACCTAAGGGGAAGAAACACAGTAAATATTTATAGATAAACTCAGAAGATCATTAAAGCTATATTATTTAATTGCTTATTTTATTGACTTTCCTATTTTTAGAAAAAAATTAAGTACCTCAGGCAACAAAAAAAGACGCAATAGGGGCCAACACAGTGGTGAGAATACAAACATTTGGATGTGTTATGAAAACATAGTGCATTCCTTATTTTCCATATTTAAATCATCTAGCTGTTTGCTACCAAGACATACTCCACATTACACTTCAGAGCTTTAATATTATTTAGTAATTTCCAATTCCATGTATTTCTATTTGATCTAGCATTTTTCACTGCTTAGAAACATTGTCCTGGAGAATTTTATCTGTAACATCAGGTATGGAAAGAAGGAAGGAAGAAGACCTTCAGGTAGTCTACCTGACATTTTTCTAATGAAACAGACTTAATATATAAAGTTAAGGAGTAAGTTTCAGCTCTGCACACAGAAGAAACATAAAATTGGCAATTTCAGAATATGAAGTTTATTTTCTTTTGAGTTACAGGTCAGTTCCAGGGAGAAGATAATGTATTATCTTCTGAGATATATAATCTAGTTCAAACTGAAAAGTTATGTTTTTTTCTGGATATCTACTGACTGAACATGGTATTCGCGAGGGACTAATCCTGGCATGCCGAAAAGAGTTCCAGTGCTGGTGATCCATGAAATCAGTGTGTTGTTTTTCTAGTTCATTTCAGTTGCTTTTCCTGGTGGTCCTGCAGATTTTCTCCGTAGCAATGAGTTGCTATGTGTCTCACAGGGCTTATCAATTATTTCTGTTTTGATACTTTTGTTGACAAGTTGATGGTTCATTCGGATGCTAGGCTTTCTCTCTGCCAAAGTGCTTGTCCATTGCTTTGGCAGTTGACTGAAAGTGTGCAGGAGGACAAACCAGAGCTTTTAACCAGGTAAAACAGTTTTATGACCTGCATGATCAAATTATTCTTCCATAATCAATAGACATTACACAGGGAAGAGTGAAGTTAGCCATGCGAACTGTCCCATTGCTAAGTGAAATTACAATGGGATGTATGAATGCATCTCAACCTTCAACTTGCCATTCTTTTGGTGAACTGTCAAAGGCATGACAGTGGATGGGGAACACTGCAAGGCTCCTCTTTGTCTTCCTGCTCCTCTTTGAAGTTTCTTCCACCTTCTTCTTCATTCCTTCTCATTCCCTCTGCTTTGGATTACCAGGAGGCTGCATGACTCTTAGTGCTGTCAGATGCAGGGGCAGAGGTTGGCAGGTATCTCACAGAATCATAGAATTGTTAAAGTTGGAAAAGACCTATAAGATCCTCATCTCCAACTGCCACTCCAGCACCCCCATGCCTGCTAAATCATGTCCTGAAGTGCCACATCTACATGTTTTTTGAACCCCTTCATGAGAAGGTGACTGCACCATTTACCTGGGCAGCCTGTTCCAATGCCTGACCACTCTTACAGTAAAGAAATTTTTCCTAATATCCAATCTA
>Ga0065711_1010958_pt1 | contig 13343 bp, 3 predicted proteins | sample Hoacrofraction12_FD_59098 | JGI IMG/M metagenome (GOLD analysis project Ga0065711, IMG submission 59098) | Hoatzin crop microbial communities from Cojedes, Venezuela - Epithelial fraction 12 v2 (version 2) | ecosystem: Host-associated > Birds > Digestive system > Esophagus > Crop | place...
GTTTTCTTATAGTTTATTTCAGTTTGTGTAAGCTTAATAGGCCATTAAGGGCTGTTAAACACCAAGGTCTTGCCTCTGCATCCGGAAGTCCCTGTACCCCTGACAGCTGGATGTGGAAAGAACATTCCAAAGATGTTCTGCTACAACCTTATTTCGCTTTTGTGAAGCTCTGCCCTATGGCCTCTGCTGTAGCCCATGTTGCATAAGAAGCGACTGGGCTAGAGGATCTTTAGATCCAACCAAGTGCAGAACTGTTAATGACATAAAGCCACCACTACCCACTTGAAGGTTGGTAACTGTCTCTCAGTGTGAATAAAGGAGGAAAACCAGAGAACGAACTTCTTTTACAATGGGACTTGACAAACCTCTTAAAGCAGAATTTAGAAGGCCAGGCCAACAGGTTGTTTCAGTGCCCCAGGATGTGTAATTACAGCCCTAGGAATGGGCCAAGAGAATCATAGAATCATAGGTTGGAAAAGACTTCATCATGATCAAGTCCAAACATCAACCAAACACCATCATGCCTAGTAAACCATATCCCAAAGAGCCACACCTACATATTTTTTAAGCACCTCCAGGGATGGTGACTCAATCACCTCCCTGGGCAGCCTGTTCCAATGTCTGACCACTCTTTCAGTAAAGAAATTTTTCCTAACATCTGATCTGAACCTCCCTTAATGTAACTTGAGGCCATTGCCTCTCATCCTATCACTAGTTACTCGGGAGAAGAGACCAACACCTGCCTCACTACAACCTCCCTTCAGGTAGTTGTAGAGAGCAATAAGGTCCCCCCTCAGCCTCCTCTTCTCCAGACTAAACAGCCCCAGCTCCCTCAGCTGCTCCCCATAAGACTTGTTCTCTAGACCCTTCACCAGCCTCGTTGCCCTTCTCTGGACACGCTCCAGCACCTCAATGTCCTTCTTGTAGTGAGGGGCCCAAAACTGAATGCAGTACTCAAGGTGTGGCCTCACCAGTGCCGAGCACAATCACCTCCCTACTCCTGCTGGCCACACTATTCCTGATCCAAGGCAGGATGCCATTTGCCTTCTTGGCCACCAGGGCACACTGCTGGCTCATGTTCAGCCAGTTGTCAACTAACACCCCAAGGTCCTTGTCTGCTGGGCAGCTTTCCCGCCACTCCTCCCCAGGCCTCTGTCATTGCATGGGGTTGTTGTGACCCAAGTGCAGGACCCAGCACTTGGCCTTGTTGAAGCTCATACAGTTGGCCTTGGCCCATCGATCCAGTCTATCAGATTCGTCTGCAGAACCTTCCTACCCTCAAGCAGATTGACACTCCCCACCCAACTTGGTGTCATCTGCAAACCTACTGAGCACTCCATCCCCTCATCTAGATCATTGATAAAGATGTTAAACAAGACCGGAACAAAAACTGAGCCCTGGGGGACAGCAGTTGTGACTGGCCATCAGCTGGATTTAGGGCTGTGAACTAATACTCACCTCACAAAGAACTCTGCTAGTTGAAGACATGTTGTGGTTACAGAGTTGTTTCTTCTGCTCTTCCCGCTGATGGCAAAGGTGTGTTCGTCTCTACGTCTGCACAAGAGGGGCCACATTCCCAGATACAAAATATAGAAGTTTCAGCCAAGAGGAATAAAATACCTCTATCTGGGATGACTGTATGAGGATGGATAACTGTATCCTAACACAGAAATTCTTGTTTCGATTTACACTTCTGCCCCTTACCAAAGAAGCCATGCCAGGATGGGTAAGGGATTGAAGACATCATGATCTAACCACTGGCACTTGGGGTGGAAACAGGAAAAGGTGGTAAATGCTAGCATCATTTTTATATTACAATAGAGCTTAGTTTTATATTGGTATCTGAACAGGGTTTATTCAAAAAAGCCTGTCAAAGTAATGCTAAAGAAGTGGGAAGCAGACGTGAAAACCAGCATAATTAAGACAGATGGGTACATAGCCTCAAAGGAATTAAGGAATCCATTAAGGCTGGACTGTCAGTTCAGAAGAGCTGCGTTGACTGAAATCACCCCAGCTTCCACAATAATCACAGAATAGCTGAAGCTGGAAAGTACCTCCAGACATCATCTAGTACCAGCCTCCCCCTAAGAGCATGGTCAGCTAGGGCTTGGGGCTGTGCCCAGTTGGGTTTTGAGTAGCTCCAAGAATGGAGATTGCACAATCTCTCTGTGCAGGCTTTTCCTTTGTTTGACCACATTCACTGTGAAAAAGTTTATTTTTAAGTGGGATTTCCTGTATTTCTGTTTGTTGCCACCGCCTCTTGTCCTTTCAGTGGGCACAAATCAGAAAAGTCTGGCTTTGTCTTCATTCCCACCACCTCTTGTCCTTTCCCTGGGCACCAGTGAGAAAAGTCTGGCTCAGTCTTTACTCCTTTCCAGTCAGACAGCCCAAAGATTATCCCAGTGTGTAGAGTTGGTACTTCCCAGGGACAGGAGGACTTTGCTTTTTCCTTTGCTGAACTTCATTAGCTTCCTGTGATCTCATTTCTCCAGCCTATTGAGGTCCCTCAGAATGACAGCAGACTCACCTGATTTATCAGCCACTCCTTCCAGTTTTGTATCATCTATAGACTTGGTGAGGGTGGACTTTTCCCATCATCTAAAAAATTAATGAAGATGTTAAACTGGTATCAGACTTAGCAGTGACCTCTCTGCGTGTCCCCTCCAGCAATGTGCTGAAGGCCTGGGAGCAGGCAGCTTGTGATCAGCGAGGCAGAGTAGCGCTTTAAGTGCTCTAACCCTCTGCCAACTTCAGATCTTGTTTCAAGATGAGACAGGAAAGATGCAGTTTCTGCCTCACGCTTCTTCATTTAGGATCCCCAGAATCATCTGCCTGGATTTTTTTAACTCGTACTCCAAGTATTCCAGTGTTCTCTGTGGGAGGATTACTCCTGGGAATCCAGGTCTGGAAATATTTCCTCATGCATTTTTAGAACACCATTCCTTCTTGCTGGCTTGAAAATGACATCTGCTGGCTATGGTACTATTCTGACTGCGGGAAAAACTCCTTTTTCCCAGGAAACTGGGAGGGAGGTAGGAGTAACTGATACAATTACCACTAAACGTGTCAGCTTCTTCAATCCCTCCTGTACTGACAGGACAGTAGTAAACTGTTTACAGCAGAGCAAAGTAAAGAGAACAAGTTGTTAAGTCTTGGACCCCAATTCTGAATTCCTTTTCAGACAAAATCTCCTGTCACTTGGGACTCAGGTTGACACTGTGGAAGCTGCCCAATGGAAATTGGCATATTTCCTTCACATAAAGGAATAAATAAACCAAGATCAAAGTCTTTGATCAAACTTTTTAGATGTGATTAATTTACCTTCTCCCTCTACCACATTCTAATATAGGTGACAATGCACAAAACTGCCTAATTTCCTCCACCATGGTACAAGCTGATGAACAGAGAGGAACTGAACAGAAAATGATGTGTTTTACGTACTTTTTTTTTAACACGTCATTTGGAAGAATCCCATTAAATTCTCAAACCACTCCAGAACCAAAAAAGAAACTTCATTTCAGCAGCAAACACTTTCTTCCTTCCCATCTGGACTGTACAGAGCTGTGTTCCAATGCCCTCTAGTGTGTGAAGTTAAATTTGCCTCTGATTAGCTCAGGCTATTGGCCTTCAAGAACCATCCCCAAGCAGACAAGTCTTAACTTTTCTGACCACCTTAACGGATATACTCCCTTAGATAGAGGACAAGAACTCTATACTGTCTGGTACGACAGACGCTGGAGCCAAAGCTATGCTCACCGGCCAACAGTGAGAGACAGGCTGTTTGTGTCCTGTAGTTTCTTTTAAAGTTGATCTCCTTCATTGCCATCACAAACATGCAAATGGGTGAACTTGATGCCTCACAAATGTCTAACTCGTCCCTCTAGGGATTGCCTGCTTGTACTACTGAACAACATTTTCTTGTAACCTTTTATTTTCCCCTCAATATGGCTACAAAGACACTTCTAGGCTTTTGACAAAAAGCGATTTTCTCTCTTACAGTCAACGTCCCTGATCCTGGTAACACCGATGCTTGCTATGAGCTACCCATTTTCAAGAACCTTTAACAACTTATGTGGAAAAACAGGTATGTGATGAGAGACCTCTCCTACTGAAGCACAAACAAGGTTTTGCCTGCATTCTCACTCTCAGGGTCTGTTTATCCTGATATCCGTCAATCATCTACTTCATCAATCCATAGATGGTCTTTCATCTTCTAATACAAAGGAACTATAATAAGTCATTGGAATCACGAGCATAACTGCTCATGATTGTAGCATAATGCTAGTAGCAGAACTGTCTAATGCTAAAACAGGTATTGGATGGTGGCATGTTTCACCAGTTCTAAAACCCACTAACTGAGCTTTTTTTTTGAGCTTAATGCTGTCATGACAAGGTGCTCCTCAGTTCATTTACTGTTCATGTACCCTTCATCACCTTGGAGTTGTATGTCATCAAAAGTTCTCTGGAGGTTATTTTAAGGATGTCACCATTTCAGTTATGACTTTATTTTGCAAGAAGTATTATTGAAAATNTNATGTAATTTCATTCCAAAATGTGGAATCTTTGCATCCAGCCATTGCTCAGAGAAGATGGTGGCAGCTGGTCAAAGTGGAATATGAAGGAGTGTAATGCAGGCAAGCAACTGCTTTTTAAGGGTCTGTTTATTAGTCAGATAATGGAACAAGAAGTTGGTCTCTGTGCTACAGTAAGTTTATATGAATACACTAGCCGGATATAGATGCCTCCCAGCACATGAATGAGACTTGCCCACAACGGTCTTCCATGTTGCTGCCACTTGAAACTCCTGTATTATTAGCACTCTCTTCCACACTCTACTCTCAGGGTCTCTGCACCAGGATCTTTTTTCAGAGCCTCACGGTCACAAGAGGGAGGGAGCTGGGATTCATCTTAGGAGCACATGTTCTAGATGCATCCCCACGCTCAAGGAAGACCACAAAGTCCCTCCATTTGTGTAGATTACTACCCTAAGGTGTGATCACCAGTTCAAGCTGACAAATTCTGGCTGTGTCACCAAACACATTGACTTCTGTGGTTCCTGATATTGCTGTAATCCAGCTAGCATAAGGGCTGCAGACCAAGTCAAAGCCACCTGGATCATCAGGACAGGTCTAACTGTCCTTATTTTGCAGTGTCAGCATGTCGCACGATACCTGACCTTATGTCTAACCACTGTGCTTTGTCTTGCAGGAAAATACAGAGTATCTTCTTCAGAACCATCCAGCTCTTCCTGTGAAAACAGTTCCAAGTCATACTCTTTGCTTAACTGAGGCACCTAATGCTGAAATGACCTCTTCCCTTTGCAAGACACATGCAAAAAGCACCTGTGAGTCATCAAGAAGCAGATTGCTTCACTTGGACTAAATTGTGCCTTGGTGCATTCTTTTGGAATAATCATTTCTGGTTAACATGTAAGGCAAGGAAGCTTTGAGAGGTGGAATTTTACAGAAGAGATGACAAGATGTTTCGAACTTGGCAGGATCTGAAGGCCTTCAAGTGCTGGAGAAGACATTGGGAGTGAAGAATTCCCAGCCTTTAAGAGGGTGCTTAGCACTATGCAGTACTGAGCCATGAATTACAGTGCTATACACACCTGTTGTCCTGTAAAAAAGTGGTTTTAGTATTTCTGCTATCAACTCTCTGCATGATTCCAAAGGCCTGTGTAGATACACAAGTACCTCATAGCTTCTCTCCTGCCCTTGTATTAGAGTCTGGAAAGGCCATAGGATATAATGCTCTCCACTTTCTATTTAAGACTTTCTGGAACTAAAGATCCACAACGGAGAAGGTCCATTTCAGATCTTCACTTTTGACTTAGAAAAAATGAAGACCATAATGATTCCTGAGTGGTCTTCTTTCAGATGGAATGTACTGAAAGCTCCATGTGGCACTTTTTTTGAAGAAAAGGAAGCTTTATTTCCTTAACTATAAATGTCCTTCCCTTAATATGTAATGTGATAAGACAGAGATGGTTGCTGCCCTCTACCACAGGGGGGACTACATTTATTTAATGTGTAGTATGTTAAGTATGCAAGGAGTCTTTTGTGTAAAGTCTGTATGTTTGGGTCTCCTCTCAGAGGAGAATCACGTTTGCAGGGCTCAGAGAGTCAACTCTGCAGTGAACACAAACCACCACGGGCCAGGAGAGATGAAAGGTTTTGTATAAATTATTGCTCTAATACTACATTTGTGGAATCAGTTATTTCCAAGCCTGTAAACTTTTAAAGGCAGGACTTCTGTGATAAACAGAGGGCTATGAGAGAGCCTGCGAAGTATTTATAGTGCATACAACTGTTACAAAACTTAACATAAAATATAATAGTTGGAATCACAAAGATTTAGATTTGAGACCAATATCATAGAATCACAGAATGGTTGGGTTGTAGATCATCCCGTTCCAACCTCCCTGTCGTGGGCAGGGACCCCTTCCACCAGACCAGGTTGCTCAAAGCCCCATTGAAAGAGGACTTGAACATTGACAGGGAGGTGGCAGCCACAGCTTCTCTGGGCAACCTGGACCAGGGCCTCATCACCCTCAGAGTAATGTATTGCTTTCTTGTATCTACCAAATATCTTAGAGCAAGCACTGCTGTCAGCTAATACAGTCCTATCTGGTTGCTGGGGAATCAGGCCTACATTTACCAGTGGTGAACCTGTTCCCAGGACTTCGGGATGAATCAGGATGGAAAACTGTTGCCTTCAGTTACAGGCAAGTGTGACGGTTTGGTATGGGCAGGTGGTGATGATTGAAGACAATAAACAAGCATCAGTCAAATGTATTCTTTATATTGAAAGCAATTTGTTTTCGCTTGAAGACGTGGATATAATACTAGAACTACAACACAGTTAGAGATTAAGAAATATTTGAAAATCCAGACAGTCTTTGAACTGAATGGCCAGTGGAAAGTTGAAAATCAGACCTTTGCACAGTATTCCAGCCAAAATTTGCCCTTGGACAGCCATTTGGTCTAACCCACTCTGGAAGCAGCTTGTGCAATATTGACCTGCTGCAGAATCATCCACTCCCACTGAGTTAGAATAGGTTTTAGGTAAACGGTGAAGTAGAAGTCCCTGTAGACAGCACAGTCGCACCACACCATATCTCTGCAGCGATTTCACCCCTGTGGTTTCACCATACCTCCCTGTTTAGCTAAGCATGGGTCTCGACTGTGTGTGAATGAGAAATCAGGATGTGATGCCAAGCTGTCTGGCACTGAAGTGCCACCTTTGGGTGGCTCTTCAAAGGCAAGGTCCTTGCCAATGTTATGAAAGCCATGAGAGTTCATGAAAGATAAGCAGTTAAGAAATTAACTGTGCCAGTCTTTAAGACTTGGGGCCAAGGCCTCACTTGTGTTTATACATGGATCAAAATAAAAGGGGAGAGAATAAGAGGTGGAAGGGAGTGCTGAATGGGGGAAGAAGGGCAACCCCACGTTGTCAACCACCCTGCACCCCTCCTACCCACTCTCAGCAGAAAGAACTAGGTCTTTGGCACAGTCAAAGTGGGCAGTGAGCTCATCAACAGCTTGCTCCCCTCAGGAGCCTGGCATTGTGGGCAGCTGGCTATTTTTGAGTAGCTGGCCCAGTCCTTCGCTTTGTTCTGACTAAAGCCCAAACCCCTACATTCACCCCCTTCCCGAAGTGAGGGCTGTCACAAGGCTTGTTTCCTGATGGTTGCTCTCACTCATATACGTCCTCCTGCTTAACTCCAAGGCATTAAGCTAAAGCACATTGCAACAAAAACCTGCCAGTTTACCTAATCTTTGGAAAGGGTGGGATCTCTGCTTTACTCACGTTTTACAGCATTCCATGGAGAACAGTCATTGCCTTGGCTCCTCTGATTTACTCCAGCTCAGGAAAAATAGTAAAGGAGGGGATTGTGACATACAGGTCTCTGAAGAGCAGACCTGCCTTCTCTCACACTACCTGCTTAGAGTTCTTGGATTGTGACAGTTGCTGAATAACCCTTACCTGTGCTTCAAGCCCAGATTTCACCTTTCATTCCTTAAAGACTTTGAGAACGTTTGACACAAACAATGCAAAAAGCCCAGGACCATTTCATCCGCGTTACAGCGGCCAGTGAAAATCAATGTGCCCCAGAACTAAGGTTTACAGTTGTGCCATCCTGATGACGTGTCTTTGGACCATGAAGCCAATTATACTCTGATCTCTGATGTTTTCCCCGCTCAGCAGTCTGGCCAGCATGTTTACTTCTTACACTGCCCCAGGAAACACATTCAGGAAACAGCTGCATTTTGGAAAAGTCAAGGTAGACAAGAATAAAGATTTTCCCCCCAGCCCATGTACAAACTGCCCAGTATGTAAGGGGTGTCCAACTGCACGTTACCATGTAGCACCTGTGACCTCAGGTAGATTTGTTAATCCCGTGAGCAAAAGAAATCAGGTTCATTTCTTACAGGATTGTGTCCTGTACCCACCAACCCTCTTCCCTTTCCAATCATCCAAGTTTCCATGGCCTTCCTCCACATACCCAGTCCTCATATATCTCTGCCCCGCTAGATTCTGATCTCCCTAAACCTCCTCCCTGTACAGATGGTGATTTCCTCCTCCCTCATCCACCCTGCTGCCAGCAGCTGGTAGGAAACTGGATGTGTTGTGAGGAGGGCCTAGCCACAGAGGTGATGAAGGTCTGGCAGGGGCTCACCAGGGGCTGGGATGGTCACCTTCTGCCCGTCCCTCCCTCGGTGGCAGCTCTAGCAAGCTCTAACAATTGTCAGTACTTGTGAACTCATAACAAGAACTTCTCTGAGGCTTTTGATCCTCGACAGCTAACAGGACTTGATGGTGTTGAGAAGACATGGGATGGTCAGGCAAATTCACACATGGACCATGTAAATTCCTTAGTACTCTCCTGGTAGGAAACCAGGATAAAAGCGTATGATACAATCTACACCAAGTCTAGGATCTTTTCTTCTAACTTACACTCTTTCCAAGTTCATTTCAGGTTTTTCCTCGTGGTAAGTGGTGTTAATCCTCCCACAGCCTCTTCTTGGATCACTCCTTCCTTCTTCCCCCTCTTCGCGGGGTAATGAATGGTGCACATCTCAGCACGTTAGTTTTTATTTTATCGGGCAGGAAGGAGGCTTTCCCCTCCAACCCACGCTGGTGGGTTACCAAGCCTGGTAACCCTGGCTCCGGCCTAATGCTCCCCTTTACTAACTAAACTGGGGAGTGGAAGTCAGCCCCCAGCCGCAAGGGAAGGGGATGGAGCTGTTGCACCCGGGAAAGAAGAGCTGTGGGTGGAAGGCAGTGCTGGCTCCGTTGTNCAGTCTGCCCTTGCCCGTAGGCTAAGTACACCACGTTGGCTGTGTCTTGTGCTTTACCCTGGCTTTCCAACAGCAAAGTCCTTGAGAATCATGTGGTCTGGCCATATCTCTGCCTGCCTGTCTGCCTCTTGAGAAAGGGGGTGTGCACTGCACGGGGTAACACGGCTGGCTTCTTGCAGGCGTCATTGGCTATGCTGCAGCCTGGCCCGGGCAGCTGGTTCCTGTCCCTGGGCAGCTGTCCCCCTGCCACTGATTTACCCCCAATGATTGTAAATAAACTAGCGTGTGGGCCAAATGAGAGCTTGCGGGATTTTTTCCACTTCCTACCTGGCAGGAACGAATCACTCAAAAGCAATGCTCTCCAGAGGGGGTCCTGGTTACCCCCAGTCCAGGACTGTTGCCAGCATCGCCCAAACCATTTAACCTATGCTGTCTCCAAGGCCAGGCAAGCCAGGGTAGCAAAGAAGTGGTCTGTCCACAGCCCTCCCTGCAGCAGCGGTGGCCAGCCAGCCCTGCAGCGAGAACCCCCATTTAACTATGGGTCTGCAGCAGCCAGCCATGCTGGGAAGGCTGAGGTGTCTTAACAATGAAGAAAATATATGTCCATGAGAAACATCTAGTTCCAGCCCCAGCCTTGGATGAGGGAAGAACCACACAAGGGCCAGCCCACTGTGATGCTCTGAAGCATTAGAAAGAGTCTCCATTTCTTACACCAGCAGAAGATCTGGCAGAGGGGTGGGGGAGCAGAGATAAGTGGGATTGTTTGCGAGCACCCGAATCATTTAAATGAAGTCTGAAATGCCCCAGCAATCACTGCAGAAGTCTTTTCCACCTTTTTACCCCATTGAGCCTGGGCTGCAGTTCCTGTTTTGCCCTGACTGAGTAAGTGAATGAGGCAGGACCACACTCTTGACTGATGCCATTGCTGATTAGAAAAGCCACAAGAGATAGAACAAGCACCTTGCTTGAGAATTACTGCTGTGACAGCTCTTCCCAGGGGACATCCTAAGCTTGGGACTAGGAGCCAGCAAAGCTGCACTTAGTTGCTTCTCTGCTCAGGCAGTCTGAGCTGCGCCTTTCATATCTCTTCCCTGTAGCCAAGAGCTACAAGCAATGCTGATAACACCTGGTGGCACCAGAGGATGTTCTGTAGGTTACATGGATCTTTTTCAGAAGCTAAGAGGATGTAGTGTCTGCCTTCCCTGTGATCCAGGTCTCCAGTCTCCATTACCTTGAACCACTGTTGTTTACAGCTCAACGATGTGAGGTAAAATAAGTGAGTAAGGCAAGCAAGGTATCAGCAGCTGCAAAAGCATGCCAGGGTTGCGGGTCTGTAACCCAGCTCCACCACCTGCACGTCTGGGGCACACAAGAAAGGCTGATGTTCTGCACTGAAAGCCTGTGGGTGGAGGTTAGAGAGAAAGGGATTTGTCATCCCACCAGGGAATTCCCACTTCGCACGTAAGTGGTGCAAGTTAAGCAAAGGACAACGGGAAACACAGTTCTTAGCACACAGTTCATTGCTTTTGGGAAATTGAATACCTTAAATGCAACTTTGAGCAAGAAACAAAGACCTATACATGCTTCAGCCACAAACAGAAATCACCAACACTTCAGCTACTGTTTTTACTTGCACACAAAGCAATTTTTTTCTTTCATACAAAACAAGTACGAAAAAAATCTTCTGTACAGTTTCCAGAAAACACTTCTCTAGAGCAATTCCAGATGACAGGTCAGGCTTATTATAGTCCTTCTCCTGAAGGGTCAGAGTTAGGGGGCCTTCCTAGAACTGACCCGGTATTCAGAGGTACAGATTAAAAGAGGTCTCAGGCTAGAAACTACTGTTAGTCAATGCTTTTGGGCAACTTCAGCCCAGGTCTCTTCAAGGAGTCTAAATACAGATTTTTAAGAGCCTTAGAAACTCATGCTTTCAACATTCTACTCCAATGATGGTGGCAAAGCTGTCTTTATTAGAGGTGATGCTTAAGAAAACCGAGAGAGGCTGTCAGCTCCATCATATAGTGACTGAACACAGAAAGTATATGAGTTAGTTACAGCACAGACACGCTGGAGAGAGGAACTACCTAAAACTATAGTGCCTAACAGCTGACTTTTCCTAAGCTTGTAGATTATGGGCTGAGTGCAGCGTTTGCACTTGAGAAACAATTTACACCACGAAGATTACTTTTATTTTAACTCCAGGAGCTCCAGAAAATTGCACTTCCCCTATGGCGATGGCACTTTTCATCCATTCCCATGCTGCTTTCCTGGATCACCTCAGAAGCAGGAGAAGCCAAAGATGTGAATCATGAACCTAGATTAAATATACTGAGCTAACTCACCCTGCAAGCCAACACAGGAAAGACCAAGCTGCCCTCTGAGGCTGTCCTAGGTTTGTGAAATGGTTTTCCCCAACAGCAGTGGAACAAGTAGTTGGTCCAGCAAAAACTGTAGTTGATTTTGCAGCGCTGTTTGGAGCTTTATCCAACATTGATCAGTGTCATGTCTTCCCCATAACAGCCTTACTCTTTTGCTAGTAAGTAACCAAGTCCCTTTGCAAGCAGCAGCGACTGCCCTGCATGTATTTTGCTACTAGTACAGAGAAAACCTGTACACTGGAGATGCAGACTCCTAGGAAAAGAAGGAGTGAGCAGTGATGCTGAGCTGCAAAGATCCTGGAAGCTGTCTACAAAATTAAGTTGAACAATGTTTAGGGGACATTCGGAAGACTTGTAGAAAATAGAGCATCCCAGTGTAACCAGTACAAAGCCAAATGAGTAGCAAAACAAAGAACTTTGACTGGGAACGGAGGAAGAGCAAGGAAGTGAGCAGACTCTTTTGGGCATCTTCTGGGCAGACTGACACTGTCAATCTTCGTACCCCAAGGAAAATTGGCTGTGTGTACATCTTCCCAGAAAAGGGGCAGATACTGCAATATTTGTAGAGAGTGACTGCAGTTATACCCTTGAGGTGTTTTTTTCCACCAATGAGATGCCCTGAAGTCTGTTACTCTCAGGATGAGGAGTTAGTGGGGCTAGGGTCTAGCCGAGGGGCAGCTAGGATATGTTTCTCCCTTAGCACAAAGGCTTAAAGTAACATCTTTCAAAGCCCAGTCCCTGTCGTCTTTCCCAGCGATCACATTTCTGCTGCCAGCAGGCTCTAGAAGGTGAATGAGAGCAGGGCAAATCCAGCTTCCTGGTGTGGGGAGAAGAAATCCCTGGACCCAGCCACCTGTAGCACTGGCAAGCCCAACAGCCTCCTTCCAGAAGGCCTCAGACCCAGCAGGACATAAAGCAGCAACCAGCTGATCCCAGCAAGACCCTGCAAGTGAGCAGGATGTGTCCCGGACATGGACTGGACAGAGGTCATCTCTTTCCTGGAGGAAAGCAGCTCCATCCCCTTCTCTTGGGGCTAGGCGCAGACTTTAATTCCCAGGCTTCTACAGGGAGCCAGAGCATTAAGCAGGACCCAAGTGCACCCAGTATCACCTGCCAAGACGTCCTCCTGGAATGAGTGGTGACAACTTGCAGTTTTATTCCTGGTATTCCATTACTCTAGGGACATCAAAATTATACGTAAGATAGGACTTAACTAGGACTTGCCTGGACTCTCTCTGTCTCTTGTTTCTCTGTCTCACACATTAACCAGCAAGCAGAACCCTGTAATTTTATTCATTTTTATGTATCTCTTGTCTTTCATTCCATAACCCTGCATAATTTATGAGTTTATCAACTTGGGCAGGGGAGTCCCCTGACCCAAGGGAGAGTCCCCTAATCCTACTGGCAGAAGATAATCGCATGAGGTCATCAACAAGCAAGTGGAGGAAAAGAAGGTTATCAGGAGTAGTCAACATGGATTCACCAAGGGCAAATCATGCCTGACCAATCTGATAGCTTTCTACGATGACATGACTGGCTGGGTGGATGAAGGGAGAGCCGTAGATGTTGTCTACCTAGACTTCAGCAAGGCTTTCGACACAGTCTCCCATAATATCCTCCTAGGGAAGCTCAGGAAGTATGGGCTGGATGAGTGGTCGGT
>Ga0065711_1045629_pt1 | contig 13342 bp, 8 predicted proteins | sample Hoacrofraction12_FD_59098 | JGI IMG/M metagenome (GOLD analysis project Ga0065711, IMG submission 59098) | Hoatzin crop microbial communities from Cojedes, Venezuela - Epithelial fraction 12 v2 (version 2) | ecosystem: Host-associated > Birds > Digestive system > Esophagus > Crop | place...
GGACAAGGTCCTGTGCAGCCTGCTGTAGGTGACCCTGCTTCGGCAGGGGGGTTGGACTAGATGACCCACAGAGGTCCCTTCCAACCCTGACCATTCTGTGATAGAAAAGTCTCTATGAAAACAGATTGCAGAAATGGGCATTCTCTATTTGAGGATAAAATATAGCTCAAATAAATATTTATTGCTGACCGATGTGTCTATTTTTTCTGGTTTCATCTTCCTGGAAGTATCAAGATTTAAAATAAAGATTCATTCTAAGTCTTTTGTAACATATTGATGATCATGCGTAAAATCAAATATGTGACATTCTTTCCCTCCTATGTATTCCATGTGTTGAAATGGAAAGCTTCGTGTAGAATACTTTGTAAAAGAAATACTAGTTAATGAAACATTTCATAAATATTGGGTGTATTTACTGACCGAATCTTGTGAGAATTCAGAGTTCTAGTACAGGAGACGAATGAGGAGCTACGGAGTACCAGGACTTGTTTAGCAGAGATCATGTTGCAATATAAAATTAAAGAGCTCTGTTCCAGAGAATCAAGATAGAAGTATATTTTACCCTCGGTGAATGTTCCATGCTATGCTTTTATTATATCTGTGGTGAGCTGACCCTGGCTGGATGCCAGGTGCCCACCACAGACACTCTGTCGCTCCCCTCTCAGCAGGACAGGGGAGAGAAAACATAACGAAAGTCTCATGGGTTGAGGTAAGGACAGGGAGAGGTCACTCAACAATTACCGTCATGGGCAAAACAGACTCGAGTTAGAGAAAAATAATTTAACTTATTACCAATGAAATCAGAATAGAATAATGAGAAATAAAATCACATCTCAAAAACACCTTCCCCCCACCCCTCCATTCTTCCTTGGCTCAACTTCACTCCCAATTTTCTCTACCACCTCCCCTTGAGCAGGGAGGGGGATGGGGAATGGGGGCTGGGGTCAGTTCATCACACGTCTCTGCCGCTCCTTCCTCCTCACACTCTTCCCCTGCTCCAGGGTGGGGTCCCTCCATTGGGAGACAGTCCTCCACAAACTTCTCCAAGGTGAATCCTTCTCACAGGTTGCAGTTCTTCATGAACTGCCCCAGTGTGGTACCTTTCCATAGGGTGCAATCCTTCAGAAACAGGCTGCTCCAGCGTGGGTCCCCCACCGGGTCACAAGTCCTGCCAGCAAACCTGCTCCGGCGTGGGCTCCTCTCTCCACGGGGCCACAGGTCCTGCCAGGAGCCCGTTCCAGTGTGGGATTCCCAGGGGGGCACAGCTTCCTTCAGGTGCATCCACCTGCTCTGATGTCGGGTCCTCCCTGGGCTGCAGGTGGATATCTTCTCCACCATGGACCCCCATGGGCTGCAGGGGCACGGGCTGCAGGGGCACAGCCTACCTCACAATGGTCTTCTCCATGGGCTGCAGGGGAAATCTCTGCTCTGGCGCCTGGAGCACCTCCTCCCTCTCCTTCTTCACTGACCTTGCTGTCTGCAGAGTTGTTTCTCTCGCATATTCTCACTCCTCTGTCTGGCTACCGTTGTGCAGCAGTGTTTTTTCTCCCCTTTCTTAAATATGTTATCCCAGAGGTGTTACCACTGTCACTGATTGGCATGGCCTTGGCCAGCAGTGGGTCTGTTTTGGAGTTGGCTGGTGCTGACTCTGTCAGACATGGGGAAAGTGTCTCGCAGCTTCTCACAGAAGCCACCCCTGTAGCCCCTCTGCTACCAAAACCTTGCCATGCAAACCCAATACAATATCATAACCAGCACTCTTTACTTAATCAAAAATCCCTGTTGATATCATTGGGAAGGTAGCCAAAAGTAATAGTGCAATATCAGGTTCTTGGGGACTACTCTATTGTCTTGCATATTGTAAAACTGATTAAAATGTCTTAAGACAATGAAGTGTTTGTTAAATTCTGCTAAAACAGAATGATATACCCTGCATACAACCCAAGATACTGATAAACAAATTTATACTTTTACAGAACGCAGTAAGTGTTTAGTCAAAGAAATTTTACAAGCAATCGTGATTGTCAGCAGCTTCTGTTCATAAAACTTTGAACATGATTAAAATGGAAAGAACCAATGCAGGAGTTTAGTGGGATCATTTTCCAAATCAGGAAAACTGATGACATTTGGCAACATAGTATTGATGGTATTTGCAAAGCATTGATTCAGGTATTTGTTGCCTGTAGCTTCAATTGCTTCACTGTGTTCCATGATGCAAAAGTAAAATGCTTATGGTAATAGGAATACTTTTCAGAAGAAGTATTATGCTTTTTTATCATAATAAAAGTGTTATTTGTGCAATAAGGCATGAAATCCGAGCTCATTACATGGGCCGTACGTACAAGCACTTGAAATTTTGTTTATAGGGTAGTTTATGCCCCTAATCAAGACCTCTGTTATTAACCAGAATTTTTCATCAGGATACCCACTTCATGAATCCTTAACACAGATTTCAATGCTTGCAAAGGAGTGCCAGGTCTGCTTGGAATTCTGCAGCAAAAGAGAAAGTGAAATAGCTTACCTTCTCTTAGAAATATTCAGTGTTCACTGTCTGCACTGCAGAGTATGCCAATGTCAGCATTACAAAATGGATATGTAATTGTCATTTGGATAAAAATGTCAAGGTTAGCTGAAATTTGTCTACTTTGTGTGACATCATACCAGTTCCAGGACCTGCTTGAAAGTTTGAAACCCGGGTGTCCTGAGCTTAGAAACTTCCTAAGAATGGATCTGTCTGCCATGGCCTAATGAAGCAGAAAGAGGAGATTTTTTCCTATCTCTCTTTTCATCCTCTGGAAGCTGTTTTCATCACTGAGGAAATTTCTGTTCCTGCTTCTGCTGCTTAAGCCTCTGGTTAGTTGTGCCTTGAGCATATTGTTGGATGCCACCAGTGTTGAGGTCTGTTAGCACTTTGTTGGACCACTAGTGGAATGGAGCATTTAGAGGATGCGGCCTCCTGAAATGCTTCAAGATTTCCTCAGTTTATCCTGTCGTTAGGTTAGGGCATATTCTTGTTGATGGTTTCAGACCTCTGGTTCTTTTATGTATTATGTTTGTTGGCAGGAGGGTGTTATTTCAGAAAGCTGCCTGAGGCTTACTGCTAAGTAATAGTACAGATTATAATGAATGAATTTCTCAGCAGCAGTTAGTTTTGAATCAGGCATAGATCAAAGCATATGTTTTGAGTGAAAAGTGATTCTGAAAAGTGCTGAATTCTCAAGATCCCCAGGACTTGCACAGCTGTATTTCTGTGTGGTGGTGGAAAATCACAGCTAGTGTGGGCTGACGTGTCCTGTTCCTCTTTGAGTTTATGGAATGGCAAAAAAGCTGCCAGAACTATCTTCATGTAAAGGCAAGGACCCGAGAAACTGTCGCCTTACATGTCAAAGCTCAGCCTTTCAAGGCTTTTTTCCAAACTTTTCTTGTGTACTGCCAACAATATTGTCCTCTGATAAGGAAACGAGGGGGGAGATTGTGGTCTCCTCATGATTATATCTGTTGGTGTTGGTGTGAAGTTTTACTCTTTCCCAGACAAGAGTACATAGTGCTTTGAATTTTTGATACTTTTACCTCATTTGTGAAAATTTCTGTTCTGTATTCCTGTTGTTATCCACGCTGATTCTGATAGTCATCAAAATCTGTTTGAAAACAGATGCAAAATACTAATTCAGCTTCTGGCACAAGTTAGACTGTCATTGGTCTTTGTTCAAACTCACCAAACCATGATCTGCCTTTTTTTTTCATTTGGCTTTGTTTTGCTGTACTATGCCAGGAAAATTTGGCAAGTCTCATTCAATTTCCATGTTGTTGTAGAGGTTAGATGACCCTGATAATCCTCGCGGCATTTTTTGGCTCTTTGCTTGTAGCTAGTAGCCTACTTTGCAATGATTCTTAATTTAATCAGACATAGAATCCCCTCCAGATGTCTGGAATACAGATTCCTAGTTATTCTAGGATTTTTGACTGAAAGACATTCCAGTCTCTGAATTTGTCGGTTCATTTGAGTCCCTGAAGAGCTCTCTAGGTTTACTGAAGTTTACCCTTTTGAAGTTGATAATTGAGTTATGAACCTATTATTTCAGCCCTTGATTTTAATTTATGCTAACTCAGCTTTCAATGATAAACTATTTAAATCTTCATTACTTGACATAATAAAATTTAAATAATGTATATTTTTGTTAGCTCTGTCTGTTACACGGGTTTGTTGGCTGTGACATCCAAGAGTGGGTCACCTCTCCCCATATTATTAGCAGCTATTACTGTCTACAGTCAGTTCTAATCTTTTTCAGGAAGTTTGTCTCCTGTCACAATAGGTATCCTCATAATGTCGAATACTATGTCTCTTTCCAATGATGTTACTGTGATCTTTATCCATATTTATATCTGACCAGGGATTTTTCATAAACTTTCACCTTGATACCAACAGAAAATACTTATCTTTTAAAAAATGGACTTTTATCAAAGAACATACTTTCCTTCATAATGCCTTATAGCTTGTTGCATATTCCAGTACTCTAATATTATCTTCCCTGAAAGGTATCTGTTCTTCTATATCTGTATTCCAGTTCTGAATTCTGTCATCAAACTTCTGTTTTTTTCTCCTTAACGTTCATTTTCACATCCTATAAAAGTATTTCAAGATCTTCCATTGTGTTGAGAAAGCTCCTGAGAGTAGTTTACACATCAGAGTGTTTTCTTACTCCATTGCTTATACAGACCAGAATCAGGCTTGTAATCTCCTGTTACCTGATTGTTGTTCACAGTCCTGATTCTTTTTATTTACCATATGTTCTCCTGCTACTACAGTTTTTTTAGATCCATTTCTGAACTCTCATTTACCCTATATTTTGTCTTCCCACTAGTGTTTGGAGATCTGTCAAACTGCTCTTATCAGTTGTGTTGGCTTTAATCCCAGGTAGCTATTCCCTTGGGCATTCAAGTCGAATTTGTCTTTTGAAAAATGACTTCCTTCAACAAATGCATCTCAACAATCAAACATTACAGATGTTTCCTTATATCACTCATCATTCAGTTATTAGTTAGTTTATTGTCTTATTTGGCTTTTTACTCCTTCTCTGAAGACTTACTCTCCCTGAAGTTCATACAAATATCTATTTGTTTGCAGGTCTTCCCTGAAGCAGTTAGTCCTTCATAGTTTTTTGCAGTGGGAATTGGGCAGTCTTGGTTTTGGGGATTTGTCATTGTTTTCCAGACTCCTTATGGTGCTCCTCAGTTGCAGGTCCACTGGCCAGTTGCACCTAACAGACATAATACCATTTTGGATTTTGATCCACATCCATGGCTGGACTAACAGCCAGTAATAAGGAGACTGCGGTCACACAGACCTGCCTCTTCACATGGTGCTGTGAATCTCCAGCCTTCTCCTCTGTGTGCCACTTCCAGTTCTGTCTGGGGCTCTGAACGCCCCTTTTGTGTTCCTTCAATGGTTCTGTGTGCTGACTTGGTTACCCTTCAGCTTCCAGTTCTTGGTATCCTTGTTGTCTTACTTCAGAGTTAGCATCCATTTTCTTCCTTCTTGCTACCCTTATTTTTCCTTTTGTTCTCTAGGGCATCAAACCTCCTTCCCAGTTCTTTTTCATATTCGCAAATCAGTCTAATCCTTTGAACTTGTCCTTGTCTTTTTCTTTCATGGGCTGCCATCCTCAGGTAGCAAAGCTTTACATCTCCTTTTGTTGCGGTACACAGCTGGAGGTTTCAGAGATACTCCTCTCTTCTGTTTCACCCCAAAAAACTGTGTTAGTTCTAACATCCTCAATTGAATTCTCAGTCTTTCAGCCCACTGTGGATGTGTGTGTGTTCCAGGTATCCACTGAGGGATAATGAAGATCCCACTATTTTGTTATCTGGCATCCTTATCCTAGTACACTTCAGGAATAAGCATCATCCTTTATTGTAGTCTAATTGCCATTAACTATCCATCCCTGTCTTGGAGTTGCAACCAGAAGAGCTGATTGCTCATCTGACATATACCTTCTCTTTACTGTCTGTTTATTGAACTACCTGGGAATGCTGAACTGAAGCCATATTATCTGCTGTTCTCACAGGTGACAGAATCGTTGTCCTGTATGTTATTTGTGCCTTAAAACTTCATAATGTCTCTTGGTAAAGGTATTACATGTTGTGTATGCTATTGTACTGTTTACTGAGGCAGGGACAAGACCAAGTTGTGCCTCTGTTATTCCACAAGAATTTTTGTTTAACACATATATGACCACATGGTCATTTCTTTTGTTCTATAATATATAGGAATGTTAATTTACAATGAAAATTCTCAACAGTATATTAAAAAAATATAATTATAGCAAATGTTACTTCCCTCTAGAATTAAATACATGCTTTGACTAATCGAAGTAGTGCTGCAGTCCTAAATGTTTCATTTAGCACAGTGCAAATGTATTTTGTGAAAAAAGGAAAGAACAGTTTCAACAAGAAGCTCCAAGTTCAGAGACTTGGGAGAGTGGTTTCTAAACCACAAATCCACCAAATCCACCACAGTGGTGGTACCAGGGCTTGGATGGAGTCTGGGGCGACTTTTTCAGGAACTTGGGAATTTATGGGCTTAGAAACTTGTAGGATGAGATGTTTTCTGATCTGGGGCTTTGAGAATGGCATAGTAACGAAACACTGAATTAGGCATGATTATACAGAGAGGCTATACCTGGATACATAGGTCAGATGATTCAGTGATTAAATCAGTCCCTGTGGACTTTTAACCCTTTTTTATTTAATGTTGTTGAACTTTATATTTTGCTAATCACAGGGGACTTTTTATTATAAAGTTCTCCTAGTAGAAGTACTTTAACTGTAACTGGCTCACCATTTAATCATATCTTGGATGCATGAATGAGTGGTGGTTTAGGTCTGGGTCTTTTTTTTTTTCATTTGCTGCAAAGCAGGTTTTCCATTGTTCTAAATCAGTTTAGAACACCTTCCAATTTGCCAAAATCATCTTGACACTTAGGATACCAGAATCAAGGACTGTCTTGAAAAATAACTAAAGTTAGTTGTTTTCCAAGTGTCTGGAACTTATGGGTTGGTCTTCTGACACTTTACCAGTCTGTATTTGCAAAATATTTGTTTCTCTTTGCCACTTTTCTTATTCTTTTTTCCCCCTTCTGCTCTTTTCTGCCAAGAGTACCCCGAAATACTTCGGTTTAATGATTGTTAATTTGTTGCTAGATACAAAGACTTGTAGAGAGTACCACACTGGCAAGAGCAGCTGGTGGAGACAACAGCAGTGCAAGAGTTGAACAGAAAATCTGTTCAATAGGACCAGATGAATCAAGCTCTCATGGACCTGAAGGTGTTAATGAGTGGGGAACAGATTTCCCAGGATTGCCTGGCAAAAACCCCTTAGATGTTAAAAAAGGTAGGTTCTAGTTCCCTTACTTGATGGCCACTGGTAGATGCTTGCTGAACACCTATTTTGTTCAAGTGCATGTTTTCCCTCCAAGGTGCGAGGCTGTGAATGTGTTTCCTGAGGTCAGTGCTGGCCTCTGTGGGTAACTGGGACTGCAGAAGAAACTCTCACAGGAGGCAGCTGCAACTTCTGCACGCATGCAGTGGATGCAGCGCTAAGCTGAGACTGAGAGAAGCAAACCTCTATTATATTTCTGTACCCTGATTTCCAAACAAGACTTGATATCAAAAGTAAAATGTACAAAGAATACTTCTTCTTTGTGGGAAGAATGAGATAACTGAGAGCCTTGTTGTTAGTACTGAAATGTGTGGAAAACATGAAAGGAAGTATAAACAGTGTTTCACTTTGTAACTGCAAGGCCTTGGGGGGGGAAAAAAGAGAAAGACAATAGGAAAACAGCAAAATAGCTGGTTTAGGGTTATTAGTACTGTCTAATTAAATTATTCTAGAATAAGACTCATGCTATCTGGTGAATAAAGCTTAAATTTAGATTAAAATTGTCAACATAAAATAGCAATCTAAATGAGAAAAATTTCATTAGGCAGAAGTAAAACTTCTCCAGTTGGAATAATTGTCATTAAAAACCCCCCAAACATACTGACAATTCGGAGCAAATGTATATTGCCTGTGTGTGTTTTGGGGGTGAAGTCTTCGAATAGCAAAAGAAGGATGCTACGGTTAAAGAACATGAGTAAACATGCCATGAGTAAATAAGATTTCTGAAAATGTGAAGAATTCCTTATAAATGTTGAGACTGTAGCTAAATAAGAACAGAAAGGCATTTGAAAAAAAAAGAAAAAAAGTGTTCAGAAAATAATTGAAGAAATAACTTGCAAGAGGCATAGACCTGAATAACGAATCACCTTCCCTGGTGTGTTCAAAAAGTAAACCTGCTGGAGACCTGTAAGAGGTGACCAACATGGAAAGAGAAGACAATCTAGCCGAAAAATTAAACTCTTTTTTTATATGTATGTACATTCAAGAAGAACTTGCTGAGGTTTTCCAGATGTTAATCCTTTTCAATGGGGAAAAATGCTGAAAGATCTTTCTCAAATCTAGTTACCGATGCAAATGGACATAAAGTACGAGAATAAATTTCCAGACAGAGATGACATTCACTTAAGAGCTCTAGAGAAACTTGCAGATGAAATAGCTGGATTACTGCGATTCATGACCAGTCATTTAAATCTATCTTGGTACAAAAAATGGCTAATATGATACCGGTTTTTAAATACTATCTCTGGAGAACATCTAGAGAACTACATGTCAATAAATCCGGTGTCAGTTAAGCTGGAACAAACTTGTGTGAAGAATATCAATATTTGATGAACAAGTGGAAAACATATAGTTGGGGTAAGCCTTCATTTTTTTTTTGTGTGTGGTTTTTTTTTGTTGGTTTTTTTTTTTTTTTTAAGATATTCAGGTCTGTCAGTAGTCTCTGGATTCAATAAACATATTTCCAAACACAGTTTATCAAGATTTCCCACCAAAATCTAAGAACTAAGAGACCATGGAATAACAAGGAAGAGTTCTCATACGGATAAATAGTGGATTATAAACTAGGGAAAAGGAAGGCATGGGTAAAACATTGTTTGTCACAGTGGAAGGAATTTGCCAATGAAGTCTACTATTCTGTGTTGCAATGAGGTTTTTAGCATATTCATAAATGATCAGAAAAAGAATGAATACTAAGGCAACAAAGTTTGCTGATGATACCATCTACTGATGACAAAGAGCTGTAAAGCAATCCAAGAATGGTATGATAAAACAGCTGATTAAATTCAATGTAGATTAATAGATAATGATGCTCTTGGGGGGAGGGGGGGGAAGAATGGTCCTAATTTTACATATTCTTGGATGAGTTGAGTTGACTATTACAACCCTAAATCTCATTCTGAGTGGTAATAGATAGCCTTATGGAAACAGGAGAGCAGTGCTCAGTGGCAGTCAAAAATCAGATGGAATATTATGAATTATTGTGAAAGGAACAGAGAGCAAATCAGAACCTCATTATGCCACTTTGCAAATCCATCATGTCCAATCACTGTGAATATAGTGAGGAATGCTAGTTTCTCAAATTAAAAAGAATATTATCAAATGAGAAAAAACATTTGGAAGAAAAGAAAGAGATGTGGGTGATGTAAGAATGAAGTATATGATTTTTCTTTTTATTTTTGAACAGAAAATACAAGAAAATAAAAAAATACAGGTTTATTTGCATGTGTGATGTGGCTGAAGAGCCATTTTCTCTCTGTCTCTCCCTCTCTCCTTATTTTCCTTTTTCTTTTTTAGAGTATTTACCTGCTTTGTGATGAGTTTATTTGCAATATGTGGAACCGAAGTATCTAAAAAGAGGCTACTGAGTAGCCCAGGATTAACACTTGACAAAAGTGACTTTTTACTGTGAAGAAAGCTGGTTTAAACACATAAGTTGAGTTCAGATGCTTACATCTGACCCTGCGATCATGACAGAGGATCCAAAATACTTTAAGAATGAAAGAAAACATATGCAACAAAATTGGTGTGCCAAAAAACCACGTGGAGATGATCATCATGTGGCACATTCTGGAAGACAAATAAAAAAGTGCACACAGTTTAAGAAGAGACAAGACTTGTAGTGGGCTTGTATCACTTTGTAAGAGTTTACAAGACCTGAAAACACATCCGATTATGGTAACACCACTGCTGCATTAAAATAATTCCTAATAAAGGCAAGGGATAATATTGTAATATTAATCTGATATCAGATGGGATATTTTTTTCTTTTCAGTTGAATTGAGTACTAGTGCATAAGCCACGGTGAGCCAAGGAGAAGCATTAAAACAGAAGATAGGGGTGGCCAAAAGAAGATGGATACACTTCAGGGCAAAGGTTTCTGAACATAATAACCTAAATGAATGTGCTAAATAAAAGTATGGATGAACAAAAACCACTGTGAAAATGTAAAAACAATGTGAAAATACAGAAAAGGCTCAGAATGAAAAGATATTTGTAATAATAAAATAATGGCAAATCCTTTTCACCAGGACAGAGTAATTGCTGAAGAAATGAGGGATTTTGAAGAAACATTTGAGGACTTCATCCTGGAAAAAAAAGGAAGTTTTTAGCATGCACAAACAGCTAAATTCTCTCAATTATTTCATGACTTGTGTCTTGCAGCAGAGTATGATGTGCCTGTTTCTCTGGAGGGCCTAGGGGAAGTAATCCATAGAGTGGGTAGAGTTGCTGTTCTATACAGGGGTGGGAAAAAACCACACCATAAAATGTTTTCTAAATTCATACATCCTTAATAACTATGTATGTAAAAGGGGGAATATTTTCAGTACTTCAGTTGAAGATTTCCAGTAAGTAGTGCTTGATGGCCAATGCTTGGTTTTTAAAAAGTTATTCTTGATGCGGTGTTAGAGGTCTGGCAAGTGCCCTGGGAGAAAGAGAAGGTGTCCAAACATCTGTATGTTTTCAGCAATATGTTTGGAAAATATTGTTTCCTCAGTCTGCTGTATTTGTTATCATTGGCACCCAATGCATTTTACAATCAGGAATGATAGGAAGTTAGTCCTGCAGTAAGCACAAAGACCTGTATGCAGAACCTTTTGATTTAGAGCAAAACTCTAGAAATGCTTTGCTTCAAAAGAGGCTTTGAAAAGAGCCAGAGCTCTAAGCTGAAGTGAACCAAGGAAAGGTGTACACTGTTTCGTGTAACAGAGTTCCTTGGAAAAGTCAAACGTGCTTTAGATGGACTTCAGATGAACAGCGATGTTGATGGTATTGGGGCTTGTGCCATAAGAATATATGTATAAATAATGCCTTACAAATGTGCCAAAAGTACAGGCAAAAAATAAAGCAGGAAAATCTGTCTGGGGAGCACAAGGGGAAAAAAGATCCAATGCAGTAAAGTGAACAGAGTTATTAGCCTTGGCTTTCCATCTGTTGTTTCACAACTCCGAGAAAGCCATTCCAGAACATGCTGTCACTAAAAAAGTCACCACAAAATCAAATCCATTTGGGCTAGCCTGTTGCCTACTTTAATAATAGATTCTATTGGGAGATTAGACTGTTTGCAGTGAAGTGTGGGCACAGTTATGCCACCACAGGGTTGTGAAGATAGTAAGGCCCCTCCTGAAGAAGAGTGTGAGGTCTAATTGATAGTGTACTTCAGCTACAGATGGGCAAAGCAAAGCTTGGTTTGCTTCCTGCCATCACTTTTTTTTTTTTTGTCAGAGAAATGAAAATATGCATGTCTGTAAAGTCAGAATGTTATGTTCCAGCTGCAGGTGTATACAGGCAAAGCAAAATGAAAACCTCAGCATTTTGGTGTTCAGGAGAGGCCATAATTCATAAAAACAATGCTGTGCTATGATGTTACAGACCTGAATGATTCTGTAATGGAGAAACAGAAATAGTTTGAAATACTGTGTGGAAAAGATAGTGTTAGTGATATATCAACATGTACTGCAGAGAAGTAGATGTTTTCTTCTCTGCATTCAGTAGGAGATAAATTAGTGGTCACCCAACCAGTTTGTTCAGGGAAGTGCTAGACAGGAAACAACTACAGTGGGTAGGGTGTCATTGGGGTAGGAAGAGACCTGCTGGTTCAAACAAGTCCCATGGCCTCTACAGCCATTCTGGGGTGTCGTTTTCCTAAAACAAAGTGGAACGATGTCTTACCACTGTGTGATAATATCACAGGAAATCTGAGCAGTAGATAGCAGGCTGTTTATTTTTTTTCTGGGGAAAGGAAGATACAAATAAAATACCTCAAACTGCTTTGCAAGAGGTTTTTGGAAATGGTTGTTGGGTGGTGTAGAAACTCATGTAAGCTGTAGCAAGCTGGAACTTGTACAGTAAGTGGAACATGCGTTTGCAGGCTTTTTGACTCTGAACATTAGAAACCTCAAGACACGGAATACTTTTCTCTTGTTGTCCGAATGAATATTTCAGATTGGAATAGTTTAGACAGTAAAACTTGCAGAGTATCCCAGCAGAAATATCAAGGGCTTCATGTTACAGGCATTTTGCGAGGAGCGGTGAGTTCAGATCTGCTCAGGTGGAGAGTGGTTAAGTGGGCTCATGCATGTGGCTGTTGTAAACCTGGGGTTGTCTGCAGAAAAAAGAGCAAACTCCTTGCTTTTGTCTCTAACTCTAACTCACCGTGCCATTACTTTGCTGCTTTTGCAACACCCATGGTAAAAATAAAATGTTTCTTGTCAGAGAAAATGAAATATTTCATTTTGCCCCAAAATGAAAGTAGTTTTGTTTTTCCCTATTGTTGAGGAGAAAACAAACACGTTCTTACTTGCTACTGTCAAGCTGACTTTTTCATTTTGCTTGGTCAGGTTTTTATGTTCATTCTCCAAGCAGAAATCCATTGTTCACCCAGCCCTGCTCTATGTCTCTTAGCGATCATCTGCTCCGTACTTGTTTGCAGAATGAAGAGCTGAGCCTTAATATGTGCCCTGAGCCCTTACACGCCAAAGGGGAAAGGACTGGTGCCATCTGCGTGCTGCTGAACTCGGTGCAGTGTAAAGCAGTGCCCACCTCTGTATGGACATTTTCTTGTAGTGGGGACAGGGTAGAGGGTAAAAGGACCCTCATGGTACTTCCACTGTGTCCTGGGTTTGGCCAGGACAGGGTTAATTTTCACCAGACTCCAGGAAGGTACACAGCTGGGGGGTGGGGGCTGACCCCACCGGGCCAAACAGAGCCGGGTATTCCATACCATGTGATGTCACGCTGGGTTCCGGTGGGGGGGGCGGCGCGGCGGGAACTCTCTCACGGCTCGGGAGCGTGCGGCGCCGGTGCGGTCCGAGAGAGCGGGTCTGTTTCTGTCGTGTTTTCTCCTTATCTGTATCGTTGTTGTTACTGTTCCCTCTGTTTGCTGTTCTGTTAAACTGCCCTTAT
>Ga0065711_1045630_pt1 | contig 13342 bp, 5 predicted proteins | sample Hoacrofraction12_FD_59098 | JGI IMG/M metagenome (GOLD analysis project Ga0065711, IMG submission 59098) | Hoatzin crop microbial communities from Cojedes, Venezuela - Epithelial fraction 12 v2 (version 2) | ecosystem: Host-associated > Birds > Digestive system > Esophagus > Crop | place...
CCCGCCTGGACAAGGTCCTGTGCAGCCTGCTGTAGGAGATCCTGCTTCGGCAGGGGGGTTGGACTAGATGACCCACAGAGGTCCCTTCCAACCCCTACTATTCTGTGATTCTGTGATTCTATGATAACAGAGAATTTAGCAATTCCAAACACAGCATAAAAATGTTGGGTGCTCGAAGGCTGTGCTATATTTTCCTCTGAGATTGTTTTATGGTATTATAACAGAAGTAAAAATATCCTGACAACATGAGAGAAAAATGAGTGACTTACTGGTTAGACAAATTAATAAAGCTGAAAGAACAGACAAGCTTCCAGGCATGCAGGTGCTTCTTTGGATCTGAAATAGAAACAGCAAACTTTACAGCTACATCCTGGTTACGAACAATTGTGCTGAATTAGGACATCTGCTTTACTTCAAATGTTTATTAATTTATTTTTTAAAGGCTGTAACTGATGACCTGGGAAATAAATTTGTAATAATATAGCCCAGTAAATGGATTATTATTTCTAAAGCAGGCTTGCGATCAGAAAGGGATCTAAGGAGTAAAACTTACCGCAACAAATCTACACAAAACCACATTGACTTTCCATGAGATTTACAAGCCTGTTTGCTTCCATTGCTTTAGAAAATATTAATTGGATTCCTTAGTCACTTAGGTGCTTTAGAAGATTTTACTTTCACTGAAAAAGGCAATAAACAAGCCAGGGTACTGCCAAGGAGTGGATACACACGGATCCTTGTTGCTTACGCCCACCCAGCTGCGGCTGCAGAGCCAGCTGTGCTGGGGACTGGTGCCTTTGCCTGAACAGACCTGGTAACCAGCTCAAAGCTTAAGATCTGACATAAGCACCAACAACAGACAACGCCAGGCAACACGAAGCAATGCTCTGAAAGTGGCTTGGCTGTCATATGTCTCTTAGGCTAGTTCTAGTAATGATGTAAATATTGCTTTCTATGTTTGTCATTTGTAATTATTGAAACTTTTTACTGGACAGGGTAGGGAAAGTGAAGCAGAAAAGCAATTTTCTGTTCTGGCCATTCAGGAATTTTGAAGCTGTTACTTTTTCAATCATCTGCAACAGTTTCCTTGTTTTTAGAATGAGTACATGATATCATATCCTGAGCCCTTCCCTTTCCTTGCAGCTTTCTGAGGCACTAGGAGGAGTCCAGCTACAGTCACCGTGTGAACTGGTCTGTCATACTGCAGTGGAGCTGCTTCTGCCATCGTCCGCCTGCCTGCCTTCTTCATACTCCTTAAGAAATTGCTGCTCTAGGACGAACAACCCTTTAAGCACAGTGAGTATCAGCAAAGAAAGCAAACGCTCTAACTAACTTGTGAAGTTGCACTGGAGAAAGATCACTGCTTTATGGATTTACATGTGTGTGCAGTTAGGGACACAAATACAAGTGCAAGGAGAACTCACTGTCAGTGTCTGTTGCTGAGGTGGGAAGAGAAAGGAGATTCCTGGCCCAGCTAGGGTGAGGAAAGGAAGAGCAGCAATGCAGGAGGCTCTCAGAGAGCAGAGACTGGACTAAAGGTGTGATCTAGGTGTAGGAAAGGGCCAAGCTTTGTGTACTGTGCGAAGCTGTGGACAGGCAGGAAAAAACAGCTGCTAAAATGTATGCACAAGCATGAGCACATGGCGTTGTGTTAATGCTGGATGACAAGCACCTCTTGTTTATTCTTAATCTTACTTAATGAATGCAGTAGTACTAGCTAGTAATAAGCAAAATAAAAGGAGAACAAAAGAACTAGTTTTCTGCACTAACCTCCACTCATCCCTAAAGCATACAGGCCAAGTAAACATTAACAGTGAGTCACTGATTCTTTTTAGTGTAACTACATAACCCGTGGTGGTTTTCTTACTTCTGCACTTCTCCAGCTTGGTCTTTAGCTCTGAAATGCAGAGCTAAAGGCTCTGCCATTCTTGGTGAAGGGCCTAAGGTTTTGTCTAGACATCCCTGCAATGCTAATTTAGTAGAAACTTGTTAAATATGGCAATAATATAGTTATACTTACAATGTAAGAATAACTTCATATGATCCAGAATTTGCAGCGTAAATAATGTTACTAAATGAAACTAAATAGTTGGCTTGCATTTATATCTACCAGATGATATTGTAGAAGATATTTATTAACCTAGAAAGCTGCTTTTAAAAGGATAGAAAGTCTGAATTTTCCTGTGCATGTTGTCCTGGTACAGTACCAAACACCAGCCTGTAAGTTGTGAAATACTTATGGCCATACTTTACATAAAGGCCTCACTCTGTTTTGAGTGGAGCCAACAAAAAGCAGTAGTGATATTCTTGTGGATATTTAAGATAACAATACCTGACCTCAGAAAAGTGCAAGTAAGTTGTGTCCTTTCCCCAAACAGTCTTTAGTGAGGCAAGCAACTGTACAGGAAACACATAACCTTTGAATATGTTATTAATAGCACTACGTAATCCATTTTTTCTTTGCTCACTGTGGTTTTGATCGGCTCATTCATAGGGTCCCAGCACAATGTTAGGCAAAATTGCTGCTTTGCTAGCTGCTGAACTGCATTGTGAGGTAAAAACTCTTCTCAGTTAAAAGTTGCTGGACCCTCTTCTGTTGCTGATGTAGTTAATTTTATGACAGAATAGACCTGCCGTTTTCTACACCATACTTATGAGAAGAGTAGAAAGATGTGAAAGATGCGCTCGTGTGCTGATCGGTCTAGCCTCAGTAGCATCGAGATTGCTGTACTAGAGGTGACCATTAGTCCACCTGCTCCAGGGTTCTGCCTCCAACAGCAACCTGTACTAGGTGCTTCCGATACAGTTGTAAGTCTAGAGTGACCAGATGTCAAATAAGCTTCACAGGAGGGTTTTTTTCAATGCCTACCAGCTACTAATAGACTTGTACTGTGCAACATGAGGGTGTTTTAACTTTTTCATTTCATAAAATATCACAGTGGATATTCACATTTCCATATAAATGTTTGTTTCTTGGATTCAATGAGATCTTGGTTCCAATGATGTCGTGTGGCAATGAGTTCAGAAAAATAAATGAGTTTTCAAAGAGACATTATTATTTCCTTTCTCCAGATTTAAATCTGCTGCCTTTCATTGCTATTACATGTAAATTTGCTTATACATCATAGGAGAGAAGAATTCACCTTAGTCTTTTCATTGTGTGCTCTACCGAAGAATGACAATGTATTTTTATTCTTAGTTATAGTTTGGTCTCTCTAGTTTGTGGCTATACTTTTTTTTCAGTTTATAAAGTCTTTTCAAGGGCTTCACCCACGGTTTTTCCTGTAGTTAATTATTTTGTTGTCGTGCTTAAAAAATTCAAAGATGAAAGACATGTGAGTTTCCTTTATGGTAACCACCCAGCTCTGCTCTTGTTTCATGTTTATATATGTGTTTAATAATAAATTTTCCACCACCTTACATCCAAGAAAAGTTAGGGGTGCAGCAAATGTTTAATTAATTAATCTCACAAAGAACTTGAGAGGTAGGTTCCCTCGTTTCACAGGTGAGACAGAGAGTGAGACAGTTAAATTAAGTGACTTGCTTAATATCACACAGTGAGTCAGTGCTAATGCTGAAAATAGGGTTTATGTCTTCTGGTTCCTTGCCCTGTATTTTAATCATCAAACCAGACTTATTTCTGAAGTTGAACGAACTCCTTAAATGATTAAAATAATTGTTCTCAATTTCATGTTGGAGTATTATATTTTAATCACTTAAGCAGCTGAAATACTTGCATAAGTTTTTCCTGCTTAGGACTTTTCTAGCCTTTCTTGTTCAGATATTGCTCCAGATATGAGCTGAATATGTTTTGTTTACTGCAATCCTGAACTTTAATAATACACTCAAACAGATCTTGGCAAAAAAATAAGGAACACACTTAAAACTCACAGCAATCTCATTGCTGTCAATATAGCAATGCTCTTTTTCATCTCAACAGCAGTTCCATTTAATAAAACCCATAGCTTTAATTAACGGAGCATAGTAAAGTTATTGCCCCACAAAAGGCAAAAGATAGACTGCTGGTTACACTATCATGACTAAATGAAAATGTAGCCTAAGGACAAAAGAGCAATTGCATCTTAAGAAACATCTGCTTAGAAATGCAGTTCTGAACTGTATGGTGTGTCACCTCTGAATAAACTGGTACATAAAGAGGTGCGATCCTTGAAAACATGTTTAAATGAATAGTACCTGCGTTCAGGCTAATGGTATGCTCCAGCGGCTTCATAGCTTTTCTGAGTATAGTCCACAGATATGTTTATGCTGATAGGACATATATAAATTTTTCTAATCCTCACTATCTTACCTGTTCGATAGTGTTCTTCAGCATAGGAAAGAATAAATGGCCCAGAAAATATGTACATAGGCATAAGAAAGAAAGAGGCTCAGGAGAGGGAATGAAGAAATATTACCATAGCTTGCGCCCTGTTAAACCTGGGTATGGACAGAGCTGTCTGTTATGCAGCCTTATACAATGCTTTGTATCACAGTATTTTTGGTGTGTGTGAGACAAGCAGCGCAAAGCTGTGGTTGGCTCCAAGATTTTTATAAAGACTTTTGCCATATGTGATAACTAGGGCCTTGCTGTGCAAGCAGCCTTCCAACTTACTTGCAATTTAACAACGAAATACCTTAAAAAATCAACTACTTCATTGCTGAACGCAAATAAAGCTCCTAGGTAGTAAAATCAGTCAATAAGCATTGGCATGCTGTATTTATGGAAACAACTCTGAAGCAATTTAACATGTTGTACTTCTAAAGAACAGAGTCCCGTCTTGCCTAATAAACTGGGGGCTAGACAGAAGGTTCCAGGTAACCGGCCAAGGAGAGACCAAGAAGGGCATTCTGTTTCCCCTCTGGGGTCAATACTTCTAATTTACCATGGTGTTTTCCTTTTGGGTTTATCTTCTCTTTGAAATGTTAACTATGAGCATATTTCACACTTTGCCACGAGGGCTCTGTCATCAGTGATCAGCTGTCCAATACTGGCCACAGTACTGCTCCGACTTCGCCTTCAGTTTCTGTTGGAGACTAAGGTGTTTTTCTCACAGACTTCAGAAAACGGCCTGACGCCAAGAGGTTAGCAGTTTGCAAGACAGCACTGTGTCTGCACCCACCTATTAGGGCTTAGAGATGCTGCCTTTGGAAGGGGGTTTCAAAAACTAGGCAGGAGTTGTCCAGTACAAAGCGGACAAAGACGACACTTCTGTGACTTTCATAGACTTTGAAACCAAACCCAAGTAAGCGATGCAAACAACTGAAAATATTTCTGTAGCTCTTCACTCATGTCTCCTTTTATCCATAGTTCCTATTATCAACCCATCAAAGGTAATGGTAATAACGTTTGAAAAGCTGAAAATTTTAATCAAACATTACATAATATTTGTGAAAAACAGGGTCTAAAATTATAACGTGCCTAGGTGTTCTCTTCCGTATTGGGAATAGGAGGAAGACTGTGATCTGTGTGCCTGATCAAAACAAACCAGTAGAAATGAAATACATTCACATATAGTCCATGGGCAGAGCATCCTTTTCAGCAGCCGTTCAGCTAATAGGTGTGAAGAATGAATCGGCTTGAGAAAATCAGAAATTGTTTGGGATAATCTGAATGAGAATGGAGGATGCATAATACAGTATTGCATGTGAGAAGAGCTCTGACAAAATATGGATGAGTTTTGGATGTAGAGAAAGTTAGACGAGCTTCATCTGTTACTGAAGAGAATAGAAAACAAGCCAGCCTTTATGATTAAGTAGACATCACGCTATTTTACATAATTAACTTTACATAAGAGCCTACTTTCAATGAAAACCTTAGCGTGTCCTGCCTACCTTAGTAAACTCATTACTAGTCACCGCTCTTTAATAGGTCTGTTGCAGCCTTGTGTTGATTCAGAACAGAAAGAAAACATTTTAGGCGTGTCAGTTCTTCAGGCGGCGGGGATTATAGGCATGGTAACAGTACATGTTTGGGAAAGGCATATGCTGTCTGCCTTCATTTCCCATACAACAGTGAGAGGGAAACTGAGGTACAGCCATAGCGCTACTCTGAAGAGTTAATATAATGAAGGTACTGCTATGTAGATTTGATTCACAGAGTTGAGAAGGTATTTGTGGTCATATGGTGCTTACACATTAGAGCCAGAAAATGAAGCAGAAAAGAAAGTGAAAAGAAATGCAGAATGAGGGAGTTGGCCATTTTAGTTCCATTATGCAAGCACAGTGAAAGGTACAACAGTAAAGAATGCCACAAGCAACAAAAAAATCCAGTATCAGTTACCTTAAATTATATCAATTGTAAAAGGTGGAGTTTGCAATGCAGGCAAGGTACATTTTTTCCAACATTCCTTATTATGTGTTAATCACGGCACTGTAAAGATCCAAAAATCTTGGATCATGCAACTTGCAAAATACCGCTAGAATGTTTCTTGCTGGAACTAGGTACAGCGAGGCAAGTACAAGCTGAAACTGTAAATAAGGGGAAGGACTTCTTGTTCAATAAAACAAGCAGTTTCTGCTGAAACTAGTTTTGCTTGAGGAGCTAATTTGTGGTTCCAAGTGTCTTTCAGTGCTGACAGCTGAAGAAGGTAGCTCTGGGCCAGATTGTAACGTTCACTCCTTGCTCTAATGGGCGGATGTGTTTAATTAACCTTTGTTTCTGCAGAAGCAGACATTCTGGCAAGCTGTAGGAATGCTAAAGGAGGGAAATCTAAACAGCAGTGAACCTAGGCACATTCTGTATAGCTAGTACTAGGTAAAGAATGTTAATGTAGACAAATACTGTTTCTAGGAGATGGGTTTGTATAAGCAACTTCTGTAAAAGAATCTTAACGTGGTTCCCTCTGTAGGGCTCCATGCCATTCATTTCACAAGACCCAGCTATGGTCCCATGCCCTTGGGACTCTACTCTTGTCTCTCATGTCTGGTTAAAGACTGGGCACAGTTCTTCAACTCGGGGTCACAAAAGCACATATTCAAGGTGCAAACATTCTGCTCAGTATCTCTTCCTGAGAGCTAAACCTGACAGCCTTGCTGCCTGTTCCATGTCCAGCAGTGACTTCTCCAGATACCACAGCATTGACAGACCCTTCCCAGAGCTTCCTATAAAGTGCGGATCTTCAGCTTTATAGCTAATTCTTCAGAAGGCGTGTGGTAAGTCTAATGCAAAGCAGGTATCCTTTGCACAAAGTTACTGAAGGCCTTGTTTTTCCCTTGAAAAACTACAGTGCTTAGATTACGATTCGTACAAATAGAGCAAACTCCCTGGCCACAATGTCCCTTGGCCCTAATCTTTCACTAAAAAATCACCATCTTTGCACGAGTGTTTTAAAAGAATGCAAATTAGAGCTTATCTTCTCCAGCCTTCATCAACTCCACTGCAATAATAGCATCATTGTTTCCCATCTCCTCCCATTAGGAAGCAGCACCCTCCATTCCTCTCACTTGCTTTCTGGCCCAAACCTTTCCATCTGAAAGACTTTTTAAAGCTCTGCTTTGCCATCTAGTTTTGCTGCTACTGTGATCTAAATGCCAACCTGAGACCTGGTTGTCTCAGTCTCACTCAGCCAAGACCCTGTTTTTACTCAAAAGGCACCTTTTAAACTTGAGTGATGGACATTCCTTCTACTCTTGTAGCCTTACAAAAAAGGTGTATTCCTGGCTGACAGAAACATTCAGGTTACAGCATTTTTCTTACTAAAACTACACTGTGGCAGCACCGTATCAATTACAATCATAAACAGTACTTTCCCCACCTCAGCCCTGTGATGCAGAACCCTTCCCTTCATTATACTGTGCAACCATCTGCATGTTGCCACAGTATGTAGGAACCAGTGTTAAGGCTGCAGTGAAGTTCTTGAGTTCCTAATCCCATGCTTTGTCCACTGGGTTTCTGTTCCAGAATGGAGAGTCATAACAACAAATGAGATAACCAAGGAAAAATAAAACTGATTACAGTTGTCAGGATTATGAGTTCAATATAGTTGTTTAGCATGTTCATACTGGTCTCTGTTTGTTTCTAGTAGGGACTGATGACTCCAAAAGCCATAAGCTGTGTGTTAAGTTCTTGGGTGATGACAATTTCCTTTATAATGTTGCCCAGTGTCTGAGATTATAAAGATAGGATTGTGTAAGCCTGCTACAAGAAGAGAGTGTCCTATTGCAGAGAGAAGGTTTACACAAAGACTGAGGATAGAGTCCTCGTATGTCCAGATATAGACGGTGATTTCCAAAACCTCTTAGCATTGGCCACTGCAGTCATTGGAGGTAGTCAGGCTGACACAGATTACTTATGAAAATTCTTCGCCAACATGATTCAGCATGCAGCCCCTGGCCAAATCTGGTCTGCAGGATCTTCTGTCTGGCCCAAACCACCTTTTCTATGGGAATTCCAAGGAGCAAGCTGCTGCTTCATCCCAAAGGGAAGGAATGGAGAGAAGATGGTTCTTGCCCATGCTTCTGAGAGGTGGGCAACAAGGACAGCACCCTGATACAGATGAATCATTGCTGTCCTTCTGTTTGAATGAGTTCGTGAGTATTTGGATGTGTGAAAGAAAACACTCCTGCACAGCATGCTGCCTTATCTCCTCGATGGGCAGGTAAGAACAGCAGCACTCCTCCACCACTGACACTCTCATTTGCTGCTTGTTTGGGGGGCTGGGACAGCAGGGAGCAGGGGACAGTAGTGTTCACCTGCAGCCTATGGCTCCACTCAGCCTCCCCTTCATGCCTGCTTCACTGTCCAAGCATGAATGTGGGAATGGTAGGGAGGTACAAAAACACCATCCTGAGCTGCTACTGATTGTCATCTCAGTGGCCTGTCCCCAAGCTGGGATCTGACTCATGCAGCCTCTGGGCTTGACTATCCTATTAATACACTTGACTTTGCTGTAGGTATCACTCACCCAGAAGGAATGTATGACAATACATTTCTTCATGTTTGTAGTGTTTGTATTGTGTTCGTGTGTCTCTTTTCTTTGGCCATCTGCATGTGATGCATGCCTCAATTTCCCTGCACAACTGCAGGAATTAGGAGTTTCTTATAATTATGGAAATAATTTCAGTAAGTGTGAATTCTTAAAGCATACAGGGATACAGTACCTATGGGTTAATCTTGCAGGGTTTTTTATTCAAGCGAATACATTCAGCAGGTGCTGGGTCCTATCTTCCCCCAGTACCGTACGTGCAGTGCTGACCGGGACAGAAAGGAATTTGCTGTCCTTGGAGTCGACAGCAAAGCTCTTTCACTATGGGAACAGGCACCATTCTGAGCTAATACACAGATTAAAAGCCAATGGGAAGAATTACAACATCATCTTAATTTTAACATACTCTAAGTATGGATTACCAAAACTGAGAGCTCTCACTTAAATACAAGTTGAAACAATTACTTTATCTTCAGGGAGACTCGCTAATAATTGAGATGGATGTAAATCTCAGCTGAAACTTCTGCTCGAAGAAAAGTGCTACTGGATGTGTCCATGGCTTGGTTTCAGCTCACGCAGCCAGTTACAGTACAGGGGAAAGCCACATTAACTTTCAGTCAAGCTAAAGGGGTACCTCTCCTGATTTTGATAGATGGCAGTTAATTACATTGTTCCTCTTTGGAAGAAGTATACATTTCTTTCTTTTGTTAGCATGTCTGATAATAGCAGGGGATTTTTCTGAGGGTAGTCTTGGAACAAAACTGCAGCTCCAGGCACTCTGTAAGAAGCCAAATACAAGGGAAGGGTGGAGTGAAGTTGCTATTTGATAATAGGAATAGTCTACAAGAAAGTTTCCTTATCTCTCTTCAGTACTTGTTGTTCAGAAAGTAACTGTGATGAAAAGGCAGAAGCTGTTCTTCTCTGCTGTAAATTCTTTTCTGACAAGTCTTTTGGAAGAAATCACAATGCTATCTTCATTCAAATCCTTCCTAAGATGCATTTCTTCCATAAAGTGTTTCTATGCTAATCCACTAGGCGTTGCTATTTACATCTTTAAAAGAAACAAAGTACTTAACCTGGCCTGACTGTAGATTAAGAATTACTAAGGGCATGAACGTCCCATAGAAAAGCTTAGTCCATGGAAAAAATCTATTGTCTCCTGGCAGTAGTTCTTTCTATTGTGTTTTTATTTCTTATTGTTGATTGTAATCTCTGCAGGGAAGGGGCGTTTGTCTTTATGCACCTGTAAGGCATCATACACGTCTGTGTCTTTATGCAAACTAGTGAAAATCAAGAAGGAAACAGTAATTTTACAATACAAATTAGCTTTGCCTTGAATAGCAGTCAAATTCTACTCTGTCATCCCATTTTAAATCCAGATTTGGTGCTGAAGTCACTGGAATGGAATATGGTCATAGCTCTTGATGTAAAGAAGACTGAAGGGGAGAGGAGGCCGTAATGCTGCATCTAATAGATTCATTCCCATTATCTTAGACTATGCAAATGTTAAATAACCCTAGTCTTCTCTTCAGTTCATGCTGACTCTATGCCGCCTTGCGCTATAGGCTGCTAATATAACTCGGGAATGCACATCTGCTATTTAACAGTGTATAAAGCAGTGGTTGCCAAACCAGGCACTATTATAACTGGTGAGGTCACAACAGTTTCAAATAAGGTCACAAGCTACAAGAAATTCAATCTGATCACATATTTAGGCTAGTATTTGGAGTTGCATTAAATTCTTGCTCTATAATAATTTTTCACAGTAAAAAATTTGGGGAACTGCTGCGTTTTACTCTGTGAAGGACTGGGTGGAACGAATATTTCCTCTGAGTCATCAGTGGGAAAAGTCTATTATGACAGGGGTGAAACATGTGAACGTGACTGCTAGAATTGAAAAAATCCCTGCAATTGTGAACATATTCAAATCTGTTGACACAGCTTATTTCAAGCCCAGAATTGTGAACGCCATTGCTTTCCAAAATTGTAATTTATCTGTGTGTCCAAAATATTATGTTGCTATAATAATTATCATAACAAAGTTAATTACAGATCAGTCCTTCGCAACCAAAATACTTCACCACTAGGTAAAACACGGCTGTTATTTATGTATGATACACAACAGATGAGAAGAAAGAAATAAGATTATTACATCCATCAGAAATGGCTGGACCCCCCTTTTTTTAGCAGTGTGTGTGTGTCTGTGCTGGAATCTGGCAAGGAAGCAGGGGATGTTGTAGAGGCAGCAAGCTGGGAGCCGGGAAGGAAGGCGATGCTTCCTGATACTCGTTAGCAAGCTCAGAGGAAGGAAAGCATCCTACCTAGTCATGCTAAATCAGCCTGTTAACACAGCAAACCCCTTACCCATCCTGGTTTAAGAAGAAGGATATTCAGTTTTGGTTAGGAAAGAGAAGGCATGATTTTGTACATGAGTGTACAAGGTGCCCATTGAACTTCCCACTCCTATACTGTGAGTTCCTAATTTGCTCAAGGGAGGTGTAAAATTAAGAATCTGAGAACTTACCTGTCTTTGGTTTGTCTCCCTGTATCACGCACACTTGGTCAGTTTTCACCTTTTTATGCTATGCCTCGACTTACATCTTTATGCCATATTCCATTAAAATCCCCAGCTGAGAACTTTTGTCCTTTCAGCTGCACAACTACTGCATACCATTTGTTAATTTATGAATTTCAAATAGATTTAGTGTGACTAAATAGCAGAGTTTGAAAAACAATCACCTGTCTTTATACACAGAACTGCCATATCCCCTAAGCCAAGGCAATTAGATTCTGACCTGGAAAGGGACATCAGTCTCTCATGCCCTAGCAGTCCTTCGCTGCTTGTCTAGAAGTTGCCAGTTCCACGGGCATTTTTTGTAATATTAATATTTTCAAGAACCAACCACTGTTACAACATAGTCTATTGTTTCAACTGTTTATTAGTGGATTCTGATGTCTTACAGCATCTAGACAAATTGACACAAATGGCAGCTTGAATGACAGATTTAAAGCTATCATCCTCATGGGGTGACTCCACACACAAGTTATTATCAGCAACATTAAACTGCAAAACCACTTGTAAAACCTTTGTTAAATAATATAAATTGAAATTGGTATATCCTCAAACCAATCTAAACAACGTATGTCATACATACAAGAACATATTAAAAAAAAAACAAACTAGAAAAAACCCAGCAAAAATCTTAGAAAGGAAAAACACCCAAAGAAGAATGAAGATGTTAGGCAAAATTCTCAGGCTATGTTTCATTGCTATTACTGTTACTATTTATAAAGGACTCTCAAGCAAGTTCTGATCTTTCTCCCCTTTGTGTTTGTAACTCCGACTGTTACATTCTGAACTCTCCTGTTCTTAGCTAAACTTTCCCTCTTCAAACTTTCTTAGTCCACGTTGTTTCTGGTCAGATTTGAATCAGCAAAGCAGAACATTTCCTGTCCCTGGGGGGACACTGGGTATTAGAAGCTGTGTCAGCACTAACAGGATGCAGACCAGAAAACTATGTATTTTATTAACAGCAACTAGAACAAGAGTGGCAAAGTTTTGGCAGAATTAGAATGAAAAGTTTGTACATGGAACAGAATAAGAACTGGAACTAAAACAGTTTTTATATAACTAAAATAAGTCTGACAGCAAACTAGTTTGGTAGATTTGGAAATCAACAGTTGCTTATGAGAAAAAGCTTAAGCTCAAAAACTAGGTTTTGAATGAAAGCTCTAGCTGCCTAACTAACTGGAGCTGTGTCTCTGGCATGCTGAAGAAGGCTGCTTTGGTGAATTGACAGTACAAAGGAGTTATTCCTGGAGCAACAAGCTATTGACACTCTACTGACCAATGAAGAGTCAAAAGTTTGGTATCCAACAAAAATGGAGCTAGAATTAATATTGGCCAATAAGAATAAAAATTTACTCAAATTCTCAGGCATGCTTCCCAGGGAGCTAACAGTGCACATGGAGCAAAATACAAGGAGGAATTAGCTCTGTGGTGTGGATCTAAGATAAGGCCGGGAGCAGCCACAAGTGTGGTACCTTCTAATGCACTGTAGCCCTGTGAGCTGGTCAGCACGTCCCAGTCTGAACTAGCATGTTCTCACACCTCTTCCAGCAGCAACTCAATAGTCTACCCACGATCCCAGCCTGTGACAGAGCAAGCTTGGTTGTCAGAAATTTGCTAGATGATGTAGCAATGTGCGTTGAAGAAAGCTGACAGACATTTTATTAGTCAGCTTTACAGGCTGCTCACAGAATCACAGAATCACAGAATCACAGAATGGTCGGGGTTGGAATGGACCTCTGTGGGTCACCTAGTACAACCCCCCTGCCAAAGAAGGGTCGCCTACAGCAGGCTGCACAGGACCTTGTCCAGGCGGGTCTTGAATATCTCCAGAGAGGGAGACTCCACA
>Ga0065711_1045631_pt1 | contig 13341 bp, 7 predicted proteins | sample Hoacrofraction12_FD_59098 | JGI IMG/M metagenome (GOLD analysis project Ga0065711, IMG submission 59098) | Hoatzin crop microbial communities from Cojedes, Venezuela - Epithelial fraction 12 v2 (version 2) | ecosystem: Host-associated > Birds > Digestive system > Esophagus > Crop | place...
GGGGGGGGGGGGATTTTTTATGTCTAAGAATGATCAACTAGTCCTACTGTAGAAATCTTGCTGCCAATTGTGAGAAACCAAATAAAGTAGAGTTTACAGGTAGAAGTGGAATTACATTCCTTATGGAAGAAATGAATTAATTTATTTTCAAGACTAATGGATGTTAGTTTCCATTTAATTGGAAATAATACCTCCAGTTCAAAGATCACCTCTGAGCTCTGGTTGTAATATGTTAATGACATAAAATCATCCAGACCTAAATCACTTTAGAGATTGCATTTTCTGAGCTGTGGTACACTCTGCTAGTGTCAAGTAATAAAAACATCAATCAGCTGCAGTTTTTCCTCCTGCATGCATTTGTGCACAGCACATCCAGTATTTTGATAGACAATAGCTAATGAATCAGAGAAGACCTGAAAAGACTTTAAAATCTCAACAGAAATGTGATCTGTGTTGCATTCATAGTTTGCCATTATTTTGAACGGAATAAAATTAGGCTGTGTCACAAACATCATATTCAAAGTAAAGATCAATACATACATTTGTTTTGTGACATGCTGGCTTTTATTTGGGGAAAACAAGTTTTCTTTAGCTACTGCATGTCAAGTTTTAGGGACATGTATGGTAGTTTGGCATGTCACAGCAAGTAGATGCGTCTGCTTTCTAGACAGAGGTGCAAACCAGCAACATTGGTGGACTGCAAAAAATAATGGTTAATGAAGTCCTACTGTGTGATGTGTCTTACAGACCAAAATCTGGATATAGCTGTCAGTTGTGTCTTTCGCACCTTTTCCAAACAGAAAGCAGCAAGATGCTTATTCTCTTTATAAGGGGTTCTGGGCACAAGAACTGCATCTTTGTTACACATCCAGGCTGGGCTGACGCACATCTCACCTTCTCCAGTTAGCAGGCTATCCTGAACAACCAGACCAGATCCAACAGCTTCAGGCAGTATGTGATTACTCATTGTTTTTTAAATTTAGGACCTGCGTGTGTTTCAAGGCTGGAGCTGATAGCAGCCATCAGCCCCAGCCCAAACGACCTGTCTATGTTCACATAAACGGTGGACATGCTAGGAGGATTATGAGATTAATGTTTGTACCATGTGCTCTCTAATTCTTTTGTATTTGCTTAAAATGTGCTAAGCAGTGTTTATTTTATGGTTGAACAGTTATAGCTGTATGTTGGAAATTACATCTATTGTTGGCTATTTAACCCCAACCATCACAGGAAGCAGAGCGTGTCATACCTGTCACAAAAGTACAACAGCAAACATGGGACCGAGCACCAAACCTTTTTTATTGTTATTGTTATTATCAGTATGCTCTGCAGAGTCAGTGTCAGAGGCCTTGATTAACACAGGGCAAGAGATAAACTCTTGTGAATTGATGCTAGCAAAATGCTGGGGAATTCAGAGTAGCACATTCTCTGGGTATGGCTCATTCCATTACGCTGCACTGCTTACCTATCGTGTTTTCACTTTACCTATTTCACAGTGATTGATTTTTAAAGTGACAGAATGTATTCCCTTCATATCGTAAAGAGCTTAAATGTGTGCACAGAGATTACACAATGAAAAGAAACTCACTCTCTTATAAAAACAGTTGAATGCTGTAAATGTTTTTTTCTTTGACCAGGAATCAGTTTTTGAAGAATTGGTTATATGCACTGTACAATTCAAAGATAGATCCTCTCTGCACAGGGAAGCTAACTTGTATCAGACAGGAGGGCAGGTAGTGTTTTCTAAGATAAGATGGGTATTTATCAGCAAAAGCAAGGGCTGTGAATTCTTTACCGTCTAAATTATTACTGGAAGTCTACATTGTATCAATTTTAATGAAGAATGGGTGGTGATAAGGAAATGAACTGGAATGTATTTATTATACGGGAATGTGCAATTTCAATCTGGTCTTTCAAAAAACTAGTGAAAAGCATATATATATAAATATCACAGAAATGTCCTGTCTTGTACTACTGGCACAAAAGCCAACGCAGGTTGTAGTTTCCAAAACCTCAAATGCTAAATGTTAGTATCACGTATGTGTTCTTTTGTCTTTGGATTTTACTTGCCATTAGATAAAACATCTATACTAGTGAGATCTGGTGGTCTACTGCTGACCAGGCTGCTGTTTTGCAGGTCAGGAGCACCCCCTCCTCTTGCTTATACACTTCTCAAATCCTTTGTGATTTCTGGCAACATGCTATTTCTCTGGTCTCCAGGCTAGACCTGCTTTATTGCTTATGTGATCTGGGCATAAGATTTGCTTCATATTCATGTGAGATTAGAGATCCTTCCCTGTTCAGTTTGTGTTCTGTTTAAATTATTTACGCACGTTGGTAGTTGTTTGTGTCAGTCTGAAGTGTGTATCTCCTTTTTGTCAGACAGCCCAGACAGTATCTAGTTCTTGCAGTTCAAATTCCCACCAATGTCTGGAATAAGTTGGGGAAAAGAAAAATTGTTTCACTTCTAAGATCAGGCAGGTTTGTCAAAACAAAACTTTCTGCAGTAATACTCCTGCCAGTTTTGGCAGTGTTAAGACTTCTCATCAAAAGTAAGGCCCAAAAGTATGGATATGGAAAGCCAGGATGCAAATTCCCACCTTGCCTGATTTAAACCCTGGTCTTGAATACACCACATTCCTGCTTCATGTTCTTTGAAATCCTCTTATTTGTAAGTGTGCCACGTTGTATTAGTAATTAACTGCTCGTTAGATCTGGAGTTTGAGCCTTGCTGTTTTGTGCTGTAGGTGAGTGACATTAAATAATGTTTAATAATTTGTAATAATGCCAGGCAGAGAAAAAGTCCATCCCTGCAGCAAGGCTGCAGCTAGGACACTGTCCTCTGATGAAGGAGACATAGGTTCAGGTGCAGCCTAAATTGGTCTGCTCAGGACCTTGGCTTGGGATCTCCCAGGTGAGCGTGGGATGATCGGCAGTTCTGCTTAGCAGTATGGCTTTGCTCTTCTTGCTTTATTCAAGGAAAAAAACAACTTCATGCATGAGAACTTCATAGTCTTTCAGCTTTTGTGCTGAACAGTGGAGATTCTCACAGCACGGTAGAAGCGGGGCTCAGCTCATCATCCCAAACTGCTAAATCTCATTTATGAGCAAAGAGCCTTTACACTGAAAAACTGCTAGCATCAAAATAACTTCATACAAATGGTAATAGTCTCAAAGACTAAGATTTTTCCATCAAACAATTCCAAGGAACAAAAAGCCTCTAAGATATATTAGATATAAAAATTGATTTATAGATATATATAAATCAAGGGTCTAAAGAAACAATTCAGAACACCTCTGAAGTTGAATAGGGAATAACTGTGTAGCTTTCTTGAACCTTCCCACAGTGGTGAGTAGAAGGGATATAATTCCCTTTCAAACTTTGTAGGAAAGTTCAGCTGCATAGCAAGCTGAATGATTATTTATGAAAATCTTTAATTATGTGAACAGTTCCTTATAGCTCTCCTTTGTCTGTCTAGTTCTATTATTAGCAGAAAATGCAAAACATAATTCTCTACTTTTAAAGGAAATAGACTGGAAATATTATGTACAGTTTCTAGAAAGGCAATGCTTAGAACCCTTCTTTTTGTAGAGATCAGTTTTGCTAAAGAATGGATGCCCCCTTTTCACTTGCACTGTATATATGCCTTGTTAGAATACTATTTAAAAAACAGCCATCACTTGGATCTAGCTGAATACTGCTAATAACCCTGGGAGTGCTAGTCTAGGTGGCCACAGTCAGAGGTATCCTGAATGGCTCATCACTTACCTTGAGCAAGACTGCTACTAAAAATGCTGGGAGTAGTACTTGGTAGTCATTGAAAGAATCTCAGCAATTTTTACATTTTTTTTTTTCTTTGTGTAGGCTGGGCTTTCTCCCTTGCATAAATTGCACAGGAGAATGTGTCACATATGAAAGTGTCCCTGAGGCAAAATGTAAAGAAGCAACTGCTGTTTTGTATTCTCTGGGATGTCAGAAATCTGCCTGTCTCTCATTAGCAATTTTGTATTTTGACCTTTGTATACTGAAATAAAAGATCTTTGGAAGTTTCTGAAATGAAAAATGTTCACTCCTTCTCCTTGAGTGCCTCACTGAAGTACAAGTAAGTCGTTTGAACTGATTAGGGAACTTGGAAACAAAGGGAAGTAAGTATATATCACAGCATACATTCACAGAGAAAACAAACAAAACAGAAAATTTGTAATTAAAATGAAGTGGAAGTGAATACTGGTTTTGTAATGTCACTGGACTATGCATATGCACCAGATTTTCTCTGACATTTCACTTTTCGTAAATCTTGTTGCTATATATTTCTTTATTTTAATGTTCCCCTTTAAAAATCACGAGCATTAAAAAATACTCATTTGCCATATTGAGAATGAAGACTCTTGGAGTGACCCAGTATAAAATGCTCATGTTGCTACAAAAGACTGAAATGAAAGACCAGTCTGATTTGATTTAGTTTGTGCAAGGACACATTAGGTTGGTGGAATCATAGACAAGTTTTTCATGTTTCATTCTTGCAGGAGAGAGTAAATGCCACAGCCTGAATCTGCCAGTCATAAAGAACTATCAGAAATCAAGGGAAGTTTGGATGTCAGTTAATTAAAAAATAAAAGAAAAAGGAGTTATTACATGTAATTAGCCTAATGAAGTGAAAATTGGAAGATGCATGGGTTTTGAATCACTAAATCCCCAAATTTTGAGGATTATTCTTTATGCACCATGTTAAGCCTTTAAATCATATGTATTTAACTGGTTTAGCTTTGCTCGAAGATGTACTAGTCCCAGTAAAAAATAACCTGACTTATTATATTTTAATACACTCCTGTATCATTAGCAACCCTTTGCACACGGGATTCCCCAGAAGTAAAATAGTTTAGTACTTGAATCATTAATTAAATGAAAGAGGATAAGCAGAATTTCTCTGAGCAACTTGGGTTGAAAGAATCCTCTAGGTATACAATATAACTTTAAGTCTTCTTGGCTGTGGAAGTTCAGTGCTAGAAGTATTATGCAACATTTTAAAATATAAAATATTTATAGTAAAGAAAAACTTTAATATTTAATGGTAAAATTCTCATTCTAGTAGTTGTTCTTGCAGTTTTAAAAAATAGACATAATTCTGTATAGCATGGCATGCCTAAAAATAAGGAATATCTTAAGGTTATAGCCTGTTAACTCAAGAAATTTAGATGCTCATGGTAGAAAAACAGAGAATGTACATGATAGTTTGCTGATGGAGTCCTAGGTAATCCATTCTTTTTCTTTTGCCCTTCCTCTCTTCCCACCCTGACCTGTGTGTTGCTCCCTTGTTTTGCTCAGTTCTTTCTACAACACCTCTTTATATGTGTCTGTGCTAGCACAGCTTTGTGCAGAGAGATGTGAGTTCCCCCAGCCCGTGCTCTGCGCTACCCGCAGGCTGTGTGAATGTGGTAAGCACAGTCCTGAACCTGGCCTAGAATACCCCGTCTCTTTGAACAGATTCTGTCCTCAGGCTCAGGCTTTTCTAACAGCAGTCTGACTTGTTTGGTCAACTGTGAGTGCACAAGGGGCAAGTGTGTGCCTATGTGAAAAATACTGGGTTTTTGTGTGACTGTCACACACTGGGTCACTCTGAATTTGCTCCCTTGTCTTTAGTTTTATATTGCGTGATTCTGGGTTCATTGACACTGAGTCTGCATGCACATCATAAATTCCTGCTTAGACTGTTTACAACTGGCATGAAGTATGCGCGTATGGTTGTTAGAATCTACCTTTGTATTTGAAGGCCTTTGCTATTCTGAACTCGTAATCTGCTGGGTTTTCTTTTTTTTAACTGAATTGTTGAAAAATCATCTTATTCCTTGAGACATATTTCTAAGTGTAGCTAGAAGTTAAATTTTCCTGCTAGCAAAACACATTCACAGTATTGTGAGGTATTTCAGCTCCAGTCTGAAAAAACCTGTTAAAAGATCCCAGTTCTAACTGGGGGTCTCTGTATAAGCTTATTTCTTCTTCTGCAGTATGTGTGTGCCTGGTATTTCAGTTATGCCTAATTTCAGTGATCTAGAAATTAACATTGAGAAATACATTCCTTTGGTTAAGATCTGCTTGCAGATAAGCTCAGTAGTCTTTTTTTAGCATTATTTTTTAACCACCATAATAAACATTTCATCTTTCAATTAGCTATAAGAGCTGTTGTCTGCATGTTCATCTGAAACTTACTGTTGGAAAGATTTCTTCAATTTTAAAAAGCCAAGTGAGCATATCACTGTGGTGATGTACAACAGAGTTGTGGTGCAAATTGTAAAGACGGAACACAGTAATATTATTTTTGTACATAGAATTAGACAATTTACCTAAGTGATCTACAAAAGGTATTTTGCAATAAAAGTTTGACATAAAATAGTGACTAGGTGCCACACTGGGTGCTAAATAGTATTTCTGTAAGATCTTACAAATCTATCCTCATGTACTGATGAGGTTGTAGTAGCTGCAGGTTTTGAGGAATTGTGTGTGATGACAGTGGAGAAGTTTAAATGGTCAGGTGAACATTGGGCAATGTTCATCTTGCTGTGTAAGCATCCTAATAGAGAATCAGACTATTACAGTGAACCAGTGAAGATTTATTGCCTGATAACCTGATGACTGATTCAGTGACGATGAAGTCCTGGCTTACTGTTTGTAACTGCACTTTTCCTGTGGGTTTTCGAAGATGGCAACAGAGGGAAATCTTGTATTCCAGATATTCTATTTCACCTGTACTTTCTGGGAAATGTAAATGGCTTAGGAAAGGATCTTACAAAAATAATATGGTCTTCTGAATTCGTAGTTAGAGGCCAAAATCAGTGGCCTATCTTTCTACTACTGGGGGGGATGGAGGGGCCAGCACAATGTCTACAATGGGAACCCTAAGGTGGAAAATTCTTTTGAACATCTAAACACTTATTCAGGTGACTGTTTTGAAATTTGTAAGTATTAGATCATTAACACTGAGATAATTGATAAGATCTCTGCCATCCTAGCATCTGGGTGTCTCCCAAATGCTAATGCATCCATGCAGCATGGTAGTAACAAAAAGAAAAAAATTATCTCCAGTTTGCAGACAGAGAATAAATATGGAGTGTTGCTACATTCCCAAATCTGCTGAAGACTATAGAGAAATTATCTATGATTTGCCTAAAGTGAAAGAAATAGAAAAAATGTGACAAGGCTGGAAATTGAACCCACAACATTTCTGTTCTAGGGAGGACCTTACCTCTGTCTTCCTCAATAAGTTTTGAAAATTATAAAAGCATCCTGTCATCCTACAGAAGACTCGACACTTTTCCTCTAGAGGTATCAGAGGGTATTTAACATTGCTAATGTGAATTCTAATTTATGTAAATTACTTTACAAGTGCAGCACATTTCTACCCAAACAGTTTTTATTTCGCTGAGTACTTCGCATTTTATTTGGCTGTGGAGGATGATACATGCTAAAACATACCTGACATAATATGAAAACAGCAGTATTTTGTGGAAGTAATACAGGAATAATATGTAGATAATAGTGCTCTGGTGACAGCAGTACATAACAGCCTGTGGCAGGTTGACCCTGGCTGGACACCGAGTGCCCACCAAAGCCTCTCTAGCAGTCCCACTCCTCAACTGGACAAGTAAGAGAAAATTCAAGGAAAGGCTTGTGGGTCAAGAAAAGAGCAGGGAGAAATCGCTCACCAATTACCGTCACAGACAAAACAGACTAGACTTGGGGAAATTAATTTAATTTATTAACAATGAAATCAGAGTAGGATAATCAGAAATAAAAACTAAATCTTAAAGCACCTTCCTCCCACTTCTCCCTTCATCCCAGGCTTGACTTCATTCCCAGTTTTCTCTGCCTCCTCCCCCCAAGCAGTACAAGGGGACAGGGATTGGGGGATGTGGTCAGTTCTTCACATGTTGGCTCTTCCTCTCCTGCCTCCTCATAGGGAGGACTCCTCACACTCTGCCCCTGTTCCAGCATGGGGTTCCTCCCACTGGAGACAGCTCTCCAAGAATTTCTCCAATGTGAGTTCTTCCCATGGGCTGCAGTTCTTCACAAACTGCTCCAGTGTGGATCCTTTCCATGGGGTCACAAGCCCTGCCAGCAAACCTGCTCCAGCATGGGCTCTTCTCTCCATGAGGCCACAGGTCCTGTCAGGAGTCTGCTCCAGCATGGACTTTCCACAGGGTTACAGACTCCTTCAGGCGCATCTACCTGCTCCAGCGTGGCATTTTCCACAGGCTGCAGGTGGATATCTGCTCCATCATGGACCTCCACGGGCTGCAGGGGGTCATCCTGCCTCACCATGGTCTTCTCCATGGGCTGCAGGGGAATCTCTGCTCCAGTGCCTGGAGCATGTCCTCCCCCTCAATCTTCACTGACCTTGGTGTCTGCAGAGTGGTTTCTGTCACATATTCTTACTCCTCTCTCTCACTGCAGTTGCTGTTATGCAGGTGTTTTTTCCCCTTAAATACATTATCCCAGAGGTGCTACCACCATCTCTGATGGTCTTGGCCTTGGCCAGCAGCAGGTATGTCTTGGAGCCAGCTGGTATTGACTCTGTCAGACATGAGGGAAGCTTCCGATAGCTTCTGACAGAAGCCACCCCTGTAGCTCCCCCATGCTACCAAAACCTTGCCACGCAAACCCAATACACAGCCACTTGCTTTTCTTCTAGTGAAGTGAATACAAGCTAAACACGTTCATTTTATGTTACTAAAAACTCAAAAGAGCCCATGATTATTTTAGTCCTTCCTTTCCTCTTATTTTCTGTATACTTTCGGTTGGTAAATGGTTAACCTCAGTCAGAGGATTCCCCAGTTCCTATCCAAAAGAGGAAGCAAGGATTTAATCAGCCCTGTCCTCATTAAAATCTTTCTAATGTAATCTGTTGTTCTCAAAAAGCTTAGCCTTAAATCTACCAAATGTATTTTAATTATGTTTTAGGTGGACTGTGTCCGGAACCACGTGGTAGTTGAAGCAAATTAATCTGTTACATCAGCCAGTTCAAATTCTTTTTCTGTATGAGAATATTTACAAAAGGTTCACAGACTAGCTGAAGACACCCAATACAGCTTTTGGAATGGTGGTTTCTTATACTTCATCTTTTTGTCCCCCAACGCTACATGGAATATATTTTTTTAAAAAAAAAGAAAAGTAGACAATATGTGCTTCAGTGATACATATTTTTAGCTCACAGAAGTAGATATCAGGAATGACACCATGGGTGCACTCAACAGTGAAGCTATATTAATTTGTCTAATTCCGCTGAAAATCTGTATAACCTGTAACAGAATTGCTACAATTAGGAATTTAATACTGAAAGCATGCAATAAACAGCAAATACAGTAAATGCTGTTAAATAGAAAAGCAAATTTTCAGTTACAGTGTGCTATCTTGGTAAAGTTCATTTTCCATGGCAAATGATCACTTCCTTTTTAATAAATAAACACTAAACAACTGGAGAAGTCAGTGTGTTGACTGATTCATTAATATTTTTAAAAATCTTGCTAAAAACAATTTATTGTCTTAATGACTTCAATTATCTTTGAAGTGTATCCTTTCTCTCTCTGCCTGTGCCTGTAATTTTGAACCCAAGAGGGCTTTCTAGTGTTCTGATGTGTTCGTTCCCCCTTTCAAGTTAAAATCCAGCCTCAAGCCTCCTCTAACTGCCTGTATCCATGAAAGAAATCTGGGACTTGGCCACAGCTTTTCCTTCTCCTCTGGACTCCTTGGGTGAATGGGAATCTTGAAACCTGACAGACCTGTTGGTGTTTGGTCAATAAACAAGTACAGTTGTGGTATTTATCCTGGGGATATTTGTGAGGAATAATGGTAAGCACATAGTTAGACTGAGTTTTAAAAGAAAAATATTTAAGTACATAGACTGGTATTGAAAAGATTTGAACAATCAACAGCTCATGGATTAATTTGCTCTGTACTATTCTTTTGACAACTAAGTATGTATTTAGGAGCTCATCTATGGAGTATCTTATTTCTGGAAATCAGAATATAAGATTCTCGAGGAAGCTGAAATACCAATATTCCATTATCTGCTTTCAATCGATTATCCTCTTGGAATAGGAAGACCATCTAATAAAATGCAAGGTAGGGGAAAAAAGGGTAAGAGAAAGAGTCACACTTGGAGAAAAAGTGAAAGGAGGAAATATTTCACATGCATATTATCTTTGCTCATGCTTTTCTATATCGCTCTCTTCTCATTCATTGAATCATTAAGGTTGGAAAAGACCTCTAAGATCAAGTTCCACCATCAACCCAACACCACCATGCCTGCTAAACCGTATCCTGAAGTTCCATATATACATGTTTTTTGAACACCTGCAGGGGTGGTGACTCCACCACTTCCCTGGGCAGCCTATTTCAATGCCTGCCCACTCCTTCAGTGAAGAAACTTTTCCTAATATCCAATCTAAATCTCTTCTGACACAACTGGAGGACATTTCCTCTTGTCCTATCACTAGTTACTTGGGAGAAGAGATCAACACCCACCTCACTACAGCCTCCTTTCAGGTAGTTGTAGAGAGCGAGAAGGTCTCCCCTCAGCCTCCTCTTCTCCAGACTAAACAACCCCTGTTCCCTCAGCCAGTCCTCATAAGACTTGTTCTCTAGACCCTTCACCAGCCTCGTTGCCCTTCTCTGGACACGCTCCAGCACCTCAATATCTTCTGTGTAGTGAGGGGCCCAAAACTGAACACAGTACTTGAGGTGCAGCCTCACCAGTGCCGAGTACAGGGGCATGATCACAGCCCTGCTCCTGCTGGCCTCACTGTTCCCGATACAAGCCAGGATGCCATTGGCCTTCTTGGCCACCTGGGCACACTGCTGTCAGCCAGCACCCCCAGGTCCTTTTCTGCTGGGCAGCTTTCCAGCCACTCTTCCCCAAGCCTGTAGCGTTGCATGGGGTTGTTGTGACCCAAGTGCAGGACCTGGCACTTGGCGTTGTTCAACCTCATACAGTTGGCCTCGGCCCATCGATCCAGTCTGTCCAGATTCCTCTGCAGAGCCTTCCCACTTTCAAGCAGATCGACACTCCAGCCCAATCTGGTGTCATCCTCATCCCTTCTTGTCAGCTTGTGGGAGGGGAATGTTTTCAGACACCAGGGATGCTGTAGGAATCAAGGCACGAAATAGCGGGACTGCTCAAAGTAGGCAGATCCGTTTTGCTTATTAGTAAGTCAGGGAGCGCTGATAGAAGAGAGCATTTTCCCTGAGTGCAGATCGGTTAGGAGCCCTGGTCCCCTGCAAACAGGATTGAAATCTCAGCAGAGTTTGGCATTTAAATGAGCTTTGGCCTGTGCTCAGTGCAGTTCAGCACAATGGCATGGCACAGGCAGAAAACTCAGCTGCAGAAAGAGCATCTTGCTGCTCTGCTTTTGGTTATTCCAGCGTTCATGTGTCACCCAGGAGAATCATCTGTATGGGCTGGTGGCTGACTGAACATTTGTTTTCCATAGCTTTCGTATTTCCATGGCTTGCATAGTTAGACCTGCATGTGCTAGCTCAGACCCTGCTCTTGAAGTCCATGTTTGTGAGAGTTCCCAGTAATATCCCATGTGATGAAGGGTTTCTCGCAAAATTGGAATCCTTAGCTGACAATCTTAACACTTAAGCAAACATAGATCTCAATAAATTCAATATTGTCTGCTCTTTTTATTTTTCTTTGTTGTTTATTTCCTTCCTGGTAAAGAAAACCCATGTGCTTGACAGGATAAGTGGCTCCAGGTCATTTTTCACTGGGGCTGCTTTTTCCTATCTGTAAAATACTTGCAAGTCAAAAAAGCTGGTTATTTCCCTAATAATCTGTGGGTAAGATTTTTAAAGTAGCTTGAAGTCTACCGGAGAGAGAGAAGTGGAAGTACCTCATAGCCATATCTCCAAATGTCTGCCTATGCCTGAAGTGACCTATAGTGGGGGCCTTTCAGTTCTAGTTCTTAACAATTTTTATATTATGTTAATAGCTTTGCTTGTGCTGTCACATTTAATGCAAAAAATTACAGCTATGACTTGGAAGAAACAATATGAGATACATGAGCTCCAATGCAAGATAATTTTTATGCTTCCAAATACTTGTATGGACATACATGCTTTAATCTTATCATTGCTTTGCTGTGAAGTGGGAAAAGGAATGAATACATAAATAATACCAGTTAGTAAAATTATATACACTTTTGCAAACGTTGCTCTGATTTCATCCTTAAGGTTAATGTTTAAGTTCATTTATTGAACTGATTCTTTCAAACCAACTTAGCTTTGCTTTGACATTCACATTTGAAAAATGAACCCCATTTAAGACTAAAAAAATCTATGATTTGGTATTCAAGGCAAAAGTTATTCCATATCAGTTATGTTGTGTACAACCTTTAGATTACTAAATTAGGGAGGAGTTCAAGATCGTGATGAAAACATGAAATTGGTGATGTGTAGATTGTTCGTTCTTTCGTAGGTGCACCTTTCTCCACATCTGAAGTTTACAAGCTTTTTCTATGCCATCCATATCTTTGCTAGGCTTTCTATGTCTTTGCTCTGATTTAAAGGGAAAACATTTTCCTGATGAACATTAGCATTGTCCTCAGTGAGGTTGTCTTGCATTGCAAGACAGCAATTTGTTGCAGTAAATTGAAATTAATTAGAAGTTAGTGAAATTGTTTGAGCATAAATTTTTGTTAACGTTTCTAATATCCTTTCAGTCATCCATTTCTGTGAAAAATGCTGGAGAAGGCTCATAGGGCACCATGTACAGTGCTTGTCTGTGTATTATCAAACTTTATTTTTGTGTTATTCAAAATGTTTTGCCTGCAGGCTGCTGAATGTTTGTTGACCTGTTTTCTCAGCTGATGGTTGCACTCTCAATCACAGGAAAATTGATCTAATATGTTCTCAAAACTGAGAAGATAAAAACTCATAGTTAAATCTTTTAAAATTCAGGGAAAACATTCAATATAGGCACCAAATAAAGGCTTACTTATCTGCTGTGAAAACATTTTCCTCTGTCTTCAGACTGAGCTGATATCTACAAATTCAATAGGTACTTTCAACTGTAATCAAGTCTTGGAAAATGCTGGTTTGTTTTGTTTTTTTTCCTCCCCTAAACAGAAATATGTCATATTTTCATGAAGATATTTAAGAAAGTGAACCCTTTGACCCCCAGCTCAAGGAAAAGATACCTAGTGTGATTATAGCTTCTTTGAACCAGTCCTGACTGGCAAGCTCCCGTCCAATGCTACCAGGATTGAAACCAGTTACTGATTTAATTCTTGGAATCTGATTACAATTTGCTTGTCTTTATTTTGGTTAAGGGGGGGGGGGGGAAG
>Ga0065711_1045632_pt1 | contig 13341 bp, 6 predicted proteins | sample Hoacrofraction12_FD_59098 | JGI IMG/M metagenome (GOLD analysis project Ga0065711, IMG submission 59098) | Hoatzin crop microbial communities from Cojedes, Venezuela - Epithelial fraction 12 v2 (version 2) | ecosystem: Host-associated > Birds > Digestive system > Esophagus > Crop | place...
TTTTTTTTTTTTTTTTTTTTTTTTTTTTTTTTTTTTTTTTTTTTTTTTTTTTGTTGTTTTTTGTTTTTTGTTTTTTCTCTTTTTTACTTACAGAAAGTTAAAAGAAAATTTTGTGAGAGCTATTTCCCCAAAGACACCTTTGGGCACATTTATGAAAAATTACATTTTCCTTTTATGTGTTCTCCATTGTAAGAAAAGGCCAAAACTCTCCATCAAAAAGTCCTTTGACCAGATTCACTGCCCCTCTGTGCAGAGAGCTGCCACAGTAAAGCCCTTGCTCTGGCTGACTCCTCCAACATGTATACATGACTCGACGATCTCCTGGACATGTGAGGCCAGACAGGACATACAACCATACAGCAGCTAATTCTGCTTTGATGCCAGCAGCAGGACCAGAGGTGACAGCTGACCTCTTGGCAAAAGTTAGCCAGTCTCATTTTTTGGAACAATCTTAAACTAGCAAAGAGACCAGCACAGTGAGTAAACCAGAAACATAGACTGTGTCAGTGTTTGGCCTCATATGGTCGCAGCATTTTTGATAGTGTATTAAGGGCGTTATAAATAGATTTATTGTCTCATGAATACATAAGCCACTTCCTCTGAACCAAACAGATTTGATTGCTCTAGTTGGAGAAAAAATAGAATTAAATATGTTTATTATGCCATTTGGTTGTAACTGTTTCAGTTACTTACAACAGGACTAAACATGTTTGATGGGAAATAGTCTGTAGAAATTGAATTTATCAGACAGATTAATAAGAATTGATGGATTTAATGCAGCTTTGAGGTCCTGCACTGAAAACAGGAAAAGGAAAGCGCTTCCAAGTAAATTAATAGCAAGGAAGTTACTCTAGATATATCTGCTTTGATTATCAATGCAGAAGACTAACACGAAAGCTAGATGGGATTGTCTCTTTCTGCAGGGATTCTTGCACATAGAGATTTCCCCAGGACTCATCGGAGCTTATTAGATAATTGCATGGCTATAAATTTCCTGTCTGTCTTTTGTGAAGAATCATATGGCTCCAGGCCTATAGGAAGAAACCCAAAGCTGCCCCACACCTGCCCCGGTTTCACCCATAAGTAACTGTAGTTGGTTTAGACAGTGACAAGTGAGTTCCCCTCCTTTACTAACAAGATTTATAGGGAAAAGTCTAGGCCCAGTAAAAGGTTTCATTGTTTGCAAGTTAAACGTAAAAGTGCTTAGCTTTTAGACATCTTGAGCTCCTGGAGTGGAAATTAGACGTAAGTCTTAGTACAGCAGAAATTAAGTTTTCCAACAGAAAGTTTGGGGAGAATGAAGCACCTTAAAAAAAAATTGTGTGCCAGGTGGGTCATTTACAACTACCTTACAGAAACTGGAGAACAGGATTATATCCAGATGCGTGATTGAAGGCTACAAGCAGCCACCTTCTCTTTTTGGCAGTCCAAAGCTCAGGGCCTGCTCATGAGAATAGGTGTCTATCATGTTAGCTCAGACTGACCATGGCAGCAACTTTGCCTATCCAGCAACACAGTTACCTTTGAATTTGAAAGTTAAAGACAAACTTCAAAAAACTGAAAGGAATGGAGGGATTCTGAGAAGGAAAGTTCTGACGGTCCCACAACCCTACTATGTGCTAAGCTGAAGTGTGTCAAGGATGATTTAATGAGAGTAACATGAACAGCAGTATCTGGTTCATTTACTCCTGTTTTTTTTATGTTTTCCAGCAATACTGTCATTATCAAGGAGCCTCTGTTGCTAGTAAGGTGTTGCAAATACATCATGGAGATCTTATGGGAACAGGTCAAGATTCAGAGGTTGGCCACCCCTCTATTTATGTAAAGAAGTCAGCAGGAGGTGTTATCATTACCAGGGCTAACACAGCTGTCCTGGGTGATGGAATGAGTTTTGTCTGTGTGTGTTAAATGCACTTTGAGAAGTAAACCTTTCAGATGAGACTGGTGAAAGGGTATGCATCGCTTCAAGATGATGCTTTGTCTTGGGAAGAAGCACTAAGGTGTGAGGTTTGGGTGGTCTGGGTGGCTTAGCTTGTGTATGGCCTGCATACGAAAATCTTTAAACTCTGTGAACAAGCAAAGGGGTTTTTAGATAGTTCAAGGCGCTTGTATCATCCTCAAGTACCTTAAGTCCTTCCTAGATCTATCTTTGAAGCTGTGTGAGGCTTATGGTAGAAAGCCCTCCAGTGCTTGGCATTTTATTTTGTGTCTTTACTACCGTTTGGGGTCAACGAGAGCCTTGATCCCTGTTATCCACTCCCGTGACTGCATGAAGCACGAGTAAACCTCTGTTATATGCATTTCCATGTCCTGCAATATTTTGAAGGGCTGGTACTTCAGAGCAACGGGATGACACTCTGATCCATAAAGCAACAGTTATTTAGTGTTACACACTTTAATAGCAAGCTTGTCTTTTTCCATGGTCCTCTCTTCTCTTAGCCTTTCTATGGAATTTTTGCTAGACACATTCCAGTTCTGCTCTCAGAAAAGGCACTGTCCAAAACTAATGGGGAAACTCATGTAAAGGCAGTCCAGTGAAATGTTTCAAATATTGATGTGTTTTTCTTATCAGAAGAAAACAGCTTGATTTTAACAAAATCTAAGGTGCATATTCTTCAGAAACCAGTTCGTTCTGTCAGCTCACACAGCAGTACAATCACGTCTCATCTTCTGATAAAGTCACAGATTCATCTCCTTTAACATCAGCTGTCTAAAGGTTAGGCATCTGGCCTCAGCTCATCATCTGGACTCCCCCAGTAGTCTCTGATGAAAGACAGACTTCCCCTTCATCCCTCATATACATCTGTTCTCAGAGAAGATGAATTGTCCTTTGTAGGTGCCTGCCTCTTCATAAACTACAGACTGTTGACATGAATGCCTTAGACTCTATGTCTAGCCCTTAGATAGCTGAGATCTCACCTCCACATATAGGACTTGAGCTTCTACTTCTGTTTCTGTTCTTTCAACCTTTTGTAAGCCGTGTCAAGAATTTTTATTCTTCTCTGAGTGCCCATTGAAAACACAGGGTGAAACATCTGTCTTTCAGGGAAGTTATTAACTTCACTTGGACAAGCACATTAACCCGAGCTCAGGAAACTCTGCCCCTTGTTATGTGCAGCACCTTCAGGTATGATAGGTTTCAGAGTCTCTGCAAATCTATTTGGTTTTGACACTGACAGCAAATGTTATTAACCTCACGCATAATGAAAAGCAGCAACAACAACAGAACTCCCAATAAGCCCCCAAAACAAAAGAAGGTTGCTTTAAATTGAGAGTGAACTTTGAGATAATCCCCTGAAAAGGGTCCTGCTGTATTCTGTCAGTTCTCATACCTTTCTGTTATGCTCTTTGATAAATCGAGTGTGGATATTCATGTATCCCATTGTCCAGGAATCTGCCAAGTAAATATGCAGAGCACTAGCCCCTCAGGGACAGTCTCAAGCAACCCCCCTTCCTGAGCTAAAGGGGGATTTGAGCTTTTTGTTACTAAGGACTGCCTTGAGGGTCTGGAGAGCAGAATAAAGAATTCAGAAAGCCCTGCATTTTCTTCTATTAACATCTGGACTTCTGCATGCCTGGCAAGCAAGGCAAATTTTTAAATCTATAATCAGTTTCAACAGTATGGATGAGATCCTCAGCAGGTGTAAATGAATACCGTTTTTCTGTGAGCCTGTGTATTATTTCTTCGGTTTGCTGTTTTACTACTTTCATGGCCTACTATAGTTTAGATTTCGATGATAACAATGAACAATTTTTTTTTTTCTTAAGTTATAGTCTGATGATCTGTATAAATTGGGGGGTTTATTGTTTTTTGTTGGGGTTTTTTTTCTCTTTTTCTGGCAGAGTGACAAGTGTTGGTTCTGATCGGCTTTTGTGCTTGATTTTCAGATTTCAACACCACTAAAAGGTGCTCTGCACTTTTAATGAGCCAGCCACATATTTATGTTAGATGCTTAACTTCTGGCATCCAGCTTTGAATGCCTCATTCAAGAATCAAAGCCACTGAATTTGACAGATCTAGCTCAGTTCTTTTTTTTCACTGGAGGTTTTATGCCATTCCACAAATTGTGTACCCTACCTATCAAAGCTTTGTTGGTGGCACAGGTAAAAACACCTTCTTACAAAGAAAATTGAGCAGAATAAAACTTTGGCTGCTGGGGAGGCAGGAAGAGATTTGGGAGTATGTGTTCTAGGTTCAAGCCCAATCTGGTGGCTCCTTCTGCTGCTCCTCCAACCCACCTCCGCACAGGAAAGAGGTGTTTTGCAGCTCCTCCTGATCTCAGTCCCTGCTCCCAGCACAAGTATCACCACAGTTTTGTGAGGTAATGACTACAGTGTCATACAGCTATGGGGTTAGCTGCATAGATTCTTTCCCTGTACTTGTGTCTTTGCAGGTCTTAGAGCAGAGTCATCACTGCAAATGTAGGATCAATAGAATAAATGTATAGCGCTTGCCTGATGAAAATTTCCCACAAGGCCACCCTAGGCACAAGAAGCTGGAGGTGATGGTAAATGCGAATGGCTGCAGGAGAAACAGAAAACAAGAGATAAACATGGAGTTAGCTACTGTCGGCTGCTGCCTCTGAGGAAAGTTGGTTCCAGTAAGATCAGGGTGTTGGGGAAAATGGAGGGAATGAAAGGGTGTAGTGAGCAAAGTAACACACAAGAAAGTGAGAGATTGTTATGGAAGAACTTCAAAAGGGAGAGGAGGAAGAGGAACAGAGAGATTCTTGCCTAACAGCAAACAATATTTGCTTGATATCTAAATGGATACTGGTGACGGATGCTGCCCCTCAGGAGTCTGTACTGGGACCGGTGCTATATACTATTTTCATCAATGACACAGACAGTGGGATTGAATGCAGCCTCAGCAAGTTTGCAGATGACACCAAGCTGAATGGCGCAGTTGACACACCAGAAGGACAGAATGCCATCCAGAGGGACCTGGACAAGCATGGCAAGTGGCCCTGTGTGAATCTCATGAAGTTCAACAAGGTCAAGAGCAAGGTACTGCACATGGTTCAGGGCAATCCCCACTATCAGTACAGGCCGGGGGATGAAGTGATTGAGAGCAGCTCTGCCAAGAAGGACTTGCAGACAGTGGTGGATGAAAAGCTGGACATGAGCCACCAATGTGTGCTGGCAGCCCAGAGGGCCAACCGTACCCTGGGCTGCATCCCCAGCAGCGTGGGCAGCAGCGTGAGGGAGGGGATTCTGCCCCTCTGCTCCGCTCTGGTGAGACCCCACCAGGAGTCCTGCATCCAGCCCTGGAGCCCTCAGCACAAGAAAGACATGGAGCTGGTGGAGTGGGGCCAGAGCGGGCCACAGCGATGATCTGAGGGCTGGAGCACCTCTTCTACAAGGAAAGGCTGAGAGAGTTGGGGCTGGTCAGCCTGGAGAAGAGAAGGCTGCGGGGAGACCTTATTCCACCTTTCTGTACTTAAAGGGGGCCTGTAGGAAAGATGGGGAAAATCTTTTTAGCACGGCTTGTTGTGACAGAACAAGGAGTAATGGTTTTAAACTAAGGGATGGTAGATTTAGACTGGATAAAAGGAAGAAATTTTGTACAGTGGGGGTGGTGAAACAATGTAATGGGTTGCCCAGAGAGGTAGTGCAGGCCCCATCCCTGGAAACATTCAAGGTCAGGTTGGAGGGGCTCTGAGCAACTTGGTCTAGTTGAAGATGTCCCTGCTCACTGCAGGGGTGTTGGGCTAGATGACCTCTAAAGGTCCCTTCCAATCCAAAGCATTTGACACCAGAAATCTCAACAGCAAAAAAACCAGCTAGTTTTCTTTTTCTTCCAGTTCTCATATCTTTCCTTGTTTAAGAATCAGCTTCTTCAAACAGCAGGATAAAAGCTCTGCCCAACAGAAGCCAGTAAGGTAGTATCAAGAAATGGATAAAGCTCCCTAATAAACTGAAATGGAGAAAGCTCCTATCGTGGTGTCTGTTGGTGTTGTTGGCTAAGCATTCACCTTATTTGTCCACGTAGTTCAAACCTAAGAATATCACTATGTGTTTGTGATAATGAAAACCTTGCTGGAAGGCAGGCATCAGCTTGAACAAATCTCTGCACTAATACGCTATCTGACTTTTGATTGGGGTTGCTTCTGTCAGCTCAAAGAACAGGTAGAGCCAGATCACAACAAACTACCCTCATCTCTGTAGAGATGCAGTTGCTTATTTCACACAAACTTCTTATCTTTACTATTGAATCTGCACTACAGCAAAATTTATTACCAAGTAAATTTCTTTTCTTATTGAGGGATCCTTTGTAGCTAGAGTCTCTAGGGTGAACCTTGGTAGAAATTCCCCCTTTTATGGGCATCTTCAGAATGTCTCACCCTTTCCGTGGATCCAAGCCCCCAGCAAAGTCTTTCACTCAGTGGAAAACAAATAGGGTCTCCCTCTTCAGTCAGCTGCCTGTTGCCTCAACCCATGAAGGACCAAAATATCTCCGAGAACTCCAAATTTCTGTCAAATTGCATTGAGTTTGACAATTTCAATTTCAGAATGTATTGTGGGGAAGGGATTGAGACAAAAATGTTTAGCTATATATAAGTGGTCCCACAAACTCACTCTTGCTAAGCGACAAAGCTAAAACCATCTGTTTGTTACTAGCTGAAGCTTTCTTCTCTCTCCAGTCCAGGGATCTGCTTTGTAGTCAAGAGAACAAACTTCTGACCTCGGGCCACCTCCCTAAATAACAGCTGTCCTGTATAGCTAATCCTTCAATTTCATGAGCGGACCAAAATAAAACCATAATTATGCTATTTGTATTTCTCCATTCTACAATTTAAGTCTGTCCCTAAAAGACATTTGCCAGATGTATGAGAAAGATAAAACATACTCATAGACAAAATAGTTTTCCAAAAGGTAAAAGTCAAAGAGGAGAGAATTCACCTTTCTAAAGTGAACATTTTCACCTATAAAATGGTGTATTATTTAACATATCTCTGTATTTCCAAGGATTCATATCTTTTGTCTTCTAATAGATTTACTTTTGTAATCAATATAATGGTTACGGTGTTGTGCTAGAAGCTGTGTGAACACAAGCAAGAAAGTAGAGATCTTACTGTCTTAGCACACAAACAGTTACAAAGAAAATTTCCCTGCACGTCCTAGAGAAAGCCAGGAGTATAACACAAGTATTAGTTTCCATGTGATCAGCTACATAATATCTCCCAACATTATGCTCAAAACAGGAGAGCAAAAGGTAAATCATAAGATCTCTTCATGGTTTCCAGTAACAATTCCTTGGTTTTCATAGTTGGATGAAGCTGGTAAAATTTGCACAGAAAATCTCCTTCCAAGAGTTAAGGACTGCATGCTAGACATCTTTCTAAGAAAACTTCTTCCTCTGCAGCCCACAGTATGTCATTGCATACACCAGCCTGCATGCAAGGACAGTACCGATACTTCACCGTGTTATCTAAGCAGCTCTGTTGCTCAGCAGGGCTTAGATCAGTAACACTAAGTTGACACAGATCTGCTGTATCCTTTTCTGGACTCATCTCTGGGGACTTTGGTATGATTCTCTTTCAAGAATTAACAAATCCTATCCATCCATACTAAGCAAAATCACCTCAGAAGGGGGAAACAAATGTCGCTTGTGTAGGACATGAGTGCTGGGGTCCTTGCAAATAAGACTAAAATGTTTTGTGTGAACACAAACAGGTTTTACGTGGTCTGAGCTGTTGGAGATTGCCACTTTCTAACAGTACGGGGAGCTCTGCTAAGCTGTCCTTTGTACATTAGCATATAATTAAGATAAATGCAATTCTATGAAACAACCTGGTATTTGGGGGGCTCTGATACTTTATTCATTCCACATCTAAAAGCTTCAAACATTTAGCTCAAAGGGATAGTAAATAAGTTGTTAAACTGGTCATGGCACACCATGGCTGTAAATATTATGTGCCAATACTTTACAGATTAGAAATGTCACTGAAACTTCAGCTATGAGGAGAAGCAATTTCCTCCCAATGGTATAAATGACTTTTATACCCTGGAGAAGAAAGGAGTTTTTGTCCTGCTATTATAGAATAGCCATGGGAGGAGGGGAAGAAAGCATGATGGGGAAAAATAAGGTTAAGGGACATAAAGCTGGCCAAGGGGAATGCTAACATCAATTTTGTTGTGATTTGCTATGAAAGCCTTCTGCCTTTTGTCATTCCTCCCTTTCTGTGAGGGGTAACCACTCATTTCAGTGCTTTTGCAGAAAATCTGTTCCCTCGGGGCTTGTTCTTACAACACGCTGGCAGGTTATCTATGAGGTAGCCAGAAGTACAGAAATGAAGAAGCTTGCCTAGTAATTATAATTTATAACTTAAACTATGATTATAAGAACAATAATGTGTTTGTGGCCATTTCCATTTTGTATTTGTCTCTGTGCACCAGAAAGTGGAAACTTAAAATGTGCTTGCTTAAGATAACAATGTTTCTATTTTTGTCCCATTAGTGTCAGTGGTGGTTCCTCTTCAGCTTCTATGAGAACAAAGGCATAAAATTGTACTTTTTTTAAATGTCTCCAAATGTTTCTTAATCCATTTTTAAATTATGGAAAAGGATTAAAACTACTAATAAGAAAACTCCAAATTCAAATAGTTATTTCTTCTCCTGTCACTCTAGAGCCATGTATTTCCAATGTTTTGTCTAGCTCAAAAAATAAATACACTGCCAGTTTCAAGCCAGTTTCCAGCCGAAGCCCAAAATAAGCAAAGTAGATGGCAGAACACAGAAGCAATTGTAGACTGAGCAGATGGGAAGAGAAAACGCCTAAACGACAGAGGTGAAGGAAATGCCTAAGATAGTCTCCTATTTCAATTTTCAGAGGATTTTCCAATCTTCCCCACAGTGTTAGTCAGCACCCCATCATTTCCCTCCTACATAAGGTAACAGTGAGTTGAGTTAACTCTGAAAAGCCTTTTTTTTCCACTAGTTGCTAAAAGGCAACTCCACTCAACCATCACAGCAACACAAAATGTCAAACGCCTTCACTCCTACGTGGTCTGCCCAGCCTTACAGGAACATAAGTAGTGTGCACATATCATGTAAGTGGGAGGTTTGTTTTAGCAAATATGTGGAAAGGACAAACAACTTGGTCTTTTTGACAGCTTCTCCACTGCTTTTGATCTTTGGGGAAACAAAACCTTCCCAAAGTAAGGATTGCTATTCCTTTCACAGGGTGACTTACTATTATTTGGACCAGCAAGCTGGTAAAAAGAAAGCCAGAGTCTTAATGTGTTTGTTAGACTTGACCTGATTGTGTCTGAACTACCTTGGTCAGCTATGGCATTGCAGTCAGAGCTATGGCATATTATGAATTATTTTGTTTCACTTATTTCAAAGGCATCAGCTGTTAAGCTGAACTGGAGTTCACAGCAATTACTGCAGTCATGTTGATTTTCCCCTCACTGTTTTAGTTTCATTAAGAGAGTAATTTCCAGATTCTTAGTGAACTTAAAAGTAAAAGACAGCCACATGGCTGGGGATGAGAGCATTGCCCTGCCCTCTTGCCTGTGTGACAGACACACAGCCAGAAAGCTGGGGATGTACTTTGGGCTTCATTTTCTCACTTGTAAAATGATGCTCTTTGGCTCCCTCACACCAGAAATGGTGCAGGCTGGAGTCTTTCATACCTTCAGAGCTCTTAAGAAAGGGTCTACATGCGGCTAGGATCTTCCCTGAACCACAGGTATGCAACCCGCTCCATTCTTGAAAAGTTTTGGGCAACCTCATGCTTCTCTTACTTGGAAGTCACTTGCAGTGTGACAGTCTGGAGGGCTCACCCTTGACTCTGCTGTTGCTGTTAATGGTACAAAGCACACGCTCTGTGCAGAGGAAGGACCAAAGCAGCTGACATTATACATGAGAGAAGTAAATACCTGCCTCGAATCTAGTCCTGAACTCTTGGCACAGAGGGCTGGAGCAGGAAGAAGAGCAAAGAGCAATGGACAAGGACTACAACTCAGGTATATTCACTTTCAGTCTTATGTCTTCTGCCGTATGCTTTTGATTAACCCAGACAGATAGTAGTGATAAATGAGGGTTAGATGTCTTCAAGGGCTCGATGACTTAGAAACTGCTCATTGATAACTAAAAAATTGTCCCCTTGTTTTTCTAGAAGAATTAGCTGAGAAGTCAGAAGTCTGTTGTCCCAGATAAGAGAAACATATAGATTTAGAAATTTCTTCATTAAATTCTGCCTACAAAGAACGAATGGAGACTTGCATCACAGAGAGCAAAAGTAATACTACAAGAGTATTTTTACTTATAACTCAAAATACCTCTGTCTGTGAGCAGAAAATGCCAAAATCTCATCTTCTATAAATCATGCACAGTAGTTTTGTACCTTCTTTGTTACATCTTCCTTCAGCTTCCAATTCTTTTTTATTGCCTTTTTAATTATTTATTAATTTATTTTCTCTTCCATTCGCAGGCAGAATTATTCCTAACAAAGAAGACAACAAAATCCTTCTAGTCATTTGTGTCTTTGTTGTTGAATGGAGACTACTATTGTCTCATTTTCCTAATTTCAAAAGACTTTATCTGCTGCTTGTAATCACTTGTAGAAATAGCTGGCATGCGATGCCTGCTTGTGACAATGTATATCAGTTTGACAGGGGTCAAACCTGAAACTTTTTCAATTCATTTTGAGTACATATAATGAATAAAGAGCTATTTCTATTTGAAAAGTTTCTATGGCAAATTTCACATAACAGGGCCTGTATCGTACTTTGTTCACTCATGTGACACCTCTACAAACTTTAGAGGTATACAGTGTTGTAACCTACAAGCAAACTTCACACACCACTTCTGAAGATAGGCATAAAACATGTGTACCTTTAAATGTTATATTATACTGTACTGAGAAGCAGGCTATATATGTTTGACCAATTAGTGATGCTTTAGTCAGCTGTCCTTAGTTAACATGTTATTAAATGGCCAACAACAACCACGTAAGTGCAGATTGTCGAGCTTTGATTATACTTCTCTTTCATCAAATAAAATTTTGTCAGACTTTTGATGTATTCCGAACTTACTGATGGTTTCCATATTTACACCAGCAGGAACAGAAATTCTCAGATTGCTGCTCAGCTCCATGAGGGTCCCTCCTCTTGCCTCTTAGGTCACTTGTAATGGTCTCTCATAGGTTTATCCTTTCTCCATCTACCGAATCTAAGTGAAACTACAGGACTGTGGATTGAATATAACACGACCGTGAACTAAGAGATGTATCTCAAGAGATAACATTCATGTTATTGTAACCTAATAAAAGGTAGCAGGAGTTTTCCCTGATTTAGAGAAACAGTATAGAAAGAATATAGAAAAGTCCAAATTTGTTTGTTCCCTGTCAGCTATAGCATGATTATCTTTTAGAGCAAACAAAACCAGCTCCTGTCAAGAGATTAGAATTTTAAAAGCTAGTGTTTGACAGGTTTTCAGTATAATTCTGTTCAACATGTCATTTTTCAGCCACATCAATCAAAATAGATACCTTTCATGTCTTCCTGTCTTGTCAGCTGCAAAGTTTAGATTTCCATGGGATGATGACTTTTTCTTTTCCTTTTGCACCAATGCTATTTAAAAAATCCAGCAAAACCATATCCTTCAGGAAATCAGAGATATAACCTACAAGCATCAACACTGCGTTCCTTACCTGAAATCCAGCCTGAGATGAGTGGATCTGTAGGATAAAACTTTAAAGTAGTTGTAATCTGCTAGGAAGCCCCTCAGCATTAGTGCATTCCCAGACCGTATCTTCTGGTTCAGCAAAACAGTTGTGGCTTAGTGAAAGGAAACACAAGCAGCCTTGGGACCGCTCCTCTAAGCAAACCAAAAGCACAATATTTAGGGACAATAGGCGACTTGCTTCAAATTCACAGTTCCAATGAGATTAAAACACTAATGAAGATGTATTTAGAGAGGTCACAAGGACACACAGTAGAGTTTCTGTGACAAAAATGCCACAAGTCAGTTGCTGATGTAAAAGTATAGCACGGTTTGTTGTGTAGTATTTTAAAATAAAGTATCAGCAGTTTTGGTTTGCCTTATCTGTTGCTCTGTAAATTGTGGTTGTTGAAGAGTTGTTCTGTGAGCAGCCCCTCTGCCTGCATGCCCACTGCTCCAGGGCAGTGTGGCCAGGCTTGGGCAATCCTCAATTCTGTGGTCCCCATCCAAGAATCAGAACCTAGAGGCAAAAGTAATCTAGCTGCTTGTCTCCATTTTCATGGTGAATCAAAATGTTTCCAGGCTGGAAGAAAAGAGGTAGGATGCACCCTAAGACAGGGGGGAGCTGAGGGAAGGAGGAGAGCGTTGGCTCCCGTACCCTGTGACTCCGAGCACTTTCTGTGTCAGGCAGAGCGAGCAGAGCAGCAGCAATATCTCTTCCCCTGCCTTTTTGCCTGTGTGGAACATTTCTTTAATGTAAAGGCTACCAGGTCCGTGACAGTTCTTTGTATGTTTTTCTATATGAGATCTCACCATAGCGGTGATTCTGTACACGTAGTTTCATTTCAACTCCTAGAAGGTTTGCACAGCTGAATCCTATATGTTTGAAAAGTGAAGTTTTTACTGGAAACACTGTCATAACTTGAACTGTAGCAGCATGAATGATGCTTCTATAGCACTGAGGTAATTTTTATAAGGTAAATAAATTCCAGTTATTGATGCATGTTACACAGGGTGCCGTACACAAGGGATGTAATTACTTTGGAGATATTTTGGCTGCTTCTGTTCAGAAAGGCAACTTTTCTTGTAAATGAAGTATAGTGTATATTTATTGTCTTTGTGTGTCTCTTTCCACATTACTCATATTCTTGATGGGGGATGACAGTAATAAGATGTTTTGTTAACGTTACAGCTATATGATAGTCGGCTTCCAAAGAGTGCTCAGCCAGTGACTCACACATCATCCCAGCAGGTGCAATGCAAAACATACATTTTCCCCACTGTTTTAGAGGCAGTTGTATTAAAAAACTGTAATGAGCTGGAACAACAGAACTGACTCACTCGTACTGCCGTATGCTTCAGCTGCAATTCTGTACTGGGATATTAAAGGGATGTAATCACGTGAATTTGTGGAATAAAATCTTCTTATTATTGTTATGGTACACCTGGAGTTGGTTTTCATTATGTTATTCTGCGGATGTATGAATTAACTGGGAACTGGGCTTGTTCAGCCTGAAGAAGAGAAGGCTGCGAGGGGTCCTTATAAATGCCTACAAATATCTGAAGGGTGGGTGTCAGGAGGATGGGGCCAAGCTCTTTTCAGTGGTGCCCAGTGACAGGACAAGGGGCAATGGGCACAAACTGAGGCACAGGAAGTTCCGTCTGAAC
>Ga0065711_1045633_pt1 | contig 13341 bp, 2 predicted proteins | sample Hoacrofraction12_FD_59098 | JGI IMG/M metagenome (GOLD analysis project Ga0065711, IMG submission 59098) | Hoatzin crop microbial communities from Cojedes, Venezuela - Epithelial fraction 12 v2 (version 2) | ecosystem: Host-associated > Birds > Digestive system > Esophagus > Crop | place...
GTCCGTCACCGCCTTCGGCTTTGTCCCGCGTGGCCGGACCCCCTGCGGGGGTTTCTGCCGCCCCCGGCCGCTTGCCAGCAGGGCAGGGGTCGGGCTGGCCCGGCCGGCGTGACTGCTTGATAAAGGCGCGGGCATTAAAGGAAAAATAACTTTCACACTATCAAAAAAAAAAACCCAAACCGCCCAGAGTGCTTGATGATGCATCCCGAGAGGCTCGGACAGAGCGACTGTATCTGCCCTTGGCCGTCAGATGCTGCCAGGGGGACGCCCAGCAGACAGCCAGCAGACAGCTGGGGGAGTTTGCTTTCCCTCAGGCCTTTTCTGCGCTGAACTCATTTTGATGTGGCTCTCGCGATCCAGTTCCGTTTTTTGCATAACGAAGGAACAGCAGGTGGAAGTATCAACAGGGACGTGACGCTTGCTCAGGCTGTAGCGGGGAGCCGGCTTGGAGGACGCGGCAGCTCAGGTGCGGCGATTAAAATGCCACCGATAACTCGGCTGCCCCAGGTCTCTTAAAAATCTCAAAACTTGGAAAGCACCAGGGCTGACAGCTCTTGAAATATTTACAAAGTATCTCAGATGCGCAGTTTTAAACTTCCTTGATGACAGTTGCACAACTGAATTCATGATGCTGACATAGGTGTCAGGTGCTCAGCTTTGACATTAGTCTGGTCTAACTAAACCCTGTAGCTCCCAACATGAAATTACAGGCCGAGGCTAGTAGAAGCCGGTTGTGTATGGTGTAACTTCCGAGTTTGAGCTTAATATCTGTCACCTGGGAGACAGAAGCTCGGTTTTTATTTGGCATTTTCTCATCGAAATTGTTGGAACGCCCGCGTCTTATGGTGTAATGTGTGTGGGTGTTCACTTCAGGGGTTGATAAAATATTGTTGTGCCTTATCAGATCTCTGACTCTTCAAATCCCTCAAGGACCCTTAGCAGAAATTTGACCTTTTCAGTTTGTGTATTTGCTGTTGATTATGATGTATTGTCGCTGAAGATAACAAGGAATGGTCCTCCGGCTCTCCCCCTGATGTAAGAATCGAAGGCTTTATTTTTCCTGCTCACACCAATAAAGCTGAAAGACCTTTTCTTACTGTTTTTGTTGGACAAAGGGCTTATTTTTCCAAGCTTCTGTTTGTTCTGTCAGTGGTGTACTGTTGATGCCCTTCCGTACAGGTCTATTTTAAGACTAAAAGTAGCGTTCTTAAAAATCAAATCCATTCAGGGCCCAAGTACAACTCTTATGTACAAGTTGGCACCCCTAAGCCTTCTGAAGTTAGATAGCAATAGCTGAATTTTTAAAGGTACCTTTAAAGGTTATAAACCTTTAATTCCAGATCTATCAGTTATTCTGAATGTAGAAATCATTGCTTAAGGATAGAATTTGTGTATTGGATCAAGTCCAGTTTATCTAGCCTCCTCTCTTTCAGAAGAAGATATATGAAGAGCCCTGTGGACAGCCTCGCCTCCAGTAGTGGGGCTGCTCTGATCCCAGGAGTCTGAGATTATCAAAACTCGTTTCATAAAAACAGTTCTGTATTGAGAAGGGTATCGATAAATGTAATTCATGCTAAGCAGTAGTATAGGTGCAGACCTAAGGCAGTGAGCTGATACGGTTTGTGAAAATCTGTTTCCTTATTTTGAACTTCCTGATCTTTTTAGTTGCATTAAATTTCACTTTGCTTTTTTGTTATAGGAAGAAGCGGAAGCTAATGATTTCTTCATTAGTTTATTTGGCGTGCTTATAATTATAGAAGTACTTATGTTGGAGTGGACTTCTGGAGGACATCTAGTCCAGCCTCCTTCTCAAAGCAGAGCTAACTTAAATGTTATGCTTTTCTGGCTGAGTTCTGAAATGAATTGAAATTCCACAAACTCTGTGAACAGCTACCTTGTCATTGCGGGATTTTTGCACAGCTAATCAGAATGTCACTTGTAGCAATTTGTGACTGTTTTCCCTTGCCCTGATTTCTGTTAGTCTTAGGTTAATAATTCCTTTCTTCACTCTGTAGAAAGAAATATTTTTTTTTCTGTTTGTATGTCAATACTTTCTTATTGCCTTTCCTTACAGGGTATTCTGAAGGGACTTTTGGGAGCTATGAAGTTGTACAGCATGTGCCATATTACACAAGCTAGATTCCTGATTTAGTGTTGTCTGAATACTTGCAATTAAATACACAGTAGTTACAAATATTGTCTCTTCTTCTTTATTCAGACACCCCTGGGATACAGTGATCAAAGCTGCTATGAGAAAGTACCCCAACCCAATGAATCCGTGTGTGGTGGGAGTAGATGTCCTTGACAGAAGCCTGGATAACCAGGGGAGGTTGCACAGTCACCGTCTTCTCAGCACAGAGTGGGGATTGCCAAGCATTGTAAAAGCGGTACGACTTTACTGTCTTAATCGTTTATTAAGGGTGTGGTGCATTTTTATGTCATCATCTGAATTGGAGTTGAATTCAAAGTAGAAGCATAATTTATAGGAAATATCATACACAAATATCACATAAGCTGTAATTAGCGTACTTTGTAGTGATATTATGTCGTAAGCTTTAATATGCCTGTGGTGTGTGTCTATACATGCCTTCCAGACTGGTCTGTGTCATGCTGTATGACTGATACAACCTACCAGCATGTAGTCCTGTAGATCGCAGTGTTCTGGTGTCCATGAATTACTTTGTATTTATTTGGGGTCACTAAGAGCTTGACATTTATGCCTTTCAGTTTTTGGTGTGTTTTTTTTTTTTTTTTTTAATTTTAGTACTTAACTTTTAAATTTTTTTTATTTCTTCACTTTCAGATCTTAGGAACGAGTAGAACTTTGACTTACGTTGAGGAACATTCTGTGGTAGATCCAGTGGAAAAAAAGATGGAGCTTTGCTCAACCAATGTGAGTGGTAGCTTAAAAAGTTCCTCGTAATTAGTTCTGGAAATTAGATGTTTTGCTCTTAACATTTAGGTTAGACATGTGTTTGTGTCTTTCATTAGGCTGTGGCAATTTCCATGTCTTAGCTGGCATCTTAGTTGGCTCTTTCTTTTTTACTCCTTCCCACAAATAGGGAACTTTACATACTTTGGGATCAAACATTCGTGATTCTGTTTGTAATGTACGATTATTTCTCAGAATGCATGTAAAATAGTTTGACTTTTAGATGAATAACTTGTTCTAGATTACACTGCCATTTACAACATAAGTTTTAATTTGAAATGCCTTTATTCACAACATGTAAATGAAGTATTATGGTATATTTTGGTATCCTGGGAACTTGTAACTATCAGATTTAAAGTGGAGTTTTCTGTAACAGAGTCTTGTCTCTGTACAAGAGGCATTGTCTTTCCTGAGTATTAATTTTCTGCGTGCTCCAAATAGCATTATGGTGGTCCTGGTCTTGAAGAACCTCTCTGAATTGCATGCCATAAGTCAGATAATAGTCAACATTCAGAAAAAACAAATGGAAAGCTGTTTGTGCTTTGTACTGCGAATAGGAACTTAGATTGATATAATTAGATCTAGGATAGGAGAGTATGCATCACCCTTTACTGGGCTTTTTATTGACTCTGTTCTGGGTTTTATATCTGTGTACACTGCTTTGTCTCTGACGTTAAATTGAGTGCTCTACTATTGAGTCACGCTGTTGATAACAGGAAAATGAAAGGTGGGAAGTGATGATTTCAGCTTCTTATTTTTCTGTTTAAGATTACTCTCACAAACTTGGTGTCTGTTGATGAGAGACTGGTTTACACGCCTCATCCTGAAAACCCTGAAAAGTAAGTAAGGATTATTGTGTGCTGCTTTGTATGTAGGAGACATTATGTTAGTCCAATTTAGTTTAGGTATTTACTTTTCTTTATTCTCTTACAGAACTGTGCTAACTCAAGAAGCAATTATTACTGTTAAAGGCATTAGCTTGAGCAGTTACCTGGAAAGCTTAATGGCAAACACGATATCCTCTAATGCCAGAAAGGTACATCTTTATTCTGTTTTCTCCCTCTCTCCCCCCACTCCTACCTTTCTTTTTGTTGAAATAGTAATTGTCAGTTACGTGTGCTGAATACTAGATTTAGTTTCTCTAAACTTTGTGCACAGTTTCAGCTTATTTTTTTGTAGGACCTCAGCAATTAGAATATAATTTCCCGGAGTATGAAAAGGTTTCACTACTAAATCTTTGTTTTTCAACTAGAATTGCACATCAGAACAAACAAACCTCTATGTGTATGCTACAGTTACACATAGCATACACATATTAGTAGTTGGTTTTGGTTTGTTTTTTTTCCCAAAGCACCTTTTTAAACACTAACCTCCTGTTTCTGGGAGTTAGTGCTAGCAGAGAATAAAACTTCCTTTAAACCTTTATAACCTGGATTTAGCAGTTAATGCTGGCATATTTTCTGTGTTGCTTTGTCAGTTGTTCCAGTTCCTGTCCATTACTGAGCTGTCTCCTTGCCTTTGGCTGAGTAAGGTAGTGTAAGCAGAGGCATGTTCTTTGAAGAGACGAAACTGTGCTGGCTTTTGTAGGTAACACTACACCAACTCCTCTGTCTTGTGCTTGCTTTCTCTACTTGGCTTGCAGCCATGGAGCTGTACGTCAGCACAGGCAGAGCTACGGGAATGCTTATTCTTGGGCACTTCGTCCTGTCCTTCTTTGGGGACGGCAGGAAAGTAATGGGGTTGCTAGAGAAGAAAAGGCATCGCTGCCTAACAGCAGGATGAGTGCACCTGCAATGTGAGTTTGTGCTCTGCATTGCTGGAGAGTTTCAACGCAGTGGGAATCTGGCCCGGTGAACTCCTGCTGTGCCAGAGAGCCTGTGCTTTGGCCAGCCCTTTGTCCTTGTGAGAGGTGTTGCTTGACCAAGGCAGCGTAAGCCACCTTGAAAGGAGGTATTGACCAACTAGATCAGAGAGGAGAAAGCCGCCTTTTCCTCGCTTCTGTGTGCTTCTCCAAAAATGAGAGGAAAACAGGTTAAAATCGGGGGATGGGGAAGGAGTGGTGGTAATTTCTAGACACTGAAGAGTAACTATCTGAGTGTTTGTTTGAAAGTCATAAACAGAATGTGTTTCAGATAAATTACAATTCTATTCTCATCCAGTTTCCATTTAAAAGTCTGTGTGGGACATATATTCTTGATGGAGAAGTCCAAACCCTGGCTCAGAACCAAACTTCAGGCTGACTCAGAGGTAGCAAAGCCCTAGCTAGTTGGAATGGCCAGACCAACTGGGCACACTTAAAAGTGCTGGCTGAATTCCTCTGGTGGTGTCTGCCAGATTCACATGTCTCTGTTGCACTCAGAGAAAGAATGTAAATATTTCTCAGTACTTCTTCAGGTGTTGCCTGTGTGAGAGCTCGATTCCTTTTAAAGATTGTTCTTCTGTTCTGCACTGGCTCACAAGCTTCTTGCCAACCAAAAAAGACCTTCTTGTCCTGTGTGTTTCGCTGAAGAGTCTCGTCAGAGATGTTGAACTTGGCAGGAATTTGTACTTGCTGTTACTGGCCCTTTCTTTGCTACACAGTAACCTACTCTGCTATTACTAGCTCTTCTCCCATGCTGTGTTGTTAGCAGCCCTCTTAGACTTCATTAAAGTTGCTGAAAAATGTTTTGTTGTTCTGAAGAAACAGGAAGTAAGTATTGAGATTTTGCTCTGAGATGGAGGTGGCAGATGACTCATTATTATTTTTAGTGATGACGGAAAAATCATTTGCCATATGTTGTAAATATTTTCTGTGTTACTCCAGGGGTGGGATGCTATTGAGTGGATAATTCAAAATTCTGAAAGCGCTCTAAGCTAGCAGTTCTCCACATCTACAGTCTGTACTAACTAGTGGTAACGCCAGCATTCTTCTTCTTGGTACAGCATTTCAGCTTTCTAGCAAATATGTGCATGGAATGTCGTCATGTGAATTTCATGAATTAAGCTGCATGTATGTTTTATACACATTGCGTACAGGAATGGCAAACATGTTCATGACACTGCAGTTGTAGAGAATGAGAGTAGGTCAGATCTGGACTGGATCAATTAACCCGTGCTTATGCCACTGGACAACCAACTTGCTGCAGCCATGTCTTGTGCCACGCAGTGTTGCTTGTGGTTGGAAAGTGGGACGGAGACTGCAGGTAACTAGGCGTGTGGATGAGTCCCTCCACCGAGTGCTTGATCTGGGCCTGGTTTACATGATCTCAGTATGTGAAACTGGTACCTAAAGAAATTAATAAATTGGTTAGTGACTGGATTGGCATTATAAAAATGTAACAGAATTTTACTCTTAGGATAGAAAATCGATTTCTTGACACAGATTGCCTGACAGGGGTAATCTTTTACTTAGTGCAATTTTATTTGCTTTTCTTATGCCTGAGGAATATTGTTGCCCTTCTGTGAACTACTGTGGAAAGCTGTACAAAGCCTGAAGCTGTCAGAATGCCAGACTGTTCGTGTTTGTCATTGGTCTTGTAGTTATATTCATTTCAGTAGTAATGTGTCCCTTGAGTGATGTGACTATGAAAAACTCTGACTTCAGGGTTGAGTGAACTGAATGTACTTGCCCCTGTGCTACCTCTGTGCAGACTGTTTTCCTTCTGCTAGTCAGCGTAGCCTGTCTCTGTCATTCCTGTATTGGCTTACGCTTCAACTAATAAGATTCCTTAAAAAATGAAAAAATCCATTATGCTGCTTCTCCTACTTGAGAATGTAGGGTTTTTTTACACTGCTTACTTCAAGATCAGTGTATGCCATGAATGTTTGCTTTTATGTTCTCATTCCACTAAGCTTTTATGGCTGTTTTTCTGGAAAATATCAACTGCAGAGGCTCAGCATTTATCAGTCACTTAAGCTCTACCAACAAATCTTCATATGCAGCGTTTTGTCTGCCAAAGACGTCATACTGCTAACATATGCAATGAAGACCAATGCATGCTTGGTTATGAATGTGCTTGCTTGATGACATACTACAGAATTTGTTGTACAGTATGAAACTTTGTAGACCAATCCTCTGTCAGATTTTTTTTTTTTTGTAACCGGGTACTTCTATAGTACTTGGAGGCTTTGCATCTTGATAAGATTTGTAACTTAACTTCCTGTGCAGAATATTCCTGAACTCTTCCTTGCCCATATCACAAGTTTATTCTTATCTGCAAAATACAGCATATAGCATATGCAGGTCTAAGGAAACGTTCAGACTTATGTAGTCTCAAAAGCTGAAGGAAACACCTTGGTGCTCCAGTGGAATATTGTGGATTTTTTTTTTTTTTAATTTCATTTATCTTGCCGACACATCTATCACCTAAAACACTATGACCTGCTTGTTTCATAGTCAGGGCCTGTAAAGAATCTCAGTGTTTTTCTGCTGAGCATTTTCTACATCAAAGGCGTTTTTGTCTTTCTGATAAGTCATCTTTGTGCAATTAGACAAATCTAACATCTAAGCTGTTGCTGTCTTACTCAGTTCTCTGTGCCTGTGTCACCTAAGAGAGGACATTTTAACCTGACTTTTAAATATCCAAACGCGTGCTCACTGAAAGATGATTCCCCCTCTCTCCCCCCGTTTTGTTCCTTACGGAGCATTCCGCTCGCCAATTCACTAGTTACAACTTGTTGCTATGCAGTAGCCCGCTGCTGTCTGGGTGCTTGTATCCCTGCTTTGCTGCTGTTCCCAGGTCTTGCACAGGATGTAGAGGCGGTGGAAGGTATCGTCTGCGGATGTGTGGCCGATTCGGTGCTCAAATGGAAGGAACTCAGAAGTTAAATCATATTCTTCCATAGACTTTTTTCAGCAACCCGTACTTAAACTGGACAGTTTAAATTACGTTTTCTTGATTATTGTTGGTATTCTTTAAAGACGTATCTTCAGCTAAGTTAACTTAAAGATACTAGTTATTCAGGTAATTCTGGATAGGGCTGAATCCCCCTTTCTGAGCTCTGGCCAAGAGTTGAACACTTGGTTCTCAGGTTAAGGACTGCCTGCCGGTGCAGACATAGCAATTAGTGTTTACTCTGTCAGTCCCTGGGATATGAAAAACCTGAAGAGAAACAGGGTCAGCCCCTAACTGAAGTTAGCGAGAGCCTTGAGATAAATCTGCTCTTAATCATAGTAAAACTTTATTTCTTTTAATGGGTTACACGTTGCAGCCTGGAACTGGGCTTATAATATTATTCCAGAGTAATGTTTCTAGCCTCCAAAAAAAATTCCTCAAGAGAATGTGTGGGTTTTGTTTCAAACTTTTTCTTTTTTTGTAGATTTTCAAAGCTGTTTATGCAGATTCTTGTTCATGCTTAGTGGTTTATAAAGGACAACCGCAGGTTCTGTACACTTCAAGAGGTTTCTGTTCACTTTATCACCTTTAATGCAACAAAAACCATAGAATCATAGAATTAGTACAAAATAGTACCTCAGAGTTCAGAACAACTCTCTGTATGTGTGGAGGGCCATTCCCCCCTTCGCCTCCATCTCTGTAGAGGGCTTGAACACTGACACTGCCTCTGCTGAAGACTTTGGACTTTTTGGGCTCAGATCCTTTATCTCCAGAGCTCCTCTATACTTGGCCAGAGCCGTGCGGCTCCCGGTTACTGCTCTCCACTGTTTGTACTTGTTATTCTTAGTAGGGTGATAGAGGTGAATGTCTCTTGGCTTCTCTTTAAGAGAAAAAAAGGCCAGGTGTTCTCCTGGTCTGATCCCATCTGCTTGTTTTGGTTAAAGCTGTCATTCTGAGATTGTGGAGCTCTAAAATCTTGCACATTTACTTAGTTAAAATCCTTCTCTTTATTTTCTTGGCTTTGTTGTGCGAAGGGCTGCGCGCTTATCTTGTGATCATTTGGGTGCAGCTGCTACAGGGTCTCCTTAAGGTAAAAGTTCTCGACGTGCTTATTTTGCTGGATTCCCCTGCTCTCACTAAAGCATTGGCTGGCAATGCCTAGCTTTGAGGCACCTCATTCTGATAACCGAACAGGGAAAGACTGTACCTTCACATAAAATGTACAGCCCTAGTCTCTCAGTTAGTCAGTTCTATATGCTGAAAAGTTGCTGTGCATCAATACAGAATTCACTGTGAGTCCACCTCTGAACTCTTGCTAGGTGTCAAATCAATTAGCTGCTACTTCAAAGAGCACTTGGAAGACAATGTTTCTTTGTCCTGGATCTTCTCAACACCTGTCCATGTAACTTGGTTAATGAATCTGAGAACAGTATCTAGACGTTGCCATAAATTTGCTGATATTCTTTGGGTGGTGGGAGCAGCAAACAGTAAAAACAGCACTACTCTGACACAAGGGATCTTCACCGTGGAATTAGGCTTTTTGCCTCGGTGCGCTACTGGGAGCTCACACCAATACTGCATTTACTTCTTGTTTACGGGTTAAGCAAATGCCTTGGCAGTGAAGATTCCATAAGAAGATGCTAAGAAATTATCAGTATAATCTGGTATCAAACTATGCAGGGCATGAAATTAATTTTAAAACAAGTCTCATGTCTGACAGAGGAGAAACTATACAAACACGAGCAGTGGTGGTGTATCTGTTCTGATCCTAAATTCCAGTATTTTCCTGGCAGGGTCGGGATGCCCTGGAGTGGGTGATCAGCAAACTAAATACAGAATTGGAGGAGCTGAAGTCAACGCGCGAGGGCATGAAACCAGCCATGGCAGCAGCATCAACAGAAAAATGAAACAAAAAATACCAAGTAACTGACAGAAAAGGTTTATTCTGAAGATTTCTTTGTAGATCTCCCTTCCAAGGCTGATCTGCAAAGGTTTTACATATTCATAAGAATATTGGATCGCCGGAAAAGTAACCTCCTCAGTCATCTCCACAGCAGCTCCTGTTGCCTACTGAAGATGAAATTGACCTCCTACGGATGAGCTTTTCATTTAAACGATTTATTTTTAACACTGGAAACAAAACATTTAGCACATTTAAAACTGCCTAAATGTGCCTTTTATAACAAAGATAGGGAGTATGTTTTATTTACACTGTCTCGGTTTTTCGTACTCAAACTTGAAAAGAATGCATGTGTGGTATGAAGGGTTTCCCTTGTGAACATCTGTTCTGTGAAGGGCTGATAGGTGCTAGAGCACTGAATGGTGTCTGGTTTTTAATCTGATAGTGTCTTGTGACCATTTAAAGGGAACTACATGAGTCAGAACATGATACTGTAGAATTAGTTATCTGTCTAGAGGATCATCCCGAAGAGCTGAAACTTGTGCGGTACTAACTTTTCTTACGTTGTTTAAATGTGCTGCCTGAACATGACACACAGATACTTTACCTCTTAGATGTTTGTATCCAAACAACGATAAAGTTTCTATTGATGTTAGTAGTCTAAACCAGTTTTTGGTAGGGAGAAGGGTATAACTTATTTTCATATTTATTAACTTGCTTTAGTTCCTCCCCTCCCTATGAGGAGAGGAGTAGTAATTCCTGGAAGGTGCTGGAAAATAATTCTCTTATTTATGTCTAAGAAGGATACTTGTAGGCTACTTGAGTGAAGAGACTGTGCTGTTCTGCTGGTCCTTGCTCTTCACATCATGTCTTAACTGAGGCAGAGACTGATGCAGTAACCAGAGGAACTGAAATGAGAAATAAGCAGGAAATTGTAAATCCAAATGGTAAGGTTTCGTGGGCATGTACTTCCCATGCCCTGAATGGGGAGAGCAGGAGTACAAGAGAAACAAATGGACTCTCCTTTTTGAGTGCTTTCTACTAACTAATGACTACCAGTGTAACTGAATTTTTTCAACACTTTTCCACATTGGTACCAAATGCTTTTAGGATAATTTTAAATGCTTCCCATTATCTGGAAAAACACTCCAGTAACTGCAGAAATTGCTTCCTATAAAATGCGTAATAATATATGTTGGTAACAGTCCTAGCCTTGTCTGATGTTCATAAAATTTTCATATTTGGTCCAGGTGTAGTATACGTTTCTTAGATGGCCCTCTGTTAGGGCATTTTAACTTATTTTTTGGTGTGCACACACAGTGAAATAACTGTTGCAAGGATGTTTACTCATTGAAGTGGCAAGCATGTGTTTAGGAAGCTGTTAAAGAGCATGAGTAACTGCTAAAAAGCTAGAAGCGTACAATGTTGGTCACTGTTTTGATCTGGTAATTTTAAAGTGTCTGTAGCTTAAGGGAAATTTCAGTGTTCATATTCTGGTTAGTTTGAAAGTGAGCATTAATTTGGATGTAACTATAGTCTGACTAAATTACATGATCCTAATGAATAAACTTAATTTTTAAAAATCTATGTGTTGGTCAAAAGCAATTAAATCAGTAGCTAATATTTACATTGCTCTTTTTATATGGACCTAAACCCTTTCTGATATTGGAACAGAAACTTAGAGCGTAAGGACTGATAGCAGGTCTCTTCGGGAAGATGCGCTGGATAGCTTTGGTGCAGGTCGGTTGTGCTGCTCAGGGGAGCGATGCCACTTCCTGGGCAAAGAACGCAGAAGATATTCCAGCTCCTGGTGTTGTTCTGCTAGGAAGCGGAGTGCAGCTGTGGCAGAGCTCTGCAAACACAAGGAAAAGCTGAGTAAGTGTGTGTGTGTGTGTGTGTGTGCATGTGGAAACCTGTTTTATAGCATTTCCATACCTGCCTACTGGAGATGACGAAAACATAGCTGTCGAGGGAGTAGGAAAGTCTTTGGAGGAGTTCATGTATTGCTTCAGTGTGGAGGGAGACTTGGCTAAGCTGCCTCTTGCATCAGATTTGAAATAGTTGCTCAGCATTGTTTTAAAGCAGACTGATGTGTGTGTAGCACCTTCCAGCATGAGCTGGTGTCCCAGAAAAGTCACCGCAGGCCCCTGTATTCTGCCAGGGCCGAACTCCCCCGCCACACCTGAGGGTCAGTACCAGTTATGCATCAGTTTCCTGGATTAATTTCTTTGTGCCTTGTTTCTTTCTTCCAGAAACAAATCCTTACCTGCTTGTGTTGAAGCATCTCCTTTCTGTTTCATTCCCTGCTGGCTTGGGGCTGCTTCCTCTCCACGTTTCTCTGCTTGGGAGCTGTGTGGCGAGAGGCTGGGTTTTCCAGTCTGCCTGCTGCTCCACTTGCCATAGAGCAGCACGGTGCCCGCTTGTCTCAGCCCTCTGCTGCTTTTCTCTAGGCTAGGTGGGAGCGGGGAAGCCTTGGGGAGGGGAGAGACCGATTTCTTCCGGAGGCCAGCTGCATCACCCAGCTGCCTCTCTCTACTGCTGGACAGTGCTGCTGCTTCTGGCCTTGTCTTTGGGGTAGGCGACACCCCGGCACCCCTGGGCTCAGTGATCTTCCTGTCGTTGCTCTTTGCTGGGGCGCGTGCAAAGGACCCTGTGGGCAGTGGTCACACAGGGACCAGGCAGGCTCCGGCGTTTAGCAGATGAAGTGATCCTTCATTTCCCGCAAGCTTTCCTGGACACTGTCACTCTTTTGCTTTCTGCCCATCGAGTTCGCAGATGGGGCTCCCACCCTTCTTGTCCCTTGGCCATGTGACTCTTCTCGGTGGGCTCCGGTGGGCTCTGCAGCTGTGTGTTCAGCCCCACTGTGTGTAACGCTGTTTCGGAAGCACTCCGTTTCCTGCCCCAGTTCTGTCCTTGTTGCAGTCTGAGCTGACCCTTGGGGAGGGGAAAAAAAAAAACCCCAAACCCTACCTTTGGAATTCTTTGGCTTCTCTTGTTTGTTCCCGAGGGAAACTCCCTCATCATTTCTTTATTTACTGGAAATGACTAAAAAATACTTCTGAAATCAATTTTATGTTGTGTGCATTGCCTGAGGTGTCTGTCAAAGACAGCAGGTCGCATGCGAGGGACAGTGCCACGCTGCTTGCGGGGGCACAGGGCGGGGGGGGGTGTGGGGTGTGTAGCTTTTAGGAAGGAAAAAAAAACGTATAAAGCAGAAATGGCATTAAGTCAGCACTGATTGACTTGGAAGGATCTTGAAGCACTGGGGACCAAGCAGATGCAAGCTCGACACTTGTGTGTCGCTTAATGGGGAGCAGGTGCCATTTTGAGTCAGAATTCTGCACTTTGGGAGTTGAAAATAGTTTTGTGTGTTGGGGGAGAGAGGTTGTTCGCGGCTGTCGTTCAGGCCCCCAGGCTTGCAGTGCCGTGTTTGTCGGGCGTTCGGTCGCGGTTCAAGGGAAGGGGGTGGGGGGGGTGTGTGGGCTGGTTTGAAGAACCCTGTGCCAGCGTGTCAGGTCTCCAGACCGGTTCGAGGTGCGGCTGCTCGCCCTGCCCTGTGCCTGCAGCCGCACCGCGCACGCCCACTGGGCAGGGGCGAAGCTGGGGGCAGCCGGGTCCTGACGGCGGGGGGGGGGGACAGCAAGGGAAGAGGCCGTGGGGAGTCCCAGAGTGTGGCAAAGTGGGCACGGCAGCTC
>Ga0065711_1045634_pt1 | contig 13340 bp, 7 predicted proteins | sample Hoacrofraction12_FD_59098 | JGI IMG/M metagenome (GOLD analysis project Ga0065711, IMG submission 59098) | Hoatzin crop microbial communities from Cojedes, Venezuela - Epithelial fraction 12 v2 (version 2) | ecosystem: Host-associated > Birds > Digestive system > Esophagus > Crop | place...
CCATTATTTTCTTGGTAGCAGCAACGAGGAAATAAGAAATTACAGATTTCCCCAAAACAGAATTTTTCTTTCTTATAATAGAAGAAACAATATGCCTAACGAGAACGGGTTAAAATGATGCCTTACAAAAAGGTATGCAAGTGTATAATCCACATATCACTCTACTGCCAAAAGCTTTTATGACACTTATGAGCTCAGCATCTCCCTATATTCATAGTTTGAAAAAAACAGGAACATGGCAGGGTGCAAGGTGTGTTTGTTTTAAGGAGAGATAATAAACGGGATTGCAAAAAAGACCAAAAGAACCAGTGTTTCCAGCTTGCTGCTCATGTTTCCAGACAAAAAAAGAAAATGCACTATGCTCTTGGCAATTCAATTCTTGCTCTGCTGAAGTTCTTCCTTCTCTTCCTATGCCCCCTTAACTACAACTGAGATGCTCAATTACAGGATACCCTGAAAGCCTGCTGCTTATTTCCCTACATCAGAACCCTGAAATTCTTCATTATGTTTTTGCTTAATGACCTAGTCTTGCCAGCACTCTCAGACACCAATTAAACTCAGCAGAAACAATACGGACCTAGACCAACTGATTTCAAGCTACATCCAATGATATAGCTGTATTGGAGAAAGATACCAGGAACCACAGTTTCTTCATGATGAAAAAAGTTACGGAATAACTCACTCCAGGAAAATTTTGTTCCAGACCATGTTAAAGGCTGACGTACTATACAAAGAGCACGAGCTCCTTGGCTTTCCTCCCCTGCAAAAAGGATTTTTAAAACTTCTGTAAGACAGAAAACAGTATTAGCCATGCAAGTACCCAACCTCATTTCCTAATTCCATTGTGTCCTTGGCCTCAATGGTTCTGTAGAGATACATGCGTAATTAAGAACTTGTCCATTAAAGATGGTCATCCAGAGAGACACTTTATAGAAATGCTGGACACAATAAAGTTTAATGACCTAGCTAGTTATTCAGGGACATCATAACACTAATGACTCAGTGTCTGGACAGCCGTGCAGTACCTGCAAAACTGCAGATCTTATCCCAGTCTCTTTGGTCCAACAGCAGCAGTTAGAATAACGTTGTGGCTACACTTTTGAGGCAGCAAAAACTCTGCGAAAGTTAAATGAGTCTGTCACTCTTGTTAGAGCAGAGAACACGGGACTTTGTTTTACTGCCAAGTTAAATATGCTAGTGCTGAGCATCAGCCAAGCCCAGTGATCTCATGACCAGGGCTCTTGTCTCAACACAGGTGACATAAGATGATGGAAAATGATGTGCCAACGCTTGATTTCACATAATTTATCAAATGGGCAGCAGTGCTTGCTGGATAAACACTGGAGAACTACAGTTACTGGAAGTTACCTGTGTAAAAACATTTACTTCTCACCTGGTTTCAGACCCAGCTAAAAGCCTATCTGTAAATCTTGTCCCTACAAAGGTTTTGTGATAGCTAAGGCAACAGCTATCACAAAGTGAAGCTCCCCTCCACAGTGCAGGGGAGGAGAGGACAAAGCATTATCAGGAAAACAAACAAACAAAAAATATATATACTGTTACCTGAGCTGTGGAATAAAACAGACTAAGTTGCTTCTTCAGAAAGGGCAGCCAAATGCATTACTTGAGTTTGGTGAGCTTTTTATTCCTAACACGTACATATTTTAAGCTAAAAAACCAAAAGAACTTCCAAATGCTTAGCCTGTAAAGATTGCCTGGGGGACACACAAATAAGCCGTATTACCTGTGGCATACAACTCCGTCTAAGACAATTTCACCAAGGCTTGTCTCACGCATCCTGGCAGCACACGATAGTGTGGTTCTGACAGCAGCATTAACTTGGCTGTCAACAAAGGAAACAAGTGTGTCTCAGTAGAGTGTGCAGCCCAGACATACCGGATCAATAGCCGTTGCTTTTAAAGGTAAAGCTTACTTTTAAAATAGCTAAAGTAACTTAGCAGACAAAGAATTAGACACAAGTTCTCTCTCTCAATTGCTAACCTATTTGCTGTCTCCCCAGAGAGAGCAGCACTTGTGAAGTCAGAAAACACATGTAATATGCACTATGTGAATAAAAGTGTTCAGCCCTTTACCTCCCGAGAGACATGCCAACACTACAGCAACACTAAAAATACGGGGTTGCAAGTAACTGCTTTAAGAACTCTAAGGTAAACAGCACAAGTAGCTTAGGAGATTTTTATCCAAATATTGAAGTTATAAGCCAAGATTTGATCTTAGAGACAGGCATTTGTTATCTTAGCATTTAGCATACAAAGCACTGTTCAGTCAAGGTGTGCTCTATTTGAAAGGTCATAACAACTCACAGTTTCCCAGCACTCTGAGAGACAGAAGCATATGCTACTGTTTCCTCAACAGGTATGAGACAGCTGAAGCAAAGCAAATCTAAGCCTCCGTACTAAAAGCGCCTGTAAGATTGGCTTTACAAGTTTAATACACAGCCCTCTTGCAAACACTTTGATACACTGAACCAGCTGTTATTAAACAACTACCAAAGAAAAAAGGTAGGTTGCTAAAGAAACAGGCAGCCCATTCCTACCATGCAATACATACATCTAGTGAGAGCTGAAAAATACAGTCTGCTGTGTTGAAGTGGATTTTTTTCTCCCCTATTACAAATAAGAACCATTTGGGAAACATGAATTATTTAGTACAAAACAAACAGAATCAATCCATATTTATGTGCACTAAGTAGCAATTTACGATTCACAACACCATTTTCACGTACAGCGTTGACAAGATCACTCAATAATACATGAAGCTTTCCTAATGTTATTAGTATGACAACGGATATCAATGAACTTTCAGTCATTCAAGCTGGCTGTTTTAAACCGCCTCTTGGGAACTGACAGAATTGCCAAAGCACAGCTACAAACTCACTGATCATTCATTAAAATACTAAGCCAGTAACTGCAGCAGTTTTAAAAGCAGAAAGCAAACCCAAAATGTAAGTTCAGATACACCCAAAAAGAATGTAAAAGGAAAACTGTGTTTCCATTTGTAGAAAATTATTAACAGCAAATATATTAAATCAAGGAGGCCAAAGGTAGACAGACACTATATCTTTAGAGTCCATTTAAATTCTGAATAGCTTCGCTTAACAGATTCATTCTTCCTAGCCTGCTGAAACTATCGAAGCACTGAATTGCAAGACACATTTCACGTAACACCAATTGCTTTAAAAAGAACAAAAAAATACACAACCTACTGTCATACATTCTCTTTACACATGATCAAATACCATGAAAGGAGAGTCAGCAGCCATTTATGCTGCTTTGATATAACATATCTATCATCTTTGATATAACATATCTAACAACTAGGTATTTACTGAACAAATTAAATTTCTGCAATCAAGACGAAAACGTAGTAATTTCCACGTGCATGAGCATTCTTCTTAATGATAAAGCTTCACACCTCTTCACGTTTGTGTAAGTTTCATAAAAGCCTCACAACACCAAAACCTAATGCCACAACTAAAAACATACTGCCACAAGGAAGCCTAAGTTTTTAAGATCAGATGGAGGAGGGTGGTTTCTCTTTTTCTCCCCATTTGGCCAGGCATTGGAGCAGGTTATCCAGGGCAGTGGTGGAGTCACCATCCCTGGAGGTGTTCAAAAAACGTGTAGCTGTGGCACTTCGGGATATGGTTTAGCAGGCATGGTGGTGTTGGCTGGATGGTTGGACTTGATGATCTTAAAGTTCTTTTCCAACCTATTATTCTACGATCTTCTAACGTTACAACTACCTTGCAATGAAAGCACTAAAACCCTACGCATGTAAAATTACATACGCTGGTAGTCACACCATCAGCCTCAAAATAAGAAAGGTATGCTGGAAGAAGTCGCATAGTAGCTGGTATTTTCCAGCACAAGTAAGAAATTAAAAACAATTATTTTAAAAAGGAATTAAAATTTTAGAGCATAATATCTTCCAAAAATTATTAGAGACAGGATATATGTTGTTAGTTGTGAATAGCTGTTTGTAATTTTAAAGTCATTTTTGATCCATGGAGAAAAAAAAAATATGTATTTTTGACAAATGGAAAAACCATAACTAGACTGGAACAACAAAAAGCAAGCAAAGGTTGTTTCTGTAGGTACTCATTCCAGGTGACTGGCTAGCCTGTCCAAAACTGGTAAGATGAACCCTATAAAATGATATTTGGCCAAGTTCCAAGTATTCAAGCACAGGACAATGATTTCTTAAGTGTCACCAGTTACCAAACTGATGTCAGTCCTATAAAACTTCCTGTTAAATTTGAAATGCTTAAAAATTCAGGAACTTCTCTCTCTAGTTCTGCTCTCACCAACAATTTCTCGTTACTTCCATTGGTTCATCTCTTCCAACAGTGGCAGTGAAGCACAGAAATGGAAAGACCTCTTAAACAGAAGACATATACAAACAAACTGCTTGTCACAAATCATAGAATCACAGAACGGTCTGAGATGGAAGGGACCTTATAGATCATCTTGTTCCAATGCCCCTGTCACGGGCAGGGACACCTTCCACCAGCCCAGGGTGCTCAGAGCCCAGTCTAACCTGCCCTTGAACGCTTCCAGGGAGGGGGCAGCCACAGCTTCTCTGGGCAGCCTGTGCCAGGTCCTCACCACCCTCACAGTGAGGAATTTCTTTCTCATATCTAATCTAAACCTACCCTCTTTCAGTTTAAAGCCATTACCCCTTGTCCTATCCCTACGTGCCCTTGAAAAAAGTCCCTCTCCAGCTTTCTTGTAGGACCCTTCAGGTACTGGAAGGCTGCAATCAGGTCTCCCCATAGTCTTCTCTTCTCCAGGCTGAACAGCCCCAACTCTCTCAGCCTTTCCTCCCAGGAGAGGTGTTCCATCACTCTGATAACTTTTGTGGCCTCCTCTGGACCCGCTCCAACAGGTCCATGTCTTTCCCGTGCTGAGAGCAAATCTTCATGTCCTGAGCACCTTGCAGCTTACAAGCCAGCTGCTTCCCAAGTCCTCCTGAGCTCTATTTAATGCATGGCGATGAGATAAAACAAGGAAACATAGTAATGTGTTCGTCTTCCATCACGTGAGCCAACATGCATTTATCACTACAAGAGGAGGAATGGTTAGAATCTGGGGTAGCCAAAAATTTGACAGAAGTTAAAACCACCAAAGGAAAACCATCTCAAATTACAAAAAAATTTGATTATTAAAAAAAAAAAATCAACCTCTACAGAAAAAAAAACCCATCATGAAAAATAGCAAAAACAAATTTAGTACTCTCTTTGGGATGACCTTTCCCTACTCTAGCTCAGCATCCCTGTGAACTAACACCTGGAACTATGAACCTGAACCATGATGTGAACTATGAGGAATTTGAACTATGAATTAACTTTAGCACATCTTCATCCTCAACATTCATTACATTTGACAATGTATGTATGAGACTATGACAACAAATACATATAAAATGTGTGACTCGGGGTCAGTGGTAGAAAAACAGGTCTTCAGTATCCTGAGCAACACTGCAAACAAGTTTAATTATTCCTGATTAAACCCTAAAACTTCATCCCTATGCCACACCACCTGCAAAGTCAGTCTCATCCAAGCACCAAGCTTATACTCAGTGTGCCAGTGAGATTTAACAAACTAAGGTTTGTAGGGAATATATTTTGCTGTGATCAAGAAATCTTTGAGAATGCAAAGCATTTCCTACCAGCATGCACGAGAAAGCAGACCTGATCTTTCATTTCATCAACAAAATCCACACAGATAAGACCTTGTTAAATAGCAGTTTAAGAACGCAAACTTCATTAACCATGAAATTAATATCACTGCAGAATGCAAAAACGCACACTGTGTATTTGTATAAATCAGCTCCTTACAAATTTAATTATAAAACACTGGTCAAGAACACATTCATTATTCAGTTTGCAGTTAAACAACAGTCTAGCTAACAGTCCAGAAGTTAGTTCTAATTAAACACAGCTTCAGAGTTTCTGTATAATTTATCATTTTAATAGTTTCCAAATGTCAACATAACTTATCCTTTTCCCTAAACATTTCATAATGTGAATGACATGCATAATTATACTCAGAACAATCTTATTATCCGGAGCACAATTATATCCAGCAATCAGCTGAGTATTAAGAAAATGCAATACGTTTCTCAGCCAACAAGACAAAGAATGGCATCAGACAACTGTTAATGAAAAGTGCAACTTACAGATTATTTGTATAAACTGATACCTTTTTTTTTTCTTAACTTTTATTGGCATGGCATTTTAAGAATAGTTGCTGCATTTAGTGGCACTAAAATATTAATGACCTGACATTATCAGGACACTAAGCCACTCAATAAAGTGCTATTACAATCTATAGCCAACAAAGAATTGGACATCTCGCAAGCAGTTTTAATCAAAAAAACATGGAAATGTAGTTTAAGCAGGACTAAAAATTATGAAAACATGTTTCTCCTATGGTCAGTAAATCCAGAGGTACGTATCTAACTATGCTACAAAACAAGATTGGTCTTCTGTTTTCAAAATAGGAAACAACTCCAAAATGGTTATTCCTAAATTAATTTCAGGTTATTTGCTTCATGTAAAGGATCAGCTGAGCCATTCCCAATGCTATTATTACTTGCTTTTGTACAACATGAAGTTTGTCAGCAAGACTTGTCTTTTTCTACAAAGCTCACAACGGATAGAATTTATCCCAACTATGTATTTTGTGTATGAAAGAGTATTACAACATTAGTATGGTAGCATAAAGCAATTTACGTACCAATTTACCCATACGGCTGCATTTCTTTTTCCCACTACAGCTCCTGGCGCATCTCTCATTTTTGTCTCAAACACGGATAAGGATGTCACAGAGATACTGACTGATTTACAACAAACAAGGAACAGCCACCTCACACAGATGCAAGCAATACCTCACCATCCGCGGATAGCAAAACACCGGGTCATTCACAGGCATAAATTACTTGGCTGTGACCAAAGTGACCTCACAGAGCTTTTACGAGCCCCGCCGCCACTTCACCCGGAGCATAACCGCCGTTCTCCAGCACACCCCACTCCGGTCCCGACCACCACCAGTCACCCAGCCCCCGGGCCAGGGGCGCCTGGCAGAGGTCTGGCGCCTGGTCCCGCCCCCGGCCCGGCGGAGCTGTCCAGGGTCCTGCCCCGGGGCCGCGCCGCCAGCCGCCGCTCGCCGCCCCGTGAACCAGTCCCGCCGCTGCCGCCTTCCGCATTTTTTTTTCCACCTCCTCCTTTTTTAAGATTTACTCTCCCCTCGTTCGCCCCCCAGACCTTGCCTGTTAACACAGCTCAGTAGCACATCTTACCAGTCTTCTCTTACCCTAAGAGGGATTCATCACCATTGCTGAGATACCTAAAAGGGGTCCTTAAAGCCATTCCACACTGCCCAGTACAAGGCAACTCCAGACAGACACTGGAACGCAAGCTCGGCACATACCTGGCAATTAACCAGGAACCTACACTTGCGAAGAGTTCTAGGAAAAAGAATAAGGTGTATTCAACAAATTGTGATCAACTCTAAGTACAATACTGTCCATATTTTCATAAATATGAAATATCCTATTTGTGATTTCAAACTTCTCTCCAAGTTTTAAAATCAGTCGCACAAAGAACACTTTCCAAGATGGTCCTCAGCAATTCACATGAACACATACTGTGTCACTCAGAGCGAAGATACAAGGCGGGGATATTTTGAACTCTGGATAATATCAAGTCTTTCTGAATAATGTCTTTATTCATAAAACACCACCTTGCTAGCAGGCCACTGCCCTACACCTTGGGAAACCACCACGCAGAATAACCTTGTTGCTGTTAGTCAGAAGCCTGTATTTCACTGGTGTTACAGGGTATCAAAGCCAACTCCCTGCCATTTTCACATTTTAAAAATCTGCTTAAACAGAAAGAAAACTGCTGTCAAAAATCACTGAAAGTTGCATACTTTAGTTCTGTAGTACCCAATAGTTTTCTTTAAGCTGACTTTTTTTTTTTGAAAGGCCACTGGAAGTACTTTTAATATCTTCTAAAGTTCATGTTCCCCAGAACATTATTCCTCATAATAACACTCCCTTACCTTGATGAAAATACAAAATCATTTCTCCGAAAAGCATATTTTTGCCAGAGCATTTTGAATTCTACTGAGCTACCTACTAAGACTGCTTATTGTATGAAGAAGCATTCGTTTTCTTTGTACGGCTTATTAGGTGGAAAACCTTGCTCTAAAGTAAGCTGACATTAAGGATGCAGTTTTTAAGGCATTTCCTTTACGGAACTGTAAGCAAAAAGAGGACCTTAAAAATATGTAGTATCTTCTATAAGAATTGGTTTGGGGGTTTTTTTGTAGTGTTTTTTTTTTTTTTCCCCCCCCCAGCTGTGACCCTCAACAGCAAACCCACCTACTCACTCACTCCCTGCACCTATACCCAGTCCTTTCACCTTTGTTAACACAGAAGCTTTTACCCTTCTTGGTTCGAGTACAGACACAAACTGTAATAAAGCCATAACAAGTTAACAGACCCACACCCTCTGGTCTCCTTTACTAGCATATTTATATTTTCCTCACAGATGGACATAAATCTTTTACCTGCAAAGGACTAAACGACTCTTCTATTTCAATAATTCATCAATACGACTCACATCTAACTTCTCAGCTGTTCCTCAGTATCCCAAAACAAACACAGCCACGCTCTGGTAAGGCACCAATCATCTGACAAACAACCTTAGCAAATCAGCTACATATTCAGGATGAAGCACTTGAAAGAGTTTGTGTCAGACAGAGTAAAGGGGTGTGCAATGGGTTTTTCCCCTGTACTGTTCTGCAGGTTTGGCTAACAAACACTGTATTATTTACGACTATGCCTACACCGTAGATGTGTGGAAATACTGTGCTAACAGCACTCTCTCATCATTCATTACCAATAAAATCCTAACCAGAGAATGCTCAGAAGGTGCTTTACAAAAATATTTAAAATCAGCTTCATGGCATCAGTAACAAAAAACATAACTATCGCACCAAAAAAAAAGAACAAACACACCTAAGAAGCAAAGTAATAATTTTAAATCAAGGTCCCCATGAAATAAGACACAAGCATTATAATGACAAACTTTGAAAACATATTATCTTTGGCTTACTGACCTGAAGCATAAACATACATCTCCATCTCCTCCATCAACAGAAACCCATTAAGACTTCCTGTTAAGAAGTGGCTTGGCTTACATAAACTAGGCTAGAAAATAATGCACACTTAGGCAGGAGGGACAAGAGGAAAATTAAGCAACAGACTTCAAAAAAGCAGGCTAACAGACTTGAGAATTACTGGCCAGAATCCAACAAGGCTGCCAGTCTAAGCAGATTTACCAAAAAAAAAAATAAAAGAGGTAGTTTTTAACCAGTTCATTCCCTTTGATAGGAAATCAGAGCTTATGGTTAGGAGAAAAGCAACAGAAGTTTTCTAACCCAACTTCAGCACAACTTGCAACGTACTAGAACATCTGTAGCATCTGGGTGAAACTGTTCCGATGCATCTCTAGCTTCACAGCAGAGGACTGAACTCTGAGCAGGAAAGATTAATTCACAGTGATTGAAGACAACACACTGGTGGGCCCAAATAATATTAAGTATATTCACTGCTGATTCAGACAACAGAAGAGGACCTCACTTCTCTAGCTGGTGGACGCTTTACATGGAGAGTGGGAAGACAGGACTTGGGGCGGGAGGGGACACACACACCTCGAATGACTTACAGAAATAACAACAAATGCAAACGTCTAATCTTTGGTTAAGGGAATTAGGGAGTCTCCTCTGTAAAACCAGATTAGATGATAAATAGCTAAACTATCTTCTACAAGAAAAAGGTTAGGGATTTATAACAGGTTGTATATTTGAATCTGAAAATAGCAGCAGAAAGTCACTCATTTAAAAGGCTACTGCAAGGTAAGAGAGCAAGTTAAACTGTTCTTCATTCCCTGCGTGACAGAACAAGGTGGCAAGCGCTACAAAGAAAAGGAAACTTCACATTTAATTTCAAATGATCGTTTAATCAGCTCAAAGTGAGAAATTCTCTGTTCCTGTCATTTCTTGGTTCTGCCAACTCAGTAGCGAGGGCACACACACAAGGTAGACTGATAATGCGATTGGGGTAAAAACCTTGCTTTGAAGTATTAGAAGATAGTGGCAGCAATGTCGTTTCCACACTCCCTCTGTCAGAGAGTCATCTTCAACAAATTAAAAACCTGACACTTAACCACATTTAGCTCTTAAAACATGGAGTTTAACTGATGTCATTGGCAGGTCAGTTGACAGCGTAACTTTACACCAATTGGATAGGGGCACACACAGAAGGTGGCAACTGGAGTGTCAGATCCTAAACATTTTTGCCTCAAGCTCAGTCCTTCAGTTGTTTGTAGATGAACATCTACCAATCAGGCACAGAAAAGGCCCTCCTCCTCTTACAGCTAGTTACTACTGATCAGGAAAAAAAATACTTTTTTTTCCTATGTTCCACTGAAAGCAAGCACGGTAAGGTTTATCTAGAAAGGGGGAAGTCTGGGTCAGCCTTTGATTTACCCACTTACCAAAAATTCTTACTTTTTGAGTGTCAGATCAAACATTTTTCAAAGGAAAACAGCCCCTGTGCGTAAAGAGCAACTGTAGAATGTATCTATGTTGCCCTTACTTTCATTTCTTTTCCTACAGAGGGTTCTGCACCATTAATTGCAACCAAAGTATTAGAGTCTCCTCTGTGATTTCCCTTAAAAAAAAAAACAAACAAATTACTTGCTCTTTATAAGTTAAATATAAATACCATCCAGTCATCTGTCCTCAGTTCTCTGACTTTTTACAGAGGAGAGCTGGAGAAGCGATACAGCCGCATGCAGAGAATTAATGCTGCTCAGCAGGGCAGCCCACCCCTGACCTGGCAGCAGTGCCACTTCTCGAGCAGGCCTCGGGCCTGCAGCCACTTGTTTCTCCCTCTGCGCTACCCCTCTGCTGTGCTGGACAGCTGGAGGGCCAGGACACGGAAATACTCCTCCTTACAAATAACAGTGTCTCCCTGTTTATTTTTGTTGTTGTATCGGTTCTGTGATCCAGCTCCACAAGTCGCGTCATCCCGTCTGCCACAGCAGCTCAGGGCCAGAACAACGGGGCAGGGGCCCAGGCGGCTGCTGAGGAGACGTCACGCTCCCCATTCTCAGCCACAAGTTCCTGTTTCCCTGTCACATCAGATCTCTCACGTGGATCACAAAAAGCCCTACTTGTTGAGGCAACATTTAAAAGTTTTGGTGCAACATACCACATGTTTTGCATACGATACAAAAAGGATAGAAACATTCAGACAAAACTAGCGGACAGAACTAACCCTCCAGCAGAGCACCTAACTGGGAGACAATTGCTCTCTTACCAGCATAACTGGTCCACATCGTGGGGCCAGCTTCTCCTCTGCTAGGTGAGAGGCCCCAGATAAAGCCGAAGAGAACATGGCTGTTAAAACTGGGACAAACATACCTGTCCTGTTTTGAAATGTAAGCACTAGTAAGCACCACAAGTTGCCACTTTTTTGCTCTGATCTCCTGTGGAAACAGATTCCTTTTCTCACCATTACCACTGCAAGCACTGGCTACCTTCCTTTCACTCCCTTCTTCCACAACTGCAAGCACTTCATTGACAGCCTCCTCCTAATAACTGATCGTTTAAAAATATGTAAGCAAAGTCAGCAAGTGCAGCTAGCAAACAGACTTTTATTTTCCTAGCCCATACTTTTGTATTCACTTTTTCCTGTCTCCACAGAGTATTCCAATATTACTGTCAAAAGCATAAACATAAGTGATACCATTTCCAGAAAAAAAAATACTATCCTGACAAATAACATCTGTAAGAGTTATGTATTTGTACCTTTTCATTCTAAAACCAACCGCGTGTACACATCATCTTCCTAAAGAGGGGTACTTCTGTCTGGCAACTGCTAAAACTCCTAATATTGAAGATGCTCTGACTGCCCACATGTTACACCAGTGACTACTGTTGTTGTTCAGTAACTCAGTGATGACTGCTAATGCATAGCTTTTATAAGAGCAACACAATTGTTAACTATGACTAAACCACCAAAGTATGCAAACATAGTGCATCAGCAAACTTCAGACTTAACCACAATAGTATGACGCCAGCACGAAACAGTACCAGTAGAATTCTAACATCAACAGGATCTTAGTCTTTAGATCAGTCAGACAGTAAAATGCTTGCAGCTGATGTTCCCTTCTCCTTGCCCATTTGTCAACAGCAACTTCATGGTCAGCTGAACAATGGCACTGGGCTCATTTTTCACTCCTCAGCCGACAGGACACTAACTAAAGTATGGGACAGAGAGAAAAAATCCACCAAAACTGTTCCAGGCACGTTGCTGTGATTCCCTCGGAGCGGGCAGGGCTGGAGTCACCGCGGCCTCCAGCCTTTCTTGCCTTCCCACTGGACTCAAACGAGCGGTGTAACAATCCACTGCTCATCTGCTGCGCTGCTGCGACAGCCCCGCCAGCTCACCGAGCTCACCGCCTGCTCCGGCTCCGCGGTACAGCACATGCTCTCGGCGAGCATGGCACGGCGCATCGCGATTTATAGAGTGTGTCTTACTTGGCAGCCGATGACACGCCGAGGTGTGCCCGCAGCAGAACGGACACCGTCCAGCCCTTCCCTTTCGTCGTGCGGCGGGACTCAGAGCGGGACACACGCCCACCCCCAAAGCGACCAACGGTACCGGCACGGGGGCAAACGCTACAGCCAAGTAAACTCCAGGCGGAGCGTTGGCTGGAAGCTCTCGGGACGCCGTCTCTCACACACGACGCTGCCCACCGCACCCCTGCCGCTCCCGGGGCGGCACGGCCCGTGCCGAGGCCCTGCTCCAGCCCCCCCGGGGGGCGCGAGGAGCAGCGCGGAGCCCTCCCCACAGCCTCGGCTCAGGGCCCCGCTCCCGCCCGCCCGCCACCAACAAAGCCCCGAGGCCGCGGCGGCCCTTCGCGGCCCTGCTCGGCCAGGAGCTCGGACCAGCACGGCCTGGGGACACTGCAGCGAGATCGCGGCGCCGTTAACCGAGGCCCCCCTCCGAGGAGGAGGAAGGGACCCGCCCGGCGCTCCCAGGCCGCACGGAGCCTGCGGGGCCCGGAGGCCGCGGCCCGCCCCCCGCCGCCACTCACGCATGAGGGTGCTGAAGGCCACGACGCCCAGGAGCCCCTGCAGGAAGATGCCGAAGCTGTCCATGAGGGCCCCGTTCTCGCAGCCGCGGTCGCCCGGCCCCGCCGCCGCCCCCCCGCCGGGCCGCGGGGGGCTCTCGGTGAG
>Ga0065711_1045635_pt1 | contig 13340 bp, 5 predicted proteins | sample Hoacrofraction12_FD_59098 | JGI IMG/M metagenome (GOLD analysis project Ga0065711, IMG submission 59098) | Hoatzin crop microbial communities from Cojedes, Venezuela - Epithelial fraction 12 v2 (version 2) | ecosystem: Host-associated > Birds > Digestive system > Esophagus > Crop | place...
CTGTGGGAAATAATTAATGTGATATTATATTCCAACTAATTACTGTACATATGAAATATGAAGTTCACAGTATGTTTCAAAGCAGTCATGACCTTTCATGGTAAGAAAAGATCAGCCATTAGATGCTCTTGATTATAAAGTCAAAATACATATCTCTGTAGATGCTCATATATCCTGCCTCATTTTGTCATCTGAATGCTCTTCAAGCCATCCTGGTAATATGACTGTGTTTTGAGACTATGAATGAAGTTGAGATGTTGCTAAAATGGAGAGTTCATTGGAGGACCACTGAGACATTCAGGGATCTGGAGCATCTGACAAATGAGGAGATGCTAAAGGAGCTGCATTTGTTTAGCCTGGAGAAGGAAAGGCAGAATGGTGGGGAACATAACTAGTAGCAGCATTCTACTCCCTAAATAGGGGTCTCAGGAAGATGAAACCAGACTCTTCCTCTGAGGTACACAGTGAAAGGACAGAAGCCAACAAGCGAATTTGTGATTAGAATGAGAATGACTAAGCACTGCAACAGACTGCCCAAAGAGTCTGTGGTATTATCACCCTTGCAGATTTTCAGTATCTAACTAGGCAGGACCCTGTGCAGCCTGATCTGACTTTGAAATTAGCATGCTGTAAGCAGGAGATTGAATAACATGATCTCTAAAGACCCCTTCCAAACAAAATTATTCTTTGATTGTAGTGTCTTTTAATTGAGCTTTGTAAGATAACAGAAAAATGTGTATCATGTCAGTGTGACCATCAATGTTAGCTTAATAGGGAAAGTAAAAAACTTTGCAATTGTAAATGAAATGAACATGAGAAACATTGGTTGTTTTGTCATTGTGCAGCTTTATTTTAAAGTACTTTCATGGCCAGCAGGTTGAGGGAGGTGATTCCGCCCCTCTATTCTGCTGTAGTGAGACCTCACCTGGAGTCCTGTGTCCAGCCCTGGAGCCCTCAGCACAGGAAAGACATGGACCTGTTCGAGCAGGTCTAGAGGAGGCCACAAAAATGGTCAGAGGGATGGAACATCTCTCCTGTGAGGAAAGGCTGAGAGAGTTGGGGCTGGTCAGCCTGGAGAAGAGAAGGCTGTAGGAAGACCTTAATGCAGCCTTTCAGTACTTAAAGGGGGCTTACAAGATGGGGACAGGCTTTTTAGCAGGGCCTGTAGTGACAGCACAAGGGGTAATGGTTTTAAATTAAAGGAGGATAGAGCTGGACTGGATATAAGGAAGACTTTTTTGACAATGAGGGTGGTGAAACACTGGCAGAGGTTGCCCAGAGATGTAGTGGAGGCCCCATCCCTGGAAACATTCAAGGTCAGGTTGGACGGGGCTCCGGGCAACCTCGTCTAGTTGCAGATGTCCCTGCTCATTGCATGGAGGTTGGGCTAGATGACCTCTAAAGGTCCCTTCCAACCCAAACCATTCTATGACTCTATGATTCTATGATAAGGTATGTTTCTTAAAGTATCTTCAGAAAAGCAGAATTATGTTTTCAGTTTTCACGTTCTTGATTCTTACCTTTCCCTGCAAAATTGACAGGAATCTTACTAGCAAAGCGCTTTAGTTGTTCTTTCTAGTAAAGTTTTCTTAGTTTCTGTCAGAGGTAGTAAATAGTGGATGCCAGCTCCCAGATGGTTTCTCTTATTCTACAATATGTTAGCATCATAGAGCTTTCTCAGTGGAAAAAAACAACCTCCTCTGAAGAATAAAAATTATTCTGAAAAGCAAACATCTTTTGTTACTCTCCTTTCTACCCTGTGTGACTACAGCCAGCACAGATATAAACTCTTCAGTATTACTAGGATGACAGCTATTTTAAGGACTGTATGTTGCTGGCAGACCCGAGGAAAAAATTCTGTGATATGGGAGAAAGCGGTGACAGAGCAGGAATTGTATGGTTAAAGACACCACAGCATAAATCATGAGAAAGATCTATATAGGCCTAGATTGTTAAGCCCACTTTATCTCAGAATTGTGGAGGAGGATCAAAAACCAAAAAAACCTTCTTCTTTTATTGCAGAATACTTTGCCTATATTACAGCCAGGAAGACCAAAGCCAGCCAGGCAGAGCTGGTAAGTGGCAATGATTCTTTTCTACTGAGAATTTCAGGAGGGAAATAATTTTCTATCATGGTTTCTGAAGCAAAAGGATTTGAAGAAAACATCTGGACTCTGATACAATTCAGAGCAAAAGCCTACATGTCATGGGAAAGTGCTATGTTTCATCTATGCATTATATACTTTTAAAAATAATTGCTTTTGTATAGAAAACATCTTGAAAAAGAGTTGGGTATAGCACTGATTTTTTCTGGAGTTGTAAAGGAAGTTAATCAGCCAAACTTTTGTCAGCTCCACATACTGTTTGATAGAGATGTTTGTTACTGTGAAAGGTAAGAAACCAAATACTCTTTAGGGAGAAATGTGGCATAATTGACTTGCGGGACAGCAGTTCTTACCGGATTGTAAGAGCTGCCAAACTGCTTGATATGTTCTAGACCTTTACTAGCAGAGGTGTTGGAAGTTTGAGGGTCCTTCTATATAAAATCTATATAGAAGTTGTCAATAAAAATAGAGTTCTTCCCAACCTGTTGAGCCAAAAGCTAAAAAATACAGGAGTTGTTTTTGTGGCAGCTGTGTTTCACTGAGTACCACTAAGGAAGTTCTGTTTTCTTCCGTATCTTTGTACTCCTTGTGCATATATGTCACTTCTAAACAAAGAAAACCACATTGTTGGTTATTGGTAAAACATGGTGTTGCAGAAAAGGTCTTAGAGAACAAATGAGAGAAAGCAGATTACCCAAGTCACATAGAATATAAATTGCCTCGTGGATGGGTTTTTCAAGAATTATACATAGATTATGAATGTGTTGAAATACGAAGAACTACATAGTTCCTGGAAAAAGACCTAACATATATGGTACCCATTTGGTCTAGATCAGCCATTGTGTCTTCCACTGAAAAAACTTTTGGAGCTGGAATTGATAGATGAGAGTTGGCAAAGAGCTCCCAAAGTGGTAATTGCATTAGCATTCGTAATCTGTATGAACTTTTAGAAGTTTCCTTACAAAGAAATTTCTCTCAACAGAAATGCAAGTCCTCTGTGATAGAACATAGAAACTGGAAACATGTTAATAAATGTAGGAGTGAGGGTGACCTCAGTATCCTACCAGAGTTTTGTGTGTTATGTGGGAGGCTGCTGAAGACAGAAATACTTGTTTCAGTTTGGTTGCTTCTGTTAACTAGGTGTCCTAGCTTTCAGTATACTTTTAACATTGACCTGGGCTCGTCTTGGAACTTATTCCTGTTTGTAGTAATTTCAGTATTTACTAAGCTTCTTACATTCCTAATGCTCTGGGAGCCCAGTAACAGAGGTAATTAAAAAGATGATCTGTCTTATGATAGTGTCAATGGCTTCTCTTCATTACACTGCATAGTGGGAGGTCATGTCAACTGATCACAAGTAGGTACTATACAATTGTTTTGAGACTACAGAGACTCCTAGTAGAGAGCATGTTCTTCATGTAAGTGGTTTTCTTAATAGATGATGCCAGTAGGCGTCATGCTAGGTGCGAGAGGCACTGGCCACAGGTGAATATGATTAGTAAAACTATCCAAGATCAGACAAACATGTTAATTGAAAGTCTGCTTTTAGAGACAAAGTGCTGAACGGGCCCTATTCTAGCCAGTGCTGTACTGACATTTTCAGATTGACTGAAACAAGGAAGGTTGATGAGGGATAGAAGGAAAAATCTCATCAAACAAGGAAGTTTGATGAGTGGAATGATTCAGTCTCTGTGTCCATTCAGGCCCTCAGTGTTGTATTCATATGTAGGAAGTGTGCAGACATGCGCTATAGGAGTACAAATCCCCTCTGCTACTAGAAGATCCGGGATATATGTTTAGCTATTCAGAAAGATCCAATTTACTGTAGAGAGAAGCATGAGTGTTGCTTAAATGATTCCCTCAGAAGGGAAATGATAATTTCATTTCATTTTTCTTCCTTCTCCCCACATTAGGAAGAGTAATAATAAGATAAATAAAAAGCGACGTGGTGGTTTGTCAGGAAACAACACATCTCCATTTCACTAAATAATAGATTTGCTGAGCACATAACCATTGCTGTAAGATGTTGAGAGCAGAATCCTTGTAAAAAGCAATGTCCTGGATTTCCAGTCAAATAAATGCACAGTCAGCTTCTCCCTGACATAGTCTGAAATCAGGGAAAGAAAATTTGAGACCCAAATACAGCATGCCAACCGAAAATGTATTACTTGCAATAAGTCTTGGAAAAGAGTAAAAGCCTGGTTTAAGATAAAATAGAACTTCTTTATCTGAGAGAGGTCCTTGAAAAAGCAGTTGCGACAGCATAAGAGATCCAGATCTCACGTCGCTTAAGGAGCCTGCCCGCAAATTGCTGTCCAAAGGAATGGGTTAAAAAGGTTCGAGATCAGCTGAGATACTGGCAGTCAGGGCAAAACAAACAAAAGGCTCTATTCAGTGACTCCTGCCACAGATGACTAAAAGTCTGAGGGCAAAAGGAATTTCAAATGTTTCATGTTAATAAAGCTGAAACATTGGCACACAAATCCTATGTTTATGGTATTTTTTAAAAGACTTTTAATTATTAATGCTAGTTTTCTGAGATGAAGGGGGACAGAGAATGAGCTGCTAAAAGCCTCACAATGGTTCTTTTGTATGCAAAGCCAAGAAGAAATTTTAAAACTTTCTTTGGCAGTCAAAATTAAAATTGCTGTAGACTTATGATGCCCTAGACATTTATTTTTTGTATATGCCATATGCTCCCTTAAAATTATTTGTTTTAAAAATGTTGTTTCACTTGGAAGAAACCCAGAACAGGAGGAGAATTGCCACCAGCTAGAATTCGATTATAGCTGTACAAGAAGCTACAATCTATTATTTTACCTTCTTGGAGCTCACTGCTGACAAATTTAATCAAGTTGTGTAGGTCTGCGTGATTCCCAGGAAGGGATGGCACCTTTAGCTGAGAGGATTGGATGTGCACTTTTTTAGATAGACTCATGATGATTCTAATTTTTAATATAGCTTCCTAAAACAGCAGCTGTTTCACAAATATGGGACCACTGTCCCAAAGAATTTACAACCTGAGTTAACTCGGTATGACTCAGTATGTTACAGAAACAAGTAGTAGTAAGAAAATAGGATGAGGAAATAATACAATCATTAATGATAAAAGATGTGATTCCTGTTGAGCACCATTTTCCTTTGAAGGTTCTGAAATCCGCATTTGAAAGAGAAAGTACAGGACGTACTATTTATTTCTTTAGCACAGAGCTTGTAGAAGAAGGAGTTTTCAGGACTGGTTTGAAGCAGAAATCACCAGTGTTGAGAGAAAGTAGGGCCTTGTGAGATATTCACACATGAGGGGCAATGAGGGTACAGTTACGGACCCCTGCTCATTAGCAATGGTACAAATTCACTCCTGATACAAGGTGGAACAACTCAGCTGACTTTCATGGCGCAGCATCGTAAGTAGGCAGATGTGGCTAGGTATTGTAACTACCATTTTTAACAAAGAAACTGATTGCAGGGTTCTTTTTAGTTATAATGAATAATAAAATTATCAGCTCTTTAGTCTCCCTATAGGTGAAACTTTGCTGAAGCTATGAGAACAGCCGTGGTGTTTTATTCACTCTCTCGGCTCTGTGTGGAGCTCATTGCAGGTTACTGGTTTATAGTCTTAATCTTTTTCCCTGATTTCCTGCTTCCCTGCTCTCCCTCACTTTTTCAGAACACCAGGCTACACTCACTATCACATTTAAGGGAATTTCTTGAGATGTGGTTTCTACAGTTTGTCTCTGCTTTTTCTCACTGTCAGCAAGTGCTTTTTTTCTGCCATTGAGTTTCTGAATGGATTCCCTAAACTCAGCTTCCTTCCTGATTGGCTGTTTTCTTGAAAATATAGTGGCATGATAGCTCCTGATTAACTGCTGTGTCCGTCTTAAATTTAGGCCTCTCTAATTTACAAGAAAAAGTTTAAAAAATATTTTCAGTCGTTTCTGAGCACAGCAGCTCATTAAGTTACCTCTGTTCTTTCATAAAGGGAAACTTTTAAGACTTTTAAGTAAAGGAAAAAAAACTTTTATAGGTTGTTATTTAATAAATTGTGATTTGAAACAACGTATTTACAGTTTCTTAACTGAAATCCTTCTGTAAAACCAGGTCTTTGGAATTTCTTCTGCTAATTCAAATGATGCTGATGTGACAAGTTGGTGACACACCAACTTTATTTTGAGTTGTCTTAGGCCAAGGGCTAAACAGTGAGAAAGAAACTTCAGAAATGTAGCAATTTAAAAGTTATTGAAGCAGATTCCTTAGACTTCCCTTGTGAGTCCGAAGGAAGCTTTCCACTGTCATGACACGAGATACATTGGAAAGATGAAGGAATGAAAAGGCATCTTTTTCCCTTTACTATTTTTTAATTTCTATATCTTGATGTGCACAGCTTAGTGAAGCTCTGAGTTCTGGTTCCAATATATAACTGTGCAATGAAACTTGGATTTCCACAAAATTTAAGAGTGTAGGTTTTTCTGTAATAAGGCCAGCCCATGTCCTGTCTTTGACAGTAACTTGTACCATGTATGATTGCATTAGACAGTTATGAAAGAACTTGATCAAAGCTGGTGGCAAACTTTGTAATTTGCTCAATAGAAGGTCAAATTATTATTGATTGGATTATGCCCTTTATGACTGGCTGGGATAATTTCTAAACTGTTAATTGTCTGGCATTGCTGGGACATCTCATATTCCCCTCACAGTTTTGAAATAAACAAGAGAACATTTCTGCTAGGGAAATGTCAACACACTTGTATGGGTCTTTTTTTTCCCCCCCTAGTATTTGGTTACACTGTGGATGATTTATTCTTTATACCATCTATAAATGACCAATACTGTGCTACAAAAGCACAGGAAACTATTTATGACCTTTTACTAGGCAGAAGTAAGTATATAACCAGTTTATACAAACACAGTTGTTTTGTACCCCAGCTTGCTGCCAGCATGCCCATTACTCTTGAGCCTTTTGTATGTGTCAAGACCTATTCCTGCAGGCATCCTAACCATGCTCATTCTCGAGTCTTCTGCTGAGCTCTCGGTTCCTTTCTCCCCTGCTCTGTATTAATTCATTCCCTTTCTGTGGCAGTGAGAACAAACAGATGAAGGGAAAGGAAAGGGCAACTCTGTTGAATTCTTTCTTAGCAAGAAGCATTTTCTCGAAATAAAACAGTTACAAAAATGAGCAGAGGAACCCTCCTCCATGTGCTAGGGGGAAGGACTATATTGTTCTCAAGGAGACTGAGACAGATAGAGGACACGGGGAGTGCTGCTGTGTAAGCAGACGAGGATTAAGATGAACAGGTTGTTGATCTGTACCTGGTTTGTTTTTCCGTAGGGGAAGAAAGCGTATGATGGTATTGATAAAAGTTTGAAACATAATGCATGCGTACTAAAAGGCTGAATAAAGTTCCCTGAAGAATTTTAATTTCTACATTCCTCAGCTTCTCAGTGTTTGGTTTTCTGATGTAGCTTTTTCTGTAAAGTGCAGAAGTGAAATAGAATATTAGTGTATTAGTGAAACAGAATGGAATATACTCTTAGTGGGTTATTAATCGATACTGAAAGATCACAGCTCAAAATGTCTTAAAGTTTATTTCTGTAAAAAATAAAATTGTATATTTCAGTTAAGCCAGATTTACGCTTCTTTTCATGGGGATAGTTCTTAGTCTTTGTCTAGATGGCCTTTCTGCTGTTTGCAGCTAGGTGGGGTGAGTGCAACACTAAAATTCAGTCTGAACACCAGCGCTGAATTAAAATATACAGTGAATAGCTAATTTAAAAGTGCAACAGTATATTTAATGTATGACTACACAGAAATGTTGTTTAGGTAAAAGCATACTACACTGTAATTTCTGGCAATTCAGCAAACAAGATGCAACTTAAATTTTGGTTTTATGACTATCAAGTGATTTTATAAATTCACTGCAGTCTTAATATTCATAATGGCTTATATCTAAACTATCGGATTGTGTTTCCTTGGCATTGTCTATACCTGTGTAATTGACTTGGAGAGCTATATATGGAATTTGAAGGGGATGGGAAGAAGAGAGCATTGTTATTTCATAAAACAAATGAACCAGTTGAGAGAAAAGAGAACATTTTTTTATTTTTCCTTAAATATTTATCCTTCAAGACCATTTAATGAAAGTCACCACTAGATAATCATCTGTCTTGCTGTTTATCTGCCCAATTGTTAAGAAGTTTTTAACTGCATTTTTCTTTTTTCTTAAACCATGGACATCTGAATCCTCATTTATCTCTTCTCTCAGTTCATAAAAAACATGGCAAGGAAAGCATGGCAAAGCTTTGAGAATAGAATGTTTTCTAGTCACAAACATTGGAAGCTAAGGGAAAGAAAATTCTGAATGCTTAAAAACATGTTAAACAGATCCAGCTGAAATTCCTAACTTTGCAAAATTGAACAGATGCACAGACTTTATATCTAGAAGATACTAAGCCTTAGATTTTATTATCACTTATGCCTTGATAACTGTATACAATCTACTATACTTACTGTAGAATTTTATCCAGTAATTCCTTTGTCAGTCCCAGCAACTTTGCTGCTGAACTAGCTACATATGGGGACCAGAGGAGTGGAAAGAGCACTTGACTAGCTCAAGGTCCTACAGGAATCTGTGTTAGAGCTGGTAGCTGAATCTGTATCTCCTGAATCACAGGCCAATTTTGTACAAAACAATCCATTTTCTCAAGTTATCACAATAAAGCACTATCTTTTTTCAGTGAACATTTTACCTGTGTAAAGAACATTGTCAAACTGTTCTAAACATCTATACTACTTCACTAGGGTCCAGGTCAGAAAAGCTATGGAGTTGCAGAGTGCCACAGAACCAGTTCATTGTGTCCATACTGAGCTGGGCTTTGGAAGACTCCTAAGGTATCGCCTCTGTGGAAGAAGCCTGTAGTAGTTTACTCCATGATTTTGTTCTTGCTATATAACCAAGCAGTAAACCATTAACATTTTTTCTGCTTTTTTATCCAGTACCTTACATTTTCAAAGTGTGTTATGAATGTTCGTACACCAAATCAGCACTCCAGTTATGTCAATGTAATGATGAAAAAGATCGCATATTATTTTACTTTTGGGGAGAATGAGCTATGAAAAGGTTAAGTAATCTGATCATGAAAACTGTGGCCTGATGACTTATGCATGGATCCGTGTGGCGAGAGACCTGTGTGTCAATCAGAGCACTGTCTGTTTCATTATGTGATATTAATGAGTAATCACTTGCCCTGTGGTTTTCTATTCCTAGGAGCAAAAGACTTATATGTGATGGTGCACAGTGCTGTGTCCTGTGATCAATCCAATCCAATCCAATCCAATCCAATCCAATCCAATCCAATCCAATCCAGTCCAATCCACCACACTTGTAAATACCTTACAAAAGCTGCTTTCTCAGGCAAGAGGATTACTATGCTGAATGCCACACATACTGTTTAGCCAAGGGCACTATGTGTACCAAGAAAATGGACCATTTATAGAATCGTAGAGTCATAGAAAGGTTTGGGTTGGAAGGGACCTTTAGAGGTCATCTAGCCCACCCCCCCTGCAGTGAGCAGAGACATCTTCAACTAGACCAGGTTGCTCAGAGCCCCATCCAACCTGGCCTTGAATTTTTCCAGGGATGGGCCCTCTGCTGCCTCTCTGGGCAGCCTGTGCCAGTGTTTCACCACCCTCATCGTAAAAAATTTCTTCCTTATATCTAGTCTAAATGTACCCTTGCTTAGTTTAAAGCCATTACTCCTCGTCCTATCACAACAGGCCTTGCTAAAAAGATTTTCCCCATCTTTCCTATAGGCCCCCTTCAGGTACTGGAAGGCTGCAGTAAGGTCTTCCTACAGCCTTCTCTTCTCCAGGCTGAACAGCCCCAACTCTCTCAGCCTGTCCTCCTAGGAGAGGTGTTCCATCCCTCGGATCATTTTTGTCACCCTCCTCTGGACCTGCTCTAACAGGTCCAATAGACCTCTGAGTTTCTGAATGACTGTGCCCTGGCTTTGGTGGAGTTTAGAGCAGTAGTTAAATGTCGGTCTGGGTTTGCTACAGTGCAGAATATCCTGACCATATATTTCTCTTCTTGTTCTGATGAATCTGTGGAATAGAAAATGATAAAGCGTGCACTAGTCTAGCAGAAAATTGGTGATAGAAGAGCTAGAACTGTTGATTCGACTGCAGCTCATACTTCCTTCACAATAAATGCAGTTCTCTGCTAATGGTATTGACCTGCCCTTTCCAGTCTTGTGCTTCCTAAAAAAGCCAAAGGCCTGTGCTTCCAAGGGAATTGGATCCATTGTGCATATTATGTTTATACACAAGATGTGTTCTGTTTTGGTGTTTTCAGATGTTTGGGTGGGGCATCTGGATTCATTAACAAAGCATGGCTTTTTCTCCTCTACATGCTGATGAAGCAGGAAGCTAATGTCACTGAAAACTGGTAAAGGCAGCTTTCCTGTCACAACAATGGGCTGATATTGCCTTAGCCTGTTGTATACACAGTGCTGGAGAGAGTGCCAGGCAGAACTCAGTGACTGCCCTCTGCACACCCTCTGTGTTGCAGAAGCTTGGTCGTAAACAAGCTATAATAAACACTACTTATATCCCTTTTTGGCATTAAAGGTGTTTTCTCACCTTTCTTGGATCTGAACAGTGAAAGATTAATTAAGCCTCCAATCAACAAGAGGTAGCAAAGATTCCACAACTGTTATTTGAAAAAAAGCCTAAATCTCGCACCTGCTGTATCTTATTTGCCTCTCAGTAGGCTGGGCAAGTGGCTTCCTACATTTCAAGAGGAGTGCTTGCAGAGGGGGAGGGATTGCTTGTGCTAGTAGATCTCTGATGAAAAATGGAAAGCGGTGGTTATCTTCAAAAGTCCATGAAGGTTCAGTTAAGGTAAAATATGAGACATATGATCAAAGGAATAAAAAGTACACAAATCCCAAGTGAAGGTCTGATTCCATGACAAATACTCTGTTTAGCCTTTACTAAGAGACATAAGGGCACCAGAGAAACCATCCTGGATGATTGAGGACACCCATCCCATAGTTCACTTTAGGAGGATTAAGAGCACATCTGCTTCCTTTTGTCAAGACACATATTTCCCAAGCTGTTGACAGATTAGGTTAGCATCAGTAAGATGCAGACTGCATGACATGTATCTTTTCATCAGCTTGAAGCTTTTTTTTGTCTTTAGGAGTGGGAAGAACCCTGAGATGGAAGGAGGTGATTAAAGTATTTTTCCCCCCAAAATTATATTTTTTTTTCCCCAGGAAAATTCAGTAAGGGCTCGTTATGATTTAGCTTCAACCTTTTTTCTTCCATTCTCTTTTACTGTATTGACATTGAACTGGAAAGTTGAACACTGCTGAATTTCAGTGATTTTTACCTCCTAATTTGTAGTCCAACAACCAATACCCTCATCTGGTAGGGATTCCCATTAGACCTTTTAGTTTAAATGAAGCTCTGAAGTACCTCTGTGTCTGGATGAGGAATAAGGGGTTTCAGACAGAACTAGGAGCCAGGAAATCTTGAGATTTCTCTGGTTTTAATTCTGTATATTTTTCATTAAGTCCCATGTGCTTCCATGTAGGGAAAGCAATGAGGCTATTTTCTATCATTCTTCTTCCAACCATTTGTTTTAGGACAGCCACAGGGCTGCTCTAAACTCAACTGCTTCCTAATTATCCTTAAAAGACAATTTCATTTGTGGTGATGAAGATAATGGATGAAACAGAGAGAGATAAAAGAGTAACCGAAGTTCACTGTGCTTTGACCCCCTACCCTGTCTCCCAGCCCCCAGTCTTCCCAGGTCTGGCAAAATGGAGGCAGAATCTGGCTCTTAACCTTTTTGTAGCCTGGAGCAAGACAAATGCTTAATATCTTTGTCTTTTTTTTCCATTTGTAGGAAATAGTCTCAAAGTAGCAGGTCTATCTCTGCGAATGAAAATTAAAAGTATGACTGTAACAAGACTGCTATTATTAGCTAATTTGGTTTAGCTGTAAAGCAGCTGTAAAGCAATATTTTGTTTAGTAATTCAATCAACAATGAGATATTCACTAATGAGGTAGATACTGCAAAAACTTTTCAGAAAACTCTTTTTTATGCATTGTTATAAGAAGCACTGAAAAAGTTGCTGTATACTATTGTGTAATGTACTGGGATTGCCCTTCTCAGAACCTTTCGGCTTTCATTTGTGTCTCCTTTTTTGGCCTGGGTGTGACTGCTAGCCTAGAAAAAAAACAGAATATGCGTTAACCATTTAGCAGTGATCAGTGTTTAGGTTTTTTGTCTTTTTAGGAGGAAAATACATGCACTGAATTTATAGTGCATTGCCATGGTGATCACCATGGAAAACTCAACAGTTATGAACTATCATGTTCCACAAAATATTAAGAAAATGCAAAATTTCTTACTGTGGAGGCACCTTACCTGTCAGTCTGTGGAGTTTGTTTAGCAAATGGATGTAATGAGGATAATTGGAGTAATTTCATTTTAATATTTTTATCATTGAGGTTAAGAGCTCAGATTTGCTCTTACCAGACGGCTCTGCTTTTAGAGGGGATGTGTGGTTTGGGACCACATGGGAAAAGGCAGTGGTGTGAGGCTGCAGCTGGGGAGCTGCTGCCAACCCGCAGGACTCGGAGGGTGGGATCTCCCTTGACAGCAACCGCTCCCGGCTGCGGAGCGTGCCTCACCCTCCCTCCCCATCCAGGACCCCATCTGCCAAACACAATTTGTTGGCAGTCTAAACACGTGTATCTGATCTTGGATCCCAGAGCTGGAGGGAAGCTGAGGAGCTGTTGTGTGGTCGCCTGAGACTGAAGCACCACATTGAGGAGAGCGAGATGGAGCCAGATGAATGTCTTGTGTGTGAAGTATGAGGCTTGACAAGTCTGGCATTACGCACTCCGATACTGCTTTTGACCGAGTTAGCTTTTGATCTGAGTTACACCATGATAAATCTATGTAACTCTACAGAAGTTTACTTAACAAAACTAAGTATCAGAGTTTATTTTAGTAGAATTACTCTGCAATTTATCGGATGCAATTAAGATCAAAATCCTGTCTGAGTTATATTGTTGTCTTTAATTTTGAACAATTGAAATGTTAATAATGACTTCAGCAAGCTTATGGAATGATGAAAGGACGAATTCTCTTCTTATTTGTACCTATGGGAAGTCAGTGTTTAGGATTTGACACTGGTTCCATAAAGACAGAGTGTGGCCCTGGA
>Ga0065711_1045636_pt1 | contig 13338 bp, 9 predicted proteins | sample Hoacrofraction12_FD_59098 | JGI IMG/M metagenome (GOLD analysis project Ga0065711, IMG submission 59098) | Hoatzin crop microbial communities from Cojedes, Venezuela - Epithelial fraction 12 v2 (version 2) | ecosystem: Host-associated > Birds > Digestive system > Esophagus > Crop | place...
AGGCTGCCCAGGGAGGTTGTGGAGTCTCCTTCTCTGGAGATATTCAAGACCCGCCTGGACAAGGTCCTGCGCAGCCTGCTGTAGGTGACCCTGCTTCAGCAGGAGGGTTGGATTGGATGACCCACAGTGGTCCCTTCCAACCCCTACTATTCTGTGATTCTGTGATTTGCCTGAGTTTTATTTCCAACCGAAACGTATGAGTGTTGCACAGCAAACGCCCGCAGGAACTCCCGAAACCCAGAAATACCGACGGTTCTTGAAGCTCCTTTCAAAAGGCCAGAGAGTCCTTAACCAACTGTGCCGATTCAGCTCACGCCACAAAACGGCCTTTGCCATCAGCCCTCTCCTTTGGACAGCCGAGGCTGTGCTGTATTTCAAAATACATATAACCCTGTATTGAATGAAAATCTCTAATTCATCTTATTTATCAAATTCCAGCCTGAGGCCAAAGCGTTTTGATGGTCAAACCAGAAAACATCATTTGATTTGGAACCACTGCTGCCCTAACCCGCTCCCGGGGTGCCAGCCTGCAGAGCACCTGACCCAAACGCTGCCCTCGGCCACGGGGAACCAACTCGCGCCATCTTCGTGGAGTTGCAAACGTGCGGACCCCCCGCGAGAGCAGAATCCGCCCCGCACTGTTTAGTAACTAAACGATAGTCTGTGGTAATCAAATATTTATTATGCTCTACACAACAGTGCGATTGAACTGCTGTCCTTCCTCCCCTGGCCATCAGAGAACACTGAAAGCCCTCTTAACTTCTGCTCAAGGAGTCTCAAATTACACATCTTTATTTTTCTTACAGATTGTCCTACGGGACCGTGTATCTGGAAGGAACCACGTGGCCGCTGCGGCAGTTCATCCAGAAATGCAGAGTGGTGTTTGGTTTCTTCTCCCTGTTTTTTTTTTTTTTTCTGGAAAGATGTCCCTGGCAGCGTGTCCAGAATCAATATCCTAAACACAAATATAAACCCACAAAATACGCTGAACGGCGCAAAAACCCACGTCGTACTTAGCTACCCGGTGCTGTACCAGTCTCCAAAAGAACCCACCCTGCGACGGGAGAGGAAAACAATAAAAGCCCTGTTTGTGACGATGGCTTAATCCTGCTGCCCAATACAGCTCCATAAACCAAGAAGCTGCTCGTAACGGCCATCACGCTTGCCGCCGCCGAGCAGGCAAGGCCAGGCAACCGGGAGGCAGGATCCTTGGTTTGGATTCCCATGAACTGGCACGAGGGATGCGAAGGGACACTCAGCGGAGAGCTCGGCGTCCTCCGAGTCGGGGACCTGGCAGCAAACCCGCGTAGCAGAGGGCGGCCGGGGCTGCCGGGAGGCGGAGGATCGCACCCTGCGCTCCCTCAGCGGGTACGTGTTGCTGTTGGCACCGAAACAGAGAGACCTGCAGGGGAGGCAAGGAGCTGAAACGGAAAAACCAGGAAATAAAATGTAAAAAGTGCATTGTGAGCAAGTGACTGAAGGAAGTAGCAGAGCCCTTAACAAATTGGTTATTTGTCTGGTTAGCTGATGCAGAAGTGGAACAGGAAATTAATTCAATATGCCGCAGACTTACATTCTACTATTATTTTCTAGGTTTTCTCTTCCTTTTTTTTTCATATATATATATAATATATATAATATTATATATATATAAAATAAACCATATATATATTATATATAATAGATAATACATAAATAATATATATATTTATATATAATATATATATATAAGCCAAAAAGCAAAGTATTTCTGGGCAAGGTAGTAATTCAAGCTCATGAGACTCCAATTAAAAAGATCTAACCATTAGCAGAGCAAGACTACAGACAGGCTCGGAAATGAAAGCATTAAATAAGACCAGTTAAGGAGAAAAGACCCTCTTCGGAAACCATCTGGCTGCCAGCGGTTCCCGATTCGTTGAGAAACACCCCAAACCAATACGTAATACCCTTACACTCATACAAACCTTTCTGAACAAGTTACCACTCTCCATGCCTTACAGGATATGGCGGCTCGCCAGTAATTTTGCTTTAAATGTGAAAATGGATATCAAACCCAACTTTCTAGATATAATAATGGCACGGGACACTGATGGCATCACTACACTGCGCAATGACTATTTAAAACACTTTTGGCTGCACTTACGACGCTCCAGTGACCTCCAGAACTACAGAACCCAGAATCACAGAATGGTAGGGGTTGGAAGGGACCTCTGTGGGTCATCTAGTCCAGCCCTCCTGCCGAAGCAGGAACCCGTACGTAGCGTTCGGAGGAAATAAAACCGGCGATTCGCAAAGCAGAGCTAAAGCAACGCAGCGTTTTCCAAAGAGGCACTGACTGCAGCTCGCACTTCCGCAACGACACCGGCACGCAGCGTTGTGTTTAGAGAAGGGAGGAGGAAACACTCCGAATTTCCATAAACTCAGTATCTGCTGCTGAGATGGCACTAATAGTGCCCGGGGTGCCAGGGAAGTGAAGTGGGATGGAAACAGATTTCTAGCTACCAGGAAAGTCAAGTTGTTCTACGCGTTGCGGGGAATGGTGCTCTTCCACTACGTGGTCGCATCCCACGAGTGGGCAGGAGGAGGATGGCAACAGGCAGGAAAGAAAGACAAAAGGGAATGCAGCCAGAGGACGAAGACAGGAAGGGCAATGAGAAGCTGAGACTACAGCTGACGGCAGAGTGGACGGAGTAAGAGAAGCCAGAGAAAGACAGACAAAGCAGAGGAGGCACCCCCATCACACCTACTGCTGACTCACACATTTCGGGTTACTTTCGTTATTTCTTTGTATTCCGGCAGCAGCTGGCATCTGCCGCTGAGATCAGAGCCATGTCGTGCCAAGCGTGAATCAAGACCTTTCTGCTCATGAGCTTAAAATCCAAACAGACAAAAGGGAAAACAGAGCGAGGCGTCTCACCAGTCCTGCCCGCTGTGGCCAGGAGCCGCGGCAGCAAAAACCCATCCGCTTTGCACCCAACCACCATCCCGGTCATGCGGGGAAGACACAGAGCACGTCTATTTTTTTCCGTAGCAAGAGCAGATGCCTTCAAGTACTTTTTAAAAGCTCTCAGGACACATCTGCCCCTCAGTAAGGATGGGGCAGGTGCTTGGGTTTGTCATTCACCGTCTCTCCATTTACTGCTGTAGGAAACTAGGATGGTTTCCCTGTGGTCCTCATCCCCAAGAGCTCAGTTATTACTGAGCATGCAACAGCTCTTCTGTGAACCTACAGAAAACTGCAAGGAACCAACAGAAAACTGCAAGGAACCTATAGCAAACTGCAAGGAACGCGACTGAAGGGCACAGCCCAACTTCAACAGACAGCAGCTCCAGCCCGCTTACACTGCCATTGGGCACCAAGCAGGTTCTCCCAAGCACCCAGGTGTGCCTCAGCACGGGTCCCCAGACGACATTCAAGCCCATTTCACACCCATCAGGCTACAATAATCCTGGGGTGAGGCCCCCGGGCTCGCCCTCGGGCTGCCTGGCACCCTCCGGGCTCTGTGGTTTCAATTAACGTGTGGCTGTAAGAAGTCAGGGGAGCATTCCTCATGTATTGTACCATGGAGCTCTGCAGAACTAATTATCTTGCAAATAGAGCTCTAAATCATTAACAAAAAGTGTTGGTTGTAGCATCTGCAATCATTATTTGGACCATTACTTAAAAAGCTGGATGCAATAAACAGGATGGGGAATAGCTGGTATCGCGCTTCCAGAGCTCAGGAATACGGGATGTCAGAAAACGAGCACTGCCTGTAACGGTTACACTCAGGCTCTACGAGTGCTCCGTAATCAGACCTACACCTTCATCCCCAAGCACTTAAAAAACAGTCAGATACTCATTAAAAGAATGAAAACGCTGTGGTACTTTCTCCCAGGCCTTTTTTCTTCTCTACCTATTTCTGGAAAGATTCATAAACTCACATTTTTACATTTGTCCGTTAGATTCCTTAGATCAGTATTTTGACTAAGTCAAAATACGACTTCAAATGTAGATAACTTTTCTTTATTTGCTTTCTTCCATGCCAGCTACTGGCTCCGGGCATTGCTTTTTCCAAGGTCAGCTGCTGCAGAACGCCCTGTACATCCCACCGCCTTCCCCTCCCGCGGGCACCCATGACCACACAGATGAGTCCCACCACCACCTCAGACTCCAGGAGAAGCACGTCTAGCAGGATGCCATCCGCACGTCGCCTCCTCCATGCCATCTCCAGCGGTACCGGAGGGCAAAGTCAGGCTTGGAAGTCATCTTCCAACAAGGACCTCGTTGCGTTGCCGTTAGGACAGCCAAGCAGGGCACTCTTGCTGCAATTTTGCTGCTGTCGGAACCGAGTACCCAGACGCTCGTCCTCCGTCCTGGAAAAACGCGTGTGTCTCTCAGGCTTTGGCAGCAGCTTTGATCTAAAGCCTATCTGGAGTGGCCATGTGCTGGAGCATCCGACCGTCGGGAGCTGGCCGAAGCTGTCCCCCTCCCTGGCAGGCGATGAGACGGGCAGTTTATCCCCGGCTTCTCGCTGCGTGACTGCAGGCGAGCGGCTGCAGCAGACGCAGATGTGCTCCACCAAGTCCAGCAGGATAATCCACAGCTCCAGCACAAAGACACCGAATTCACGGCTAAAACACGACAGAGGTCCCGCTCCCCCAAGGCAAATTCCCGACAGGAACCCAGGGTCCGCAGCTGGAAGGGACCTCACGAGCTGACTCCTTTGAGCCACCAAGTTCGAGAAACTTCACTCTTCAGTTAAATATAAGCTTTCTCCTAAATTCAGCCTAAATTTATCGATGTGGTGGTTGGCAGCACAGACGGTGTCCTGGGCAGGGCCTCCCGGCGTGCTCTGCGGAGGCGTTCCTAACACCGCCCTGCAGATTCCCTGCCTGATTCATGCACCTTTTCTTCATGACTCACCCCGAGCTGATAGCTAACCAGCGTCTTTTTATCATACGTTTCTCGTTTGCCTCCACACCTCAATTATTTCTTCCTCTCAGAGCTTTTCTCCAGCCTCACGTCCTCGCCGTGGCCGCGTTATCCCTTCCCTTCTTGCCTGATCAGGGGTTCTGTGCTGGCTCCTCTCCAACTCCGCTCTTCAGTGCAATCAATTCACTTAAGAGCCTGGCAAGCTGGTTTATTTTTTTTTTCCCCATGTCTGTTTTACACAGTTTCAAAGCAATGAGAGGGGGGGAAAAAAAAAAAAACAAAAACACACAACCTTTTTTTTTCCAGTACAAAGAACAAAAATCCTACGTTGTGGCAGCTTAGCTTGCCCGTAAACAGGGCACTTCTTTGAAATAACGAATACAATAACGAATACAACAGCTGGTATGGTAAACCAGCACACGATGGAGGTGCATGGCAAGGAGAGAGAATGGAAGTGCAACTTCCTCACCTGCCTCTAAAGCAAGATGCCAAACAAGCCAAAATGAAGCAGAAAGAATGAACTCCTCTGACCTCTGTGAATTTTGATACAGAATCGAAAATGAACTAAATCGCCTGCTTCTGTTTTTAAACCTTTATCTTTATATGGAAAAATAAGTGGAAAAAATGAAGCTCAATGGAGTACAACATACAAATACAAGCAGGCAGTGCTAGCTGAAGCCGTACGCTGTTATCTTGCAACACTGGGTACACTGGTCACCCCAAGGGCTGTGCGCCCAAAACAGAGAGAAAAACCCCCAAAAACCATCCTTGTGCTAATTAGACCGTTCTACAGAAAATGGCCACACCTCCTGGCACCCACCGAGCTTACGGAGATAGGTCTCTGCCCACCACTGAGCCGAGACAGGCTGTACCCCTGCAAGGTCCCCGCAGCCGGGCTGGCCACCGCGACCCCCCGCCCCGTGCCACCGGTCCCAGGCTGTGAGCCAGCAGCACGACTCTTCCTACCGCTGGCGTAGCCATTAAAAGGGTTTTTTTCCTGCGGTTAGTTTATATGCTCCAGCTCATTAACATCTCCTAATACCAGAACTTGAGGCTAATTAGGCATGGCAATTCTGAGGAACATATTCTCCGTTCATCTTCCCAAAGCAGGATGCTCCTTGGTGGCCCAGCTGTAGCTCTGCATGCTGCCACGAGGGTATCACCCTGGAAATAAAAATACTACAGGATCCCACACATTACACAGCAGGGATCCCGTACTTGTTAGCTGATGGCACAGTTTACAGGCTGTTTTGCTTAAAAATTGGAAGCATCTCTGTCACCGAAGCAGATTCCTACTCAGCAGCCTCAGGGAATTTCCCCTATAGTTATCAATACACCAGGGATTTCATAATAAAAGCTACCGACTTGAGAACGCAGGGGCAAAGCGGTTAGAAAACTTAGAAGACTTCAATGAATAGCATTTGACAGAGCAATGCTGGTGGGAATTTTCTCACCATGGCCACAAATGCACAGGAGCACGCAGGCTGCGGGGTCTGAGACACACTTCATGCACGTGGAACTGCTCTTAGGAGCAAGCTGTCCATCTACACATCACCTAAGAGTAACACCTCGTACAGCAACAGGTACCCAAGGAACACCAAAAGATGAGCAACAGGAGCTATGACCAACACCAACCACCTCTTTAAGCGCAGGAGCTCATGAAACCTGGTTTCCTACACGTCTTCTGGACCACACAAATGCTGACCAAAGCTAGTCCAGAACTGGGACATTTCAAAGCTACCTTTCCCCACTGGATGCCTATGTTGTAGGTTTTTCTTCAGTGCAAACATTTCCATGGTTGTTTTCTTCTGCCTGTTTTGGAAGATCGTCACCTCCAACGCCTTCACCCTGTCTCTGCTTAAAATGGTTCCAAGAGTTCACTGGCTGTGAAGGAAAAAGGCACTGGCTAAATTTCTCTGGTCACCATTTCAAATTCCTTTGGCCTTCATTTCAACATCTCCTTTTTATAACTAAAGGCAGCGATACTTAAAAAGCAACTTTTAAATAACTATAGTAAAAGATACATACAGATATCATATTTTCATCCTACTAATGCACACAGAACACCTCCCTTCGCCATCCACTGGAAAACGGGGACCTCGGAGGAATCAAAGTGCCGCTACAGACAGCACGAAGGATGACTTCACGCCTTCCCGCTCCTGAAAAAATGTTGTGCCATCTTCACTGATGATGAGAGGAAGAAACGGAGGAGCCGTGTCCACGGGCGACGACGCAGCGTGCCGCCGTGAGAGGGGAGCGACGGCCGTGACGGAACAGCGGCGTCCCTCTCCGAACCACCTGCAGCAATTCCTCTGGTGTGTTTTTTTCTCCTTCTTTTCAAATCCTCCCTCTGAGAACGGATGGAGCCTCAACACTGGGAACGCGAGCCAAATTCGCTACCCGAGGCAGCAGAGACCTGCCTCCAGCTGCCCTCCGACTTTCGTTTTTGGAACGGAGTCATTTCCAAAAGCTCCTGCAAACCTGGCTGTGTCCATCCACAAGATGGAAACGTGGAAAAAATCCTGGACGGAGATGAAGCGTCCGCCAAACCCCTTCATTTGAAGGCAGCGTAAACGCAAACCTCCCCTCGCTAGATACCTTGACATCAAAACGCTTATCCTCGCTTTCTCTGGAGCTCTTTCACATCACTGACGCGCAGCTCCAGCCAACTCTCAAACTCCACGTGGGGAAACCGTGCCCAAAACTCCGGGAGGAAAAACAACACAAGGCGTTTCATTCCGGGCCAGCTCAGCCCAAACTGGAATTTTGTTTGTTTTGAACCGAGCGAGCCGTTGGCGCGTCGGCGTCCAGCGAAGCGTTAACCCGCTCTGCTAAGCAAGCGACGCGTTCAGCTCCCGGGCACAATTCAGGCTGGGGCTCCGACGCTTGGCTTCACGCACGCACCACGAGCTGCGGCGTGGGTCCCCACGCCTCGGCAGGCTCCCAAGGAGAACCAGCGCTTTCCAAGGAGCAGGAAACAAAGCGGATCGTGGAGGTGCCAGGGTTTTGTTTGCCTCCGAGCAAACCTGGCAGCGCGGGCCAGGCGTCACGCTTCGGCGCTCCGCGTGTCGGTGCGTGATCCTTGGCAAAGCGGTATGCTCAGTGCGTAACCTATGAAAAATATAGTGTGAATTTTTGCAGCGATACGGGGTTAATATTAATTAGACTGCGCTGGAGGAGTAGCTGGGCGAGCGGCACAGTTTTGTTCCCGTGCTTTCGCAGGGGATTAGCTGTTGGCAGAGCGGCGATGCCGGCAGGAGACTCCACCATCTGAGCTGTTTCCTGGCACTGGGCTGGTTTGCTGGAGCTGCTTCCGACTCTCTGGGTTTCAAAAAACATTTCTGAATCCTTGCAAAGTCCTCGGCGATGGCCAGCAGCCCTCATACCCCAAGAGTCCTCCACCAAGGTCCTGCTTCGTGGTGATGGCTCCATGACACACAATTAGCACCCAGCGGGGTGGGGACCCTTCTCGGTGTCTTCTGGGCAGATGTGCAGCCACCAGAGCAGACCGCAGCAAAGAGGTGACACGCGGAGCCAGGCCACGAGACGTGACCCACCTGGGGTGACTCCTACCCTTGCTCCATCACCAGTGTGCCACGCGAAGACCTCCAGTCCATCAGAGAGCTCTGCTCCTCCAGGTCTTACATGGATTAGATGACTTCAATTAATCTTTTACTGATTAAGACTCAGATGGAATTTTTTATATATATATACTGTAAATATATCAGTAGATATCAATATGCGCCCTCTCTTTGACGACTCCCAGGCCACATCTCCCGCTCACCCCGCTGATGTACTGGGGCGATGCCAGCAAACGAGCCCCAGCCGCTCTGTTACAGGGCACGCCGCTACGCTTCCGCCTAAATCTTTGCAATTATTTAAAAAACAAAAAAAAAGCAGGCTAATTTCTAAAAAAAAAACGAAGGCAGACAGGTTATCTGGAGAGCAAGCCGCCCTGGATGGAGCACAGCCCGCACAGGACTGCGTGCTGCCGCCGCCACGCTCGGACCCGCGGCAGCGTTACCGGGGCTTTACGCCGAGCAGGCGTTTCTCTGCGTCTTCACTTTAAGCAGCATTGCGCTGTGCCAGTACCGTCCCGGTGAACTCGCAGTGACCCTGTCAAATCAATATTTTTCCTGAGGTAACACTGTTTTAAACATGTCCATTTAGTCTCCTTATTTGAAAACACCGGACAAATGAAATAACTGGAAAATCTGACTTCCCGGTATTTCGTATTCAGATAAACTCCTACAGCACCCTCTTCCATGGCAGCCAGCCCACACTTCCAAGTAACTAAAATTTCGAAAAGCCCACTACGCTTTTCACTCTCTGCGCATTAATCACCTCTCCCAGTTCAAGAACTCCTTCTGAGTTCAGAGAAACGAGGGTGAGGAAGAAGAACGTGTGGTCAATGTACTCCCCTCCCAAAAAGCTGCAGCCTAACCGTCCTGTACGACCTCACCTGCTCTCACCACGTCCCCCATCCCCGACCAGCGATCCCCACCGGCTGCTTGAGGCTTCCCCATCACCCACACCAGGACTGGACTGGAAGGAGCATTTCTGCATGGCAAAGGGCGACCACGAAGCCGGTGAAACCGAAGCCCTGCGCTCCAGAAGCAGCCACGTTCATTGAAGGCAACTTCCAAATATTTCAGCTTCTCAGCAAGGCTTTGGTAGCGGAGGAGGACATGCGGCGATGGACCCTAACACGGCATGAAGAGCAGCTTCAGCCCACGCTGCCAAAAAGCGTCAGATGGGCTAAAACACGCCTGTCGATGGACAAGCAGACGACGCTTCCGACAGCGGGAGCAGGGAGAGGAGCGGGTTGGTCCCAGCACGGGGGCTGCTCCCGTATTTTGAGCAAGGTTAAATATGTCAAGCATTAGTTCACAAAACCTCTCCGGCGAATCCTCTTACTCACATGATCCTTCTGAACGGTCCCGATCTTCTCGACGCTGTCAGCTCTGACCGCTTCAGCCGCCGCGTCCCAAAAGCCCTGCGGGTTCCCGCGCCCGCGGAGGCACGCAACGCCCGGCTCAGGACACCACGGACACCCGCTGAGGGCATTATCACATTCCCCGTATTTTCTCACCCGTTCTTCCTATGGCCTAACGCCTGGTTTGATCTTTTGTGGCCGCACGCTGAGCGGACGTCTTCGTGGCGCAGTCCGCAGCGACCCTCGGCTCTTTCTCCCCAGCGGTCACAGCTCATTCCGAGCGCGGTGACGCGTATGAGGAGCTCCTGCCCAGGTGCCCAACCTCGCACTTGGCAGCGCCGACTTCCATCTGCCCCCGAAGCCCTCAACTTCAGCTCGGCTGCCTTCTCCACGGGGCTGCCGAGCTGTCCTCCACTGCCTCCGCGCCAGCAACTCCCTCTTCGTCTCCTTTCTCCAGGTTATTAATGGAAATATTCAGACATGCAGTCGTGATGCAGATACCTAGAGCGGTCCAGCATTAGCTTCTTCCCTGAAAAAAGCTGATGCTCTATTTGTTTTCTAACCCAAAGCAAGCTTTTCCACCCTGCAATACTTGCTTAAACAGAGGCTCTTTGAAAGCCTCAAGCTGCGTATGGGGCTCCTCTGAGCTCTACCACTGAAACAGTATTTAAATAAAAATACAGACACACGACTTTTCTGCTTTTCTCTTATCCCATCCTTATCATGGAGGTACCTTTAATCGTGTTTTTTTCAGAAGAGCTGGTACCCAGATGAGCCAATTGACCGTCCTCCTCTTTTCTTTTTACAAAAAACCCCAAGTGGGTAAAGCCCGTGGAGCCACGCACACTGTGCAGACCCAGGCAGGCCAGACCCTGGGTAGGTGTGTGCACGCTGGGACCACCTCCTGTGGCCACAAAACGCTAAAACTGAAGATGCGTTACTCTTTTTAAGTGTAGGACAGCCCTTCAACGATACAGCACATTTTTTGTCGGGTTTCTAGCGAAGGTTTATTGAACATTCCATGGTCTCTGCAAGCTTCTGCCCCCCAGGAGCAGGACAGCAGCACCTCACCGCAGTCCATGCGGAGCCATGGGAGATGCCATCAAGCCCACAGACCCTCAGGGACATGGGTGACACCGGCGCAGCACCGGTGGGACGAGGCTGCCGGCTCCAGCCTCTCCAGCCTGGCTCCCCCATAGCTGTCACTCCTCATCGGCGCGCCCGCATCCCGCCTGCTCGCCTGGTCTAGTTATGAAAGGGAAAATGCTGACACAGAAATCACACATCTTCTCTATCTCCATCCTCATTAATGGCCACCTTTAACCCCCAGAAGTCCATCCGAGCGGACAGCCTCTCCCCACAGCTTCACCGCGTGCCGGTTCTCTTTCCGTCTCCCGCATCTTCCTACAAACCCTCTTCCACCTCATCCTCAGCCCCCCGATTTCCACGGCGGATTTTACCTCCTGGCTCCACCTGGGCCATTTTCCAGGAACTATCTCGCTGGATTCAACCCATTTTCAGCCCCTTCCACCTCCCCCGTGGGCAGCACCATCCCGCTCTCCCCGGCACCTCCCAGCCCGTCCCGTTTTGGCCGGCAAAGCAGCGACAAAGTCGAGCGAGAGCTGGAAATGCCCCGGCGTTCGGATCTACTCACCAAGCTGTCAGCCAGGTCCCGCGTATCTATTCTTGCGGGCATAAAGATCTCTGTCAGCAGTCAAAACACGGATTTACACCCCCAGCACAATTCCTAGCGGCATTTAAAGATTTTTAATGACCATCCCTTTGTCCCAGGGAGTTAAGCGCTGATCGAATGTCACAACGTGACACATGAATGCACAACACAAGGAAGGTTTGACAGGCAGCAACATTGTAATATGATAATTCTTCTTTGTCCCTTAATCGCCTCTGTTTTTTGCAGACTTGATTCACTTACCAACGTGTGATCAATCACTGCCTTTTTCAGTGAGATAATTTTTTGCCCTCTATCTAAATGGCTCCTGTCAAAGGGAATCCAGTACTAAATTAAAGCTGATATGCTTGTCTCTGCCCTTTTGTTTGTTGACTTCTCCTCGCACACAATTGATTTTAAATAGATTTTTTTATGGGTTCCATCACCATTTAAGTATATGTATTTTTAAAAATCTGGCTCCTTGAAATTAACATTGGATACGTACATGTTTAAAAACGGTCTTGAGCATGTAATTTAATGGAGAGGAATAAATACAAGTGCACGTGCTGGCAAGCGTATCAAGTCCCCACTAGACATGGAGTAAGTTGCCTGTTAAGATCTTCCCACGTGCTCTATTTAAAACTGGAAGACGACAGTCAAGTCTCCCGATTTGTGAATGTAACAAACAGAGGACAGTGTAATTTAACAGGAAAGGAAACAAGGCAAAGATCGCTGCTCAGAGTCCGTAAGAAAGCAGGATTTAGCTGAAGACCGACACAGAACTTCGCAGACGTACCTCACCGGTACCTGCACGCCCTGATGAGCACCTCCTTAACAGGTAAGAGGTCTTCAGGGGCACAAGCACGGACGAAATGCCAATCTACCTTTGTGAATAAAGCAGAGAGACGCTTCTGCAGCTCTCCGGTGATAATCAGAGGTCCCCAACCAGCTCCGCACAGCCCGAGGCAGCAGCAGAGCAGCCACAACTGCCCCAGCCCAAGCCCCCCCAAGCAGAGCCACGCACACGCAAACCCCCCACCACCTCTGCCCCGCTGCCTGGCTCTCACCCAGCTTCCTCCAGCACATCCACACCGTGTTCAAAACCTCAAAATCGCCCATTTTGCCCCTTCCTTCCAGCTCCTCTTTCCCACACCCGCCTCTTCCGAGTTGGGTCTTCAGCACCTCGCCCCGACACACAGCCTGAGCCCGGTCCCGCCGAAGCCAGCGGCGTGGTGCCCGCGAACGCCAACGCCAGCGGGAACCCGCTCTCCGGCCGTCGCGACAGCTCTGCCCGCGTCAGCGTGGCGATCGCTGTCGGGCAAGAGGAACGGCAGCAACCCCCCGGGTGCATCCCCGTCCGCCCCATCCCCAGCAGACACCCGCGCTGCACCTCCCCGCCTGCCCTCGCTCCTCATCACCGCTACGCGTAATTCGCCGCCACGAAACGGGGCGGTTTCAGAGCTAGGTAGGATGACGCTTCTTTAATTCACTGATTGAACGACAGCAGATTTTTGGCTGTGCCCTGCATTATAAATCATTCTACGTGGTTTCAGCACTTGTCCTGGTTATGCACATAAGGCACTTGAGACTTTGCCAAGATCACCTAATAGACACATCATAATCAGCTCTATAATATAAAGAATAATCTCTTTTTATACATATTTCTCTTCTTTTTTTGAGGAAAACACCTCAATGAAATATACTCAGAAATATCTGCAGGGTGGGTGTCAGGAGGATGGGGCCAAGCTCTTTTCAGTGGTGCCCAGCGACAGGACAAGGGGCAATGGGCACAAACTGAAGCAGAGGAAGCTCCAGCTG
>Ga0065711_1008779_pt1 | contig 13337 bp, 11 predicted proteins | sample Hoacrofraction12_FD_59098 | JGI IMG/M metagenome (GOLD analysis project Ga0065711, IMG submission 59098) | Hoatzin crop microbial communities from Cojedes, Venezuela - Epithelial fraction 12 v2 (version 2) | ecosystem: Host-associated > Birds > Digestive system > Esophagus > Crop | place...
CTTCCTTCCTTCCTTCCTTCCTTCCTTCCTTCCTTCCTTCCTTCCTTCCTTCCTTCCTTCCTTCCTCAAATCGTAGAATCATAGAATGCTTTGGGTAGGAAGGGACTTTTAGGGGTCATCTAGCCCAAACACCCTGCAGAGAGTAGGGGTATATTCAACTAGAACCTGTTGCTCAGAGCACCGTCCAATCTGGCTTTGAATGTTTCCAGGGATGGGGCCTCCCTAAATTTAAAGACATTACTCCATGTCCTATCACAACAGGCCTTGCTGAAAAGGATTTTCCTCATCTTTCCTGTAGGTCCCCTTTAAATATTGAAAGGCCACAAAAGCATGTCCCTGCAGCCTTCTCTTCTCCAGGCTGAACAGCCCCAACTCTCGCAGCCTTTGCTCATAGGAGAGGCGCTCCAGCCCTTGGATCATTTTCGTGGCCCTCCTCTGGACCTGCTCCAACAGGTCTGTGTCTTTCCTTTGCTGAGGGCTCCAGAGCTGGATGCAGGACTCCAGGTGGACTCTCACCAGAGCGGAGTAGAGAGGCAGAATATCCTCCCTTGACCTGCTGGCCACCCAGGATATGGTTGGTCTTCTGGGCTGCAAGGACACGTTGTTGGCTCATGCCCAGCTCTTCATCAACCAGTACACCCAAGTGCTTCTCGGCAGGGCTACTCTTAATCCCTTCATCCCCCAACCTGTATTGATAGTGGGGGTTGCCCCGACCCAGATGCAGCACCTTGCACTTGGCCTTATCAAACCTCATGAGGTTCACATAAACCCAATTCTCAAGCTTGTCCAGGTCCCTCTACACGGCATCCCATCCTTCTGGCATGTTAACTGCACCGCTCAGCTTGGTGTTGTCTGCAAACCTGCTGAGGGTGCACTCTATCTCACTGTCTGTGTCATTGACAAAAATAATAAAAAACACTGGTCCCAGTACGGACCCCTGAGGGACACCACTCCATTTGGACTCCAAGCCATTGACCACTGCCCTCTGGCTGCAACCTTCCAACCAATTACTTATCCACCAAACAGTCCACTGATCAAATCTATCTCTCTCCAGTTTAGAGAGAAGGATGATGTGGAGGACCATGTTGAAGGCATGTTGCTCTCCACTCTTCCTTTCTCTTGCCTAGTCTCGTCTCGTCTCGTCTCGTCTCGTCTCGTCTCGTCTCGTCTCGTCTCGTCTCGTCTCGTCTCCTCTCCTCTCCTCTCCTCTCCTCTCCTCTCCTCTCCTCTCCTCTCCTCTCCTCTCCTCCCCTCTCCTCTCTCACCCAGTAAAAATACATGTTTTAACAGTTAAGGGAAAATAAAAAGAAAGTCTGTTTTCTGACTTTTTATGTACAAGGCAGACCTAAATGAAACATTCTTCATTTGCACTTTGTCAGAGGATAGATGGAAAGTGCCATCTGTAATATAATAACTGTGACCAACGTGATGCAGCCTCAGAAGCTTGGCAACATGATCCTTCAAACAGATCTTTTTCCTTCTTTTTTTAAAGACATGACACTTGCTGGTATTTACTATCCAAAAAAGTAAGTTGGTTTTCAGAATCATTTTACATTTTCAGAAAAAGAAACAAAAAAATAGAATTTGAAAAAAATGCGAAGAACTATACTCAACTGTGTTAGGAAAAAATACTTTTGTTTTGAAATTGAAACGGAAAGGAAAATATGTTTCAGACAGAAGGAAATATTTTGATTATTTGAGCACATTTTCATTTTTTCACTTACTTAAAACAAGAGGTTTTAATTGTTTTGATTTCTTTTGTTCAGTTACAGGTCTGTAACTAAGAATCTACGTCTGTATGCATTGAGTAGGGGATATTTATGTATGTAATCACATCACATGACCATACAAAATAATAGGAAATTTTATGCCAAACTAGCCACTTTCAGGACTTGCATTATTAATCTTTACAGTGTTTTCATACAAGTTAAAAACATATTGGTTTGTACTAGTGTGTTGTCTGTAGAAACTCTTGAAAGTTAAGGTCCTGTTTATGTGTATGTTACAGCATAAAAGATATAAAAATGTTATTAAGATTTTTCTATGCTTAAACTTTTTGAAGAAACAACATAATTTAAAGCTTCAGCCATAAAAACTCAGAAGTGTCCAAGAGCCTCATTGTGATTCAGTCCAAACCTTGAGCTCTAGAACAGGGAATAACCATGTATTGAAAGCATAAACATCAATAGAAAAAAAAAAAAGCTCTGTTTTGAATATTTTTGACTTTTAAAGAAAATTTCTAAAATCTAGATTCCTTTCCTTCGTAGGTTTTCTTTTTAAAAAAAGAAGAGTGAGAAAATGTCAGTCAGAAATAGACCCCCAGAGGAAGATACTCCTGAAACAAATCCCAAGTTCTATTATTTCATGGCTGGTTCCCCAGCCAGTGCTAGTTGATGTTACAGAATCAGTATGAATGGAGTTATGCCAGTTTCCATCATCAAAAAATCTGGTCAGATATGACTTCACATCTTCACTCTATTCTCCTGGATCGTGAAACCTTCTTTTAACAGCTATAAAAGCCACCGTACTTGATCTACTGCAGGGTGCTGTTGTGTCAGAAGTTACCTGAGTTTCAGGTTTCCACAGAAACATGATCCTTGAGGAGGAATACAGACTCTCCCACAAGACAGTAACCTTTAGTGAATGCATTGAATTGACTATGGTCTCACTGCAAGTTTACTGAAGTGATCTCTGAGGCAGGAGTGTGTATATGTGTGGGGGACTGCAGAATCCAGGTTGTGTAAACGGCTACAGAGCTGTTGTGGATTAATTTAGCTGTGCATCTTCCTCCTGCTGAATAACAAAGTTGCATTAAAAAAGCAGTAGAAGACCTTTACTCCAGGCTTTTAATAGCAGAAAATATACATCAATGGCTAGTGTCCTCTAGGGAGCAATGGTGTACTTAGGAGGACTAAACTAGGTCATCTCCTCTAGTTACAATTCATAACTTCTGTGCTTCTGTGGAAGGAGTGTCTGAGTGGAAACTGATAGAATTTGCTGCAGTGGGCAGCCTGAAATGAAGTAAAACCTTGAGTGAAAGTCTTTAGTTTCTTCTTCACATAAATATGCGTATTTAATTGAACCAGCCAAAAGTAATATTTCCGCTCTATTATTCGGCATAACCTAGCTTTCCTTAACTATAGACTCTCTGAGAATTAGACCTTCTTCTATAATTTTATCTATAATCTATGTATAAGAAAGTTCACTCATCCCCTTAACAGTAAAAGGGGGACGAATGGAAAAGAGAAAAAAGAGCATATGTCAACCAAGTATGTTTAATTATTATGCTTTGATTGTGTGCTGGGACAATGAAAGCCACAATATTTTTATCTCATCCACTGAAGGATACATTAGCATTTTGATTGCAGAATAAAACCACTGCAATATTGTGAAGGACTGCTTAGTTACTGTGAGTTACAGGATAGCTAGAATGTATCTGTCAAATACTATCTCGTATCATGAAATTCAACTTATACCATTTATTTATCCATATCATTGCATATGAACAGAAGATGAGTAAGTGTTATTTGCTCTGCAAAACTCCATGATGGGATATCCAAGGTAATAATCTGGAGAGTCAGTGCTCTCCTGGGAGTTATTTCTGTGAACCAAAGTGCAGTTCTTGTAAAGTAAATTGTTCTCTTCACTTTGTGCTGAGTTAGAAAGTTGTTACTTGGAAAGATAGTGTCATAAAATTTAAATATCACGGGCTTCCTTGACATTGTGATTCATGAGGCAAATAACTGCGCCATTAAAAGAGAGTGAAGTAGTTAGCCCATTCAAATGCAAAGTCTGGGATTAAGGATACTTGAAATACGACCCTGAAACATCAATGAAAATGTTTGGATGTCTGATGGAAGATGGAGGGCACCAGAGGTGGGACATGTTGCTAGCATCTGTTATGGCGTTACAGCAGTTGTGGAGAGGCTAAGACAACAAGAGGTGATGTGGTGCCTAATGTGGCAGTATTAAGACAGCTGATGTGATACTTCTAAATTCTGAGTATACCATCAAAAATCAGAGATGTATTTCACTGGTGCCTGCGGCAGTATGTGAAGCAGATATTTCATCAGGCTAAAACCTTTCTACTGAGGTCACCATGTAAACAGTTAATGAAGCACAAACACTCTGGGGATTCATTGACTGAGCACATTTAGATGTGTTCTGTATAAATGTTCAATTGGCAGTAGTGAAATTACTTCAGTGATGCTTTAAAGAAACTGTGGACATTGTACTCTTACAGCATTAAATGGGGTGTTCATAATTAATTTCTTATTTTCTAAGCCTTTGTAACTGTTTGAATATAACTTTTATTAAGCATTACAAAGTTAAAAGGGGAAGAAAAGGCCTAGAGGTCATAAACTGCTTCATACAATTTAGAGTGCAATAAGGAGTTATTGCTGCACCAGCACTCATTAATGTATCTGCTATTTTCTACGAAGTTAACTTTTTTGTCACAAGAATTGCCTTGTAACTGGTTACCACCAAATGCTATATCACTGTGATAAAACTTGACACAAAGATAGCTTGAGAAGGAATTCATGAGCCTAGGAATGGGTGTTGTCTTGCAATATTCTGCCCCAAATAACACTGAACCTAGCGCAGCATTTCATGAGCCCCAGGAACATCTCACTGTGCCTTAACAATGTCATGCCCTTAAAATTTCTTTAAATATTTTAGTATTTCCTGGGAAGTCAAAGGCTGAGAAATCCTCTACTTTCCCTCTTGCTCTTAAAAAAAACAACAACCTAATAAATGGAGTACTACTATGAACAGCTAGAGTGAAACTGTTAAAGACTTAGTGGTACTGATTTGTATTATGCAAATCATCCTGTGAACCCTCAGCTTGGCAATGAACTCCTTGCTTTCACAATCTTCTCTCCATTTCAGAAATAGAAACACACACCCCACAAGATCATTTCTTAAGGGAATAAATGCCAGATGTGGAGATTTTAAGACAGGAAGGAACTATTATGACTTCTGCATAACAAACCATCAAACCAAGCCCTTAACTTCAGTGTGCTAAAAACACACATTGTGCATGTAATTCATCTTCCACTGCAGAGAGTGTGAACTGTTTCAGTGCTTTTATCACTTCTCTTGGTCTTGCTAGGAACAAACCAAGGGATCAATCCTCACATTTATGTTCACGTACCACATTCCTCCTGGAGGCTTCAGTATTGTGTGGCTATCCTCCTTCACTCAAGATCTCGATGATGGCATTGCTTCTTGAATGTACATTATTGCATCGACAACTTCTCTGAGTTTCTCCCATTTCAGTTACAGCAAAATTTTTGATGTGTTCTTTCGTGAATATATGACAGTTCTTCATATGTGGCATATATATTTTACTCAAAAAGTACAAAAATATTAAAAACTTTGTTCAGTCTTAGGCCCTACGAAGAGTGCCTTTGAAATTCGGGAAACATCTTCAAACAGGTAATGTTTCCTGCACTCACAGAGACAATAGTGAAGAGTGGCATTTCCATGACTTTTTAAAGACAGCTTAACAGTGAAGCACTGCTTAACTCTTCATGGGCTGGAGACTGTAATGATTTGTGTGTAGCTAACAATCTGTTTAAATGAATTCTGCTATTCCAGTTCCACTCTACATGAGGGCACTTCTCCATGTATTGTACAATGGCTACTACGTCATGATAGGTGTTTCAAGAGTTGGTAAACTCTCTTTTAGCAAGATTAAGTCAATAGCCTTGTAATGAAGACTCTAAATCTTTAATAGGTAGCACTTCATACTAATTTAGAGAATCTAATTCATACATAGAAGTATTGACACTGTACATACTCCAGTATTTGTTGAGGCAACTTAAACGTAGATCATGAACCAATTTGTTGTGGAAAATAAAGTATGAACTGGAATGATTTTGGAAAGATGGTTTAATATGTATGCCTGCATTGATGTATATGCATGTATATATACGCAAACAGGTGCACGCTCACGCATCACATTCATATTGCTAAGACATAAAATATTATATAGAAAAATCATCCAATGCATAAGTGTCTTATGAACACTGAGAGCCAAGGGGCAGAAGATTCATTCAGGTCTGGTTAATCAGCATCTTGCTATCCAGCTAGTGCTAGAAGAGAAGTCTGTCTCATCTGTTGGTTTTCAAGAACAGGAAGGTTTTGATCCATCTGTCACACACTTCTTTCCATTTCTATTTGGAGAAATATGCAATCTGTTCCATTAATAAAAAGTCGCAAGTAGTTTCCTCCTTCCATGCAGCTCTAAACCCACTTGACAGGTGGATATTTTGACCTGTACGTGGTGCGAAGCAATGAGTCATTTTAGTAAGTATGTGTCTTCACAAAGAAAAGAAAGATAGACACTAATTAAAACCTAGGTAAGTCATCTGGAAGACTGGTAGCACACTCTGGCATTTGTTAACACAATACAAAAGTCACTAATTATAGTAGTATTGTTAGTGCCATTGAAGTTATAACAGCCTGTCAGAGGAGACATTATAAACCACTATATTCAGGTGTTCATAACGACAACCACAAAAATTAAAATAAAGCTGAAATTTGGCATAAATGATCTTGGTTTGGAGCACTTCTTTCCTTGAACAAGCTGCGTGAGGGGATGCTTGTGGCTGCACATATTTACATGTAACTTCAATGGTTTAAAAACCTTACTTTGGAAATCACTCATAAAATAAGTGGTTAATTTCTTCATAAAATAAATACATTGGGATTAAAAAGATGCCAGTTTAAATCCTGTTTCATCTGTTTACTGTGGTCCAAGCCACATATCTTCTGTTTTGATTAGGTACTTAAATGTGTGTGCATCTCTAAGCAGCTGAGGAATTTAGTACAAATAGTCAGCTGCGAAATGTAGCATTTTAAATAGTTTTGTGCATCTGCTTATTGATCTCTCAGTTCGTCAAAACACCGCTTATAAGAACGAGGAAGAAAATAATGTCTCCTTTTCCTGGCTCCCTTTTTTCCCTATATACTGTCAGCTACTTGAGGTAGAAGTTGTTCTTTGCCAGTGTTTATGCAATGCTTGTCCCAGTGGGACTTCAAGCCTCAGTCAAATAAACCACAACATGCAAATACCATGTAATGGAATGTTTGTAAATATTCCTTGCAGTGGTGGCTGCTTTTGGGGTTTTACAGGAAATCAGTTACTCCTGTATCTCTGCTAAAATGGGCCAATTCAACAACAGCTGTCAAAAAATTAAGGATCCCAGTCGTTAATTTCTCATGGCATGTTAGTTCATAGACCTAATGAAAGAGAACTGTTTACATGTTATACTTATACCTACATTAGAATGATTAGATCCCATAAATTATGCAGGACATCATTAATAAGTTTCATTATGCGTCTGATTATAACGTCCTCATTCCAGCAGCAGTCTCCGATGAATTACACGGCAATCATCGCAAAGGTGACACTGCTAGAGATGGGGGATTACCCTGAGTGCCCCTTGGTGCAAGCAGTCATTAATATGATGGCACAAGGATTTAGGATAACAAATCACCCCTGGCTAGAACAGAACTGGACTCATTAAATTTTAAACTTTTTGTAGATATAATCTTTTGTTTAAAAAAGTAAGCACAGGGGGGATTTGCCTGACAATAGTATCTTAGGTTATCCTTTATCCTAATAAATAATCTTGTGGCAACAATGCAGGAAAACAACAAGGTGACATAATAAGTTGCATCAGGTAAGTATAAAACACTTGACTTCTGGACATTTTCTTCTTGCAACTTCTTTTTCATTGACTGCTTTTCTTCTCTCCTTTTCATTCATACAAACAGAAAGAAGAACAACTCTTCCTCACACATGACTCCAAAACCCAGAATCAAGAAAGAGTCTTGGCCTGGTTGGTTATGCCTGTGCCATCTCTGTTATCCAGGTAGTATAAAGCATCCTGGTTCTTAGGCTAAATGGCATCAGCTCGCTTGCATCTTTTTCATATCTAGGCTATGGGCTCAGAAGCACACTGCTCTGTTTCATGCCTCATTTTTCCAGCCAAGGAAGACAATTTGTTTGTTTTAGTCAGTCTGAACTAGCACGTATGGAGAATTTTCACACGGGACCACAGAAGTTAAACAGGAGTGCAAAGGAGTTCAGTGGTGCACATGAACCCACAATGTATTCCTGATATAAAATCTGTGTCTAAATTCATGTATTTGGGAAACATATTAGGGTGTAGAAAATCAAAGTCTTCTCTGTTGGGCTTTGTGGAATATTGCTGTTAAACTCAGAAGACTCAGTGTTTATTATGTTCACGGTGAAAGTAGAAAGTGGAAGAAGGAAGGAAACGAATATGAAGTAGATAAGAAATTTCCTGAAAGAAGGATTTATCTTGCCAATGCTTAGACTCCCATCTGAATAACTTCAATGTGGATCTTACTGGAAACAGCTTGTACTGGAAATGGGGAATGAGTTACCTCTATTTGGCAACTTAGTTTTTGGTTGAGCTAAATCATCCCCTGGGAATACTTATTGCCCTTGATAATTAAATGCTGCATTAGCAGCAAGTTAAGTGGGATGTCTTAAGGTTAGTAACTGAACTGAGAAGACAGCTCACCCTTTTATTTTTCTAGTGCAGTATGCATCTGCCTGAGCCACTCTTATTATAGTATAAAGGACTGTAGGCCCTGCTTGTGTAAACGGTCTCTTCCTCTGCACGAGTCAACAAATAGTATCAAGTCCTTTCCATTCTGTCTCATTTGTGATGGAGGAGGGTTTAAAGATATCTCCTACATGATGGCAACAGTTAGACCTCATGAATGAGGAAGAACTTTACCCATGTTTTACTATAGGTATAGACTCAGTTCAGTCTTATCCATCATCTTACAAAGATCTTTGAAAATACAGAGCCAGTAGACAGCAAAGACAAGTAGTGATCCTGCATTAGTAAAATGTACTGATTTAGTCTTCGTCCTGTGTGGAGTCTCACTATCTCCAGTGAGGCTCAGTTGAGAAGGCCGAGTGTTCTCACCTAAATGCTTCAGGAGAGAAAAGTGCCACATCAAACTTAAAGTAAACATTAAGCTCGAAATTTCCAAGGAAACAGACGTATTTCAGGATGCTGAAATGCTGCCAGGACATTTACTCCAATAGATTTAATTACTGAAAGATTTTTACATAACCCTTTACCGGCCAGAATCTTTGTCTCCATGCATCTCCTGCAGATGACTGACTTTGCACATTGTTCACAAACAGTGAACTAACACAATCCCAAAAGAAGCAAAAGAACATGTGGACAGTAATTTTATTCCTTCAGAGCCCTATTGTTCTTCAAGATATCATTTGTGTAAAACAACCAACTGAATGAAACATATCTTTAAATGTGTTGGGCTGTAGAGCCTGCCACTTGCTAGAATGTCAAGAAGCCAGTCCTAAACATTAATTTTAAAAATTCACTGAGATTTTCATATTTGTTCTCTTAAAACTGAGGGTGTTCCTGATGCTCCTGATCTAGACCTGATTTTTTTTTTCACGTTTTTTAGATATTCATATTTGTGACCTTTAAACATTCCTCAAATGTTTTAAAGGCTCTGCTACATCATGTTTTGGGTAGGACTGAATCAGGAAGAGAGGTTTCTAAACAAGAATTTATTGAAATCTAGAAAGCTCCATCTCAAAAAGAAGTCCTTAATTTCTGAAGTGTTGGTGTGGGCACAGAGATAATCTAAGACACGGTCTGTCTCACTGTCACCCAGGAAGACTGCGGCAAGGGAAGGAGTTGGAGCCTGGCCTCACTTAATCAGCTTTCCACTCACTGGACAGAGGAAGCCAGGGTGTCCCTTAGGGTGCTAGAAAATTACCGATTTCATAAACACAGGTTCAAACAATGCCCATTTTTCAAATTGCCTACTCCATAAAACACAAATATTTGCACAAAACTGCATTCATAAGCACTTTCTGAGGTTACAGAGAAGTAACCAGCAGCATAGACTTTCTTTCCTCCACAGTTTTAATAGGAAACAGAGTGAAACACAAACAAAACAGACAACAAGCAAGACTGAAAAGTCTCAAGGGGAAAACATTCTAGGTTACCAGTAATGTTTGTTAAGGTTATCAGAGCTGTTGAAAAACAATGATCTGCTCTACACAAAAACAGCTTGTCCAACGTATCTTGCACCAGCTTACTGCCTCCTAATCTATCCTTCTCTTTTTGCTTTTATTTTTGTGCTTTCCCTTTGTCGAGTATTTTATCACAGCTAAATCAAAAACATTTTTCATCCCAATAAAAACTCTAGCAGTACTTTTTTCCACAACTCTATGTTTTTCCAGTTCTACCTATGTCCTGGGTTTGGCCAGGACAGGGTTAATTTTCACCAGGAGCCAGGAGGGAACACAGCCAGGTGAGCTGACCCAACCTGGACAAACAGAACAGGATATTCCATACCATGTGTTGTCGTGCTGGGTTCTGGTTGAGGGGAGCTGGGTGGCAGGACTGTAGTTGCAGCTTGAGAGCACGCAGCAGCGGCGGGTGGTAAGAGTGGCTCTCTACATTCCACTGTTTTGTTTTGTGTATTCTCCTTATGTGTATTATTGTTCTTACTGTTCCCTTTGTTTGCTGTGCTCTTAAACTGCCCTTATCCTGACCCATCAATTTCGGCCTGTTTCTTTCCATTCTCCTCTGTACCCCAGCACGGGGAAGGGCAGCAGAGCGGCCGCATGGCCCATTTGTTGCCAGCCACAGTCAAATTATAACATGAAATTTGGCGCCAAGCATGGGGCGGGGATAACAGCAGGGCTGAGCAGCGTGTGTTAAAACAGCTTTCTTACATTTTGTTATACGCATTTAATGTGTTAGTTAAACAGTCGCCGATAAAAATGTTTCTGATTTTGCTCAAGTGGCTGTGGTATTTGAACCCTTACTTACTGTATGTGTTCACTGCTGTGCTGTTCATTACCTCGGGGAAAATTCTGATTTTGATCAAGTAGCTGTGGTATTTGAACCCTTACTTGCTGTATGTGTTCACTGCCGTGCTGTTCATTGCCTCCGGGAAAAAAATCAGGATGACAATCTTGCTGCACTGTATTGTATCCACTTATGATATGGTAACATCACTGTACATGAAATTAGGCTTGTGTTTACATGCAGCACTGTGATCATTTCCATACCTCGGGTGCTATGTCTTGGTATTTACTAATAAACAAACCCACTCTATGGGGAAAACCAAAGGGGATACTTTCCCCCACTCTTTCACCCCTCCTCTCTCCTTCAGGCTGGTCCTAACGGCTTTTGAGAATTTTGAGTACCCGTGAGATGCTCAGGCCAGCACGCTTCTACTGTTCTGCCTCCTGAATGGGTTTCAGGTTTTGTTTCGGGTTAAACAAGTAGACAACCGCATTGTGCAGAGACCTGCCCTGGGTCTGGATAGCTGTGAGTGGCTGGGTGTGTGGGATAGCATGGGCAGGTATCTAGGGCAGTGGACACCCCCAGTGTTTTTGAAACTCACCCCTGAGCAAGTGCAGAATCCGGACAAACTAGAAAAGTATCTGTAAAAAGTGTGCTGCCACCCTGGGAACTCCAGAGAGACACAAATCACAGCAATGTGCTGGGGTCTGGCCCGCGCCTACCAAGACTTGTTCAACACTGCTCAGTGCTCTATAGGGGAAGGGGGGGGGAACAAAGCATTAGGCACTGCGGCTGGCGCTGCTCCGCAGCCATGCCTGCAGTCCCTTCAGCCCAGCAGGTAGTCACAGGCCACCCGACCAGCACCACCGCTGCCCCTCCCAAGGTCGCCGGTTGCCCCGGTGGGCACGGCAGCTGCTCCAGCTTCAGCAGCAGGCACCGCAACTGAGCCCGAAAACCAATCTGTGCCGGTAGCAGTCGCCCGTGTAAAACTAAAGAAAGATGCAAAGAAATCAGATTGCTCGGGGAGGGATGACAATAAGCCAGGGTTATCGCAGGAGATACAGAGATCATCATCCAGTTCCTGTCCCTGAGCAAGCTGTGAAAGACGCGGAAAGATTTCAGCTGCCACCCTGGTGAACACATTGTCACCTGGCTGCTGCGGTGCTGGGATAACAGGGCCAGCAACTTGGAATTAGAGGGCAAAGAAGCCAAGCAGCTGGGATCCCTGGCCAGGGATGGAGGCATTGAGAAGGCCGTTGGGAAGAAGGAACAAGTCTTCAGCCTCTGGAGGAGACTTCTGTCGTGCATGAGGGAGAGGTACACCTTCAGTGACGATTTTGTATGCTATCCTGGCAAGTGGACCAATATGGAAAGGGGTATTCAGTACTTGAGGGAATTAGCTGTGAGGGAGCTGGTTTGCTATGGCCCGGATGATGACCAGTTACCCACCGACCCAGATGAAGTCCAGTGCACAGCATCTATGTGGAGGAAGTTTGTGCGGAGCGCACTATCCTCATATGCAAACTCACTGGCAGTTGTAAACTGGAGAGGTGAAGGGGCACCAACAGTGAATGAGGTGGCTGTCTGACTCTGGCAATAAGAAGAAAGTCTCTCTTCCGCCCTCGTTTCGGCCGTAGAGAAATTGTCCCAGAAGGTCCAGCGACTCGAAGAGAGCATGTCCTACTCCCCACCTGTACTGACCAGTGTATCCTGCTATTAGGGGCAAGCGTTTCTCTACTCAGGAGAGAGGATACAAAGGCTATACACGACGGGGCACCCTGTGGTTTCACCTGCATGACCAAGGAGAGGACATGAGGAAGTGGGATGGAAAACCTACCTCAAGTCTAGACACATTAGTGCGTGAACTACAAGGTAAAACAATCACCAAAGGGGATTCTCTTAGGAAAAATGCCGCTCCAGTTTCCAAAAGCCAGCTCTTCAGACCAGATAGACACTTTGATTTTGATTCTGATCCTCTTGAAGAGACCTCCAAGTCAATTTTACAGCAGGTGAGCAGCAAATTCTCTGACCAGGATTAAAGGGGCCCTGCCTCCAGCCAGGTGGAGGAAAGGGACAACCGCCTTTATTGGACGGTGTGGATTCGATGGCCTGGCATGAGAGATCCACAAGAGTATAAAGCTCTAGTGGACACTGGTGCACAGTGTACTTTAATGCCATCAGAGTTCAAAGGGTCAGAGTCCATTTGCATTTCTGGAGTGACAAGGGGGTCCCAAGAGCTGAGTGTATTGGAGGCTGAAGTGAGCCTCACTGGGCAGGACTGGCAGAAGCACCCCATTGTAACTGGCCCCGAGGCTCTGTGCATCCTTGGTATAGACTGCCTCAGGAGAGGGTATTTCAGAGACCCAAAGGGGTATTGGTGGGCTTTTGGCATAGCTGCTGTGGAGACGGAAGAAATTAAACAGCTGTCCATTTTGCCTGGTCTCTCGGAGGATCCTTCCGTTGTGGGGTTGCTGAGGGTTGAAGAACAAC
>Ga0065711_1045637_pt1 | contig 13336 bp, 6 predicted proteins | sample Hoacrofraction12_FD_59098 | JGI IMG/M metagenome (GOLD analysis project Ga0065711, IMG submission 59098) | Hoatzin crop microbial communities from Cojedes, Venezuela - Epithelial fraction 12 v2 (version 2) | ecosystem: Host-associated > Birds > Digestive system > Esophagus > Crop | place...
CCCGCCTGGACAAAGTCCTGTGCAGCCTGCTGTAGGTGCCCCTGCTTCGGCAGGGGGGTTGGACTAGATGATCCCCAGAGGTCCCTTCCAACCCCGACCATTCTGTGATTCTGTTACTGTCATGTGGATGTGTAGGGAACAGAAGACATGCCCTTACAGAATTTCTTTCATTTGTTCTGATTGTAAAGTAACTTTTTCTGACTTTTTTTTGTTTGTTATTCTGCACTGAAATGTGGAAGTGGCCAATTTTTTTTGCGAGTGATCTACGAGAAACTTGAAAATTATGAAGATTGATGGAAACAAGAATACGTAGCAGTGTGAGCCTGAATTTGTCCTCCAGATGGAGGATAATGAGAAAATCGTCAGTATTTAAAAACTGTTATGATTAGGTAGATCATTGTCATCTTAAAGTTAACTTAATTCCTTTAACATACAGTGCTTTCTTGATACCTTGGTACCCAACTGGGTATTCTCGATTACTGTAAAAACTGGTTACTTAAGTGCTTAAAATTTTTCTTCATTCTGTTAGCAGGTGACCCGTTATTATTTGGCACTGAGAACTTCTTGTGAAGTACAGAAACTCTGTTTTAAAGCTTCTTGTTTTTCATTGTTGTCATTTTAGGCAACTCTGTTTATTTCCATGTAAAGGACTCTGAATTACTGCACTTAATCAGAGTATTTGACAAATTTGACATACCAAATGTCGAAACGTACCCTGTAAAACTGGCAGACTGCAGTACAAGATGTGGCCTTACTGTCTGTGGGAAGTCAGATTCACAGGCGGCTGCTCGGTTTGCCTCTAGAGACTTAGCCTTTGTTTGGCCTTCCCTGCTTGACGACAGCATGGAAGGGTATATGGCAGTGGGAGAGAGGTGAGAGGACTCAAATAGGAAAGCTTAACTGTTATGGCTGCGTTTCTCACCAGCTGCTCCGTTGACCTGTGCAGAGGTACTGCCTGTTTTGTAGCACGTCAAGGGTAGAGTTTCCTGCTCATCATCTAGCAATGGGCAGATTTTTTAAAGTTCAGTCTGAGATTAAAGAATGCATGAGACCCTCCTTTTGCTTGAAGGCTTACATGCTTTGAGGAGGCCATCTGTTGCTCATACAGGTGGTAAATTAAAAAATCATTTAAAGAAGAGTGGTAAATTCTATAATACGTCTGGGCTCCCGTACTTTTTCGGCGTAAGAAGTATCTCCCCAAGAAAAATGTCTCGCCTCTCACTGTTTTGCTTCTGCTGTGGAGGGAGGAAGCCTGCCCTCTTTCTCTGCACTTTTTTCTGCCATCTGTCCTTGAAGGTGTTTTTTTCCATGTATCTGAAGAAGCTGTGGCAAATGGTTCAGAAATGGGGTACCTCCTGTTCAGACTTTTTCTCACTTTCTTTAAAAATAACTTGAGTCTTTGAGGCAAATGGATTCGGGAAGCAGCAGTGACGTGTCTGGACTTCTCTATCTGTGTTTATTTGTTGTCTCAAGGATGCCAGTTTTCCTTTGCTTCCATGGAGTGCTTGCAGAATAACAGAGAATTTGAGATGAGTGCCAGTAAACCTTACCTTCAGTTACTTCTGTTTTGGTGATTGATTTCTTCTGTATCTAGTTGCTGCCTGCTTTATGGTTTAAAAACCTGACTGCTGCTTTTGATTGAGTTTAACTGCATACAAATTATTTTTCTTCTCGTTTAGGTATGGTGGTGCCTTAAGAGCTTCAGGAGAAATGGCCTCTGCTCAATACATTACTGCAGGTTGGTGTTTAGAGTAGAACCCAGGGTTTTAGGCTAGTGTGCGATTTCTTGCTAACTGCAGATGAAAATTGCAGTTAGAACTCTGCATATTTTTCTTTAGTGCCTGTGCCTTAGGAAGTTCAGATCTGCTAGCACTAGAGGATTCATTTTGCTCTGTTGTTAATATCTGACTGGGACTGCAAAGCATACATCTCTGCATGTTATGTAGCTGCACGCTAGGAAAAATATGTTCGTGTGATCTAGGCTTAGATAGAAATCATTCCTATCTCTTGCTGTTTTGCCTGTAGGCATAAAGTAATTGGAACTTCCTAAAGCAGACTCCATCCATCTGTTGATTTGATCATTTTGTGTAGAAATATTTTAGTGAATAGTTCTTTGTTTCACTTAATGGTAGGCTAACACCATACTCCTATAATATGTATTTCATTGATATTTTTTCATATTATTTATTGGCTGAGCATTGTTGTTAAGGTGGTAGCTGATGCTTTATCAGTAGTCTTAGCCTTTACCCTAAACATCCAGATTTCATAACTGAAATAGAAAGTAGTGTCTTCAAAAGAAAAGTTACTCTTTGTTGTGGTGATCTGGGTGCTCACAATATGGGAGCTCACAACGGCCCCGTATCTCCAAGTTCTAACTAGAATTCTAGTTAGACCCCTTACACTTGAACAAGGGTACTACTTGTCCACTTTTTCTTTTTTTTACTCTATTTCATTGCCCCACTAAGATGCTGGGCCAGGACACTGGGATTTCTACCAGTCCATTTAAGGAAAAACAAAACAATATAAGGAAGGAAAGGTCCAGTTTGTGGGTATGCCTGCTGATCGAATTTTGGGGTGGTAAGTTCAATGGTTACTCTATACAGCCATGCCTGCCCCTCCCCTTTTCACTGCCTTTACTTCGTGTCCCTTGTTTTCTTTTTAAGGTGACAGCTCTGCTTTTTAGGAGTCTTAGTAGTTTAAGTCATTTGTAGTTAATTCTTTGGTGCTGAGCTGGTCAAGAACTCCTGCATGACACTTATGGCATTTTTTTGAATTGCTGTGTCATATCAGTTGTCCCTCTTACCAATCTCAGTGAAGATATATCTTAAACAGAGGAAGCAACTGACCTTGGTTCCTTGTAATTTTACGTATATTCACTTATTCAAGAGTATCATTCATTAGTCTCTTCACCTGTAAATTAGTGACCATGTAGATTGTTGCCTATCTCACAGGGTTGTTGTGAGGATTAACAGGTGTCTCTGAAGTGATCTGTGGATTTAAAATGCGGTAACCTGGGTAGATAAGACTTATGGAATAGTGTGCCTGGAGCAAAAAAGAAAGCCATGTGTATTGTCATGCAATCAGTAGCGTTCGTTGAATTGCACATAGTTGTCAACTGTCTGCACATATGCATACACATACTTGTTTTCCTGGGTGTTAAATTAAGCATGAGTATCTTCTAGACATTTTAGTTGGGAAAAAGGAAAATATTTTTCCTCAATAGTTGGTGAAACTTAAGATGCTCTGGAGCATAGTCTGTGAATGCCTTCTGGTTTCTCTAGGTGTAGTGCTCTTGTGAAAACATTGTTCCTCAGGTGTGTTTCAAATGAAATCTTAACTACCCAAAAATGTTTTTTGTCTGTTAGAAGCCAGGAAAGACAAGGCACTATGTGCCAAACTTTCGGAATTGTCATCTTTATGCTTGCAAAGTCATGCTCACAAATGAGATCTTAGCTGCGCCTGTTACGCCACTGGAAAATTTGTCCTGCTTTAAAAAGATCAAATTTAACACAGTTAAATGATCAGTCTTTAAATGTTGCTGCTGTTTTGCTATTCTTTTTTAACTTCCTACCGTGTTTGAACTGTTTTTCGACTTCTCAAAGCATCACTTACTTTTTCTTCAAGCTCTTAGAGACTTGTTTGATTCCATGGATAAAACTTCCTCCAGTATCCCACCTATCATTCTCCTGCAGTTTTTACATATGGCCTTCCCACAGTTTGCAGAGAAAGGCGATCAAGGCCAGTACCTTCAACAGGTAAAGACTGATTATTAGCTTATTGTTTGAAAATTCTGCAGTATGTTGGAAGTTGAGAACAAGAATATTTTGAAACTTTCTTTCTCCTGTGAACAATTCATCTCAGTAAAGTCTTTGGTATTATATCATGTAGAAAAGCTGAAGATAATATCAAGTGCTAGCTCTGAAAGTCTGTGGTGGAATAGGGAGAAATCTTTAGTTAAGGAATCCTTTAATTTGGTTTTATAGTGTAAAGGTTGATGGATTTAATATTACTAAGTTGTAACACTACTGGTCAGATTTAATGTTCTGTTTCCTTCCTAGGATGCCAATGAGTGCTGGGTGCAGATGATGAGGGTGCTACAGCAGAAGCTGGAAGGCATAGAAGGTGATGCAGTTATGGAGGTAATTGTAGTCTTACTCTAACCAAACTTTGGATTCATAATACTGTACTTGTGATGCATACATTTATTTGCTAAGGATTGTCTGTTTTGTGAGTTATTTAGCAGGTGTCTTGCTTTCTGATGTGTCTGACCAGCATAATGCTACCTGTGTCATGTCAGCTGTGCTAGGGAGTGTACTATAGGAATACTTTCCCTCTGGGCTTTGTAAGGCATATGTTGGACCAGGGTGGTGGTGACTGAGTATGCAGCACCTGGCCCTTGGAACCTGTGAATTTAGCATGTAAAAACTTTTTTTTTTTTTCCCTGAAAAAACCCCCAATCCTTGTGCTACAGCATTCTTGGCTACATGAATGCTATTTCAAATAGACAGCTAACTTAATCAACTTGATAAGAAATTACTTAAAGTTTTTCCCAAGACTTTACCAGACTCTCTTTTTTTTTTCCTGTGTAAACTGTTTTCTGGAGAGTCTTGGCAGTGGCAAAAATCTGATAGGCTACTTTACAATTTGAGACAGGTTTAAGCCGTGGGGCAGGGAGGTGTGACTTTTTGATTGACATCTTGCTTGCTGATATGCTTTGAGGTGGCTCTAAGAGCATGGTATAAATGCATTTGTTTTGAAACTTTTATACAGTGTAGGATGATTGACTGACTAGGAGAAAATGTACCTATAGAAAGGCGAAGGAATAGGCTTCAAAAAATTTAAATAAATTGGGTTATTTTGTCCATAAAGAAGACTGTCCTTACATGCTATTTAAAGTTACATCATAAGAGAATTTGTTTTACAGACAGACTCTGGAGCTACAGCTGCAGCTTCTAAAAAGAAGAGTTTAATTGATCAGTTCTTCAGCATTGAATTTGAAACATCGTATCCTAAAAACTAAGGCAAGACGTAAAGAATGATAATGATTTCACACTTTAGTGGTTGAGTGCAAGGGGGAATGAAAAGCATCATCCAGAATAGTGTAGAAAAAAAAAAGGTATGTGTTGGGGAAGAGAGGGAATGATGTATTGCAGGAGTACACAGAAGTTAAGACTGGATATACTTGGAGAGGGAGGATGATGTGGGGAGGAAGAATGCTAAGGGAAATTTACAGAAAACCCCACTGAATTTAAATACCAGGTTTCCTTCCCAGAGAAGATTGCCAGGTGTCTACTTCAAGGATGCTGAGATGTTTTATCCGAGTAAAAGCAATTCTCTTCTTAAAGAGCTTTTTTTTCTGGCTTGTAAGGGAGTGTTGCTGATATACTTTGCATACTAAACATGGACAAAGATAGCTTGCTTCATTTCTTAAGAAATAAATTAGATGCACACTGTTAGATGAGGAAGAAACGAAGGCAGCTGACAACTTTCGAAGTATTTATAGCAAGAACAAAAAAAACATGTGGGGCACACATCTCATGCGAAATATTACTGGTTTCCCACTTCTCCACCCCAAAATCCCGTCCATCGTTAAACTGGCCACCACTTTTAGAAATAATTAGACTGTGCATTTTGCTTGTCTGAAATAAGGAAACATCCCCTTAGGTGAGGTACTGTACCTCATAGTTTGGTAATAATGGAGAGTAGAGGCCTTTTTTAAGGTAAGAGGCACGCATCTGGCCCTGTGCTGTGATGTTTGTTATCCCTGAAGTAGCTGGGAGGAGCAGAGTGAGTAGCTGAGAGGAATGGTGAATAGGCTAATGGCAGGAGGAAGAAACTTGGTAGAAAAGTCGTGTTGCAAACCTTCAAAATGTGGTTATGGCAGCATTTGTAGAGCAGATGCATTCAGAGCAGTCAGAAAAGTATCTCATTAGAAGGAAGTGGATGAAAGAAAAGGATTGGTTGTGGAAGTATGAAAAAGAAGAAGTTGGACAGAATAGTGAGAAGAATATGTAGAAAATAATGAAGAAATAGACTTCATTTCAGTGAAGAGGACAGATAGAAGGCAAGGAAGGGAGGTTGTGCGTGTTGAAAGAAACAGGAAGTCTGGCCAGCAGCAGGAATAGAGGAACTTTTATTAATTGTGAACAATAACAGAGCATAACGTTGCAGGAGGGTTTCAAGACTTGGTATTGGCAGCCAGTTAGTATGATCTGTGTCCGAGGTGGGGATGGAGAGGGAAGAAAGAGCAAAGCGGGCCTCACAGGCTTAAATGGTGATTAAAAACTTATTTTACGTATTTTTGTTATGCTCTCTGCGTCAGCGACCACTTGTCATTAGACACAAAGGAACAGCTTGGTTAGAAGAAAACGCTGTTTAAAATCTTAATTTTTATACTGAGAAGTAAAAGTACTATTAATGCACAAGCACAGGGTTATCTTAAGTTACTGTGCTGTTCAGCATGTTCTTTTCACTAGAGCAGTAGTTCAGCTCTTGCTGCATGGTGATTTTCCTTAATTTTGTGAAGCATGAAATGTACAGAAGCTGAAGAAGAGGAAGTAACTAAAGGAAAGGAGAATCTACTTCAGCTTAGCTGCTTTATCAATCAAGAAGTGAAATATCTGTTTACAGGACTAAAATTGGTAAGCCAGTACAACTTCTGTGTATTTAATTCAGATTCTGAAAGACCTGTGTTTTTAATCTGTGACTTGGAATTGACATCTGCTGTCCAAAGTTTTTTTTGGGGGTGTTCAGTGGGAAGATGGAAGTGAAAATGAATTGCATGTTAATGTAAAGCAGACTTCAACAGAGCAGTTTTTTGACCCTGACGTGGTCTTCTGCATGCAGGTGACCAAGCGCAAGCCAGTTAGTTACTTGTAATTTGAAGCTATTTGCTTGACTTTCACTTCAGGCTGAGTAGTATCATGATTTAAGCATGCTGTAAACAGTTCCCAAAAAGTCCAAAAGTCAGTTTTAAAATAGCGTGGCATTTTGGCTGCTGTGTTCCAAGAAAGAAACAAGTGATGAAACAATTAAGCTTTCAATTTAATTTTGCAGATTTGAAGGGAGTGTTAAACTTTCCATGGCACAACATGATCTTTAAACTGTTTATTTGAGTTGGACTTCTTAAAGTACTTTGTGCTTTTTATATATATATTTCGAAATTTTCAGGGTTTTTTTTTTGATACTCTGAAAGAGCAAGGAGAGGAGCTGCTACAAAAACCTGGTTGTGGTAACAGAGTATTTCTGCAAGAGAAGGGATGGAAGCAGACATCTGTTTTTTGCAGGACGAGACCAAGTTGCACTGTTCTCAGATAATCTTTGTTTCTGCTTTTTCTGTTTTGACAGAATTTAGAATGAAAAGTAAGATAAAATAGCTAATGGTCACAAATTATAAAGAGTATGAAAAAAGAAACCTCACTTTCAGGCCAGAAAGGACCTTCTAGAATTCTTACGCCGGAGTGCCTGTAGCAAGAGAGTCACAGCACTTACCAACTAGGTCAGTCTTTCCCTGGATTTGGAAAGGTCCCTGGAAGCAGAGTATCGCCACCTGCCTCCTCGTATACAGCTCTGCTTTAGGCTGAGAGTTGAGAAACGGCCGAATATTCCTGTCACAAGAAGCTTCAGATTCTTTTTAGTTGTGTTCCAACCATGACATGACACATTTGTAACCAAATCCAGATATTTAAGTTGCAGGTTCTACTCTTGTAGAGCAAAGTTTTCTGCAAAGAGAAGCTTCATGTTGTCAGGGGTCAGGAATGAGCTTGGAGCTGAAGAAATGAATGGGTATGGTCTTTCTGCCAAGGAATTTCAAAATTCTGTGCTTTGCAATGGCTGACAGCAACAGCAGGGATTGGCAGAACAAGATTTAGTTGATGTGCTTTTCTTTAAGTGCTGTTTTATGATGAATGTATGTATTATTACCTTTTTATTTATTCCCAACAGCGTCTTCAGGAGGAAATCACCAAACTCTCCCCAACACTGCAGAGAAATGCACTCTATATCAAATCTGTGAGTGGTACTTCTTCTAACTGTTGTCAGTTTTCTGTCCCAAAACACAGGTATTGCTTCAGTGGCATGTGATTTGTGTTTATAAAGCATCTGAATATCTACTACCGAGAAATTTAAGACCAGTTGAAAATTATTTCTTTAAGTACACTACTATATAGACCTTCGAAATAGGAGGCCTTGTTATATTACTATGTGTATGTGTACAGATGTGTTCCCAGAATAGCCTGTAATTTAGGATGAGCTGTTTAAGGTATAAAACGTCTGTGAATATGTAAAGTAATAGCTTTTTCTAAATTTTTTTTTTGTAGTCTAAAATTAGTCGCTTGCCAGCGTACCTGACTATTCAGATGGTTAGATTTTTTTACAAAGAGAAAGAATCTGTGAATGCCAAAGTTCTTAAGGTAAGTTTTCTGCATATTGAAGTTTAATTCCTCTTTATGCTTTTTTATTGAGTTTTTATTATAGGTAGACAGCTAATACTTGAAGGCTATTTACAAAATTGTTTGCTTTTAAATTACATTTGAAAATACTCGCAGTGCAGTTTCTTTGCTTAACTACAGAGTAGCTTTGTTTCCAGTTGTGCTGACATGTGGCAAACTGTGCTACCAAAACAGGCTGGGGGAGGAGGTGGGGGACAGAAGTGAATTTGCTCCAATACTGTTAGGATGTTTTTTGGTCTCTTTTCACCAGTGGTTCAGAGGAGAGTGTTTGATTAAGGAGAAGGCCAAGCTTTCAGTCGTTCTAAAGTCGATGAGAAATGTTTATGCTAACGAACACTTACTGTCTTAGTTATTTAGTCTGGCTTTTCGATTGACGAATGCAAGAACCAGCTGCAGACAGCTCAGTGTTCCAGTTTTGCTTTCTGTTGGCCTTGGCTGATTGACCTCCTAGGCTGCCCAGGAAGCATCAGGACAGATGATGCCTGTTCCTTACCAGAGAAGCAAGAGAGTAAAGGTTGAAGGCACGTGTTAACTATTTTAGAAGATTGTTTAGCTAACACAGATTGACATTTTTGCAAATGCACAATCGTTCTACATGCATTTTTTTCCTTAGGCCTGCCGGGGTATTTCCATAGTATAGAAGTATGACAGCTAATAACAAAGAATCTAAGTGGTACTGTCAGCAAAATTTCAGTAGATCGAGTTGTCATAAATGTGATGAGAGTTGTGTTTAATTGGACTTAGTGTTGTCTTCTCACAGGAGAACGCTTTGAAGTGGAGTACCAAATCATGCTAATAATCTTTATGCCTTTTGCTTCCTAGGATGTTAAATTTCCTCTTATGTTGGATGTGTATGAGCTGTGTACGCCAGACCTTCAGGAAAAAATGGTTTCTTACCGATCAAAATTCAAAGATCTAGAAGACAAAAAAGTAAATCAACAACCAAAGAATGTAAGTCTTCTGGCAATTTCATGGACACTTTGATTAAAGTCATACATCTGAAATTGGGGTACTAATAAGGACTAGAGAAAACCTGACTTCCTGAAATGTATTTTTTTCTTATTTAGCATTCAGACTCCTTGGTGTTGAACTTCAGATCTTTTTTGTGTATTTTCATGAAAATACAGTGTCTGCTTTGGTCTGACTGCTTGATGAGAGATGTTAAATGCTGTAGACAAACATGTTGCTTACATTTCTATTGCAAAATTTATTAAAATGTAGTTCTGCTTAGCAGCATTATGCCTAAAGGTTTTCTGTGAATTACACAGAATGATTCTCTTCAAACATTACTGCTTGCTGACAGGTCTCTTGTTTGATGGAGCAGAGGTCGCTGTTTGCTGCTCACCAGTGGGAAAGGGTTGTACAAGGGAGTACGACGTATCTGAGTGATAAAATTTAGAATATACATACTAGTGAGCTAAAAGACTGTACTCTAAAAAATTGGTGAATTATTTCATCTCCTACCTGGTCTTACATATTCTAAAACTGATTTCCCTTTCTTTAATGAAGAACAGAAGTGAACAAGCCAAAACTGTAGTGTTAAAACTCTGCCAGTTTTTTACTGCTTGCTAGTCTTTTCCTGGCCTAAGACCTGGCAGTTTCATTTAAACATTTGAAAAAGGCTTGCATCTCTTTTACACAGTTAGGAGCAAGGAAGGAGTGCTGTTTTAAAACAGCATGTATTGGCGCTTAGAGTCTGTCTCGGGTATTTTCTTGTTGCCACTTCTGCTGCTAGCAAGTCCCTGACAAGGAATAAAATCTTCAATTGCAGAGTTGTTTTCATGCTCCAAGCCTGTAAATCTGGTGGGTAAACAGTCTAGGCAATATGTGCTAAAATGGTTATATATTTGTTTTAAAAAGCGATCTTGTTTAGATTGGGCTTTTGGATGTTCAGCTTGAAACACTGTAATGGAACTTGTTTCAAGCTGAACACAAAATGTTTATGTTAAGAAACATTTTAAAATGAATGGAGAGTTGGTATTTGATATGATTGTGCTAAAGCTTTCTCAAAAACATTCCACATTAATTCAGCATCTTCTCTTTTTTAGTCTAGTAAAAGTGATGGTGCACAGAAAGAAGTGAAGTATGAACCATTTTCTTTTCCGGATGGTGAGTACAGGGAAGTAAATCTACTTTAAACTAACTTTCCATTTACTCAGTGTTTAAGTGGACCTTATGGTAGGAGTATTTTGAGAACCCTGGTTATTTTTAATGGCTTTGAAAATTAATCTTCAGAAACTGACAGAAATTTAAGGAAGGGAAAGATTAGGCAAGTCAAAATGCTGTTGAGACATAATCAAATATCAAAGGCATAATTGTCATCCATCCGTCAAGTTGATGATACCTAGAAGACACGTGCATCAAAAGACATTTGCATGTAAAGGGCAGTTGTCTTGTGCACTTCCTTGTCAGTGGGTGGTAGAAAGATGAAATCAAAACAAAAACTTAAACTGGACTTTTGAAACTGCTGTGGTGGTGCTAGTGTTGCCGAAATTTGGCAGGCTCAGAGCTTGGATGCCGTAAGCATTCACCCTCGCGTTGAGGACGCCGTGCAGAAATTATTTTTGAGGTCTTGTTTATCCGAGCTGTCAGTGTTCGGTGCTTCCGCAGGTTTCTGCGTGACGCCCTGCCTGGGGAGCAGTGGGGGGCGGTGGCTGCCTGGGGAGCACCGTGCAAAGGGGGTATTCTGGGGTGCAGTGTAGCCGTTTTTTTCTACTGAGAAGCTGAATAGCTGAATTGAGCTAACTGGGTTGATCTGTGGTACCCGAGTGTTCTCGGCAGCGGCGCTGTGCAGCCCGTGCTCAGCACGTCCGTCCGGCAGTTTCTTGGCCTGCCCCGAATGCAGCCAGAGGCTGGGGTTTGAGGGAGGCTTTGCCCAACCCTGTGCAGGTGGTTTACTGACCGTACATCGTATTTTTAATGCCTTAAGCTCACTGCATTTGCATTACACCCAGGATACATATTTATGTCAAGAAAACAGACAACATGATGGGCTGTTCCTAGCTGAAAGCCGCTGCTTTCAGTTCACAGTGACTTAGAGCCGTGCTGTAAGTGCTGCAGGATGGCTAACGCGTCTCCAGTCTGCGTGCAGTTAAAAACATGAAAACTGTTCATGTAAGACTCGTGTAACTTCTTTTCCCCTCTTCCTTCAGATATTGGTTCTAATAATTGCGGCTATTACGACCTGCAGGCAGTGCTGACACATCAAGGCAGATCAAGTTCCTCTGGGCATTACGTGTCATGGGTTAAAAGGAAACAAGGTAAAAAAAAAAAAAAAGAATTAGAGCACTGTTACCCACCCTTCACAGCTTCTTTCCTTTAAGGGGCTGTTAAGCACGCTGGGGTTTTATGTACCTAAATTACAGATACTCCTCTTGTTTTTCTTGCAGACGAATGGATTAAATTTGATGATGACAAAGTCAGCATTGTTACACCCGAAGACATTCTGAGGTTATCTGGGGGTGGAGACTGGCATATAGCTTACGTTCTACTCTACGGGCCTCGCAGAATTGAAGTCATTGAAGACGAAGCTGAACAGTAGTCTTCAGTTCTAGTTATTCTGCCTAGGTGTGAAATAAATGTTGATTACTGATCACTTCTTTAACCCCAGAGCTTTAGCAAGTGGATAAATAATCCATTCAGACCTTTTCATGGGAAGAGGGATATTGTTTCAAAACCGATCCATGTACCAATCAGTCACGGCTGGACTGGACTGCCCACGGGGGTGGTGACAATACATAAAATAGCTTTAATGTCTTGCAGACGATAATTGTTTTTAAATGAGCCTCTCCCCCCCTGCCCCTTCCTCTCTAATCTCATCAAGTATTTATTACACACCTATTCTCACATTTGTTACTCTTGCATGGTTTATACCACCGAGCTGTCCATCCTTTGCCTTACCTGGCAGTTGTGTTGGGAAGGGCGAAGCGAAGCTGTTGCCTTGTTGCGTAACTCAGTGCTGCTGCCCACAGCCAACAGCCATGGCTACAATCAAGTATTTGTCCAGCCTGACCTGCTGACTCAGTCTGTTCTGTTGCTGGCATCTCATGACTTCAAAATAAATTGTGATCAACACTGTGTCTCCATTAAAAAAATGTTCATGTCTCGGTAGCATAGTTAGTATGTGTTGGTTTTTACTTCTTGGGCCACCACTGATGAATGTCTCAAAGCAGTCCTGTAATAAAGGCACCTTTTTTTTTAAGCTGTAGGGATTAATCTCCTGTCCTGCTACTTTTCACTCAGTAGATAAGTGGCTGCAGAACCGGGCTTTGCTTACTTACCGTAACCTCTGTTCCTTCCCCACAGGCCTGCAGCAGCTGCCTGCTAGTGGGAGGCTGCAGTTAAAAAGTGTTTCAGTGTTGGCCACAGCCAGAAAAGCAGTAGGCCATCAACAGAACTTGACCTCTGTGTAGAGAAATCTGATTTTTAATGAGTCCCAGTCCCTTCTGGGAGAGCCACACGGACACATGTCCATGTTCATACAAAACACCTCCCATTGTATCTATCTCCACCAACAGTGACCGCGTGGTGAGTTTAACTGTGCCTCGCTGGCTCAGAAGGGACCCTGCCCTTGGGGACAGTGGCCTCAGCTACCCCCTGCCCAGGTGGTTTTTTCTGCCGTACAGCTTGCGTTGCTTCCCTGGGAGCACACTAAAGGCCAAAGGGTCTGCTTCAAAAAAGGTGGATGATGCCGAAAGGCAAGTTCTGCCCGTTACGGAAGGCCTTGTGCCGTACTGACTCTGTCCCCATGCACCCCACAGAAGTAGCACCAGCTCCCCTGTTTCCAAAGGCTTTGGCTGTCTTGTGTTCAGGAGGAAGGGGAGACCGCGCCTGTGCCTGATTGCTGCTTTGTGGAACTGTGTTCTGTGCACCCCCCCCCCCCCCCC
>Ga0065711_1045638_pt1 | contig 13336 bp, 7 predicted proteins | sample Hoacrofraction12_FD_59098 | JGI IMG/M metagenome (GOLD analysis project Ga0065711, IMG submission 59098) | Hoatzin crop microbial communities from Cojedes, Venezuela - Epithelial fraction 12 v2 (version 2) | ecosystem: Host-associated > Birds > Digestive system > Esophagus > Crop | place...
GGGGGGGGGGGGGACTTCTCCATCTGGCAGATGATCCTCAGAAGTGGAAAAGAAGATGTGCAGGCTTAGGCTATTAAACTTTTTGAGTTCAAATAGAATCCAGCTGTTTGGGATCCACAACATTCTTGCAGTTTAACTGCTCACAGTATGTATACTTTCAATCCCTTTATTTTTGTTTTCTTTAATTGTTGGGGCCTGAGATCATAAACGCCTCAGTCTTTCAAACGTGAAGTGCAACTCTTGGTAATTTGTTCTAATCAACTGCAGTAAGAAATGTCTGCTCCATAACCTTGAATGCTTTCTTCTCTCCCCTGACAACAGAATAGACTTCTTGCAAAAAATAAACATCTGGTTTGAATTGAACATCAAATTGCAGTTACTTTAAGTGCCAAATATTAAACTACCTCAAATGTTTTATGTTTGAACATGATTTTTCAAGACAGTTAAATTTTTTAACTGTAGCACAAATGTACATGTAAAATTACTTTAGAAGGTTAATTCCCTTAAACACTTTTTTTTTTTTATCATGTGTAGCTTGGTCACTCTTTTTGATTTCTGTTTACAGAAATTGTTATTCATAAAGATTTTTACACACCCAAATATGCCTCATCAGATGGTAAGTGGAAGAAAAGCTCTATCTAGAACTCAGGGACACTACAACACACAGGGGGATTGTCAAGACTGTCCAGAAGCCATTAAATCAAGCCAGAAAATCACACGGACCAAGATTACAGTCTGCATTTTGATCAGGAAGCTAAACATTAAAATTCATATCTAAGACTTTCCTCATCTGAAAAGAAAACCTTCCTTTTTTTATCTAGCGCTGTTTTCTGGTGATGAGTCTTATAGTCTGATTTGCGTGACAGCATTTCAAATTTACAGCTTTACATAAATATTGCTATTTTCCTTAAACTATCCAGCTCTTGATCCACCACATTTTTGCAAGAGATATTTGCGTCTTTTTTAAAATTTATTTTTAAGTATGCTTCCAGCCTTCTCAGTCACAGAGAATTTTTTAAGATAGAAAACAGTGCAATTTGAACTATTGAAAGCAAATTAAAATGAACATGAACACCAAATCCACTGTTTTGCTCTGCTTGCAATTTCTGTATGACTGGAATTCACAGTGTTGCTGAGGCTTCTTTATGCCACTCCAGGGAGGGAAAAAAAAAAGTTAATATTTTATTCACTGTGAGGGGGCTCTAAAAGGGCACGGGGGAAGTGTAAATGAAAGCCATTTTTGTATTCCCTTCAGTATTTCTGCAAAACCCTCCTCCAAAACAAAATAGAGTAACTGCAAGTGCAGACCAATATGATCATTGTTTATTTCTTCTTCCCAGACACTGATCAAAGTGAAACTACAAGAAGAATCGATGAAAAGAAAAAAAAAAAATTAAAAGCACAGATGACTGCAGCTGGGTAAATTGCTGGCAATTACTCTGGTGACTTCTAAATTGGACATGACCCAGTGTTAGTGGTTGTCTATGCTTGTATTTTCACCGCAGGTGATTGTAATTGTTGTGATGATATGATTACTCCAGGAAGGAAGCAGTAATTACAAAGGTGGAGTCACCTGATCAGAAGTTTCCATGTTATTTAGATGGCTATTTATAATACTGACTGTGGTTTTAGCTACAATATTCGAATACTAAAACACAGATCAACCCTCAAATTCACTGAGAATCAAGATGAAAGTTTGATCATAACAAAAATCTACTGAATGGTTTCAGGTACTGCATGGGAAAAACAGTGACTGTTTATGGACAGTAGATAGATAGGACGAATGACTTAATTTACCATGTTGTTTGCTGAAAGTCATCTGAACAGGCTTAAGAGTCACAAAGCTGAAATTCATCAAAGACTGTGAAGACAACATTTTCATTCTGGGGGAATAAAAAAAAAATCCCTGACTAGCCAACCCCAGCATTATTGGATGCTCAAAGTGTCTAGGCAACAAACGTATCTGATTTTCACCTAACGAACTTCTGCAGCACATATGCCTCAGTATATGTGATTAGGAGAAAAAACCTACACATCTTCAACTAGTAGTTCTGCTTGTACCTTGGATAAAAATACCTTCCATTACTACTTAAATAATGCAAATGGATACGGCTGAAAGTTAAGACACAGAATTACAGAATTGCAAGTGAAGAGGTGACCTTGGAAGAGACCTGTGAGTTCATCTGGCCCAATCCCTTGCTCAAGCAGGGCCCCTTAGAGCCAGTTGCCCAGGACCGTGTCTAGACAGTTTCTGACTGTGTCTAGATGGTTCTTGGAGTCAACTCCTTACTAATTCTATTCTTTAACTTCTTTAGTTTGACAAAGTAATTTTGGTTTATGTTACTTATTAGCAAAACTTTGCTGATAGAACACATGGTGAGAACTACTTGGTTTCTTTAAGTACTTTGAGCTGAAGAAGTGTTCTGGGACCAGATGTGGTGACTAGTGTGTGGGTACTCAAACAGACACGCTGTCAATACTGTTTGCATCTACATATCCTAACAAGAAGAAAAATGTATTCCCAAATACCTATTCAACTACCTAAGCCAGTTTTAAAAACAGTATGAGTTACCTTCCTTCCAGTTTTCCTCCAAAATTCATCTGCCTGGTTAATGTTAGCAGTAAAAAAAACAGAACAAACAACTGTAACTCCTAGTTTTCAGCTCAGATCTGTTACCATTTATTGAAAGTTGTGCTGAAGTAAGCTCCAGGTTTCAGGGCTCTCTACTGCGGCTTTCTCAAGCAGCTTCCTCCCAACATAACCCAGGAGGGTAGGCAGGCCCTAAGGATCTGAGGCATGTTAACGTGTTAAAAAGTTTTCCTGTTAAAATAATTTGTGGAAATCTATTCCAGTTGAAGTTGTGACATAATTAAGGAACAGCATTCAATATCTGTGCAGGATGATTTCACAACTTTGCCACACAGGAGTCTACAGTCAGTCTTTAAACCAAATATCATCTACTGAACTGGATATGCCTTGAGCAACAGGGAGGTGGAAACCTAATAAAGCAACCTTTTTTCTGTGTCTATGAAAGTGGTTGGAGACTGCAAATCACTAATTTCAGAATAAATATACATCCAAATTTTATGAAGGAGACATATAAACTCATTCACCAAATCAAACAAGGATGTTTGGACAAGGGAGAGAAAGAGATAAGTGTGCTTTCATATTGGGAAAGGGGATCCAAGTAAAACAGGGAGAAAAGGGTCAAAGAAAACTAGCTGCCCTAGGAATGCTCCACGGTTTTCAGAAGGAGCCATGCACAGTGAGAAAAGGCCTAGAGACATGGACGTTGCAGACTGCTAGGGTAACTCAGGCAGAGAATACATGTGCTGAGGTTTTTTGTGTCATCCAGCTTTGTATATACATTCTCAAATTAATGATTAGCTTGTTTATAATCCTAATATACCAACTCTGTAATTATGTGCAACAACATTAAAATTCTGAGAAGGTAAATTGCACATCCCCAGGGATGAACTTGTGAGGAAGCATGCTCGAACCACAACTTTTCAAGGGGCTTAAAGGAGTTGATTTGTAAGCCATAGATTTTTGTGAAGTAAGAAGAGAGTAGCTGTGCTCAGGAAACGGGTCAAAGTTACCATGAGAAAATCTGTCATCAGATATGCTGGGAATCTTTGAAATATAATTAATCTGGGTTTTTTTCTGCAATACAACATAAAAGGTTAATCAACACCCAGACAGAAAGAACACCGTGAGGGCTCTAACAGATGTGTGGGAACAATGTCAGTAGAAAGGAGTTAAAGTCAAAGAAAAATACAGAAAAATGGGTGAATATGAAAAAGTGAAGGAAAGAGAGAGAAAAAAACCCCAAAAATGACACAAAGGCAAAAATAGCATAAGGGTTGCATTTTAAGAAATGTATATATGTTTGTGCTCTTTTTTCCCTTTTCTCTCTATCAATAGTTCCAAAACTTCAAAAAATTCAGCTACTATTTTGGACATCCAGTGGGGCTTTCTCTTTCATTCAGCTTCTCTGGCCTCACAGAGTCTGTAGGCGTTTTGGCTCATACTGATCTCTGACTCTTAGTGGAAAAGAAGAGAGGTTTGAGAAGGAGGATATGGGTACAAAGGCAGAATGGAACAAATTCTGCATAGTGCCTGCAGCGAGTAGCCCGACTGTTTAAAAGGACGCTTAAATAACTGTGTGGTGTGCCTTGAGCCCTTCTCGGAGGCGAGCCCACCAGGTTTACCCGGGGTACATCACCACCAGTTGAACTCTCAGTCCAGAAAACAACTTCTCCAGAGGCCAAATATCCCCAGGAGCTCTTCTACCAACTGGGCAAGTCAGCTGCAGCAGGGAATCGCTCCACACCTCTGCACACTCTGCATGGGACCTCCAGTGAGAGCAGAGGAAGAAGATCCCATTTACTCCTGAAAAGTACCTAGACAACTCAGTTACCTTTGGGTTTTGTGGCTGAAATCAGAACTGAGTTTAATCCTGTGTACCTGCCCACACATCACCATCTGTCTTGTAAGTAGAAGAACAACTCCATGCAAAGTCCACCTACATTTGCTAAAAATTACGCTGCAACACCCAGCCAACACCACCATTACCCTGATGGGAGCTTACACATACACCTCATTCAGCAGTCTTTCAGCAGCTTTTAAAGAAATTACTTTTATTTCCAAGAAATGTGATATTTGTGCTTACTTGTGATTTACCATCATCAACCCACAGCCGTAAGCCTCGTGCCAGGTGCCTGGCAGAGCAAGTGTGATGCACTGCAACTTCTGCAGGGAGAAACAGAAGCAGCAATGCTGTTAAGCAAAGGTGGGAACTTGTCTGTGGTGCCTCTCCTTCCAGCTGCCCCAGAGCCAGGAAGAGTCTGTGACCGTGTTGAAACTGCTTTTAGATCTGCTTACTGATAAATGAGACTTTCCTGCTGGATATAGCTGCCTACAGTGTGGATGGGCCACTTTTTTCAGGAAAAATTCTGTCGCCAATGATCTCTGACTAGTCAGCGCACAGATAGGCAAGGGGGAAGGGTCTGGGCTAGGGAGAGTATTGAAACATTCATATTCCTTTCTTCTAAAAAACTCCAGGCAAAGAGGGAGCTCTATATCCTGGCTGTTAGACAGGGATGTAAGAGTGGAAGAATTTAGCAGGCCAAAACAACGCTGTGAGCACTACTGGCCTTGAATTTTCATAAACTGGTTAAAGGTTCTGCATGCTTCAACCTTTTTTCCTCACCAAGCCCTAGTTTAGCCATCATCCTTGTTGTCACTACAGTTTTGTCTACAGGCAAAGTCTCCCTCTCTTTTTTCCCATCCCTGCCTACTGGTTACACAACTGGTCCTGAAGTTTGTCCTCTGGGCTTCTCTCCTGCATGGCTGTGGTGACTCTCCTTGGAGCTGCTCCCCTCTGGAAGACAGAGGGACTTTGTCCTTTGGGTCCCACACTGTTAAGAGAAGCCTGCAGGGATTGAGTGCTTGTACACAGGGAAGGACTCCAAGATCTGAGCATGAACAACTGCTGCAGATGGAAAGCAGCAGCAGCAAGGAGCAAGGCATGCTGGAGGCAGGCTGCAACACAGCTAGAGAATCACTTGTGGTACTGAATAACCAGTTTGAGCAAACCAAATCAAACTACCCCTAGTGCACTGAAGATCTAAAATTGAACCTCCTTAGATGATGGAAGTTGAAGTTGTCCCTGCTCATTGCGAGGGGGTTGGACTAGATGACCTTTAAAGGTCCCTTCCAACCCAAACTATTCTACGATTCTATGATTCCATGATAGATAGAGCCTTGGTGTATAGACCTACTGCATAATAATCCCAATCATCATAACAGTTAAACATTTGCATTTATGCTCCCTTCCCTGATGGCTGCTTTATCAGTTCACCTTGTAGAGTGGGATGTCATTGGATCATAGATCTACCATTCACTTAGTAGAGCTGACTGTTCCTATTATCCATGCATTGTCATTGACAGATGCAAACAAACAATCCAGTGATCTTGCCAACAAGTGGCAGGGAGTGACAATTTATACTGCCAGGAGTGCTATTACCCACCATGTGCTGGATGGAGAGATGGAAGGAATCAGCATCCACCAGCAAACAGGACTATTATTTTTACAGCATTCTGGATTGTGGTAGATTAACCTCACTGGGAAACTACAGTTTGTTTTCCTCCCCTAGCTTTGCTCAGCACACCAACAAGCAAGGGAGTCACAGACTTACACAAACACAAGGAACCTTGAAATCCACATTGTTTTAAAAGAATATTCAAAGCCAGTGTGTGTTAACATGCAACAAGAACACTGATGCAAAACTGCAGTCCATTGGGGATATTTTCTTCCTAAGAAATAGCTTTTGAAAGAAAACCATTTCCCACATAACATTTTCTCGTCGTTTGTTTTTCTTCATCCTCTCCTGTTTTATTGCTGCTTGATAGCCCTCGTCAGGAGAATCTAGCCAGACTTCAAGATGTGCCAAGTAACAGAGACCTCAGGTTTTTCACAGTTAGTTGTTCTTTTCACTGCTGGACTCTTCCAAAGCAAATGAGATTGAATTAATATGTTTTTACTGTATCTGTTCCTCTGCTCTGCTGTTTCCCATGGCCTAGCAGAGGAAGTCTGATTGCCAAATGTTTTCTCATTTTGTTTAATCTGATACAAAAGGTCACCTCAAGTATCCTTTTGGTATTTGCTTTAGAGCTGAGTATAATAGGTGGCAGCTCCAAGAAGAATGCATGTTGCTAAACTTCAGAAATGTTTGGGTTTTCAGATACAAACAGATGTTTCCTTTTGGTAGCTTCATTTTCCGTGTGATATTCCAAGAAGTACAACAGGCGTAGCTGAATCACAGATGAACATTTTCCAGAAATTAATTAGTTTCACACACTGTGCCGCAAATGATAAGACTGTAACTTCACAGTTACCTGAAAGAAATCAATAACTGATTTTTTTAATCAGACTCCTGTTTAAATAGACCACCAGTTCTTAATACGCACAGATGATTTTTGCAGCAGAAGCAGAAAAACAGAAAGACTGGCTCATGTCCAGGTCTGATGTAGATCCACTGAAATTAGCAAAAATTGGGCTGCCTTGGGACCCATTGTGCTGCAGTGGTTTGGCATTATGTATTCACACTGATAAAACAAATAATTCTAGGAATAACAATTTAATCTGGAGGATTAGTAAACAACTGTGGTTTTATGCTGTAATCCTGTAGTCTATATTTGCTAGTAATATATAATATATATAGTTGCAGTTACATCCCTGCAGCTCTCCAAAACAATCCCTTTTGCAAAGTGATATTTAACTTTATGTGCTTTTAAATGGATGGTTAATAAAGTCTTCCTGGATATCTTGAGAGGGCTTCTGTCCCCTCAGGAAAAGACATGCCATTCTGACCTTTTCAGATGCAGAGTATTTGTTCTTTGGAATTTTATATTTATGGGTCCAGCGTAATGATTTACATGGAAAAGATGAGGCAGAAAAACTCCACTTACTTTTTTAGAAAAATAAATTGAGAATTTGAGGACACAAAAATGGCAGAGGAATTATTAAAGATTGATTAAAATGTTTCGGCATTATAAAACATCGATTCTAACTCCTGACTTCAAAACACAGAGAGGTCATTACATCAGTTTCGGCAGCTCTGCTGTAATGACCCAGTTGCCGTAATCCTGACATTTTATAAGCCTAATAAGGCAAAGAAAGAGGGGACATGGATAGGGCCTATTATACATCAGGAAACAAACAAAACAAGAAGCAAAAAACCCTCCACAGGCTTCTGAGAAACGCAGACTGGTCCCAGCAGCGCACAGAGAGGTGGCATGGGAGAGAGGGACCCCTCCGCAGCGCAGGTCCCTTGGGGACCAGAAAGACAAGGCTGCCTAAAGTGAGATTAGTGCCTTTGAGAAGAGTTATGCTGGATTCAGAATTCCTCTGTGCAATGTATGAAATACTCTTGGTTTGATTATTCCGATTCATTAATAAAAATTTGGTGTCTGACTGTTCCTGTCTGATTCTGACCACTTTAGGTCCACAGGGCACTGTGTGAAAAACAGGCAGCTACACAAGTTCTTTGATGTGAAAACATTTACAGGTGATAAAAGCTCTACCACTGGCCTGTATGTCAGGAGTTTACCTCCTTCTGTAAAGAAACGTAGGAAAGTAGTTTCATCCAAACCGGAAAGATCACAAAGGCAGAACAGGAGAAGCCTGACAGCTTTTCCCCTCTCAGGAGAGAGGCAGCAGCCTTCCTGAAGAATCAGACCAAACTATAGATCACAGGAGCTGTCTGCCTGGATTATCGTCAGCTGAATGGTAAAGCTTTAGGCAAGAAACACGTTTTCTAAATCCATAATCCTTTACCTCTTGTACTTCGTTGATACTACATAAAAACAATACACAATACATGTCCTGGCCACTCTGGAGAGAAATGCAGTCTGACTGGCTATGGTAGTCAGGATCAGGTCAAAACACAATGTAAGAGGTACAAACCTTGACACCTCCTTACAGATCACAAAAAGGAACAACAGGCAGCTAACTGTGATAAGGGGATAAAATGGGAATGACAACACATGAATTCAGACAGATCTCTGCATAATGACCACAATCATAGAATCATAGAATCATTAAGGTTGGAAAAGACCTCTACGATCAAGTCCGGCCGTCAATGTTGAACTTGAATGCCTCCCGAAGTCTATACTTCACACATTCTCTAAGGCATTGTATTTTCTAAGCACCTGCAGCTTCTCAGACACATTGGGTACTCAGCAACCTTAAACACATGTTCCAGTCACTTTTGTTGCATTAATCCAAAACTCTCTAGCCAGATGGAGAAGGAGGTAATAGAACAGGGGAGAAGACAAAGAACTTTTTGGAGAAAAAATGCACAATAACATAACTGGTAAGTCCTAAAGGTCTAAAATAATTCCTAGTGATGCTTTGCACATGTCCAAATTTTGTAGAGTTTCCAATCCAAATGATTATTCCAGTGCACACACATTTGGGTCCTGCCAATACTGTCACTACTGGTAGACTTTTGCAACTGTAGTATCTTTGAAAAGCTCTAATCTAGTAGTTATTTACCACATAAAAAACCAAACCAAACCAAACCCAACCCAACCCTGTTCTGGTTGTTAGAGTTTGGCTGCATTTGGAAGGCTGGAAACTGTCCATTCTCCTGTTTCATACGCAGTTGCATATCACAAGGCCTAGGAGCTTGTAGATTTAGGTGATTTTCTACCATGGTATAAGTGAAAAGAGTAAAAGTAAAAAAATGTAAGTGAGAAGGGCAGGAGTTTTCCAAGTACAGTTGTCCTTGTTGGAATGGTAGGTGATTTTAGCAGGTTGGATAAAAACATACGGTCAGAGTGAAGTTCAGGAATGCCTCAGGTGCACTTGCAAGTGCAAATTTAAACAACAAACGAATCCAAATTCTAAGTAGGTCAGCATCATTACAAGCTAACAGTTTGGAATTCTTTAGTATTTTCCACCTGGGACATATTCTAAATACCTCTAAATAAAAGACACAACAGACTATTTTAACTGAATAAAGTGTGCCCAGTTGCATATTACAGACACCTCAAAGAGTTGTTAACACCTTCAGCAAACTGCCAGTTACTTTAGTCTGTGCTGATTTGGGTTTTACAGAGGAAAAGTAAGGAGGTTTTGTCTCAAAAAATGTCATTTTTTTGATGCTGCCTTTAGTGTGAAACCTATTTATAACTCTCCAGTTACAAAATCAGCCTAGGTCAATATATGTTTTACAGAATAAATAAAGTTCTTAGCCAGTGAAAAAGATGCTGACCCTGAATCTCTTTTCCATTTGAGCCACAGAAATGGAAGGAAGGAATGTCTTTAGTTCCCACTGGACCTCTGCAGTCTCAGGTTCTCAGGGATACATCCTGGCAGGAAAACCAGAAGCCTCTGCACTTCCCTTTGTGCCAGCAGAATAGTATCAGTGGGATCCCAGTGAATGATTCCAATCACAAATTGTTTCTGAATAAAATAACTTCCGTTTAAGCAGGATTTATTTAAAATTCATGTACTCCTTCCTTCTCTTTCGAAAAGTAGACTCTATTTGAAACAGCTGTTCTCTCTATTTCAGACCAGATAAAACAAACCCAAACAAACTCCCATTCTACAGAATTTTAAAAATGAGATAAGAAAAAACAAATAACTGAATGGATACCAGGCTGAACAGAATGTCCCTAATCTGTTGGAGAACACCCTGTGTCAATGAGTAAGATGTTAGAAGAAGGTAGTGCCTCGACAGTATGAGCAGTCAGGAGGAAGGCACAAGCGGCACTGCAGAACTGTACAGAAAGGACCCCAGCACCTGCACCAGGCTTACGGGAACTACTGGCAAGTTCCAGATCTGTTGGCACATTTACTACTTTATTCATTTTCATATTGGACTGAGTACAGTTCTCTCTGAGTTACTTCTGCCACTCTTACATTATAAAGTTGCAATAGGTTGCAGAGTTTTATACGGTCAATACTTAATGCAGGAGCACTGCTGGGAGAAAGAAAATATGAAGATTTTGACAAAATATTTTAAATAATAAGCAGATTTTTTTAGGCAACATGAGGAAGTGCAGAAGTTTGATTTGGGGCAAAATGAGTTAATTGGGTCCTTATGGTAATGTCATTGACAGTGAAACAGTTGGTGTCTGGTTTGGCATCTTTAGGTTTCAGAGTGAACAGCTTAGTACAATGATCATGAAAGACTCTCCCTCTTCAGTAACTATCAACTGAGAAAGATATTGCCATGCCAGTTAACACTGAAGTTCATCTCTCCAAGCTGATCAGATCTAAGAACCGAATAATACTTTTTTCTTTTATAAGATGAACACTGAATCTTAGAGCACAGTTCTGCAATACAGTTAATTCCATTGCCACAGACCTGTTATCGATGGGTACCTAAATTAAGATACTTGAAGTCTTTCCACTCTCATGGAGTGAAAACAGAAGAAGGATCAAGCTGTTGATGCAAAAAAATGGCATGCTAAAACATCTGCTATGTGTACTAAGCAACACTCCAAATTGTCTCATAAGTCTAACATATGAGCCTTGTCTAGTAGTATACTCATTCAAGATTTAGATCATGACATTGTAATGGCAAATAAACCATGCTATCCTTCACTTATAAACAAAACAATTTATTTTTATTTCTGAAAGCATGATTTTCCTGAGTGTGTTCCTCTAGAGTAAAATTATTTCTGACCCTTCAGTTGATAGGTATCACCACTGAGTATCCTCCCTTATTTCAAATTGGTTTACAGCAGTCAGACAGGGGCTGCTACCATGCTAAGGAAATTCAGTATTTAAACTAAACTTTAATATTTAAACATTAAGCAAGATAGAAAGAAAATTAATATCAGTGGTACAGTGATACATATGTCAATGGTACAGTGACAGGTGAAATTAACAATTGTACTGAAACACGGATTTGGACAAATCAAAACAGGTCTTTCTCACTGTCAGGATGATCTACAGCAGTGTAACAGTGTATCTCTTAGTTTAAAAGTGGTAGCACGGACATAATTTCAGTGAACTTTTCTGGATCCAGACAGAATACATGCATATCCCCATGTAATATAATTTGTTAACATAATGCCAATCTTTTCTTTTATTGACAAGGAATTAAATAAAAGTGTCATGTAATTATTTACAACCTTCCTACTTTTTTCATGTTCTAAAGAAAGAGAATTTCTTTCTTGACTTAAAAGTGGTGTTCAGGTTTATTTTAACAACATCCCTGAAATATTTGTCCCTTATGAGATAAATCAGTTTCTCCATGAGAAAATTTGTCTCATTATCTTTCTGTACATAATTTTTATCTATTATATGTTTCCAGGCCTTCAAATGACTTCTGAACATTTACCACAGCTAAGCAAACATACACTAAACTAATGACAATGAAACAAACCGCACACGTGAGAAATTAATTAAATTAACCAGGCAAAAGTCTGCCTAACAGGATTTTTGCCAAGGACCTCACAAAAAGCTTATCCTCTATATTTCCTTGAAATTCAGGTCTCAGAATCAAGTCTTTTTTCTGGTGTCACATGACAAAATAAAATGAATCAGACTAGTAGTACATTTTCCATAGCTAGAGGGCACAACTGTGGCCCTATGCGAGTATTTTGTTGGTTGTTCATTCTCACAAGATTATAAAAAATAGAACCCTCACTTCACAACCTCTGAGTACTTGCTACGTTACAAATTAGTATACATATGTTGACTGACAGATTGCTCTAATGTTTGTCCAGATTCTCTCTTGGTACAGGTTCCACGTGGATGGATCTTGGAAGAGCAGTAAAGTATTTTGAAACACTGAATACAGAAAAAAATTGAAATTTTATGAAAAAAAGTTAATGTGATTTGAGAAAATGTTTGTCTGAACATTAAAAAAACTTTGGTAAAGTAAGGAATGGGATTACACCTATCTATCTGAAGTCAAGAGACGCCATTTAATGTATTAGCTAAGCACGGCTGTGCCTGGCAGCAACTTCAAATGAGCTTTGCAATGAAAAAACAGGTAATACTTTAGTTGCACTGTTGTGGGTGTTTAGTACAGGCTGGTCAGCCTCACCTCCACCCCTGGAAAGGTGATGGAATAGCTCATTCTGGATGTCATCTCTAAGCAAGTGCAGGAAAAGAAGGTGATCAGGAGTAGTCAACATGGATTCACCAAGGGGAAATCATGCTTGACCAATCTGATAGCTTTCTGCGATGGCACAACCAGCTAGGTAGATGAGGGGAGAGCAGTGGATGTTGCCTACCTTGACTTCAGCAAGGCTTTTGACATTGTCTCCCATAATATCCTCAAAGGGAAGCTCAGGAAGTGTGGGTTCGATGAGTGGACAGTGAGATGGATTGAGAACTGGCTGAATGGCAGAGCTCAGAGGGTTGTCGTCAGCAGCACTGAGTCTAGTTGGAGGCTGGTAACTAGTGGTGTCCCCCAGGGGTCAGTACTGGGCCCAGTCTTCTTCAACTTATTCATCAATGACCTGGATGAAGAAATAGAGTGTACCCTCAGCAGGTTTGCTGATGACACAAAACTGGGAGGAGTGGCTGATACACCAGAAGGCTGTGCTGCTGTTCAGTGAGACCTGGACAGGCTGGAGAGTTGGGCAGAGAGGAACCTGATGAAGTTCAACCAGGGCAAGTGTAGGGTCCTGCACCTGGGGAGGAACAACCTCATGCACCAGTAGAGGCTTTGGGCGGACCTGCTGGAGAGCAGCTCTGCGGAGAGGGACCTGGGTGTCCTGTTGGACGACAAGTTGACCACGAGCCAGCAGTGTGCCCTGGCTGCCAAGAAGGCCAATGGGATCCTGGGGTGCATTAAGAGGAGT
>Ga0065711_1045640_pt1 | contig 13336 bp, 7 predicted proteins | sample Hoacrofraction12_FD_59098 | JGI IMG/M metagenome (GOLD analysis project Ga0065711, IMG submission 59098) | Hoatzin crop microbial communities from Cojedes, Venezuela - Epithelial fraction 12 v2 (version 2) | ecosystem: Host-associated > Birds > Digestive system > Esophagus > Crop | place...
GGCACAGGAAGTTCCGTCTGAACATGAGGAAGAACTTCTTCCCTCTGAGGGTGACGGAGCACTGGAACAGGCTGCCCAGGGAGGTTGTGGAGTCTCCTTCTCTGGAGATATTCAAGACCCGCCTGGACAACGTCCTCCACAGCCTATTGTAGGTGACCCTGCTTTGGCAGGAGGGTTGGATTAGATGACCCACAGAGGTCCCTTCCAACCCCTACCATTCTGTGTTGGTGTCGCCTGCCCCTGTGGCTGCCACCCCTGCCTTGCAGACAGCCAAGCTGGGGATTGGGATGCTGCTCAGGGGGGTTGCTGTTTTGGGGGGCCGCGGGTTACTCACCTGGTAAGTTGGCTTTGGAGCTGGCTGGGAGTGGCTGTGACCAGCCCAGGGCAGTTCACAGCCGCTCCCACACAAGGCCTCGTGTAGCCTCCTGATACAGAAGCCCTCCCAGCTACGCCTCGTACATACAGCATTTGTCTCAAGAATTTCCGTGTCATTTATTTTGGAAGCTAAGAATGAGGTGAGAGGAGGTGGCATAGGAATAAACGGAGAAGCCTGAGGCCTGTACTTGTACAAACACGAAATTTGAATTCATTGAAGTTTCAAAGTGCGGCTCCGGCAACTCGCCAGGCAAATATGTTCCTTTAACTTGGAGAGTCTGTCAGAGGTTGGAGATCTTCATCTGTCACCTTGAATCCAGGTTTATGCACGCGTTCATATTGCTGGGCTTCAGAAAAGCTCTGTGCTTGCATCGTGAGAAATCAAGTACACACTGATAGTCTTCTGCTTGTGACCTCTTAGAGAGCTGCTTCCCTCCAGCATCCGCTGTACAGTTTTGCTTTTGTGCCTAAAGCCCATATAACACCAGTACTGACTGCACTCCGTTGAACGCTGTTTGATGCCACCATAATTCTTATTAACCCTTCTTAATTCTGAAGAGGGGTGAATACCTACAGGACCCTTTTGACTGAAATAAGACACCGTCTCCAAGTTAAGCTGCTTTGCTTCTCCAGCCATGGCAGCTTGTGTCATCCTAAAGGGCATAACTGAGGGGGAGGTCCAGTCCTCTGGAGCTGATGCCAGGTAGTAATAACCTGAAGTTAAGGAGTAGGGATTTTGGTTTCAGTCTGAACAGGAGGGTTGTTTTGTTTACTTCTGAATTTTTGTAGGCCTATATTTTTTGTATCGTTGAATATGACCTCTCTATATTTTTGTTTCAAAATGTGCAGTTGTTTAGTGCTGATTCTGCCATTACAATGGTGGTGAAATTATTTATGTTCCTACTTGTAGAAGTACTTCAACAACAAAAAAACCCAAACACCAGACATTATTACAGAATGCATAAAGTGTCAGAATAGCAAGTGTAGCAGAAGCGATGTTCGTGAATATAGTAGCATCCCTGGGACTGGCAATGTCTCTGTTTTGAGTGTATGAAATAGATTTGTTACACTTCATTGTATTTTGTTTGCCTGTGCCTATTTTGTCTGTTGTCAGTTTTGTGACAGTTTAGGTTCCAACCTTAAAAGCTGAATATGCTGGCATTCAGAGCTAAGAGCTATGAAAACCCTGCTGTACTGGGCTCTTGCTTAGATGAGATGTGTGTTAATCCAGAAATTCTTTGGAAACACTGTGCATTTTAAGCTTAGTAATTAAGTGTTTATTAAAACAGTCAGACTGCAACATGATCAATATATCAACAGTATTATATTTAAATGCAAATTATATAGGGAAGAATCAGTCCGGTTTTCTAAATGAAGTTTTCCTTAACCACTGAGGAATGGAACTGGATCTTGGAGCATTCTTAATTTTTGCATATCTGTTTACTTTTTAAAGGGACAAAACTGCTCCAAGTTCACATTACTCTTCAAAATGACAATCCTCTTTATATGTTCCAAATAATATCAGAGCTCTGCAGGGCTAGATACTGTATACATTTATATCTTATTTTCCAATGGAAAATTATGAACAGCCTATAAAACCGAGAAGGTCTTGCAATGGTTTTTGAACCCAGTGACAAAGCTACTGAATATAATGCATATTTTTTGACTCATGATCACATAGATAATTAACCATTTGCACAGTGGAGCATTAACATCACAGAGATAACTTGGAGAATCTGTGGTGAATGTATAAGAAAAGTAAATTCCTGTTAAACAGCAGTGCTCTCTTTAGGCTCTAAATTGCAGGGCTAGAAAAGTTTTAAGTGATGGACTTAATTTAAGATAGCTCTTACATTCAGGATCAATAAAATTCTAATCATTTATTCTGTGGTAAATCTTGGATTAGAATATTTTGAAAAAAAACATACACCAGAAGTAAGATTTAGGATAGTGTAAATTTATTTGTGGAAAGGTAAATATACAAAGTAAAGCACCTGGAAAATAATTAATGTGCTGAAAGAATGCCCTACAGGGCCATATTGGAATTATCTTAAATTTTCCTTAGCGTTTTGAAAAAGAGGCAAAAACAGTACATGTGAAAACATAAACATTGTTCAGGTAAGAGCCTGAGAAATTCCCAGTGTATAGGGAATAAAAAGCAAAAGTTTGAACAGGGAATAGGTAATGAAGTAGCATTAAGAAAGCAAAATACAGATAAAACTGAGTATTAATATACAGGACAGTCCACATGAAAAACTATTTCTTACTTGTGTTTTCATGCATATCTTCAGAAAAATTCTTCCTGGTTCAACAAGTGAATAGAAGAAGAAAGCTATTTTAGTATTCATTAAGAACATAATAGAATTTAAAGTTAGAACATTAAAGTTGGTTTTATAAACACATCTTGAACACTATTAATTAGCTGTATTCACAGAATAAAAAGATCTTGCATAACTAATGAAAAATGGGAGGATAATATGAAGAGGAAAGAACAGCAGATTAGGAAGGAAGAAGATAAAGGTATTTTTAAGTAGGAGCAAGGGGAGGAGGGACTGAAGAGAGGATCTCCTTTGTATCTGTGTTAAGATTACATGGAAGAAAAATACTTGAGTCATATAAAAATTTGGCAAAATTAAATGGAATGAAACCTTTGTATTTGCTGGGTAAGATGAGTGGGGAGCTCTGGGATGCAATTTTTTTCGTAAGAACAAAACTAAAAAGTGTAGTTAAGAGAGGTTTTTTGTGTCTTGGAATATAACTTGACTGCTGCTTAGGAGAAAAAGTTTTTTCGTTTTTTTTTTTGTGTTACTTGCTGTTAAAGCAGTTATAAAATTCTAAAATTAAATGGCTATTGAGTTTCTCCCAGCTCCTCTTTTTTTCATGTTCTCCTCTCTGTGTGCTAATATTTGTGCATAATTTTTTTCAAAATGTGTACTCATGTCAGTTCCTCTGTAACAATACATGTATTGTTTTTTTAATTTTTTTCTTCTTTTTTTCTTTTATTCTCTGGTATGCCTAGAGTTTCTCTAGTTGGTGGAGGTTTTTTTCCTTTCCTGTCTACTAGCCTTCAAAAGTAATTTGTTTTCTGTCCGTAAGAGAACATCTTGCAGGAAAGGACATAAAGCTCAGTCAAACGAACTTATCAGAAAAGATGAGGGGTGACTTGATCTGAAGTGTGTCAGGAATTCCTTGTGGTAAGATTTTCTGTTATAAAAGTCTTGTTAATCTAGTGACAAGAAACATTGTAAGAACAAGTGGCCAGAAACTGCAACAAGGCAAATTATAAATGAGATGTACGTTTTAATAGAATGAAAAGCCACTGTAAGAATTTATCCAGTAGTAGTAGTGAAGTATCCGTCTCTTCCTACTACATATTTTTAAATCAAGAATTTTGGTGACTTTATATGGGCTTTAGCAAATCTAAGCACAGGCAAACTGATATTTATTTTGGAAGGACTTTATAATTTGCTTAATTTTGAATACAAAAGCAAATATGCAATCTGACAACAACTGCTGCATTTTAAGATACTTTCTTCAGAAGAGCAGACTAGAGCTTTTCAAGGAAATGATGAGTGCAAAAAAATGTTTCCCATTGCTGTGTTGGCACTACGCTATAAAAGGTATTCAGTCCAGAGCAGACACTTAGTGAAATAATTGTATTTAATTTCACTGTCAGGTGCTTAACGTAGGGATTTTCTGAGTGTTAACAATGTAACCATCATGGAGGTGGAGGTCTGAATATGGTTGTAACCAAACTCTCGCATGAAAATAAAGCTCACATTCCACTGATTATTTTTCTTGGGTTTGTGCACCTGATAATGTAAAATTTTGCTCACGGTCCCTGTTTTGGTTCTTAATGTCTTTATTGTAGAGTAGTAGAACTTGAGGCGTTGTATTTCATGTGACTGGAGATATTTATGAACCTTACTGTGACATAAGGTATTTTTTTTTTGTGTCCTCCCATCTGATTAAACCATGACTATGATGAGCAATGTTGCACAGTAAGTGCCCAGGTATTCCCTCTTCTGTATGCAGGAATCAGAGGAAACCATTTTTACAATGGATAGTCTTTTTAATCATCTGTCCTTTTAGTCAGAAACCTCTTACTTCAGAAAAGTGGCATAAATAAAACTAAATGGGTAAAAGAACATTATCTTCATCTTGCAAGTTGGAAGACTCAAAAGGAATAGAAGACATTATTAATAGAAGGTGCTCTTTATGTGGAGGGGCATCAGTTACATTTAAATGATTTCAGCAACAAGAAAGCTCTAATAGCTTTTTTCTTACAAATGTTACATAAAAAATGCATAACTCTTAATAATTTCTGCCAATTCTGTAAAACTAGCTTATGGTTTAATAATTTAATTACCAAATCTATGATCAAATAGAGTAAATGAGTCAGATACATGTTTTTATTTGAGTATTTCCTCAAAGCGATGATTGACACAGCAAATATCCCTGCCATAAAAGAGGTTGTGAATCATAACCGGACTTCTTAATTGCACCAAGTTTGCTAAGCTTCGTCAGAATTATTTTTTTATTATAGCGATGGTGTTGGTTGAATCTGTACACCAGTCTCTGAAGCTTGCAGTAAAGTACAGAGAATAACCTAGTTTCTCTTCTCCCTCTCATAATAAAAACACAAAGTAAAGGCTTTTTATAAGCATATTTTGTAATGGAAATTTTAGCAGCATTTTGAATGAACAATTATGTCTTTGTTTCCATGGAGCTAGCGCGAAAATAGCTTGGAAGCAGTGTGGTGGTATTAAGAACATAATTTTAGGGCTACTTTGGGGAACTTTCCACTTGATCTGGTCAAGGCGATTTGAATTAAATGATTTGTCAGAAAAATGTTAGCTGATCAAAAGTAAATTTTATCAGAGTATTTGTTTTGCTGAATCTTTATTTAGCAAACGCTCCCTTGCTTCTCCCTCCCCTCAAGCCTTCCCGTCCATGACAGGCACATTTTCACTTTCTGTAAAAACTAGTGGTGACTTCACCCATAGACTCTCACCGACAGGAGGTATGTGTTGACACCCAGGATGCTGGAGTTTGGGGGAGTACATTTCTCTGTTCATTAAGAAGCATACTTGCACTTTTTGGAAAGTTTTGGCTTCATCTCGTTGTGGAATTGGAGTGTGTGAGGGGTGTTTATTTGAAGTTTGGGGTTATTAAGCTGTTTGTTTTGTAGCTCTCTATATGGGTGTTTAGGATGTCTCAAAACACAGAGTCATAGAATCATTTCAGTTGGAAAAGACCCTTCAGATTATCGGTAGCAACTGTAAATCTAACATTGCCAAGTGGACCACTGAACCATGTCCCTAACTGCCATGTCTACACATCTTTTACCTTCAGGGATGGTGACTCCACCACTTCCCTGGGCAGCCTGTTCCAATGCTTGATAACCCTTTGAGTGAAGACATTTTTTGTAAGATCCAATCTAAACCTCCCCTGATGCAACTTGAGGCCATTGCCTCTTGCCCTGTCGCTAGTTACCTGGGAGAAGAGACCAACACCTGCCTCACTACAACCTCCTTTCAGGCAGTTGTAGAGAGCAGTTAGGTCCCCCCTCAGCCTCCTCTTCTCCAGACTAAAAAGCCCCAGCTCCCTCAGCTGCTTCTCATAAGACTCGTTCTCTAGACCCCTCACCAGCCTTGTTGCTTTTCTCTGGACACGCTCCAGCACCTCAATGTCCTTCTTGTAGTGAGGGGCCCAAAACTGAACACAGTACTCCAGGTGTGGCCTCACTAGTGCTGAGTACAGGGGCACGATGACTTCCGTGCTCCTGCTGGCCACACTATTCCTGATACAAGCCAGGATGCCGTTGGCCTTCTTGGCCACCTGGGCACACTGCTGGCTCATGTTCAGCCGGCTGTCACCCAACAACACCCAGGTCCTTTTCTGCTGGGCAGCTTTCCAGCCACTGTTTCCCAAAGAGCATGCTTATTTCCCAAACTGGTGTTAAAAAAGGGGAAAAAGAAAAAAGAAAAAAAGAATGTACTCGCCCTTAAAAATACTGAGAGTTTAGCGCTTCACATCTAGTCTTTGAACTTTCAGAACGTTAGAACCTGAAATTGAAATCCTGAACCTGTTGATGATTTTAGGATAGGTTTTTAGTAGTTATTTTTCAATATAAGGAGATTAGTTGAAGATGACTAGTTGATGCTAAATGTGTAATGTGTGTTCAGCTGTTGAAGTCAGTTCAAAGTTTTGAAATATCATCGGTTGTTTTGTGGTGATTAATGAGTGGGAAGGTATGAACTTCTCTGATGGGACCTTTTGTTTCTTAGGGAACAAGTTTCTTACTTGCTGCTGTCTCCACCCCCCTAAAACTCTTTCCCAGCCCTGGCCCAAGGGTTGCTGTGTATCTTCTATAATGCAAAGAAAGGCCTTAACACAGGCATTACTCCTTGTTACCAGATTCTGATCTGTATTTAAGAAGGTGGGTTGTTAGTATCACGGCAGTGGGTATCAGAAGAAAGCAAAAAGAAACTTGCGCTATTTTTTTTCCCCTTCCCTTTTAGTCTTAGACTGGTAGCCTTAATGCACCATGTTGAAATATCTAATCAGATTATTGAACTCAGTAGCAGTAAAAAAAGAAAAAAAAAGTCAGAAAATCTGAGAAAATAACAGATGAATCGATATAATTATTCATTACCTCTTTCTCAGACATAGCCTTTCTAGCTTGCAGAATAAAAGCACTGCATATTTAATGTCAGGTATTTAACCAGCTATTTCAAAAGGATGAAAAATGTTACAGAGTAGGTATCCTGACCACTATGTAGTGTCTGATTTTTTTCCAGCTGTATCGCTGTAAAATATTGAATCTGGTCAGTCTGGTGTTCCTTTGTTTCCAGTCATTCTGGTACAGATGGATTTGGGAGGTACCTGGGGCTTCAGCAGCTGTGGTGCTTGAAAAGCCTTTTTAAGAGTCCTGTTCTGTAGCTGAACAAGGCAGAACAAGTCCTGCCTTATTCTGTATCCTGAATAGTATCTGAAGTACCTGGTTGTCTGACCTTTATCCAGCCATCCTTTTTCCTTGCACTTGTGTTCGGTGCAACCCTTGACTTTCCCCACTACCTAACGTTCAGCTCAAGCCCTGGCTGTGTTCCTGCCTTGCTGTTTGCATTGGGTTAGTCCAGCTAGTGGCTCTCTGGCTTTAACTGTTCAGTTGGATTGTGCTACATTACACTCCTGTAGTTGAAGGAACTTTGTCTTTCTTTAGCAAATAGTGAGAAGAGGATAGTTACAACCATCATGTATTAATCAACTATTTTGTTATAACAATAGTCAAAACCCTTAAGAATCAGGTGAATAAGCCTGTATGAGTCAAATGGTTTTATCTGCCCACGAGGAGACTGTGGGTACTTCCCTAGTTACTTGTCCTTCATCTTGGTGTTATCTCCTGTGGTTTGAATTAGAGCAATGCTAACACCTTTTTTTTTCTGTTGTTACTATTTATTTTTTTTATTCTGTTAATTAGTTAGACATTTCAAGGCCAGTTTATCTAGTCTATCTAGTTATGCTTTAAAAAAAGCTACCCTTTCCTTGCAGACAGGTTTATAAAATTCAGTTAAACAGATGTTCTGAAGTTCACTAAGCGGCAGTTCACCTGTCTTGCCTATTGCAAAGACTTTTGGGTAGACTATTTTTAATAAAATTATGAAACTGTAGTATTTTGGTATGTTAGTTAAATAACATTATGTAAAGTACTAAGTGTTGTTGAATAAGAGTGTGCATAAACTGAATTCCTGATGTTTGCTGATACTCCAGGTTGCATGGTGACATTTTTTTGTAATCGAATGGATCAAAGCTGACTCTTTGGCAGTCCCTTGCCAATTTGCTTGCAGTCTGTTCTTGTGGTCCCCAACCAGAATTATCTTGTTATCTGGCTGAAGGCTTACCTGACTAACTGCAGTATGAATCATAGCTTTTTGTTCTCTTTGAAAACACAGCACTGTATTGAAACTTTGGTATAAATTTGATCTTTACTTCTAGTTTACCTACATTTAAATACGTGCACTTCATGCAGAACAAATGTTTAGAAGAAGCCTGAGGAGAACAGCAAGAATTCAAGCTCATGTTCTGCAGCTGGGGAAGCACAGAAGTGTGGTCACTTCATAGACAGCTGTCTTCTAAGAGACAGCATGTGAGGAGCATTATCAGGGACTTTCCTAGCACCTTTATGAACTTGGTAATATGTGTCCCTTTTGTATGTCGTCTTCAGTTACCCAGTGTTGACTGTATCCCCGTTTTCAGTGTGGTGAATTCTGGACATCTGAAAATAACTGTTTTAAGAAAGAACTTGAGAAGCATGGCTAATATTTGCAGTTAAGCTCATTCCTGCATATTGTAAAACACTATAACAAGTTAAAGAGCTGAGAAGTTCACGAATTTTTACTTCTAGCACAACAGTACAAAGATTTACCAGTGTTTTCAATGTTGAATGTGTACTTTCAGAATTTTCTCAGACTGGATCCTGTCTTTCACAACCAGTTGCAAGACTGCTGATATTTAGGCAGTACTTCTGTAAGGAAATCTTAATAGCTTTACTTAATAGCCGTATGGAATATTCTGTTTTCTGTAATTTGGAGCTGCCTATGTTGTTGTTACAGATTTTTACTCTTAGAAAAGATGGAAATTACTTTCCTTCTTTGAGATTTTTCCAGATTTGAGAATTTCAAATTAAAGCAGAAGGAAAAATATTCTGTGACACTTCAGTGTCATATGGCTTGTGTATGAAACAGTAAGCATCTGACATAGTGGCTTTTCTTATAAAATGTGATAGATAAGGCATTTGGTCATCCATATCTTCTGTCACGATTCCTTGTTTTCACATACTGTGAGTGTTAAGCCTAGTTTCACTATGACCACGTACATCTTAAAATGTCTTTTCTGTAGACTATCATATTTTTCGTTATTTTCATAGCATGCAACTTCTAACTTGGGACATTTAAATATTTTAAATACCATTTAAAATATGTGCGTTACAGAAATGTTTCCTTGTGGTAATTCAGGGTCTCCTTAAAGTTACTCTGACGTGAGTATGTTTAAGTGCTCAGTCAAAAGACTTAAACAGCTCTTACATGTAAGTACCGTAAGTGTCTAAAATGTGAGAGGGAGAAGCTTCTAGCAAGGCTGTAATAATATGAAGTCTGCAGAAGTTGAGTAAAACACTTGATATGGAAAATCCCATTTTAAATTTTAAGATGAAAAAATCCAGAGATTGGTTTAGAGAAGTAGTAGAAGGTGTGTGGTCTAGAGAGAGAGAGAGGATAGTTGGTGAGTTTTGATGATAGAGGTAGTAATATACTACTTTGCCATGTATGAGTATACTGTGTGAGTCCGTGTCTTGTGAGAATCGAGCTGTGCAACAACATTCTGCAATGTCTTTCTGATGAAATTTGGTCATGTCTTGTGATGTTGATGAGAGTCAATGAAGCACAAAGATGTATAATGAATGCTTACCCTTTTTCATATGCATGAAAGTGTAATCTTGATTGAGACTGCAACCCGTGTTATTCTGCAGTCATTTCTTTGATACAAATTATAATAGAGTCAGAGAATATCTTGGGAAGGGACCCGTAAGGATCATAAAGTTGAACACCCTGCTGCTCGCAGGACTACGTAAAACGAAGCCATATGACTAAGAGAATCATCCAGATGCTCCTTGAACTCTGGCAGGCTTGGTGCCATGACCACTTCCCTGGGGAGCCTGTGACAGTGACAGACCACCCTCTCAGTGAAGAACCTTTTCCTAATGTCCAATCTGAACTTCCCATGATGCAGCTACATTCCATTTCCTTGAGTCCTATCGCTGGTCACTAGAGAGAGGAGATCAGCACCTCCCTTCTTTCTTCCCCTTGAGAAGGTTGTAGACTGCGATGAGGTCACCCCTTAGCCTTCTCCAAGCTGAACAAACCAAGTGACCTCAGCCACTCCTCACAAGTCTTGCCCTTGAGATCTTTCACCATCTTTGTGGCCTTCCTTCTGGACACGCTAACAATTTAATGTCCTTGTTATACTGAGGCACCCAAAACTACACACAGTACTCGAGCTGGGGCTGCACCAGTGCAGTGTGGAGTGGGACAGTCGCCTCCCTCGACCAGCTAGCTATGCTGTGCTTGATGTACCCCAGGACTCAGTTGGCCCTTTTTGCTGCCAGGTCACACTGTTGACTCATACTCAACTTGCCGTCAACCCAAACCCCAAGATCTCTTTCTGCAGGGCTGCTTGCCAGCCTTTCATCCCCCAATTTGTACATATAACCGGGATTACCCTATCCCAAGTGGAGAATCTGGCACTTGCTCATTAAGTTTTGTATGGTTGGTGATTCCTCAGCCCTCTAGTCTATCCAGATCTCTCTGTAAGGCCTGTCTACCCTAGAAGGAGTCCACAGCTTCTCCTAATTTAATATCATTGGCAAACTTGCTCAACATATGCTCAATTCCTGTGTCCAGATCATTTATAAAAAGATTAAAGATCACTGGCCCTAAAATTGAGCCCTGGGGAACCCTGCTCATGACTGGCACTCCATTTACTGTGAGTCTGTGAGCCTGACCCGTAAGCCAGTTGTTTACCCATCATGTTATGGACTTGTCTAGCTGTGGGCTGGACAATTTGTCCAGAAGGATAGTGTGAGAGACAGTATCAAAGCTTTGCTGAAAACAAAAAAACCCACGTCTGTTGGCTTCTCTTGGTCAAGTAGATGGGTGACCTTGCCATAAAATGAAATTAAGTTAGTTAAACAGGTAGTTCTAGAGAGGTTGTAGAGAAAGAACTGCCATGTAGTGAAGTATTAACAAATGTACCAAGGATGGAATAACTGTATTGCAGCTGTTGGTCTACCTTTTGAAATAGGAAAGATTTATTTAGCTAATTCATCATTAACAGTCAATCTTTATGTGTTTATGTTCCCAGCTTTTATGGCCTGAGATAAAATTCAGGTTATTGATCTAAGGAACAATAGATTTTATGTTGTTGGTTAAAGATCTTTATTAGTGGCTTTAATAAATCATTATTAATTATTATTTTTCAAGTATAGATTATTAAAAGTATGTGTTTATATGCCACTGTAGTGTCTCATAGATATTAAGACAGTTGTATTAAAAAGATGGGCATCCTTAAATAATAAAACATAAAGTGGAAAATATTAACTTTCTTGTAACATTCTGCAGGATTTTTAAAAATCTCATTCTACCAGTGATCTGAAGTAAGCTTTTAATACTACTTAGGATATCTAATTATGCATGAAATGCATGTGGTTAAAAAATGTAAATATTTAGACAAAAGATTATAGTGTTTTTACACTCCTATTAAAACCGAGCATGCTAAATACTTTATATTGAAGAAGTTTTGATGCATTTGTAAGAGTCCTGTACGTGCAGTTTTTTTGAAAACATAGATATAAGTTGAGAATAATTAGCAGTGAAGTAAAATCTAAAAGGATCCATGTAATGTCTTTTCAAAATTATATTGTAAATATGATTTGGTCTGGAATATTAAGAAATTAGAGAGAAGTTTGTGGAAATTACTGTTCAGTCATCTAAGACACTTAAAATGTCTTGAGCTAGGCAAGCAAGGGTTGTGGGAATTTTGATAGTAGGGTACTTTCCACCAACTTCATTTGCTTTTACGCAGAGGTACATGGAAGAGAAAAAAAACTTTTTCCAACCATGTTAATAGCACTACCAGAACTTTGAACACGCTTGCTGTGTTGTCTTACGTTGTTGAAGGTGGTTTGAATAGCTGCCATCCTATTATGGATGGGATTTGTATGTGAAGTTTTTGAGGAGATAAGCCCCCGACTATGTATTGAATTGAAATACCCCAAGAAGAATGAACAGAATAATTAGTTGTTTCATTAACTGATACAACTAAAAGTAAAATAGTTTATTTGCAGGATACAATCGTGATTATTGCATGTATTCAGCAAGTCCAGAATATAAGAAGATTTGACATGTAATGAATGTTGGGAGGAGTACTGGAAAGGGAAAGGCTTGAACTTTCGATTAAGATTATACAGTCATTTCAGTGACTATGTTCATGCAAAGTTGTTCTCATCTGTTGATACATGGGGTGAATTATTATTTAACTTGGCATACTCATTTCTGATTATTATCCTTCGATTAAAGAGCAACTGAAGAAGTTTTCTATTTTGCCAGTTGATAAAGGTTTCTGAAGACCTCACTTCTAAAGAGCTTTTATGGAACATCATTATTTATATAGCTATGCTTTTTCCATTTATGTAACTGTTTCATTTCCTCTTTCATTTTCACTTAAATTAAGTATTATTTCTGTTTTACACTGGCCAAAAGAGGAAAAACGTACTCTTAGTGTTAATCATGATGAACTAAGACATAAGTCTCTGAAAATGTTTGTGAACATTTTAATACAAATTAAAATTAATATAGTTAATTAATTATAAATAACAGAAATTTATACTAACTATGTAGTAGTATAAAACAATGCACTTCAGAAGGTAAAAATAATAGCAAAAGTAATACTTTCAGATTGCTTTTCTCAGAGTGTCTTTGTTGCTTTGACATTTCACATATTCAAGGTTCAATTTGGTATGTTTAAAATGAGATCTGAAAAGTCCTTTTGATAGATTCTGACAGGTGTATGTTATTAGATAAGTATTTTTAAAGAGTGAACTGTAGCTACAGTTCCTTTTTGTATTTTATTCCGCTTTCTAAATTGTGTAAGAAATTGAAAGGGGAGGGAAAGTAACAGAAAGTAATGGCTGAATCCAGCCATTTGAGGAGGCCTTGTTTAGAAGTCTGTTGTTTTTATTACTGGTTAGTATTTTATACTTTTTCCTCAAAATCATGAGGTGTGTAAGTGCTTTTAAGATGATGCAAAACCAGTCAAATATCAAGTTTGACTGGCACCTTGTGTGAATTACTTCTAATTTGGTTTTGTTTTTTTTTTTTTTTTTTGCTTTCTAATTTCAGTTAGG
>Ga0065711_1045639_pt1 | contig 13335 bp, 20 predicted proteins | sample Hoacrofraction12_FD_59098 | JGI IMG/M metagenome (GOLD analysis project Ga0065711, IMG submission 59098) | Hoatzin crop microbial communities from Cojedes, Venezuela - Epithelial fraction 12 v2 (version 2) | ecosystem: Host-associated > Birds > Digestive system > Esophagus > Crop | place...
CGTCCCGGCGGCGGGCCCCGAGGGCGGCGGGCGGCGGGACTACCTGCTGGAGGCGGCGCGGCAGCTGCGCCTGGCGCTGGAGCGGGACGTCAGCGAGGACTACGAGGAGGCCTTCAACCACTACCAGAACGGCGTGGACGTGCTGCTCCGCGGCGTGCAGGGTGCGGCGCCAGGGGGGGCGGGGGGCCGGGGCATCCCCCCGGGGAGCATCCCTCTGCGGAGGGTGGCCAGGGGACCGCGGCATCCCTCCGGGGATCGCAGCCGGGGGCCCAGGGCATCCCCCGGGGAGCACGGCTGGGGACCCGCAGCATCCCCCCAGGGATCGTGGCTGGGGGACCGGAACATTCCCCCTGGCATCACGGCCAGGGGACTGCAGCATCCCTCCGGGGACCGAGGCTGGGGGACCGGGGCATCCCTCCAGCGATTGTGGCTGGGGGACCAGAGCATTCCCCCTGGGATCACGGCCAGGGGACCAGGGCATCCCCCCAGAGAGCACAGATGGGGTCCAGGGCATCCCTCCGGGAAGACCAGTCAGGGGTCTGGGGCATCCCCCCAGAGAGCATGGATGGGATCCCAGGCATCCCCTTGGAGAAGGCGGCCGGGGGACCAGGCATCCCTCTGGGGATCACAGCCAGGGGACCAGGGCATCCCTCCAGGGAGCGTGGCCAGGGGGCTGGGGCATCCCCCCCGGGGAAGGCAGCCAGGGGACTAGGCATATTAGGAAAAATTTCTTTACTGAGAGAGTGGTCAGACATTGGAACAGGCTGCCCAGGGAGGTGATGGAGTCACCATCCCTGGAGGTGTTCAAAAAACATGTCGATACGGCACTTCGGGACATGGTTTAGCAGGCATTCTAGTGTTGAGTTGATGGTTGGACTTGATGATCTTCGAGGTCTTTTCCAACCTTAATGACTCTATGATCCCTCCGGGGATCACGGCCAGGGGATGAGGCACAGCAGGCCCCTCACGCCCACCCTCTGCACTGTCCGCAGTTGACCCCAACAAGGAGCGCCGGGAGGCTGTGAAGCGGAAGATCACACAGTACCTGAGGCGTGCAGAGGAGATCTTCAACTGCCACCTCCAGCGGGCTGCAGGGGGTGGCAACCCCACCACCACGGTGAGGGGCTGGCATGGGGCAGCACGGGTGGGATGGCAGTGGGTCCGTGGCACTGGGAAACCTGGGTGGGGGGGGGACACACGTAAAGCAGCCCCCGCTGAGCTTCCTCGACCACCTCTGCCAGAGGTCATGGTAAGGTGGCGTAGAGGAAAAGGCAGACGCATCAGCTGCAGAGAGTCCTGGCATGGCAGTGGCTGCGAGGGAGCTGGCAGCCCTTTGCCCTGCCTGGAGCGAAGAGCTGAGGTGGGCCCAGCTTGGCTGGGGTGCTCCCAGGACCCACCAGGTGTGGATGTTTCAGCTTGCAGCCATCGTAGTGAAAATGGCCATTTTTGGTGGGACTGAAGCCATGGGGGGGACCCACCTTGTCAGGTGTTAAACATGTCGTCTTCCCTGTCATTATTCCCGTCTGGATGGAAACAAAAGACGATGGCTGCTTGCTGTGTTGTGGGAAGGAGGTGGTTGATGAAGAGGGAGGGGAACGAGGCAGGGCAGGGTCGAGGCCTGGTGAGAAGGACAAGGGGAGAATGGCAACCACCTTCCATACAGATCCGCTTAGTACTGAGGCAGACTGGGTCCAGGTGTAAATTTTGGAGTGATTTTGCCTCTGCTGCAGGTGCACACTTCCCCTGAAAACTTCAGAAATCCAGGAGCTGGCCAAGAAAATGGTCCAGCTGATGTTAGGAATCAGCCACGGCGGTTGGAGTGTTGTCCCCAGATGTTGACCAGCCTGACAGTATTGCTGCCTGCTCTGGAAAATGCGGGGACTTCTCCCAGCCGCTCTGATGGACAGTAGCATCTCTAGGTCCCTCACCCTCTTCTTCACTGCCTTGCAGGGTTACAGCAGCCTGCGCTTCCGGCCGATCAGGACGCTGAGCTCGGCGGTGGAGAACCTGAGGCGGTGTAAGGTTGTGGGAGTGATCGACAAGGTAATGACTGGACCTGGGACTGGGGGGGTGAGGCTGGGGCTGGGCCAAGGGGAGTTAACCTGGAGGGTCCTGGCAGCGGGGATGGGCTAACCTGTCCCCCAGCACACCCACCAAGGGACGGGAGGGTTACCATCCACACCGTTCTGTTGTAGTTTGGCTGTGGCTGGCAACAGTAGGGCCATGGGGCCACTCTGCCGCCCCTCCCCCCGCCGGGGTGCGGAGGAGAATGGAAAGAAACAGGCAGAAACTGGTGGGTGGGGATAAGGGCAGTTTAACAGAACAGCAAACAGAGGGAACAGGAACAACAACGATACAGATGAGGAGAAAACACAACACAAAACAGCAGAACACAGAGAGCAACTCTCACCACCCGCCGCTGCCATGCGCTCCCGCGCTCCTGAGCTGCAACTGCCTTCCCACCGCCCAGCTTCCCCCAGCCAGAACCCAGCATGAAGGCACATGGTATGGAATTCCCTGCTGTGGTTGGCCAGGTTGGGTCAACCCCCCTGGCTGTGTTCCCTCCTGGCTCCTGGTGAAAATTAACCCTGTCCTGGCCGAACCCAGGACATGTTCCCACCATGGAAAATTCGCAGGCGAGGTTGCAAGTCCCTTTAGGGTTTAGTTGGGAAATCTTTTAATGTCCCCATTCCTTTTGCTGACAAGACCTCCCTACAAGGAGGTTGATGCATCTGGTTCTTTCCCACGCATGGAATCGTGACTGATGCCTAGGTACCATGATGGTGGACTCCTGTGGATAACCTAGACTTCAGCAGAAGACTAGTTATACAGAGGAGTTAACTAATTAGTAGTTCTTGATCTCAGAGTGAAGATGGCTTACCATCTCCATACGCACACTGGCAGATTGCTCTCCTCTGCCGGTCACACATCTCTGTTTGTCAGGACTGCTGTGGTCCTCCTGTCCCACTGAGGCCATGGTGGGCAACCCCACGCACCCCACAGAAGGAGCAATGCGAAACCCTTCGTTGAGAAGGAAGCAAAAATGGTGTGGGAGTCATCTCTTTCTTTAACTAACTCTGCACTCCCTGGCTCTGGCGCTGTCTCGTTGCTAATAGCCTGTGTTTCGTCTTTCAAGAGTAGGGGGTTGAGCACCGCCGGACTCCTCTAGTTGGGTGGGAGCTTGTTGTTGCAGAGTCCCTGGGGCATTCCCATGGGCTGTGTGTCAGGGCGGCAGCCGTCACCCACTCTGATCCGTGCTGTATGTGCTGCTCCCAGGTGCAGGTCGTCCAGGATCCGGCCACTGGTGGGACCTTTATACTTAAGGTGAGTGTTTTCAGTTTCATCTCCCTGCTTCTCCCTGTCATGCCAGAGCCTCCTTGTCCAAGCAGATGGCTGGGGCGGGTGAGAGGACCAAAAAATAGCAGATCGCAGAAGTGTTAGGGGAAGTTCATTGCTCATAAAGCTTCTTCTGGGTGCCTCAGGCATGTTCTGTGAGTGAAAGGGATGTGGTTCTCCTCGGTCTTCCGTTCCTCTGCCTTGTAATGCTGCAGGCCAAGCCACATGCCCCTGTTAGTCTGGGTCAACCCCTGAAACCGGTGGTGGGTGAGGTGTGATCAGTACAAGTCCTAGGGCATTTTCCAGTGCCCTTGGAATTAAAAACAAAGGACTTTAATAATTGGACAAGGAGGCTCTGGCATGACAGGGAGAAGCATCAGTTCCAGAGTGGGGAGGAGAGAGGGCTGGGATGGCAGCTTCCCGTCTGAAGGAGGTAGGGGCAGTTGTGGGGCAAGGCCGCTGCTCTGGACCAGCGCTGTCCTTTAGGTCCTGCAGTGCAGGTGGGGAGTGCTCTGCCTTGGCAGAGCTGTGCAGAGCCCTGCCTTGTCACAGCTGCGTGCTGGGGGGGCTTAGAAGATGGCACGCTGCCCTTCCGGCTGGCCTCCTGCCCTGCCGGGTGCTAGGCTGCAGGGACTCCAAGCCTCTACTGTGCTGTAACGTCCATCTACCTGTGCCTCCTCAGAGTCTCCCCAAATCCCACGTTGAGACCCGTGAGCGACAGACCATCATCCCTCATGGGGTTCCCTTCATGGTCAAGCTGCTGTGCTACTATGTGAGTGAGGACTCCATCTTCCTCCACCTGGAGCACGTGCAGGGTGAGTAGGGACAGCATTGCCTCCCATCTGTGGAGCATCCTGCTCTTATCCCCAGCCTCCCTTACTTTAAAGTCTCAAATATGTTTCTTCTGCTGTTTTGGAACTGGTTTTTATGGTGACAGCACAACCTGTCTTCTTCATAGAAGGGTGATGGGTATCAGGGCTTGGAGACTTTGTGGAAGGAGCTGCTCAGCTGTGTTGGGGCTTCTGCAGGTTTGGTAGGAGCTGACTGGGGAATTAACCTAGAAACGGGCCTGTGGAGACCTACAAGGAGAAAGAGGTCGTGTTTGTAGAGATGTTATATGGAAACTAGCCTTGGGGAGCACTGAGTCCCATGGGAGGGAACGGTCATGCCTTGAGGTAAAGAGGTTGAGGTGGTCCAGTGCCTTGAAAAAAGAAGAAACTCTTCATTTTAGTGGCACTGTTTGTCTGTGACAGAAAGGCGATGGAGAAGGAGAACCAAGTGAAGGAGTTCACCTAGATGTGGTAGAACAAAATAATCTTTTGATAAGACCTTTCTAAAACATTTTTTGGTTACAAAAGAAGAGGCCACGCTGGATTTTGAGATCAGACCAAAGAGAGGAGATGGAAAATCAGGCCATAAAGGGCAAGGAGCACATTGGGGTTTGGGTACAGCAAGGAGGCAAGCTTGGGGCTTGTCCCAGATCCTGGTGAAGAAGCATGACAAGGTGGAGGTTTGTTCCAAGGGGCTTCTTCGCTCTCTGCTCATTGCACGGATGCGTAGGGAGCAGCAGCTGGAGTCCAGCAGTGGCAAAGGAAGGCTGACGTGTGTTGGAGAGCAGCCTCAGCTCCTTGTGCATTGCTGTAGGATGAATTTGCAGAAAGCAGCCGGCGGCTGAGGTGGTGAGGTTGGGAAGCCCGAGCAGTGTGCCGTGGGCTCCAGGGCTCACTGCTCTGACTCACTGCTGACCCACGGGCTCTGTGCCATGTGGCAGGAGCTCTCTAGAATCGCTGTCAGGCGAGGAGGAAAGGCTTTCAGGCGAAATGGGGATGGCGGTAGGATCAAGGGCATGTGTGAAGATGTGGCTGGCCTGTGACGTGGAAGTGGCAGAGCTGGGATCAAGGAGACCGTGCAGAAGAGGGAGCAGGGCTGCTAAAGAAGGGGGGGGGGAGTGAGACTTTGATGTGACAGGTCCCGCAGAAGGTGTGGTGTTGAGCATGGTGCTTGTAGGGCTGGGGAGTAGTCTGCATGGACTTGAGCTTTGCTGGGGAGATTAATGCTGCTCGGTCATGTCCCCAGCGTGCAAGCCTTGGCCTGTGCCTGAATGGGCCGTGTCCGCAGCGGGGGGACCAGGGATGCTTTCTGCCCCATCACTCGTTCTTCTCTCCGCTTTCCAGGGGAGACGCTGTGGTCTCACCTCCGCTCCAAGTACTGTGTCCAGCAGGGCTCTGCCGATTCAAACACCGTGCAAGCCCTGAGGGACCGTGGCAGAGAGGACGGCCTCGGAAGCTCCCAGGGCAGCAGCCAAGTCTCCGTCTTCTCTGCTCAGACAGGCAGTGGCCTCCCAGGCTCTGCGGCCCACCGAGCATTGGGAAACACTGATGCTCTGCCCCCTCGGGAGCAGTCCCCCGACTCCATGGACCCCGGCCTGGGGAACCTCTGCTGGCTTCGCCTGCCTCCTGCTGCTGGCACGAGGGCTGCACCTGGAGAGCAGGAGCTAAGCGTGACCCAGGCCACGTCTGCCATCGCGGACTGTGCTCCAGCAGCAACAGCCAAAGGTCCCAGCCACCTTACCAACCAGGGCCTGGTCGTCTACCCCTGGGATGCTCTGACCAGCGGCGTGGGCTGTGCATTGGAGGGAGCAGCCTTCCAACGAGACCCCAGGCCAGGAGCCAGTGAAAGGCTACCCCAGGCGGGGGTACTGAAGGTGGAGAGAGGGGGCCAGCCAGGGGCAGGGGAGCCGCTGTCGCAGCAAGCGTCCGACGTCCCCTGGGCTCGGCCTCTCCTGCTCTCCTCGGGGCAGAGGCAGCTTTGCATTGCCCCGTCCAGCTCCAGCAAGCCCCGTGGGCCTGACCCCGCGGTGCGGGAGCCCTCATGGGGAGCGAGCCCAGCCTGTGGCCAGCTTGGAGAGGGGCTGCCCTCGGGACAGTGCCGGCCTCTGGCTTCCCGTGACCCCGGCCGGAGAGCGTGGGCTGTGGAAGAGGAGCAGGTGCGGCTGTGGGCAGCGGAAATCCTCCTGGCCTTGGAGGGACTTCACCAACAGGGTGTGTTGTGCCGGGACCTCAACCCCAGGAACCTGCTGCTGGACGCGGCCGGTACGTAGTGCCCTAGGCTGCTGCCCTGAGGAGGAGGAGGGTGGCCTCTCGGCCAGGAGGCTGCTGTGTGCCCCATTTCCAGGGACGCAGACTTCGCTGAGCTTGCTTTGGGGGAGAGCGGGAGTCTGGGGAGGGCTGGATGTTTCTGAGCCTGGAATTGTGGTCTCAGGTGGGGTTTCCAAGCAGTTGTTACAAGAGATGGCTCTGCAGTGGGCGAGCTGGGGCCCACAGCCACAGGAATGCATTGCCCCCGCACCCACGTTGGGGCTGGCTGCCTGGGAAATCCCAGGACGGGGAAGCTGAGACCAGCTGAACTGTGCCCGAAGTTGGTGGGATTGCAGCTTTCCCCTGCTTGTAGTTACTGCTCACTGGGGTATTCTGGAGCCTGCCCATCCCCTCAAGCCATGGGTACCACTGTCAGTGCAAGCCGAGTGCATGTCCCTGCTCAGCTGGCAACAGCTGGGGCAAACTGGAGAGCTACAAATTGCTTAGGAATAGAAAAATGCCCAGAGCTTTGCAAGGGGAAAGCTGACCTTCCTCCCTTTGGCACTGCGTCTCTCCTCGCTGGAGCCTGGCCTGAGGGCTGTGAGCTTGGAGCCCAACCTAAGCAGTCTCACCAGCTGCATGGGCCTGCTGGGTGTCTCGGGCGAGCACTGGGAGGCCGGGGGATGCGCAGTGCCAGGGCATGCGCAGTGCCGCTGCGTTCAGGGCACGGCAGGGACCCGGCGCCCTGGCTGGTGCCAGCTGTGGGGACAGGGCTTGGCTTTGTGCTCTGACCAAAGTCCCTAGCTTTGTCCTAACCTCCCTGCTTTTGGCTCCGGCACTTACTCTGCAGGTCATGTTCGTCTCACCTTCTTTGGCCAGTGGACAGAGGTGGAGCCCCAGTGCTGCAGCCAGGCCCGGGACGAGCTGTACAGTGCCCCCGGTAAGGGACGTGGCCCCTGCCTTCTCCTGCCCTCAGCCTGGCGCTGCCAGCCAGGGGAGAGGGGGCTTCTGCAGGCAGCAAGATGTGCCCAGCACGGCACAACCACGGCTCTAACGCCTCTCTGGCTCTTTCTGCAGAAGTTGGGGGGATCATGGAGCCCACCGAGGCAGCTGACTGCTGGAGCTTTGGCTCTCTCTTGTACGAGTTGCTGACAGGAGTGGTAAGAAGCAGAGGAGCTGTGCACAGAGTGGGGGGAGAAGGAGGAGGTGACGCCATAGCCCAAGAGCTCCCTGCCGTGCAGGGTGCATTGCCCCTGCTGGCACCTCAGCACTGTGCCAGGTTACTTCAGGCGTGTGATTCCTGGTGCCTGTGCATGGTCTCTGGTGGTCAGGGCCCCAGGTTTTAAATCCTGCTGTGCAGAGCTGGGGTTGTGTGGCGATGAAGGCTCAGCGGGGTGCCCCTGCTCACCATCACCCCCTGCCTCCTGCAGCCACTGTCCCAAAACCACCCTTCAGGGATTCAACTTCACACCCAGCTGCATCTGCCGGAGCGGCTCAGCCTGGCTGCTGCATCACTGCTCACTGAGGTGAGGGCTGGGGCAGATGGGAGGGAGGACACGGCAGAGGCTGGGGAAAGGCAGGATCCAGCCTGGGCAGCTTTTCCAGCAACCCCATTTCCCCATCCTGCTGTCCCATCACCTTTCTCCGCAGCTCCTGCAGTACAACCCGAAGCAGCGTCTGGGCTCTGGAGGAGGTGGCATGGCGAAGCTCAAGTCCCACTCCTTCTTCAGCACCATCCCGTGGAACAAGCTCGTGGGCTAGGCAGGCAGTGCTTCCTGTGGGGAGCTGGGCGCAGAGCCACGGTCCCTAGCGCTTGTGTCCCCCAGTGGCACTGGCAGCTGTGCCTGCCGGGGGAGGTTGGCCTGCACAGGCTGCCCCACGGTGGGGTACGCATGAGGCTTTGCAGCCCTACGTTTTCTGTCTCTGTGTTTGATGGAGTCTGCGAGAGAGGCGGCTGCAGTCTGGGCCAGGCTGTCTTCTCCTCTAGGTCCTCCCTGGTGGGAAAGAGAGCCCAGGTGCCCACCACTGGGCAGAGACCACGCTCCCCTTCTGGGGCATCCCTTGCTCAGCTGAGCACTCACCCTAGGACTCCCTCCCTATGGTTTTTATCTCTGCTGCTATCACAGTGACCCACCCCCCTGTTATTTTTTTCTGGCTTCCAAGTGCATCTCCTCTGGGCCCCACTGGCTGGTGCCTGAGCCCCTGCTGGCAGCATGTGTGTGGGTAATGCCTGCTGCAGGGGCGAGACGGGCGGACCCCGCTGCTCTTCTCCCCCCGGCCCTCTGAAAAGAATAAACCACTCGTTATCGCTTGCGGAAGTGTCCTTTTGTTTCTGAGCTGGACCAGGGAGGCCTGGGCTGAGCGAGGGAGGACCCCAGATCTGTCTCAGACCTGTGTGGGAGCCCTGCAGCCAAAACCTGGAAGGTGGCACCGGGGGCCCTGCCAGCTCCCCTGCCTGCACCCTGGCCTCTTGGATCCACACAGCCGCCTGGCTGCAGCTCGGAGCCGGGAAAACGCACGGAGTGCCTGTGCTTCCTTCCAGCCTCGAGTGCTGTCGCTGCTGCCCAGCCTGGCTCCTTTCTGCCTGCCGGACTGCAGCCCCCACTGCCCTTGGCTATCTGCTCTGAGCACAGTCACTCCTGGTAGAACAAACAGCAAGGGTTTGAAGGGATCAGCTCTGAGAACCAGCACTGATAGGAGGAGGGTAAGAGCAAATACAAGCCAGGATGGAAGGAAAAGCAGCGCAAACACAAAAGTTGTCTGCTACCAGCCCAGGGCAGGAGCTGCTGTGGGCATCTGTGCCAGTCAAAGCCTGGGCTGAAGGATGAGCTAGCCTCGGCCCTCCTCTCCCAGCACTCCCATTGCTCACCCGTCCCGACAGCAAGGAATTACTGGCCGTGAAAGTGAAACTTTCTGGTGGCTAGCTGGCTCCAGCTCCCTCTTGCCCCCGGCAGCAACACCCGGCTCCTTGCCGACTTGGCTCCCGGGCACCAGCAGGAGCACTCGGCCACCGGATAGGAATGGAGCCTGGGAGAAGCCCATCTCCCAGCCTGGCACAGGAGGTGAGATGGCCGGCCGAGAAGCTACGCCAGGGGCTTCTCTCCTGCCCTCCAGCAGCCTCCTGGCCCTGGATTCCATGGGGTTCAGCAGAACGGGCTCTCAGGCCTGCGGCTGAAGGCACAGCACGGCTTCTTGCAACCAAGTGCCCTGGGCAGCACCCAGGAGGGTCAAAAAAGGAAGCTTCAAGGACAGCAGCTGCGTGGCCCTCCTACAGCAAGCCCTGGCAGGGCAGATGAAATGCAGCAGTTCGCTAGGCTGCATCACTTTCAGCACCTGACTGTATGCTCGCTCCCTGGGTAGTTCGACAGCCTCATTTGTTGCAGCTCCAGCCAGAAGACAGGCTTTGCCCTTCCCCAGGCTCATGGCCAAAGTCAAGGTAGGCCCTCTGCATCCTCCACCAGCACGGGGGAGGGGGTGCTAGCAGCATTTTGTCATCAGAACCTTCTCTTTCATCCCATTTATTTGTGCAAGAGCAGCTAGACTCTCTGCCCTTCCTTTACAGCACAGGGAAGGGGTTTCTCCTCTCTCTCCTAAGCTTCTACCTCAACCAGGGACAGGCAGAGGAAAGCCAACGCCACATGCAGCTTTGTCCACAGCTGCCAGGAACCAGTACGGAGAACTGCTCTCCCTTCCACCAGCACGCCAGCTGTCAGTGCGAGCGTCTTCTGCCAAAAGGGGCTGCTGTCTTCGCTCGTAGTCGGGAAGGGCAAACCCTTCTCTTAAGCTGATGTCAGAGCTGGAAAAACCCTGCCGTGATCCAGGAACAATTTCATATTGCTCCAACAGTCCCTTGGGGAACTGCCCCCAGCCCCACAGATGGCTTTTGTTTTGCAGTTCTTCTTCCATCTTGCCTCCTTTCTCCCTCTGCAACCCTTAACGGCCTTTTTCCCACTTTCATGATTTACAACACTCCGGTCACATTAGGGAAAAACCAAACTGGCTCTACACTTGAGCTTTAAGAGCCTGTCCCACTTTTTCCTCTTGGCCATCATGCCTTTTAGCAAATACTGGGATTTCCTTGCTGTCTGCCACAGTTCTGTTGCTAGACCACAAAAAGCATGATTTCCAGCCCTGAAAACCTCCTCTTTGCTGGGAAGAGCCAATCCTGTGCCAGAAAGGGTTTGAGGACAGTAGAATTAGCAGCCAGAGAAGCCTCAATTCAGTACCACCAGGGACAGGCCCAGCTCCCATTCTCTCTTTTCTCTCGCCATCAGACAACAGGAGGCTTCTCACCCTGCACTAGGGACGCTGCTGATGCCCGAGGCCTTGCTCCGGAGCTGCCGCTCGCCCCCTCAAACACACTCCCACCTCGCAGTCATTGCCCAGTTTTATTTCATTTAAAATCCGCTGTGTTAAATATTTTAGTTACAAGTTCCGTGTAGAGGGTAATAGACTCTGCAGGCACTAGCAACCCCCTCACTCCCCCATACATGTGTGCGCTATCAGATTAAGGACTGCCCCCCTCCCCCCCAAACCAGCAGCCTTGGGCTGGGATATACATTACACTTCAGACCTGGCCCTCGCCAGCTGTCTCTCTGCTGGTAGCAGGCCAAGCCCTCGCACACAGGAAGCCAGCAGTCGGATCCACCGTCAGTGAGCCGTGACTCAAGGACAGCTGCTGGGGGCTGGGTCTTACCCCCGTGTCGGGCATGTGATGGTGAAAGGGGCTGTCCCCCACCAACAGTGCTGCCTCCACAGAGGTCACGGGCTCTGGCCACCCGGACACGAATGTTCACGCCACAGTGACCAGGCTGGAGAGAGGCAAACGGTCTCCAAGGGAAAGCCGGGGAGCTGCCACCGCTGTGTTCCTGTCTGTGGAGGGAGTGTAAGCAGGGCACTACCAGAGGCACGGCACCTACCTCAAGCCGCGCTCTGATCAAAACCTCTGCTGCAAGCGGCCTGGCGGTCCCCAGACTGCCCCTGCAAGGCAGATGAGTGTGAAATATTTTCAAGAAAAACAGGGACAGAACAGTAGCCTTTCCTCTCCTCTCCCTCCCAGGAACCTCAGTGCTAGGAAATAAAGCTGAACCCGCCTTGGAGCGGCAGGGAAGGGTACCCTAACACAGCAGCAGCAAGCAGTTTCTACTGGTATAGGACAAGCTAGAGGTGAGACTTTGGTGCTGCGAGGGAGAGGATGCCATACAGACAGCTCTGGAAAGGCAGTGCCATTCAGTGGTCAGCCCACTGCATAGCAATCCTCTTGAGAAACTGAACTTTTGTTAAACAGAACAGGAAAAGGAGGTAGGAGCTATCCCCGCAATTCCCTCCGGGACAGCTCTGATCACAGCGGAGGGAGGGAGACTGGAATGACCCCTGCCAGTTCCTGAATGCCCGACATCGCTCCTGCTGGTGCTGCGGCCCTGCCCTCGGTGGGTTGCATGGGGGGTGGCTGCTCTACAGGTCAAGCAGCAGCACACGGGGATCCTCCACCGCTGCCTTGATCTTGCGCAGGAAAGTCACTGCCTCTCTGCCGTCAATCAGCCGGTGATCATACGTCAGCGCCACGTACATCATGGGCCGCACCTCGATCTGAAGGGGAGGAATAAGACAGGCATTAGTGAGCTCAGCCCTTCCGCCTGCACGATTCCCTCCCGTGAATTCAGGGAAGACCTGGCTTCTTCCTGTCCTGGATCCATGGCTCAGGCCCTCCTGGATGTGTCCTGCCTGGCAGGATTACCCACCCAGGCACTGACAACTACCCAGGCTAGGTCCACCCCACACAAGACTGGATCCCTTTCTGGAGCTGTTCTGTATCACAAAGACTACAGCCTCCTCCTCTCCACACCTAAGCAGATCACCCAGTTCTTGCCCTCACAGACAGGACAAGGCCCCCTGCGCAGCTCAGGCAAGTACCAGTGCCAGCAAAGCTGCCCTACGCCCAGTAGTGTCTGCTCCTCCTGCACAGTAAAGCCTTTCAGAAGTTGACGCCAAGCCCCTAGAAAAAGCATACGGGCTATGGTCCTCATCCCACTGAGCTCTCCCCTCTGTTCACTGAAACCTCCTGTGCAGCTCCACCTACCTTGCCTCCCACAGCCACAGGCCTGTCGAAGATGGCATGCATGCCCAAGATGGCAGACTGGGGTGGGTTAATGATAGGTGTCCCAAAGAGTGACCCAAAAACCCCTCCGTTGCTGATTGTGAAAGTGCCGCCATCCATGTCTTCAATGGCCAGTTCATTTTTCCGTGCCTAGAAGTAAAAGCAAGGTCTTAGAAAGCCACATGGATCACAGAAGGCAAAGGACAAGGGTTTGGACGTTCACCCTCTCCAAGACCAAACACTGATGGCAAGAGCTTCACTTATTAATCTGTTCAGCTGAAAACCAGCATGAATTACTTGAAAATGCACCCTGTCTTTAGATCTGAACATCTGCTGGCTTTGGGGAATGATTCTCTTGCCTTTGCTTCCAACTCTGGCTTTTGCAGGACAGAGACACAATGACTTCTACCCCAGGGCAGTTCAGCCTTGGCCTCTAAAGACGAAGTCACTAATGCATAGTTTGCGGTCTTCTGGAAGGGCAATGAGCAGATAGGCCTGTCCCGTAAGGCACGGGCACAGCTACAGCTGTAACTGGATCACTCCCCACACCACAGCTCAGTGTGTTAGAGGTTAGAGATGATGACAGAGAGGAACTGAATCAATTCATGCCTATTCAGCACCTCCAATCTTTCCCATTCACAGAATCACAGAATGGTAGGGGTTGGAAGGAACCTCTGTGGGTCATCTAGTCCAACCCTCCTGCCGAAGCAGGGATGCCTACAGCAGGCTGCACAGGACCTTGTCCAGGTGGGTCTTGAATATCTCCAGAGAAGGAGACTCCACAACCTCCCTGGGCAGCCTGTTCCAGTGCTCTGTCACCCTCAG
>Ga0065711_1008169_pt1 | contig 13334 bp, 5 predicted proteins | sample Hoacrofraction12_FD_59098 | JGI IMG/M metagenome (GOLD analysis project Ga0065711, IMG submission 59098) | Hoatzin crop microbial communities from Cojedes, Venezuela - Epithelial fraction 12 v2 (version 2) | ecosystem: Host-associated > Birds > Digestive system > Esophagus > Crop | place...
TCTCTTCTTCAGGCTGAACAAGCCCAGCTCCCTCAGCCTCTCCTCGTAGGAGAGATGCTCCAGTCCCCTCATCATCCTCGTAGCCCTCTGCTGGACTCTCTCCAGTAGCTCATCTTTCTTGAACTGGGGAGCCCAGAGCTGGACACAGTACTGCAGATGAGGCCTCACTAGAGAAGTGTAGAGGGGGAGGAGAACCTCCCTCGACCTGCTGGCCACACTCCTCCTAATGCACCCCAGGATCCCATTAGATTTCTTGGCAGCCAGGGCACACTGCTGGCTCATGGTCAACCTGTCGTCCACCAGCACACCCAAGTCCCTCTCCGCAGAGCTGCTCTCCAGCAGGTCCGCCCAAGTCTGTACTGATGCATGGGGTTGTTCCTCCCCAGGTGCAGGACCCTGCACTTGCCCTTGTAAATATATTTATTTACAATAAATAAAATTTGCTGATATTTATTAAAGATCATCTACATGTAATCATGTTTGCTTGCATCTAGGCATTAACTCAGATCTCTAGACAGGCAGAAAAGCCTCTGTAACTCTATACTATCTTTTTATCACTTCAGTGATTTGTTTTTGCTTTTTACACATCCTTTCCTAAAATTGATGGATATCATTTTCAGAAGACTAGCTTAATTTTCAAAGAAACACATCTCCTTGGTGGCATAAAATAGAAGAAGTATCCCTGTACCTCATAGGCCATTATTTGGAAATTCATTTGCAGGCTTAATGCTTTTATCAGTTCTTATTTTTACGGTCAGAATTTTGTCCTAGATCTGGCAAGCAAGCAGAATCTTTACAAGAAGCAAACAAGTAACTTTCCTTGTCTTGGATGTAAAACATATCTCATTTTATGAAAATTGAAAATGTATGCTTTGCACATTTGTATTTCTTTCAATTTCAGAAGTTAACCAGTCCTCATATTTGCACATCAGATTAAAGTACTTGGAAAGTAAAGAGCAATTTTAGTGCATTACTCTCAAACTTCCAGGATGGAGCTTCACATAACCTGTCAACCTACTAACTGAACATTTAAATGAAGTGCTAAGAGGGTACAAAGAGTTCACAAATACTCAGAACAGATGACTACTTTAAACACCAAGTCATGATTTGGAGCATAACGTACTTTTAGCCTCAATCTGAATTTCTTTCCTCCAGAAAAATCAATGTTACTCTCCTTGGTCTGAACTTAAAGCTTTGCACATCACTTCAGACACCACTGTTTCCTGTCACTGTTCTATGAAGTTTGTTGCAGCATTAGATTCCTTGCTGCTTTCAGCTGAAATTCTGCACTCTGAAGAGACTTGTTTTTTAAGATGTGTGACAGCAAGCAAATCTGAAGAAAACAGAAACAACTCATCTTTCGTCTTACATATACCTCAACAAAATGAAGATAATTCTGTGTTTGAAACCTGCTCAGAAACCAGATGATGTGTAACAAGAAAGAGAATGGTGCAAGTGTAGCTACTAAACATTTCTTCTACAAACAAATTTGTATTGTTTCACTTCTGTTACAAACAGCCTTCAAGCTTGTTAAAGATTGTATTACTTAAGAAAAATAGAAAACAAATCTATTCATTATAGCAATCATATGGGAGAAGAATAAAGGTAAGATACATCTTAAAGGATTAGATATAAAAAAAAAAGCATACTGTGGAAAACAAAGACTAGCTTTACCATAACACCTCTCTAAATACAGCTCAGGAAATGAAAAGGTTAGAATATACAGACAATATTGCAACATCCCAGACTCTGAGCCTCAGACACTGTAAAGACAATTAAAAGGACAGATGCCAAACTCAAATATAAAAGACTAGGAAAATTCAATAACAAAAAAAACAGTAAAACAAAGGTAGTGTATCATGTGGTGAGTCAAACGAACCCTAACTAGTTTTTCTGCTTATGTGACAAAAAGGAAAAAAGGATTCCGTACATGCATTAAGGTGGATTGGCCTGACAGATCTCCAAAAGAATCAGATCTCATAGTAGAGCCCCCAAAATTGCACATTTCAGGCACTCCATTTTTTTAAAAAGTGTAATAAAGTGCAAGTTGAACGTTTGTTGCTAAGAATAAAAGCATTACTTCCCAACTTCGCTCAAGGTGACAAAGAATAATGAAACTGCTTCTCTTAATACAATGCTCCAGACACTTAAAATAAAAACGATTTCTAGCTACTAACTATAAAATTCTTTACAGACACTATAAATGCTACTTTAAGTGATTTGACTGTGTGTAGTAAGATGTTCTCCATGTAGAAGAAATTTCAACCTGAACAGCTTTTAAACCAAATGAATCTGTTCTCAGAGTATCATTACAGAAGTACACAAACACTTCGAAAATATTTTCTAATTAAAAAAAAAGTCCAGCCATTCAGAACTCCCATTTAAGAAATTCACCGCAGTTTTGCAAACAAAACTATTATTTACAACATGTACCTTATTTTATTGCATGCATTTAATCCCTAATCTTTTGAGTATTTGTGTAAAAGAAGTCTGGTACTTTAGAAGTCAGTTTAGCAATTTTTCCCCTCCAGATGCTAGCACACACTATTCTAGACATAACTATGTCTCATCTCCACAGTAACTAATGTCAAGGATAGTATTTTACAAAACAGGTTAACAAATACTTGGGTTCCTCTATATGTTTTGACAATGCTAAAAGCAGCTTTCCCCCAGGTAAAAGAATAACAGAGCAATACCTTACCTAATGCTTTCTTGGTAAAGTGAACTACAGGCATTACCAAAACGCCCTTTCAACACAATAAAAAGCCTACTCAGAACTATATGAAATCAAAGTGAATTAGATTTGTATGGAGTGCTGAAATATATTAGACATTATGAAGCTGTTACTTTCACATTTAAGAATTAAACACAGCGCTCACTTGCATTTTCCAGAAATACGCACAGAAAACAAGAAACTAGGTGTGTCTCATTTTCCCTGGTGGTCTTCATTGATGACCCATTCTTTATATTCTAAAATTTCACTACGTAAATAACTTTAAACTTTTACTGTTGAATACCTAGGGAAAAAAATGTTACTCTCCTAATTCGGGCTGAAAAAGACTACCACCAGCATAGTCAGTAAGTTGCAAAAAAATCTCTTTGTATGAATACTGTAGAGGAGAGCTGCATAACCTCTCTTCAGTAGCTAAGCAGAAAGTCATGTATTTCTTCTTGTCAGTCCTAGCAACTCTTCTGTCAAGTTCTGTTACTGTATGAGCAAAAATTGCCAGCTTTACTGAAATGAAAAGGCATGTTCTTATAGTCCTTTTAATATAATTAAGATATTTAATCACGCATTTTAACTCTGTTGGTAAAATGAGTTTCAAAGAGGCAACAACTGAACTACTTCTCAAATGTTAGATACAGTTCATCTATCATCCTATGACTGGGCATTCAAGTGCCTAGTTTTGTATCACTTTAGGCAAATCAAGGATATATTTATCAATTTAGTTCTCAAGAGCTCTGATTTTAAAATATTTAATGTGGATAGCATTCAGAATTCACCTGGTTCTATTTCAGTTAATCTTTTCATGTGTATAATGCATGTAATACATGAAGAAATTGCAATTTAGCAAGACCATCAGTTATGTACGTGAGAGGGGTAATTTTGTAAGAAGCTTACAACAGAGTTCTCCTTCCTAATAGCCTGGATTCATCTCCCTCTGTAGCTTCCCAGCTCGTCTTTCATTTCTCCATGTTTATCTGATGTGTGGATTATTAACAACACAACAAAAAACTCCAATTGTTTCACTATCAAGTTGTGTTATTCTACAAGACAGAAAAATGACTGTGTATCACTCTCTCCCTTCTCATTTTGCATTTTCTTGTTTTAAGAGATACCTGCATTTGGTAGCAAACAGCAGAAAAAGTAAGAACAAATAACCAAAGTCGCATTGCTGCTTAAATACTATGGTGAAAACGAGCGCATCCACAGGAAAATCTTTGTCTCAAAACAATGGACATCTGGAATGATGCAGGAATAAATCTGTTGATATTAATTTTGCACACAATCTGCCAGATGCACCTCCCCCTATAATTCTGAAATTCTAAGAAACTCAGATTTTGTACATAAGTAAAGGCAAATTCATTCTCCCTAAAACAACTGCTTTTTTAACTGAATAGCCACTCTATTAAAAAAATGCAGAAATTTGTTTTAACAAGAATGAGCTTTAAACATTAAGTCTGTCTGCTACCATTTTCCAGCACCGAATGACAATCTAGTGTAGGTTCTACTCTCACAAATCACTTGCAATGGTAACAGCAGTATGTATAAGTAATGATTTTTAGACAAGATCATAAAAACACAGCACTGCAAATTCAGAAGCAATTTCTTCGAGAAGCTATAAGCCTTACTAAAGGGGTATTACTTACTATGATCAGCTGCTTATCACCATCTTTTCCTGCTTCTTTTAGCTTCTGAATATGTTCCTCAGATGGTAGGACGCTACTGCATTTTGATGCTAATGAAGGATTTGAGAGCGGAGCCCTTGAAATATAAATATACTCACGTTAAAAAAGGGACTGCTTATACATGTCACTTAGATACGCAAAGCCATTGTAATTAGTATAACTAAACTTTAACAAGATGTAAATCCAAGCTAATTACTCAAAACAGTCGTATGTAATTTGTAATTCAAATGGAAAAATAAGGAAGTAGCAGGATTAACCAAACAATACCGTTTATGACTAGCCTAAATACAAGTTGGTGTTTTTTTTATAAAAAAATATAAAATTTATGACCAAGTTGGGTAGGTTAGTCACAACCATTATCACAGACATTTAACTGATGCATTTTCAGAGCATGACTGATGGTGCCTAATACTATGTATTTCCTACGTCAGGTTTAGGTTTTTAGTTTTATGTATCATACATCAGGCTGCTAAAGCAGACCATGTAAATATTCCCACAAATACAACTGGGCAATATAAAACAGATGTCATAAGTCTCTCAAATTCAATTCAAACTTATTCTCTTCTAATGGCTGGCAGTGAAGGGAGGGAGAAGAGGACCTAAGGAATAAATGGATGGGTTATCACTTGAATCACTCAGTTTAAGTGTCCCCTTGTCACGACTGAAAGAAACACTGCAAAGTACTATAACACATCAACAACAAAGTTATCTTACGAACTTGCTACTATATTCAGGAGAAAAATAACATTAATTCCAGGTTTGGATAAAACTTGTGGAGATCACTAAAGCAAAACACACAGAAAAATACTCGTACTTCAACTAGGTGTTTACATATTTTCTGTTTTCAAGCAAACTAAAGATATAGGGCCAAACAACTGTAGCAGCTGCTGTAGCAGGTTAATTCAGTAAGCTTTTTAAATATAAAAATTCTTGCAAAACATTTTTAAAACAGTGTTGTGTGTGCTAAAGCAGAGCTAATTTTTTTTTATTCCTGCCATGTGCCCCAAAATTTGCATTAAGTAGCTACTTCAAGGTCTGCCTTTTCCTGTTGCAAAATTTCCTTACAGAGTCCTGAAGAGAGCCAGACTGTAGATCTGCACATTATGTTATGGCAGGAGTACCACAGAAACAATAATGGCTTAAATCTTGAACAGCATATGAAAAGCAGTGTAAGCAAGCTCTCACAAGAAATATATATCTCCAAATGACAGTAAAGCAAAATATGGGCTCGTTCGTGTAATAAAGTTAGCAAATTTGAGTAGATATCATAAAGCTGTTTGGCAGCTAAGAATAAAAATATGAAAAATCAAAGTTATTGCAGTATTTATTGAAAATTCTAAAAATATTCATTTAACTAGTTTTACTTCTATCTTACTACCCATCTTCTGTGAAATTCCATAGTAGCAGAGTTTTTCAAGATGTACAAAAGGGCCCTTTAGTCAAAATTGTTAATCTGGTCTCAGATAGTTGTACTGAAAATGAACTGCGTTATTTCTTCTTGTCTCCATTATGGATATAGAAAACAGTACCAACATACTAACCACCATGCCAACTATGTTGCTGTTAAAGGTATCAGGTACAAAGGAATTATTGTCTTTAGCTCATAACTGGCTAAAACCAGAGACTATGTCACAATTGTTCAAAAACTACAATAGTCAACATGATCAAGGGTAAAACACAAACTTGAACTGTTAGTAGTAAGAACAATTGAGTTAGTCATAAGAAAAAGAATCATCTTTTATATGGCAGCTTACACCTTCGTTTCATAGTAATCACAAAAGAATCCCAAATTAAATCTCCTCTTCCTTGCCTAAAAATACTTCATATACACAAGACTCCCAAAATTTAAGGATTAGAAAACTCTTCCAGAAGTGAAGTAACTCAGTAAGTGAAAATCATGTGGTAAACCCTTCCCACACTCTCTTGTCACCATCTGATTTGAGGAAGAGACCATTAGAAATGCTTTCCCAACTGTGTTAAAATCTACTTTTTTACAATAAATGTGCAGTTACAAACACCTTGCTTAATAGTTTTCTTCACAAAATAAACGCATCTTTTAATAACTGGGAAAAATGAAAGTCTGTTTTTACAAAGGACAAGTCACTTATTTGAAACTGAAAGCTGAGGCTGCAAGACAACAGAACAGTTACTCTCTTAAAAAAACCTCTCATAACTCTATGGAAGGTTACTGTAATTTCATAATGTATGAAATACTATACCTGTTCTCAGTTTCAGAAGTTTGATTTGTACATGAAGTATGTGTCAACTGCTTGGGAGCCAAACCTACAATTAATCAAAGATTGTAACCTCATTATAAAGTTTTTAGTTGCAAAGGAAATTTGAGCAGCACAAATAGTGATTTGCAAAAACATATTCAAGACAATGTTGCAATTTGTTCATGGCCAACAAAAAAAGATGCAACCTTGAGGCAGTATTCAGACGTTCCTCCACATATACTTAAAAATATATGCAGTTTTCTTCAACATTTCCACATCAGTTCTGCAGAGCAGTAACAAGGCCAGCAGTGAAACTACATAGGAGTTTTAATCTGTTTATACCAACACCCATACAAATAGCTCTATATATAGTATGAGAATCATAAATGTACAATGCGTCCCCATCCAAGGTCTGTTCTCTAACACTTAAGGAAAAGAAACAAATCAAGAATAGCAAAAGAAAGAAAAAACATTTTTTACATTCTCTAACAGCACAACCAGCGTATTTCGCCCTTCAAATATACCTTACAATGGCAGGAAAAAAACCCTATTTAGTAAAGCTAAATAGTTACAAAGTGCACTCAAAATCAGGTTCAGAACCAAAAACGCAAAAGCGAAACGATGAAATACGAAGAGGGAAGTTAATGAAGAGGGTATGTTAGCCACCCATCAATGATATTTCTTAGTCAAATGTACTTCTGTCAAAATATTCACATCACACTCATCATAAGGTTTGACAAACTGCATTCACAGGCTCATAAATGAAGACTAGGTAATAAAAACAGGAGATTAATTACTCAATAATTTGGTCAAGATCAAGTAGAACAATTTAGGAGAAAGAATGGCAGATGTTCATTCAAAGGAAGCAGTAACCAACAGAGAATCCTTAACAGAAACCGATCCAAGAGAAAAATCCAATTCAAATACGTAAGTTTTATTACTTTATTACATGGCAAAGCAAAGGATTTGGTTAGGGGGTTTTCTGTTTGTTTTTAAAAGTTGTCACTTCGGTTTTACTCAAATGGAACATATTTAAGCATTAAAATATTCATGCATAAAGCACAAAGCTGCAGTAAAAGCAGAGCTGGGTAGAGAAACAGACACTTCTCTTTCCCACTACACAGCTCAGAGATACATTCACTGCTTCTAAAGCGGCCATGGGCGTGACACACAAAGAAATACAAAAACCCTGGTGAACAGTTCCAGTGCCAGAAGGATAGTTCTCCACCAACTGTACCTTATTCTGTGAAACACTCCACTGAAAGGAATACTTATGCTTCCCATGCAACTGGTCAGAAGAAGAGGAAAAAATAGTAGTAAACAGTTACCTTGAGGTTCACTTTCTCTGGGTTCTTTTTTCAACTGTTTTGGTGGTTTAGGGTCTGTAACCTGCTTTACTGGAGAACTTTCTGGACTTGATTCTAAATGTAATCGAAAGTTCTAAACAAAACAGAAAACATTAAATAAAAACCTGAAACTATCTAATGCCTCTAACCTATTAACAAAATCGCTGAGTTAACCAAATATTAACAACTTGAACACAGAACCAGTTTTCTGATTTCTACATTATTTTAAGCAAACAAAATGCAACCGATTAGCTAGTCCATACTGAAGTTTGTGGTATTAGTTTTGCAAAAGATATTTTTCATTTTATATATAAGCTTGTAAAATACTTCCTATAGAACACCTTTGTCCTTAAAATCTTAAATTTTTAATAGAAGCTCATTCAGAGAGAGAACACTTTTTTCCTTCTCATTTCTTTTAATACACCTTTTCAGAACAGTTATGCAAGCTTAAGTCATCCAAAAGTGTCCATGTGAAACTGTACAGCCTCCAGCTCCAGCAGGAATTGTTATCCACCAACATACAGTTAACTACAGAACTTAGGAGGGTGGAACAGATTCATCTGCCAGCTTACAATCATCCCATCTGTAACAACGCACCAGTAAAGTATCTTTAATACATGTGAAAACTTTTAAGTTACTGTAAAACAAGTCATTGTTAAAATAAACTTTCTGAGCATGGCATTCGCAGAAAACAGATTTAGATCACCCTCCCACCATACACAATTGAAATGACTTACCTCATCTGGTCTTGGCTCACATAAATGTGTCGTCATATTATGCAACAAACCATTTTCTGCACCTCTCTTTGTGGGCTGTTTTATTTCTAGCGTCACTTCTTTAGCTCCAGCTCTTTCAGATGAAGGATCCGATTTCTCCTGCACACAAGTTGCACTTTCATTCTCAGAGAGTCCTGTTATTGACAACTTGCCTTGTACCTTCGAAAGCTCTGCTTCCGTAGGTATTTGACTTGCCTCTGAAACTTCCATGTAATCTTTTAACAAAGAAAGCTTGGGGGCATTTGCAGAATTTAAATTACTCTGCTTCATGTTACTAGCTTTCAGTAATTTAATTTTGGTCCATTTAGAGTTTTTGTTTGAGGAGCTATTTCTACCATTCAGAGTGCATTTGACAGGCATTCCTTTTTTGCTAGGGAAAAAACGTTTGCATTGAGTACTTTGACTAGGTTCTTTCTGAGTAAGCATTTCACCTTGTTGAAGCTGTATGCCGGCATCCTTTTCTTCTGTTTTGCTACACGCGGCATTAGGGGAATCCTTTTTCACCTCTACTGTATCTGACTCAATCTCACCTGCTATTTCTTCACAAAGTTCAAGGATGCTTACCCGTTTGGATTTCACATCTCTCTCAGGTTGATCAGCCACATCAGTTTCACTTACAGATGGCTGTGAAATCCTTTTTGGTTTTGTACTGTTTTTTCCACTCTGATGTGTTTGTTGCTTTTCCTTAGTTACTGTTTTAGAATTTGGCTTAAGAGAATCTGTTTCTACTTTCTTTGTGTTGCTAGGAGATACAGGGCCCGTTTGGTCTTTCTTAACTTCCTCAAGACTCTCATCAGGACATAATGATGAACTTTGAAGGCTGTGTTGAAAGCTGTTGGAATTATCATTTTTATTGTCTGCTTTACATTTTTTCTCTTTCAGAGAGCTGGTCACTTCTACATGTATTTCCTTATCCTCATTTGCATTGTTTGGCTTTATTTTTGTGTTTTTCTGTTCCGTTTTGTCTCCACCAGATTTAGGTACTTTTGCTGTAACACTGTGGGCATGTCTTTTTGCCTGGCTATTTTGTTTAACTTCCAAAGCTTTTTCTTTAACTTCTCTGCTGCGCAGGGATCTTGCTGGTACATGTACATGTGTTAACTGCTGCAGTCTCTGTGATCTCCTCATTACTGGCTCGTTTGGCGCAACGACACATTTTGACTTAGGAATTTCTTGCACAGTTTTTTTCTGGCATACCTCCTTATTTTTTGTAGATTTAGGCTGTTGTTGGACCTTTTTGTCAGGTACTGTTTTATTATTTGAGTTCAATCCTGATGATCTTGTAGTCATGCGCATTCCTAGCTCACGTTCATCGGCGTTGTCACTGAAAGATTAAAATAATTATTTTTTCAGTATTCAGAAAGTAGAATTTGTCATCAGACTCTTCTCATTCATCCTAGCCTCTGCCTCGAAAATTTTTTTTTTCCTTTTCTTTTTTAAAAACACTAGATCTTACAGCCTTAATACTTCACAAGAATTTTCTCTAGAATCATTCTAAAAAGACTTCACTTCCACCTGGTTACTCTCAAGTGCAGTACTTTATGTTTTTTATGCATGGCAAGACTGAACTATGAACCCCAGATGAATGCTTTTTAATATTTCTAGCAGTTTTTAATTGTTGACACTTGTGGCTTTCAAGTGAAGTATTAGCTTATACAGTATTTAGATTTATTTTCACTTCAGAACCTTTTTTGGAGGAAGTCTTTCTGGATTTCAAGACACTAACATGATTCCAGAGAAAGATCATGTAGCAGATATCATACTTAATGACTGAAGGCTGATCTTTCCACTAGTACTATTTAACTATTTAGCTATATCTTTAACTCAAATTCATTCTGCTTAGATTTTCTCTGCACTAATTCAGTCTAGGAAGATAACCTAGAACAATTACTTATTTTTTTCATCACTGACCTGTTTGATCTGACAGAGGTTTTGAGTACAGTTTTCTCCTGCACTGCACACTGATTAGACCTTGATTTATTTGAGACATGTTTCGTATCTGACACCTCTTTTTCCTTCTTCACCGATGATGGTTTGCTGTTCTTGTCCAGCTTTGGACGTTTAGCAGAAGGCTCTACTAACATAGACTTCCTTTTCTGAGCTGCCATTTCTGTAAAACACAATAATTGATTCAGCTTTTAGAGTCTCTGTCAACTGCTGTTACAGTGTCAGTTAACATAACTGAAGATTTGCCCATTTTACAAAATAAGGCAACCAAAACTCGCTTTTCCTTTTAGAGGCAGACCATGCTAACTGTGATCAGAAAGCAAATCATCAAAGAAATCTCAAATCAAATTACATTTATTTTACTTACAGGTTTTTACAAGAGTCAATCGATGTTTAGGCCAAAGTAACTTGTCGAGGTGTGCCAAGGGCATTCCTTATGCTTACAAATAGGATGTTTCATGCCACCTACGAAAAATATAAAATGTTCATGTGGTAAGCACTTCATTAACATCCTTGTCAGGCTCTGAATTTGGCATTCCCACCCTCTTGCATCCCTTCAAACAATGCTTAGCTTTAAAATTTCTTTTTCAATTAATTAAAAATACCTACAAATTTTATTTCCACATCCAAGAACTTTTGGTATTTTGCTGTCTTAAGCATTACTCTTTTACTTTTCGAAAGGCAGCAGATACAGACAGTACATTTGAAAGGAAGTTTCTGAGCCTTTCACATTTTTTCCAGAAAGTAGTATGCTGCTCTCTTTCACAGCCCGCAAAAACGTGGTCCTGCTGTCAGTTTTGCGTCTCACAGCAACAACTAATAAATCCACTAGACTCTACTAAGTTTTGTGGCTGCTGCTACAGAGCTTCGCAGATATCAGCAACCACCTACAACTGTTCCTTCTAATATGAATTAAGCTAGAAACCGGAGACAGAAAGCCTAGAAAGGAGTATTATTTGAGACATTTGCCTAGGGCAGTTAAAGATGTCTTCATATGAACTGAAATGATGTTAACGATGTAGAAGTTAATCTGCACAAGAGTCTAAAAACTAACAGAGATCCTCAGTAATAGCCTTCACATATTCAGTTGATCATACCTTTCACATCTATTTGTGGCTTTTGAAACTTTCAAGTTCTCTTATTCAAAGACAATGGTTTTGTATTATGGCATAAGTAATAACTGTTCAGCTTCCCTAGTATCTCTTTAAGTTTACTGGAAGACTCAGTGCTCATAACTTCTGTATCACCTTTTTAGGTCAAGAATTACCTATTAATTTTTACCATTGACAGACTGACAAAGAAATATTTCTGTAACAAAATTATATTATTTTTCAAACCTTAACTAGTCTGAGGTTAAACTTTACAGATTTTTAAGGTCAAATAGGAACTTTAAGTTATCAGTTGTGTAACACAGACCAGATCATTTCATTTCATTACAACTACAGTAAGCCTTCCAGCACTGACGAATGCATGTCTTTCTCTAACAATTTGAAAGATACTTATATTAAGCTCCTTTTAATAATTATCCATTATCCAAAATGAAAGAGCGCTGTATTTTTTCTGTTCTTTAAGACTTTAAATTGTCCCTAACCCCATTTTCATTCATCCACTCTTTTATGAAGACACTTCTAACCATGCAAAACTGATAATGTTTCAAATTCCAGTCACCAGTGCTGTCTTCTGACTTTCTCCTTTAAAGAAGCTGCATGACCAGCAACTCATATTTGAGACGGAATTAAAAAAACACATCCAGGGAAGAAATCTCTAATAGTACTTTTTGTAGTGCTATTTCCATGTCTCCCCCTAAGGAGCCAGTAACAGAATTTGTATGCCTTACTTCTAATGGCTCATGAGCTCCGTGACACTTAGCAAGCCTACGGGTTTCCACTAGCCAAAGATTATTTGTAAGAGCTGCAGTACAGCCACTCACACTAAAAATAACAGCTCTAGTTGCTGAATAAGTCTTCAGTCTTATATTCTCTTAGTGCTGAGCACACCATTGACTCTCAGAATTTGAGAGCACCATGACCCATGCTGTATACACCTAGACCTTCTTGTTTTTTTCCAGACATATACAGACACCACTGTCACTCACAGCCACACAACATGGCATACTCCAGAAAGACTTCCAAGTACAAACCAGAAAATACAATGCTTCCCTCACCGGTACTGTTTCTCGGGACACTAACAAATAAACACTCTTGTCCCACATAGGGAACTAGGTCTTTATTAGTAGGAAAGAAATTACTATTACTTTGCACAGTAGAGAAAGGACTTTCGCAGACGTTCAAGAACTGGCAGTTTCTGTCCTGACAAAGTCCCCTCCAGCAAAAGCCGGATTACGGTCAGAAAGGAAGACAGAAATACAAGAACAAACCACACAGTAATCAAAGGCTCCGGTGCAAGAAGTGGAGGAAAAGCCGACCCACGCAACTGTCAGCCCCTCAAGCCCTAAGGGCAGGGGCGAGCCCTCGGTCTCTGCCGAGCCCCGGGGCTCTCCTGCTTGACAGACCGGGCACGCCGGCCTCCCCCGCCGGCTGCCGCGACGGAACCTGGCAGCCTCCCCGCCCGAACCCCCGGCTGTGACCCCACGACGGAACTCCCGGGGGAGGGAGAGGTGGGAAGGCCTCCGAGCGCGG